>Ga0255756_1006746_pt1 | contig 10224 bp, 8 predicted proteins | sample 011ome_20_FD_179956 | JGI IMG/M metagenome (GOLD analysis project Ga0255756, IMG submission 179956) | Coastal salt marsh microbial communities from the Groves Creek Marsh, Skidaway Island, Georgia - 011509CT metaG (version 2) | ecosystem: Environmental > Aquatic > Marine > Intertidal zone > Salt...
TAATTTAATGCTTAAAGTAACTACCCATGAAAACAATTTTAGAAACCACTCAGCTAAGTCAGCCAAATTGCTCTTACATTCTTGATCTAATTCATAATAGTGACAGCAGATTTGGCGTAGAAATCAAACAAATAGACGAATCCTCAGAGAAGAGTCAGAGTATTGTCATCAGCACCGCGATACTTAGTGAGTTCATTAATGTCCTTGAAAATTATTATGCCAAAGTACGTTCTGGAGCCGTCCAAGAAAAAAAACACTTATCACCGTCAGATAAAAAACGAATTCAAGACAATTACTTAAAAGGAGTAGATATAAAAGACCTTGCACTTCAATTCTGACAAAGTCCTGAACTTATTGAGATGGTATTGAGAAATCAAGGTATTGAAATTGTAAGCAACAAACAACCGAGATCCTATTACCGCCAGTCGAAATACTATCCCAAACGAAAAAAATGATAAAAATCTAAATCACCCCCACATCGCCCAGACCCTCTCGCATGACCAGGGGTTCGTCTTGGGAGAGGTCAATCACGGTGGAGGGTACTAGGCCGCCCATGCCGGCATCTACAATGGCCCTTACTTTGAGGTTCCAATCTTCGAAAATGCTGTCGGGATCGGTGGTATAGTCAATGATTTCATCTTGGTCGTGGAGCGAGGCGGTGGCAATGGGTCGTCCGAGGGTGGCGGCAAGAGCTCTGGCAATGTTATTTTCGGGCACTCTAATTCCCACGGTTTTCTTTTTATTGAAGGGTGCAGGCAAGGCCTTGGCACTGGGCAAAATAAAGGTATAAGGCCCAGGCAGCGCGCGTTTGAGTATTCTAAAGGTCGCGCCGTCCAGTTGTTTGGCGTAGACACTCAGGTCACTCAAATCGGCACAGACGAAGGAGAAATAGGCTTTCTCCAAACTGACGCCCTTGAGTTTGGCCAATTGTTGCAAGGCTTTGGCATTTTGACTGTCGCAACCTAGGGCATAAACCGTATCGGTGGGATAAATGATCAGTCCGCCTTGCTTGAGGCACTCGACCACCTGCCCCACTTGCTTGGGGTTAGGATTGTCTTCGTAAAGTCGGATGCGGAGGGCTTTCATGGCTAGGAGTCTATGAGGTCGAGTTTGGCATAGCGCAACAACAGTTTTTTCTCTCCCGCCTGATCGAAATGAATGGTGGCGTTTTGGTCGGCTGCACGGCCTTCGAGTGCCACAATGGTGCCCTTGCCAAAACGCATGTGGCTCACTCTCAAACCCACGCTCATTTCGCCGTCATAAGGCAAGGCCTTGGCACCCGCTTGCACGGGTTTGAGGTTTTTGGGAACTACAGTGCGGGCAGGCTGCGACTTTTGAGCTGGGCTGGGTTTTTTAAATCTTACGGTGTTTTGGGGTACATCGCCAAAAATAGAAGCGTCCAGCATGGGGTTGCTGCGCTGGGAAGGCGGCGGTGTGCCAAATTCAATGTATTTCTCGTCAATTTCCTGAATAAAACGACTGGGCTCCGCGTCCACAGGTCGGCCCCAACGGTAGCGCGACAAGGTGTAGGTCAAATAGGCCTGTTTTTCGGCGCGGGTGAGGGCCACATAGAACAGTCGGCGTTCTTCCTCCAGTTCGCTGCGGGTGTTCATGCTCATGGCCGACGGAAAGAGGTCCTCTTCCATCCCAACGATATAGACATAAGGAAACTCTAAGCCTTTGGCCAAGTGAATGGTCATCAGGGCAACTCTGTCGTCGTTTTCATCTTCCTGATCCAAATCGGTGGCCAGAGAGACATCCTCTAAAAATTCGGCCAACGAGCCACTGGCATCCACCAATTCTTGCTGTCCATCGACAAAATCCTTGATCCCGTTGAGCAACTCCTCAATGTTTTCCATTCGGGCTATGCCCTCAGGGGTCAAATCTTCCCCAAAACTTTTCATCAGGCCAGCAGCCTTGGTCACGTGCTCGGCCAACTCAAAAGCGTTGACCTTTTGGTTCATCACTTGAAAACTCTCAATGAGCGTCGCAAAGTTCTTCAGTTTGGTTTTTGTGCCTGCATTGAGGTCCAAAGCCAGGCTGTCCAATTGTTGCAACAGCTCAAAAATGGTAACCTTATGGGTATTGGCGCCAACGATAAGCTTGTGGATGGTGGTTTGTCCAATGCCTCGAGCAGGAAAATTGATCACCCGTTTCAAGGCCTCTTCATCGGCTGGATTGATGACCAAACGAAGGTAGCTCAACACGTCTTTAATTTCTTTGCGCTGGTAGAAGGACAAGCCACCGAAAATGCGGTAGGGAATGTCACGCTTGCGCAGGGCGTCCTCAATGGCTCTGGATTGGGCGTTGGTGCGGTAAAGCACTGCAAAACTCTTGTTGTGCAGTTGGTGGTTCATTTTATTTTCAAAAATGGAACTCGCCACAAATCGGCCCTCGTCACCGTCGGTCAATAAGCGGTGTACCTTGATGCTGTTGCCCTCCTCATTGGCCGTCCAAACGACCTTGTCGAGTTTGACTTGGTTTTTATCAATAATTGAATTAGCGGCATTTACAATGGTTTTGGTCGAACGGTAATTTTGTTCTAACCTAAAAACCATGGTGTCGTCATAATCTCTTTGAAAGTTGAGGATGTTGTCGATGTTGGCCCCTCGAAAGGCGTAGATGCTTTGAGCATCGTCGCCCACCACACAGATGTTCTGATAGCGGTCGGACAGGACTCTAACTATCATGTATTGAGAGTGGTTGGTATCTTGATACTCGTCCACCAAAATGTATTTGAAACGCTCTTGGTATTTGGCTAAAACATCGGGAAATCGGGTCAATAACTCGTTGGTGCGGAGCAAGAGGTCGTCAAAATCCATAGCACCCGCCTTAAAACAGCGCTCGACGTAGTTTTGATAGATTTCTCCCATTTTTTCGCGGCGCGCGGCTGCGTCAGCCTCCTGCAATTCGGGGTTTTGAAAATAGGCCCTAACGGTGATCAAACTGTTTTTGTAGGACGATATGCGGCCGTAAATTTGTTTGAATTTGTAAATCTCCTTGTCCAATCCCATTTCACCGATAATGGACGAAATGAGCCGTTGAGAGTCTTGGGTGTCGTAAATGGTGAAGTTGGAAGGAAAACCCAGTTTAGGTGCATCGGCGCGGAGCAGCTTGGCAAAAACAGAGTGAAAAGTACCCATCCACAAATTTTTAGCTTCGGATTCGCCAACAATTTCTGCGATACGGATTTTCATTTCCTTGGCAGCCTTGTTGGTAAAAGTAAGCGCCAAGATGTTAAAAGGATCAACACCCTGATGCATGAGGTAGGCAATCTTGTAAGTCAACACGCGCGTTTTACCAGAACCAGCACCAGCTATAACAATCATTGGGCCATCGGTCTGAACCGTGGCTTCTCTTTGGGCTTCGTTAAGTTGGTCTAAATAGCGTTCCAAAACTTCAAATTCTAAGTGGTGAAATTAGCCATTGTCAATTGGGAATAGGCTAAAATTAGCGACTTTTTACTAACAATTTCCCCCTACTCTCATGTCCAATAAAATAAATATCTTTGGTTCAAATCATTCTTAACTCATGAACGCCGATTTCACCAACATACTCATTATGCTTGTTCCATCGCTCATCGTTGCGGTTACAGCATTCTATTTTTTTAACAGTTACACCCGCAGTGAAAACCTCCGTCGCGATGTGGAACTGCACTTGAAACACGCCCAACAAACCTTACCGCTGCGACTTCAGGCTTACGAACGCATGGCCCTTTTTCTTGAGCGTATTGCCTTGGGCAATTTATTATCGAGAGTGAAACCCAATTCGGGAGACAAGGATTCGTACGAAGCCCAATTGATTTCGACCATCGAACAAGAATTTGAGCACAATTTGACCCAACAAATTTACCTCAGCCAAAATTGCTGGAACGTCATCATGACCTCCAAAAACACCACAATTCAGATGATCCGAAAGGCTAATATGTCGGACAAGGTGGAAAACTCCCAGAAAATGAGAGAGCATTTGCTCAACACTTTGTTGGAAACAACCCCTCCAACTGATGCGGCCATTCTATTCCTGAAAAACGAGGTGGGTCAATTGTGGTAAGCACCTTGCCATTGTAATACGAATGGCTTAATTTCACAGGATGAACACGGAGGTATTACAAACACCCATAGATTATCTCAAAGGCGTAGGTTCCAACCGCGCTCAGTTGCTTCGCAAAGAATTGGGTGTACTTACCTTCCAAGATCTGCTCAACATCTTTCCTAACCGTTACATCGACCGTACCAAATTCTACTCCATTTCCGAACTCAGCCCCAGTTCGGCCGAAGTGCAAGTCATCGGTCAAATTGTGGACATCCAAGAGGTTGGTCAACAACGGGGCAAACGATTGGTAGCTACTTTTCAAGATGCCACGGGCAGCATGGAATTGGTTTGGTTTAGAGGACACAAATGGATCCGCCAAAGTTTGAAAACCAACCAACCCTATGTGGCCTTTGGACGGGTCAACCAATTTGCCGGTCGCTGGAATATGGCCCATCCTGAATTGGAACTGAAATCGGACTATGACCAACAGCGGTCAAGTGCCATGCAAGCTGTTTACCCTTCGACAGAAACACTGTCTAAAAATGGCATCTCCAACCGCCTGATGCGCAAAATGATGATGCAATTGTTCGAAACCTCCAAAGCGGGTTTTATGGAAACGCTACCTCCAATGGTCATGAATCATCTGCAATTGTTGTCCAAATCAGACGCCTTAGTACAAATCCATTTTCCTGAAACCAATGAGCTGCTGAGTAAGGCCGAGTTTCGATTGAAATTTGAAGAATTGTTTTTCCTTCAATTGCAATTATTACTGAAAAACAGGCAACACAAGGCGAAAATCAAAGGCTTTCCATTTACAGCGGTCGGTGATTTTTTCAATAAATTTTACTCCGATGTATTGCCTTTTAATTTGACTGAGGCACAAAAGAGAGTATTGAAAGAAATCCGCAGCGATTTGGGTACAGGAGCACAAATGAACCGCTTGCTGCAAGGCGATGTTGGATCTGGAAAAACCATAGTGGCCTTCATGACCATGTTGATGGCATTAGACAACGGCTTCCAGGCCTGTTTAATGGCTCCTACGGCTCTATTGGCCACGCAACATTATGAAGGTTTGCAAAAGTTTTGCCAGCCCTTGGGTATTGAAATAAGTCTGTTGATTGGCGCTACAAAAACACCCGAAAGACGCCTCATTCACGAGCAATTGGAATCCGGCACCTTACATATTTTGGTAGGTACCCATGCCTTGGTAGAAGATCGAGTAAAATTTAAGAATCTGGGATTGGCCATCATTGATGAACAACACCGATTTGGAGTGGCCCAACGGAGTAAATTGTGGCACAAAAACAACATTCCTCCGCATGTATTGGTAATGACCGCGACGCCCATACCGCGAACCCTAGCCATGTCGGTTTATGGCGAATTGGACAGTTCGGTGATCGATGAACTCCCTCCCGGCAGGACACCCATCAAAACAGTTCACCGTTATGACAGCAACCGCCTCAAAGTCATTCAATTTCTAAAAGACGAAATTGCCAAAGGCCGACAAGTCTATGTGGTCTATCCGTTGATTGAAGAGAGCGAAACATTGGATTACAAAGATTTGATGGACGGTTATGACAGCATGCTGAGAGACTTCCCTCGACCTGACTATCAAATTTCAATTGTTCATGGTCAGATGAAGCCAGCAGACAAGGCTTTTGAAATGGAGCGTTTTGCCAGCGGAGCAACTCAAATTCTGATTGCAACGACTGTGATTGAAGTAGGCATTGACGTACCCAACGCCTCTGTAATGGTCATTGAAAGTGCCGAAAGGTTTGGATTGTCACAATTGCATCAATTGCGGGGAAGAGTTGGGCGCGGAGCTGCACAAAGCTATTGCATTCTGATGACGGGTTCTAAGTTGGGCGAAGACAGTAAGACCAGAATTGCAACCATGGTGCGAACCAACGACGGTTTCGAAATCGCAGAAGTGGATTTGCGCCTGCGTGGACCGGGAGACCTGATGGGCACACAACAAAGCGGAGTGCTACAATTGAAAATAGCCAATATCGTCAAGGACAGAGCAATTTTAGAATCGGCGCGACACACCGCCCATCGCATACTCAATGCCGATCCCAATCTAAGTCAATCCGAACACTTCAATGTCAGAGAAACCTTACTGAAAATGAAGCAGTTCAAAAATATCTGGAATTACATCTCCTAGTTTTCTGCCAAGAGCGTGTCAATAAATACGGTAAATTCTTCAACAAAATCAGTATAAACCTGACCTGTAGCAGGTCCGTTATACCCAGTGTGAATCTTTTTCACTTGATGGTTGCGATCTAAAATGATGGTAGTAGGATAGGACCAGACCTTGTTGAGCATGGGTAACTTTTCTTGTGCCAAATCTTTGTCGGTAGAGCCGTATTGAGCCAAAAGTAATGGATAGGCAATGTTTAAATTGGCTTTAAGACGATCCAAGTTGGCATTCGCCTTTTCAACAGTTTTGACGTACTCAAAAGTCAACGCCACTATTTCTAAGCCTTTTGAACGATAGGACTCATAAAATGATGTCAGGAATTTGGATTCATCCAAACAATTGGGACACCAAGTACCCATCAGTTGAACAATCACAACTTTGTTATTGAAACGTTCATCCTCCAAACTCACCATTTTTCCTTGAGAATCAGGGAAAGCAAAGCCAAATTGGTCAAAACCCTCTTTTAAGTAAGTTAACTTTTCGGGATTTTCCAGGTTAAAATCGGCATTGCGATGGGCTATAAAAGTTTCTTTGTAATGGTCTCCAGAATAAAAAACACCTACCATTTGATCTTCTCTCACCGATGCTTGGAACAAAAACGCATGAGCGGCATCGAACACGGACAACTCCAGTAAATTGCCTTTAACGGCCCCTTCCAAAAATCGATAATCACCTGTATTGGTTCTAAAAGTTCCGTTGACAATAACCCCTTTTTGTTCAAATATCCCCATCGCAGGATAGGTCTCGCCATCAGGGTCAGTAAATTTTACTTCCCAAACACCACTGACGTCCACCAAAGGCTTTTCTTCGACCTTAAAGCGGGGCTCATCCGTACGTTCGGCCTTAAAAGCCTGCTGACGTTCCTTTCCTTCAGTTACAAAATGGCCCTCTAAATGGTCTTCGGTCATAGTGGCTTTTAAATAGCCCTCAAATACTGGCAGTTGTATCCGAACTGTATCGTTATGATAGCTTATTTCAGTTGTGGTTATTTTTTCTTCACCATTAATAAAGGTGACCGATTGGGGCGTATTCACTTCGAAAATAAATGGCAATATTTGTCCGTCCTTAACGGTCAATTCTGCACGATACCTTCCAGGACTTAGGCTACTAGGGGTTTGAGAGATACACGACATACAAAGTAGAGCAACAAAAGAAAGTTTATAAAAAGTTTTCATAGAGCATTTAGAATAAGCTAATTTAATCCTTTTGATTGACTTTTTGTGCTGCCGCAACTATTCTTATATTTGCCATCTGATAAGTGGACCGCGATGAAAATATCTTTTAATTGGTTGAAACAATTTGTTGAAACGGATTTACCAGCGTCTCAGGTCGCTGAAATTCTTACTGACCTTGGTTTGGAAGTCGAAGGCATGGATACTCAAATATCTATACCAGGCGGTTTGAAAGGTGTGGTCATCGGAAAGGTGTTAACCTGTGTTCAACATCCCAATGCCGACAGACTTAAGCTTACAACCGTGGACATTGGTAAGGAGGAACCAGTGCAAATCGTTTGTGGTGCGCCCAACGTCGCTGCTGGCCAAACTGTTCCTGTTGCAACCATAGGAACAATCCTATACGATAAGGAAGGGCAACCGTGGACCATTAACAAAGGAAAGATCCGTGGAGAAGAGAGTCACGGTATGATCTGTGCAGAGGATGAATTGAGCTTGGGTGAAAGTCACGATGGTATCATGATTTTGTCTGATGAGCATGCCGCAGGCAAGCCTTTTTCATCGGTGATAAAGGTCGAAGAAGATACTGTTTTTGACATAGGACTTACACCCAATAGGTCTGACGCCATGAGTCATTTGGGGGTTGCACGGGACTTGAGAGCTGGGCTTAAGCAGCACGGAACAAATCGAGAGTTAATTACGCCTTCAGTTTCGAGTTTTCATGTTGACAATTATAACTTTAGAGTCGACATCAATGTAAAACAGCCTGAACTTGCACCGAGGTATTGTGGAGTGACCGTTTCGGATGTCAAAGTAGGGCCCTCACCTACTTGGCTGCAAAATCGTTTAAAGGCCATTGGACTTAACCCCATCAACAATATTGTCGATGTCACTAATTTCGTTCTTCACGATTTGGGACAACCACTTCACGCTTTTGACGCTTTGACGCTCACTGACAATAAAATAATTGTTCAAACTGTTGATGAAGGCACCAAATTTGTTACCCTCGATGGGGTTGAACGTACCTTGTCTAGCGAGGATTTGATGATATGTGATGGTGAGAAGCCGCTTTGTATTGCTGGCGTTTTTGGAGGCATCAATTCTGGTGTCAGCGAAACAACAACCAGTATTTTTTTAGAAAGCGCCTATTTCGACCCCATATCGGTAAGAAAAACGGCTAAACGTCATGGCCTGAGTACAGACGCCTCTTTCCGATTTGAGCGAGGCATAGACCCCAACATCACAGAATATGCCCTAAAACGTGCTGTTCTGTTAATTTTGGAAGTCGCGGGTGGTAAAGTTACAAGCGAAATTTCTGACTTATACCCCACAAAAATCAAGGATCATCAAGTCATTGTAAATTTTGAAAAAGCTAACAAAACCATAGGTAAGGAAATTGACAGGGAACAAATCAAACAGATTTTGACTTCTTTGGACATCAAAATTAACAGCCTTACGGAAACTGGGATTGGCATGACTATTCCAGCCTACCGCAATGACGTGACCCGTGAAATTGATGTTATAGAGGAAATTTTGAGAGTTTACGGTTATAACAACATCAATGCCAGTCGTAAACTCAACGCCTCTATTGTCGACATTCCGTTAGTCTCTAAATACCAATTGATGCAGCGTGTCAGTCAAGGATTAGTAGCCAATGGCTTCTTTGAAATTATGACCAATTCATTGGTGCCAAATGACCCAGAAGACAAAAATGCTGTTCGACTATTGAACCCTCTCAGTGCCGACCTAGAAATGATGCGAACCTCTTTGTGCTCATCGGGATTACAAGTACTGGCCTACAACAACAACCGTCAGCAAACAGATTTGCGCTGTTTTGAGTTTGGAAAAATTTACACTTCTGAAAGTGGACAATACACCGAAAATCAAATCTTAGGTTTGTGGATGATGGGTCAAAAAAGCAAGAAACATTGGCAAAGCGATACGCAAACCTTGTCGTTCTTTGACCTCAAAGGCTACGTCGTTGCCACACTTCAGGGCTTAGGTCTAAACGGCCTTCAAGAAGTTGATGCAGTAAGTGCCACCTTTTCCGTGGGACAAACGTTGATGCATGACAAAAAAGCACTGGTGAGCTACGGTCAAGTCAACGATGAAGTTTTACAATCATTCGACTTGGACAGAACCGTATTTTTCGCTGAATTTGATTGGGAACAAATTTGCAAAATAACCCTAGGTTCTGAACCTTCAAAATTCAAAACCATTTCTAAATACCCCTCTGTAAAAAGAGATTTGGCATTGGTGATTGACCGATCGGTCAGTTTTGATGCCCTGAAGCAAATCGCTTTCAAAACCGAACGAAAAATGCTGAAGGAAGTAGACATGTTCGATGAATACATCGGAAAGCCAATTCCAGCTGGAAAGAAAAGCTATGGTCTGAGATTCACGATACAAGATGAACACAAAACCTTGTCCGATCAGCAAATTGACAAAATAATGAAACAATTATTAACTCAGTTTGAACAAGAGGTCGGGGCTGTTCAGAGATAATTTTTTTATTTTAGTTTTTCATGAATACCTACAAAAAATTATATTCAGGTAATTTCCTGTTTGCCGATCGTTTAATCATCGCTTTGGAAGACCAAGGCATTGTGCCTGTCGTCAAAGATGAAGGCGAATCTGCCCGCATGGCAGGATTTGGCAGCAGCAATTTAGGACTAAAAGACATCTGGGTGGACGAACGGGAATACGACCAAGCCGTGCAAATCATTCAACCTCTTTTGTCAGAAGACCATTAAGTCCACCAAAAACTAGTTGTACATTTTATTGCGCAATTCTTTTATCGCTGGATCTTGCATGTACTCG
>Ga0255756_1006748_pt1 | contig 10223 bp, 10 predicted proteins | sample 011ome_20_FD_179956 | JGI IMG/M metagenome (GOLD analysis project Ga0255756, IMG submission 179956) | Coastal salt marsh microbial communities from the Groves Creek Marsh, Skidaway Island, Georgia - 011509CT metaG (version 2) | ecosystem: Environmental > Aquatic > Marine > Intertidal zone > Salt...
GGTCGCGGGTGCCGGCGTGACGGGCATATCCGGCAAGAAAACTGGCGCCGGCGGACTGGCGGCCCATCAGGCGCCGGCCTGCCATGTTGTAGCCGTCGGGCATGTAATAGATCGCCGCGGCGGGTGACTCGGATGGGGTGGTGGCGCTCAGGGCAGGGCTCGCGTTCTTGGCAGGCTAATCAAGGGCGTGACTAAGCCATTCGGCGCGGAATGCAGCAAGAGTAATTTGTCACCCGTCGTCCCTCTTCAGGCAGTTGCAATCCTGCGCGCGAGTGGGGATGCTGCATTATGTCCTTTCAGCACAAGCCCCCGGTCAAAGCGGTCCTGGGGCCCACCAACACCGGCAAAACCTATCTCGCGATTGAGCGCATGCTCGGGCATGAGTCGGGGATGATCGGGTTCCCGCTGCGCCTGCTGGCCCGGGAAAACTATGACCGGGTGGTCCGGCTGAAGGGGGCAGGCGCGGTCGCGCTGATCACCGGCGAAGAACGCATCGTCCCGGCAAATCCCCGATACTTCCTGTGCACCGTCGAGGCGATGCCCCGCGACCGGAGCGTGGCGTTTCTGGGGATCGATGAAATTCAGCTCTGCGCCGATCCGGAACGGGGCCATGTGTTCACCGACCGCCTGCTTCATGCGCGCGGCACCCAGGAAACCATGTTGCTGGGCGCCGAAACCATGGCGCCGATCATCCGCAAGCTCATCCCCGATGTGCAGTTCGAGCGCCGCGAACGCTTTTCGCGGCTGAGCTATGCCGGGTTCAAGAAACTAACACGCCTGCCGCCGCGTAGCGCGGTCGTCGCGTTTTCGGCGGCCAGTGTCTATGCCGTGGCGGAGTTGCTGCGTCGCCAGCGTGGCGGTGCTGCGGTTGTGCTGGGTGCGCTCAGCCCGCGGACCCGCAACGCCCAGGTGGCCATGTACGAGGCCGGTGAAGTCGAATATCTGGTCGCAACCGATGCGATCGGCATGGGCCTGAACATGAACATCGCCCATGTCGGATTTTCATCCCTGACCAAATATGACGGGCAGGGATTTCGCAGGCTCGCCCCGACGGAAGTCGCACAGATCGCAGGTCGCGCGGGCCGCTACATGCAGGACGGCACCTTCGGGCCGACCGCGGAACTCGATCCGTTTGAACCCGAGCTTGTGGAAGCGGTGCAGAACCATCAGTTCGATGCGGTGCGCGGCCTGTTCTGGCGTTCCAACAAGCTTGATTTCAGTTCGTCCGATGCGTTGCGCCGCAGCCTGGATGCGCGGCCGCCAAGCCCCGAGCTGCGCCGCGCCCGCGCCGCCGACGACTACAACGCGCTGTTGGGGGTGAGCGCCCATGCCGACATCCAGAAGGCGGCCACCAATCCCGAAGCCGTTCGCCTGCTCTGGGATGTCTGCCAGATTCCCGATTTCAGTGGTGACCTCTCGGGCAACCATCACCGCCTGGTCGGGCGCGTGTTCCGCTTTCTCATGAATGAGCGCGCCGTGATCCCGGCCGAATGGATCGAGCGTTCGATCGGACAGTTCGACCGCACGGATGGAGATATCGATACCCTCATGGCGCGGATTGCCGGAGTGCGTACCTGGTCCTACATCACCCATCGCCGCAACTGGCTCGAGGATCCCGACGGCTGGCAGGCCCGTGCGCGCAGCCTGGAGGACAAGCTTTCGGATGCTCTGCACGACCGTCTGACCCAACGGTTCGTCGATAAGAAGGCGGCCGTGCTGACACGACGATTGCGCGAGAACAAGGAATTGCTTGCGGGTGTGGCCGAAGATGGCAAGGTTACGGTAGAAAGCGAAACAGTCGGACGTCTTGACGGATTCAGATTTGTGCCAGCCGATGACGAAATTGCAGGAAGTGCGCGTCTGATGGCAGCCGCCAACAACGCTGTGCGCGATTCCATCGGCGCCCGGATCGCGGCGCTGGCCGGCTCCGCCGATGATGCGTTTCTCCTCGATCATGCAAGCGCGCAGATCATCTGGCAGGACGCGCCGGTCGCCCGTATTGTTGCCGGGGCCGACATCCTGCACCCGGCCGTTGAGGTTTTGCCCAGTGACCTGCTCGACGCAACGCTGCGCGAGGAAATTCGCAAGCGCCTTCAGGGCTGGCTGGATGCCACCCTGGCGGCCGAACTGGCGCCGCTCTTTGTGCTGGCCCAGTCCGAATTCACCGGTGCTGCGCGCGGGCTCGCATTCCGCCTTGGGGAAGGTCTGGGTTGTGCACTTCGTGCGCGGGGCGACGACCCCGGAGCGCATCTGAGCGATGAAGACCGGAAGGCGATTGCCCGGGCCGGTGTGCGTATCGGTGTGGCGGCTGCCTATTTGCCCGCCATGCTTAAGGGGCGTGTCATGGCGTTGAAGGCGATGCTGTTCCGGGTTTGCCACGGAACGGAAGCACCGCTTCCCGATGGCGGTGCGACGGCCATGCCGCGTTCGGAACTGGTTGACGACAACTGGTACCTGTCTCTGGGGTTTTGTCCGGCCGGTCCGATCGCGATTCGGGCCGATGAGCTCGAACGCATGCTGGCCGCCCTGCGACGCGGCACCAAGGAAGGTGAGTTCGCCGTCAGCCTGGATATTCTCTCGCGGATCGACGCGCCGGCAGATGTGTTCGCGCGCATGTTGCGCAGCCAGGGCTACGAGGTGCGCGAGGAAGAGGACGGCATCAAGATCAAGCGCCGCCCGCGGCCCCGTCGCAAGCCCGGACGCGCGAAAGGCGCGCAGGCACAGGGTGCAAAGGCCAAGGCAGGCGGCAAGAAACCCCGCGGCGGGTCGGGTCCGAGGAAGAAGTCCGAACCGGCCTTCGATCCGGATTCGCCCTTTGCCAAACTTCAGGAGCTCAAGGAGCGCCTGCGTTGACGGTCGAGGATGCAGCCACACTGCGTCTCGACAAATGGCTCTGGTATGCCCGTTTCTGCAAGACCCGCAGTCTTGCCACGGCACTGTGCCGCAATGGCGAAATCCGCGTGAACAAAGTCCCCTCGCGAAAATCGAACCAGCAGGTGCGGGTCGGCGATGTGCTGACCTTTGCCCAGGGGCCGCGTATCCGGGTCATCCGGATCGAAGCGCTCGGGACGCGTCGTGGTCCGGCAGTCGAAGCTCAGGCGCTCTACGCGGATATGTCCCCGTCGATGCCGCCGCGCGAAAAGCGCGTTCCGGTGAGCGGCGTCCGGGACCCGGGTGCGGGGCGCCCCACCAAGCGCGAGCGGCGTGCCATCGACCGGCTGCGCGACGGCTAAAGGACGGGTTCGGGCGCTCACGCCACTGTGGTTGTTCGCCCGGTGCCCCCTCGTGTAGATAGGAACCATGTTTGATCGATTGAAAGATTTGTTTGGCGGTGACGACGCCACATCGCAGGAGTCCGGGCCGCGCGGCGTGGATGAACTGCAACTCGCCGCCGCCGCCTTGCTGGTCGAGGCAGCGCGCATGGATGACGAATTTGGCAGCGATGAACTGGCGGTCATCGAGAGCCTCCTGCGGGACCGGTTTTCCCTGAGCGCGGATGAAGCCGATGAACTTGTGGCGGCGGCCAACAAGGCGTCGTCTGAAGCCGTGGAGCTTTACGGCTTCACCCGTGAGATCAAGGATGCCTTTGATCCGGAAGAGCGCATCCGGATGGTGGAGATGCTCTGGGAGGTCGTCTATGCCGATGGCGAAGTGCACGATCACGAGGCAAATTTGTTGCGGCGGGTCGCCGGCCTCCTTTACGTTAGTGACCGGGACAGTGGGGATGCCCGCAAACGTGTGCTTGACCGGACGAACACAGCTTCGTAAGTCCGTTCTCACAGCGAAGTTCAAAAGGAATACTGAATATGCCGTACGTCGTTACTGAAGCCTGCATCAAGTGCAAGTACACCGATTGCGTCGAAGTCTGCCCGGTGGATTGCTTCTATGAAGGTGAGAACATGCTCGTCATTCACCCCGACGAGTGCATCGATTGCGGTGTGTGCGAGCCGGAATGCCCGGCCGAAGCCATCATCCCCGATGTGGAGCCCGAAGCCGAAAAATGGCTGGAACTGAACCGCGACTATTCTGAAAAATGGCCGAACATCACCTCCAAGAAGGACGAGGCGGCAGACGCCGACAAGTTCAAGGATGAGGACGGTAAGTTCGACAAGTATTTCAGCGCCAACCCCGGCAGCGGCGACTAGGCGGGCGCGGCCTCCCCGACCATGGGGCCGGGTGCTACCAAAAGGCCTCATTTTCTGTTATACTGAGTTCTCTAAAGGGACGGCTCCGGCCGTCCCTCGTTTTTGGCATATACGCGATCGGCAGGCGTTCCGCCGCTTTTCCGGGAAAAGCGATGCCCGGAACTGTTACGGCCCGCCGAACGCACATGGAACGGACTGAACATGGCGAAAGCAGCGACTGCAAAGAAAAAGCTGGCAGCAAAGAAACCGGCAGCGAAAAAACCGGCCGCCAAAAAGCCGGCGGCGAAGAAAACCCCTGCCAAGGCCGCCTCCAGCACGGCTGCTGCGAAAAAGCCGGCGGCCAAGAAACCGGCGGCCAAGAAACCGGTGGCCAAGAAGCCAGCTGCGAAGAAGACTGCCGCAAAGGCGCCGGCTAGGAAACCGGCTGCGAAAGCGCCTGCCAAATCAACCGAGAAGGCGGCTGCCAAGACACCCGCCAAGCGTACATCGGCCCGGAAAGAGAAGCTCGAATTCGCCGAAGGTGATTTCGTTGTCTATCCGACCCATGGCGTTGGTCAGGTGACCGGCATCGAGAATATCGAGATTGCGGATGAAAAACTGAAGCTCTTTGTCATCAGTTTTGAACGGGAGCGGATGACGCTCAAGGTGCCGACCACCAAGGTGACCGAGTCGGGTTTGCGCAAGCTGTCCAACCGCAAGGTCATCGACAACGCGCTCAAGACGCTGAAGGGCCGTGTCCGGGTGAAGCGGACCATGTGGAGCCGCCGCGCCCAGGAATATGAGGCCAAGATCAACTCCGGAGATCCAATCCAGATCGCCGAGGTTGTACGTGACCTGCATCGTAACGAGGACCAGCCGGACCAGTCTTATTCCGAGCGGCAGATGTATCAGGCCGCGCTCGACCGGTTCTCACGCGAACTCGCGGCGGTCGAAAGCACTGATCCGGAAGAGGCGGTGGAGAAGGTGGAAAAAATTCTCTCCTCCTGAGACACCAAACAGTCATTTCGTGATTCGGGCCGGTTCCCTCGGGGGACCGGCCCGTTTCGTTTGTGCGCTTGCTCCGACGCGAGGGACTGATTCATTTTGTCATTTCAAGGAGCTGCCGGATGTCGGAACTGATTGTCGATCGTGACAAATTCGCTCTGTTGCGCGGCGCGCAGCGTATCTGGACGATCGCCTCCATCCATGGCGAAGCCGGACGTCTGGCCGAACTACACAGCGCTATTGCATCGCGTTTTGTGCCGGGAGACCGCCTGGTTTACCTCGGGAACATTCTCGGATTGGGCCCGGCGGTGGCCGATACGGTCGATGAAGTCCTCTCGTTCCGGCGTGCGGTGATCGCCGCACACGGCATGTTTGCCTCCGACGTGGTCATTCTGCGCGGCGCGCAGGAGGAAATGTGGCAGAAGCTTCTCCAGTTACAGCTCGCGCTGAACCCCGGAGAGGTTCTCGACTGGATGATCGAGCAGGGTGTTGGCGCGACCGTTGAGAGTTATGGCGGCAGTCTTGTCGAAGGCCAGCACGCAGCACGCGCGGGTGCGGCCATGTGCGCGCGCTGGACGGCGGGACTGCGCGATCTGATCCATGCCCGCGCCGGCCACACCCAGATCATGTCCTCTCTGCGCCGCGCAGCCGTTTCACGTTCGGCCACCGACGATCCCGCGTTGCTTTTTGTGCATGCGGGGCTGGATGAGAGCCGCCCCCTGGAGGCCCAGAAGGACAGTTTCTGGTGGCCGCCGCGTGCGCTCGAAGACCTGTCGGGACCCTATGGCGAGTATGCGCGGATCGTGGCCGGGTTTGATCGCCAGGCACGCGGGGTGACCGAGACGCCCTTCACGGTCACGCTGGATGGCGGTGCCGGTCGGGGCGGCGATCTGCTGGCTGTTTGCCTGGAAAATTCAGGCGCGGTGACCGAGACCCTCTCGGCCTGACGCCGGACGCTATTCCACGACGACTTTCACGATCTGTCCCGGGAAGGGCTCGCTTCCGGGCGCCAGCCCGTTCAGCACGCGAAACCACTCTTCCCTGGGGCCGGGCAGGGGCATGTTGCGCGACAGGCTCTGCACCGTGTCGTTGCGTCCCACCACGCGGGTGTTGATGCGCCAAGGTTTGTATCGGTTGCGGTCGGTCCGCGTCAATTTGCGAAAGCTTTCCATCGTGTCCCGGAAGTCGGCGTCCAGGGATGCGGCCGGGGTGCCGGGTGTCAGGAACAGGAAGCGATAGACCCGATCGCCGCTGTGGCGAATGGCGACCAACTGGGCATTGAAGGTTCCGCTGCGATTCCGGACCCGCGTCGTGCCTGTTGCGGCATCCATACCATTGATGCGCAGGCTCTCAAGATTGTTCAGGCGGGCGTTCTTCGCCCAGACACGGGTGAGATAGTCCGACATGCTTGTGCCGGCGGCAACCTTCCCGCCATCGAAAACAATGGCCGCGTTGTCCGGACCACGCGCGATAACCTGCTGGGTTCCGTTGAAAAGGCTGAAGCACTGGGGAACCTCGAACAGAAAATCCAGGGGCTCGTGGACGAAAACACGGTCCCGGATGAGGCCGGCCTCCGGCGATCCGCCGAATATGATCCCGTCAATCGCGGCCATATATTCGCGATTGCCGATCGTCGGATCGGGGACCTGCTGGACATTGGCCGCCCGTGTCGCGGCAACCACGCGGTCCTGGGTGCGTGGGTGCGTGGACATGATGTTGTACCGGGAGGCCGGGTCCGGTTGCCCGCTGACCTGCGCTTCGAGTGAACTATAGGCCTGGAGCGAGGCCAGAAAGGACGCCATGGCGTCGGTCGTATAGCCCGCGCGTGCCAGATATCGCACGCCCAGCGTATCGGCCTCGAACTCATGCTCGCGCGAGAAGGACTGGAGATAGACCGCGGAAGATTGCGCCACGGCCTGCCCGATCTCGGAGGTCCCCAGAAATATCGAACCCAGAATGCCCGTGACCACAGAACCGCCCTGGGCCAGAACGGCAGAACTGTAGCGCTGGGCGGAGTGTCGTGCGGTCACGTGGCCGATCTCATGACCGAGAACACCGGCAAGCTCGGCTTCCGTGTTGGCCAGGCCGAGCAGGCCGCGCGAGATATAGACATAGCCACCGGGCAGGGCGAAGGCGTTGACGATGTCGTCGTTGAGAACGGTGAAGGTAAAGTCGAGATCCGGCAGTTCCGAGACTTCCGCAAGCTGTTGGCCGATCCGGTTCACATAGGCGGTGACCTTGGGATCGTCATAAACACCGCCGAACTGCGCGATGATCTTGGGATGCTCCTCCCGGCCGATCTGCACCTCCTTTTCGGGTGACATGAAGGCGGTAAAATCGCGATCGCCGGTCGCGGGATTCACCGAACAGGCCGTCAGCAGCAATCCGAGAAGTGCCAGACAGGATTTCAGGCCTCTGTTTCCGTGAGGGAGACTCGTCGTCATGGTGAAAGAACCTCGATTTGCTCGGGATGTGTCACATCGATCATGGGGCCATTGCGCGATTTGAGCCAGCCGCGCACCTGGACCTTGCGGCCCTTGTAGTCCTCGAAACTGATGCCGGCGGCCTGGAAGCGTTTCCAGTGTCCGGGGGCGATGGCAATCGTGAAATCCGTCCGCCAGTCGGCCCCGAAATTGAGATAAGTCCACCCGCGAATCTGCGCCGTCTCGCGCACCCGCCCCTCGACCAGGGCAAACCTTTCCAGGTGATCGGCGCTGCCGTCCGGGTCCAGAACCACATAATAGGGGAGTGTCCATATCCCGCGGCCGGCCGCACGGGCGCGGGTTTCATATGCCAGCATTTCCGCGACAAGAGCCCGGTTGTCGGGAAAACTGTAAACCCGGGCCAGGCCCGTTTCGAGCAGGCGTTGCTGAACCCAGGTGCCGTCGGGAAGGAACAGGTGGGCGAGAAACCGGTTGTACCGGTCCACCTTCTGGCCTCCGAAGGCCAGGGTCACGGTCTTCCCGCGCACCATGTCTTCCAGGGCCTGTTTGGCTTCGTCGGCAAGGGGCCATTTCTCGAAGCCGGGTCGGCCCAGCGGCAGCTTGGGCGCCTGGATTCCGACCAGCCGGACCTGTCGCCCATTGTCGAGGCGAATGGTGTTGTCATCGACAACCTCGACGACAACACCGGACGAACCCGGCGCGAGCCGATCGGCAAGCGCATCGGGGATCTCGGCATATGCCTGCGCAGCGCTCGCGAACAGCGCAAACAGAACTGTTATGTGAGGCAACAGCTTCATAGTGACCAGTATAACGATTTACACGTCCGAGCGTTGCAGTCCGGCAAGGCGAATTCATGGCGGGTCTGGTTGACAAACCGCAGGGCTCTGCGCCCTGATGCAGGCTTTGCGTCATGGGAGTCCTGCGTTGCGCGCCGCTCTGTTTGCCGATATCGAGCCGCATGCGCATGGTCGCCTTGCGCTCGACAACGGCCACGACATGTACTGGGAGGAAAGCGGCCGACCGGATGGCGTGCCGGTCGTCTTCATACATGGTGGGCCGGGTGCCGGGACGATGCCGGCACATCGGCGGTTTTTCGACCCGGACCATTTCCGGATTATCCTGTTCGATCAGCGCGGGGCTGGGCGCTCCACCCCGCAGGCGAGTGTCGAGGCCAACACCACCGCGCACCTGATCCGGGATATGGAAACACTGCGGGACTATCTGGAGGTGGATCGGTGGCACCTCTTCGGCGGGTCCTGGGGGTCAACCCTGGCCCTTGCCTATGCGCAGGCTTGGCCCGCGCGCTGCCTTGGTCTCGTGCTGCGCGGGGTGTTTACCTGCTCGCCCCGCGAGGTGGATTGGTTTCTTCACGGCATGGGACGGCTGTTTCCCGACGCGTGGCAGGACTTCGCCGAGGCGATTCCCGAAGATGAGCGGGGCGATCTTCTGGCGGCCTATCGGAAGCGTCTCAATGACCCGGATGCCGAAATCCATATGCCGGCCGCGCTGAACTGGGCGCGTTACGAGGCGCGGTGTTCGACCCTGAAGCCCAATCCCGATGCGGTTCGCGCCATTTCGGCGTCCACGGGAACGCTGGCGCTGGCCCGTATCGAGGCACACTATCTGGCTCATGAGGCCTTTCTGAAGCCCGACCAGCTTTTTGCGGAACTCGATGCCATCCGGGGCATTCCCGCGCATATTGTGCACGGCCGTTACGATGTGGTGTGTCCCATCGAAACAGCCTATCGGCTGGCCCGTGCCTGGCCGGATGCTGAGTTCACGATTGTCCCGGATGCCGGACATTCGGCCCTGGAGAAGGGCACCCGCGCCGCGCTTGTTGACGCTGTCGAGGGTTTGAAACAGGTCGTCTGAGGGCAATCAGAACGGTTTTCGTGTGTAGCCCGATACCCTATGATGCCGCCAAAATGTAATCAGCCTTGTCTGATATAGGGGGTTCAAGTTGGGTATATGGACGAAAATCGCCGCATGCGCGGTGGCAATGGCGGTCGCCTTTTCAACGCCGGCCATGGCCGACGATCCGGACTTCATCGTCGTGGGTGGCGGCTGGTACGACTTCAATGACGACCAGGATGCATTCGACTTCCGCCTCGAATACCGCTCCGATTACAAGGCGCTCGGCTTTCTCAAGCCCTGGGCCGGGATCGAAGCGACGACCGAACAGGCCGTCTATGGCGCGGTGGGCGTTCTGACCGATATCTATTTCGGGCGCCGTTGGGTCTTCACACCGAGCTTCGGCGCCGGGCTTTACGCCGATGGCAACGGCAAGGATCTGGGCCACACGATCGAATTCCGGTCCCAGCTGGAATTTGGCTACCGCTTCGATGACCGTTCGCGTGTTTCCCTGGCGGTAAGCCACATCTCGAATGCGGGGCTGGGCGACAGCAATCCGGGAACCGAGATCGCCACGATCTACTACCACGTGCCGCTGGAAGACATTGTCAACTAGCATCGTCCGGCCCGTTGCATGACGGCAGCGCTGGTCACGGGTGCGGCCCAGCGGATCGGGCGGAGCATTGCACTGGGCCTGGCGGCTGACGGATGGCATGTGGTCGTGCACTACAACCGGTCTTCGGCGGATGCCGATGCAACCGTTGCCGAAATTATCCGGACGGGCGGGAAGGCCACGGCC
>Ga0255756_1006749_pt1 | contig 10222 bp, 9 predicted proteins | sample 011ome_20_FD_179956 | JGI IMG/M metagenome (GOLD analysis project Ga0255756, IMG submission 179956) | Coastal salt marsh microbial communities from the Groves Creek Marsh, Skidaway Island, Georgia - 011509CT metaG (version 2) | ecosystem: Environmental > Aquatic > Marine > Intertidal zone > Salt...
ATTTTGAGGATGGCATAAATCCGATTCTTAAAAAAGGTGCATTGCTAGATAATACATCTATTTATAATCCATCTGGCGAAAATATACAACTACCTATTTTAACAGGTGACGATGGTGCTTATAAAGCTGATTACTATAATGGTAATACGCTTCTTAGAACTGATACTTTCGGTGCTGGATTAGTTAACCTAACAGCTGACACAATAGATTACACAGCTGATAGCACCAATTTAACAGCTGATATGACGATAGTATCAGGAAGCACTAGTGCAATCATAATTAGAGTTATACCACCAGCAACAACAACAAGAATAGTGGTAACAAGAAATGATTCGGTAACAGAAACTATATATGTTAAAGAAACGGAGGAATGCAAATTCAGTCCTTATAAAGTATCGTTTTTAAATAAATATGGTGTAGTTCAAGATCTATGGTTTTTCAAAAGGAGAGATGATAGCATTAATATCAGCAAAGATGATTACACACAAAACACATTATCAGAGTCTGTTTCTGGTGTAGCATATTCTTTAAATAAGGCCTCTAAAATGCCAACTAATTTTACTGCTTCTAAAGCTTTAAAAATGAATACAGGTTTTGTTAGCGAGGATCATAATGAGATTATACAGCAATTGCTATTAACTGAAAGAGCTTGGATCCACGAAGATTCTAATGTGTACCCAATAATACCAAAGACATCTAGTTTCCAATATAAGACTAATCTAAACGACAAGGTAATGAATTTTACTGTAGATTTCGAATATGCTTATAATGAAATAAACAACATAAAATAATCTAAATGAATTTAGTTCAATTATATATAGGTAAGGATAAGCTAGATTTATTTAATGATGAGGATATAGTTATCACATCAACCATTCAGAATGCAAAAGATATATCCAAGATCTTTACGGATTTTAGTCAAAGCTTTACTATACCAGCATCGCCAACTAATAATAAAAAATTCAAGCATTTCTATAATGTAGATATTGCTACTGGATATAATTATGATGGTAGGAAAAAGATAGATGCTGAGATAGAGATAAATCATTCTACTTTTAGGAAAGGTAAAATAAGATTGGATGTGTACAGCTAAAAGAAAATAAGCCATACGCTTATAGGATAACTTTCTTTGGTAATACTGTTACTTTGCCAGATTTACTAGGAGAGGATTTACTTAGCGATCTAACAGACTTAGATGCTTACGACCATGAGTACAGTGAAGATCAAGTTAGAACTGGATTGCAATCGAGCTTGGTTAGTGGGAATATAATATATCCGCTTATATCACATACACAAAGATTTTTTTACGATTCTAGTAGTTTAAATCAACCAGGTAATCTTTATTACGATCCAGCATACCCAAACAGGGGATGTAATTTTAAAGATCTAAAACCAGCTATAAAGCTCAGTGCTATAATCGGTGCTATAGAAACACAATACGGATTAACATTCGATAGTGAATTTTTCGATGGTACCTTAACTGGTTACGAAGATGTATTTCCTAATCTGTTTCTTTGGTTGCACGCTAAGAAAGGAGAAATGCAGGCAGCAGAAGGTCAGGTAACACTTACATTAATTAAAAACTTTTTACCAGCATCTGGTAGTTTGCTCATTGATTTTAGTATTGATGGATCAACAATGTATTTAGAACCTTATATAAAGATCGATGAGGTACGTGATTATTCAATAGCATTAACGGTTACACCTGTTGAAGCAGGGGATTATACAATATATATATATAAGGACAATGAATTATTAGCTTCACATATAGATGTATCAGGTACTTTTGTCACACCAGATTATGCTATTGCAGGTGATGAAACTATTGAGATATACGCTAAAATAGAAACTGCTAACGGTATAACTAATTATGATGCTGGATGGGAAGTGCAGGAATATGTATTTGATCCAGTAGATGGAAGACCAGCACCGCAAATTGGTACATTCGAATCTAATAGTCAGTCAGTAATAAACGAAATATCCATAAGGGATAATATTCCTAATGTAAAGGTAATGGATTTCTTAAGTAGCATTTTTAGAACTTTCAATCTAACCAGCTACGTTAAACAAACTGGAGAAATATATGTAGAGCCATTAAATACTTTTTACGAACAAGGTACAACAAGGGATATATCGCAATTTGTAGATCTTAGAGAAATAACAGTAGATAGAGCAATCCCTTATAGAACAATGAATTTTAAATTCCCAGAGTCTAAAACTTTTCACGCTCAGAAAAGAAATCAAATCTTTGGAGGTACGCAGTTTGGAGATCTAGTTTATACACAAAAACAATTTGACGGTACGGATTATAGTTTGGAAGTTGGATTAGAGAAAATGTTATTTGAAAAAATATCGGATGAAAACACCGGAGAGTTTACTCAGATCGGATGGGGTTGGTCTGTAGATTATAATGGAGATTCAGCTGAAGATATACAAAAAGCATCATCAGTTGTTGGCGAACCTTTAATCTTTTTTAATATACCAACTACAAACGGATCTACACCTATTAGCTTCTATGGAGCTGGGCATAACTCATTGGCTGGATATAACAGACCAGGGAATGTGAATGAGAACGAAACACAAACATTAAATTTCAATGCTGAGATAGATGAGTATAATTTAGTAACAAACGATAATTCATTATATAAACGTTACTATGAAACTTATATATCCCAGATCTTTGATGTAAAAGCTCGTGTATTCACGTATGATGCAGTTCTACCGAATAACCTATTGTTAAACTATTCTGTTAATGATACGTTCATTATAGGAGATCGTAAATACATTATAAGTACCGTTAAGACTAACACCAAGACTGGTAAAACAAGATTGGAACTAATAAATAAATTATTTTGATTTTAATAAAGCTTCTTAATTTATCGGATTTCTATGGTCAGGGTGAGAATATAGAAATAGCAAAAGGAAAATACAAACTAGCTGAGTCTTTCAGCGAAGGATTTAAACAACTAAAAAGAATAAAGAATGAGAAATGAAGTTCTTGAGTTACAGGTTAAAACTGACAAAGCTGTACAGGAAGTCGGTGAATTAACAAAAGAAGTTAAAAAACTCCAGGGCCAAGTATCTGAAGGTAATAAAAATACAGCTAAAGGTTTAAATGCAATTGAAGGCGCTACTAGGAAAACTAATAGGGTTTTAAGATCTTTAGGTAATACGCTTAAGGTTATTGGTATTGGTTTATTATTAGCAGCGTTAGAAAAATTAAGAGAGGTATTTGCTAGCAACCAGAAAGTTATAGACACTTTCAATATAGCAATGGAAGCAACTACAATGGCTTTCAATGATCTATTTAATTATTTAGATAGAAATACTGGTACGATAATAAGCTACTTTAAAAATATTTTTGAGGATCCATTACCGGCTATACGGGATTTAAGTAAAGCAATAGATCAATATCTTATTAGAAGCTTTATTAATTTCATCGAACTAATAGAAGTTTCAGGAATGGCAATATCCAAGTTTTTCAAAGGGGATTGGGTTGGTGCTATAGGATTAGCTCAAGTTGCTGGATCTAAATTCGTTGATGTTGTTACAGGAGTTGATGATAGCTTAGTTAAAACAGGTAATGCTTTAAAAGCTGTTACATCTGGAATATCCGATTATGTGAAATCAACAGTGGAAGCAGCAACTGCTACTGTTGAAATAAATAAAGCAGCTGCTACTGCAGAAATTAGAATACAAGGTTTAATAGAGCAGTATGATAGACAAGCAGAAAAGCTAAGACAAGTTAGAGATGAGGAAAGGAATACTATCCAAGAAAGAATTGATGCAAATAATCAACTAAAAGAGGTTTTAGACGAGCAGGAAGCTGCAATGCTTAGACAAGTGGATTTACAAATAACAGCAGCACAGCGTCAGTACAATATAAATGCCAATCAGGAAAATTACAATAATTTATTAAGAGTAACACAAGAAAGAGAAGCTGTATTAGCGCAAATAGAAGGCTTTAGATCAGAACAAAAGATAAATGATTTAGCTTTATTTAGAGAGCAGCTAGAGCTTTATAATTCGCTTAGAGACGCTGAATTTGAACGTGCAATTGCAAACGAGGAATTCAACGCTTCCTTGATAGGTAATGATGTTGCAAGAATACAGAGATTGCAGGAGATTGCTACATTCGAATCTAATATTAGAGAAAAGCAATTGCAGGATGATTTGGCTAGAACTAAATTAGGAACACAAGCTCAGATAGATGCAACTAATGCTCTATTTTCATTCCAACAAGAAAATGCTAATAAACAAAAACAATTAGATAGAGACTTAGCGGAAGCAAAATTAGCAGTTATAAGTGGTGCGTTAGGTGGTGTTGCTAAATTAATAGGTGAAGGATCTACATTCGGTAAAGCTGTAGCAATAACACAAGCAGTGATTGACACATACGCTGGTGCAAACAAAGCATTGGCTCAGGGTGGTATATATGGTGGTATAGCAGCTGCTGGTATTATCGCATCTGGATTGGCTAATGTAAAAAGTATAGTTGCAACACAAGAACCTGAACTACCAAGCTATGCAAGTGGTGGTAGAGCAGCAGCATCGGCACCTCAACCAAGAGTAGCTAGTTTTAATATAGTTGGCGAAACTGGGACTAATCAATTAGCTGAGACTATAAGTTCACAAACTAGACAACCAATTAAAGCTTATGTTGTAGCAAGTGATGTTACTACAGCACAGAGTTTAGATAGAAATATAGTTCAAGGAGCATCAATCTAAACAAATTAACTAAAAAACTGTTTTTAAATAAAGTAAAAATGAATATAATAGAACTTATCCTAGACGAAAACGATGATATGAATGGCATAGAAGCTATTTCTGTTGTCGAAAATCCAGCTATAGAGGAAGATTTCGTAGCTTTAAAATCAGATGAGATAAAATTAGCTGAGGTAGATAAAGAAAAAAGAATCCTGATGGGTGCTGCTCTTATACCTAATAAGCCAATCTACAGGCGTAATGGTAAAGATGAATTCTACATATTCTTTAGCAAAGAAACAGTTTTAAAAGCTTCTCAATTATATCTTAAAAAAGGTAGACAAGGTGAAGCAACATTAGAGCATCAGGAAAAGATTACCGGTTTAACAGTTGTGGAAAGCTGGTTAGTTGAAGATGAGGTACACGATAAATCTAGAAAATACGGATTAAATATGCCTTTAGGAACTTGGATGGTTTCAATGAAAGTAGATAATGACGAGATCTGGAACGATTACGTAAAAACTGGTAAGGTTAAAGGATTCAGTATAGAAGGATATTTCGCAGATAAATTAGAAATGCCTCAAGATAAAGGTATAAAGGATTATTTAAGCGCAGAGGAACAGGAAGCTGAAGATCTATTAAATAAGATCGTTGAAGTATTACAGGAAAAACAAGAATTGGAGTCTTATACAGATTATCCAGCTGGTGCTAGAAGTAATGCAAAACGAGCTTTAGAATGGGCAGAGAAAAATGGATGGGGTGATTGTGGTACTGGTGTAGGTAAAGCTAGAGCTAACCAATTAGCAAAAGGAGAACCTATTAGCAGAGATACGATTGCAAGAATGGCTTCCTTTAAAAGACACGAACAAAATAAAGATACACCATACTCTGAAGGATGTGGAGGTCTTATGTGGGACGCATGGGGTGGAAGTGCAGGAGTTAATTGGGCAATATCTAAATTGGATGAGATAGACCAAAAACTTGCAAAAAGTCCTTGTTGGGAAGGATATGAGCAAAAAGGATATAAAATGAAAAATGGTAAAAAAGTTCCTAACTGCGTAAAAAAATAATAAATGGGTACAACTAAAAATACTTCATATAGAGTACACGCACATCAAACTACCGATGCTGAAAGATTAACTTTCAACATTGAGGAAGGAGCAATGGTTACTACCGAGACTGGTATATGGCAGGTATACAATAATGATTGGAGAAAAATATATCCACAATCAGGTATAGGTTCAGGATTAGGATGGACAAGGTATGATGACGGCGCTTTTACTGAAGCTTCAAAGTTAACATTAGCACAAGATATCTCTGTGGAGATGCCAAACAATGCTGCATCAGTGTATAGAAGTTATGAAGGTATAGATTACTACGACGGAACAACTAGAAAGGTATTAGCGGATAATTTAAACGATGTCTATATGATGACTATTGTTTTTAAATGCTCTGCACCAAATGCTAATCAAACTTATTTAAGACTACAACTTGATGCTACAAATGGAACTCCATACGAAAGAGTTGGGGTAGATATACCATTTCCAAAGGGTAACGATGTAGCACATGAATTCCACCAAGTATTCCAATACTATGCAGATCAAAATTTTGTAGACAACGGTTCTAATTGGATTATTAAAGCTACAGGAGGTGCTGCTCAAATATGGGACATTGTATTTTTTATACAGAAAACGCAATCTTATGCTTAAATTTTTAAAACAAATATTTATGTCAAAAAAAACAAAAAGTAAAACAAGCCCAAAAGGTGGTAGAAGAGGTTGCTTATGTGATAACGGAACTTATTCTAGTGAATGCTGTAATGGCGATTTACAAAATCAAGGGATAGGTAGTTTAAATAGCGGTGTTATCAGTAACGTGGTTAACACTAATGAACCTCGTGTTATATCCAATCAGAGAGGTTAGAAAATATAACAAATATTAATATAAATTGTTTTAATAATAAATAATCCTTATGAGTGCAAAAACGCAAATTAACAAAATCAAGACTTTGCTAGGTTTGGAAATCAAACTAGAGCAAATGAAGCTTGAGAACGGTACTATTTTGGAAGCAGAAGCTTTTGAAGCTGGTGCTGAGATTTTTGTTGTTAATGAAGAGGATCGAATCCCAATGCCAGCTGGAGAATATAAGTTGGAAGAGGGTAAAATCTTAATCATTAGCGATGATGGTATTATTGGAGAAATCAAGGAAGAGGAAGCAGAGGAAGCTGCTCCTGAAGCTGAAGAGGAAATGGAAACGGAAGTTGAAATGGAAGCTGAAGCAACACCTGCCGCTCCAAAGAAAGTTATTGAGTCTATTTCTAAAGAGATGTTCTTTAGTGAGATTGAAAAACTTAGAAATGAAATTGCAGAATTAAAAGCTGCTAAAACAGAGGTTAAAGAAGAGGTGGAATTATCTGCTGATTCTGTTGAAAAAGTAGAAGAGACTGTAGAAGTTGAATTATCTGCTGAGGAGACACAACCTTTAAAACACAACCCAGAAGGTTCGGTTGAGAAAAAAGAATTAAATCTTTATTCTAATAAAGGACCTCAAACAACTAGAGATAGAGTATTCTCTAAATTATTCAACCAATAAAATAAATACATTTTAAAAATGGCAACAACTACCAACATTACCACTACTTATGCTGGTGAATTTGCGGGGAAATATATTTCTGCTGCTCTTTTATCTGCTTCTACCATTGAGAATGGCGGAATTGAAGTAAAACCAAATGTAAAGTTTAAAGAAGTAATTAAGAAAGTAGACACAGACGCATTATTAAAAGATGCTACTTGTGCATTCGATCCTACTTCTACTTTGACATTAACTGAAAGAATCTTACAACCAGAAGAATTTCAGGTAAACTTAGAATTATGTAAATCAGACTTTGAGTCAGATTGGGAAGCAGTTCAAATGGGATATTCTGCATTTGACAACTTACCTCCTGCTTTTGCTGATTTCTTATTAGCACACGTTGCTGCTAAGACAGCTCAGAAAACAGAGCAAAACATCTGGAAAGGTGTTACTGCTAACTCTGGTGAGTTTAATGGATTAGTTACACTTATGACAGCTGATGCTGATGTAATTGATGTAGTAGGAACTACAGTTACTGCTGCTAATGTAATTGACGAATTAGGAAAAGTTGTTGATGCTATTCCTTCTGCAGTATACGGAAAAGAAGATTTAAACCTTTATGTTTCTCAAAATGTTGCAAGAGCATACGTTAGAGCTTTAGGAGGTTTTGCTGCTGCAGGACTTGGAGCTAATGGTACTAACGCAATGGGAACTCAGTGGTACAACAATGGATCACTTTCTTTCGACGGTGTTTCTATTTTCGTAGCTAATGGATTAGCAGATAACTATATCGTTGCAGCTGAAAAATCAAACTTATACTTCGGTACAGGTTTATTAGCAGATCACAATGAGGTAAAAGTTATCGATATGGCTGATATTGATGGAAGTAAAAATGTTCGTGTAGTAATGAGATTTACTGCAGGAGTACAATACGGAATTGGTTCAGACATCGTTCTTTACACTCCAGCATAATTACAACTAAATAAAAATAAAGGGGTAGGTAAGCCGTTATAGCCTGCCTACCCTTTTTTAATTAATCTCTAAAATAAAAAAATATGGCTTGTGATATTACAGCTGGTAGATTAGAGCCTTGTAAAGATTCAGTAGGTGGTTTAAAAGCCGTTTACTTTGTTAATTACAGTGCTGCTATTGCTTCCGGTGCAACAATTACCGCTGGTGAGATAACGGGATTTAATCCATTGATTTCACTATATAAATTTGATTTAAAAGGTACTAATAATTCTTTTGATGAAACTAATGAGAATTCAAGAGATAACGGTACTTCTTTTTGGACACAAACAGGAACTTTAGTTCTTAAAAAACAAGATCTAACTACACAAACACAATTAAAAGCTTTAGCTTACGGGAGACCTTTAGTTGTAGTTGAGTATTATGCTAAGGATGCTAATGATAAAAACATCTTTAGAATGGCAGGTTTTGAAAATGGATGTGAAGTTACAGTAAATACTGCTTCTGGTGCAGCAATGGGTGATCTTAACGGATATAACATTACTTTCACAGGAACAGAAGTAGAACCAGCACATTTTATCGATCCAGATATTATTGGTGATGATACTAATACAACTGTTGTACCTGGTACATAATTAGATTAGATTACATTAAATTAAAGGGTAGGTTTTAACAACTTGCCCTTTTTTTTGTTTTTATATTAAATACAGAAAATGATCGTATTAAGACCGGTTCAGACAGAACAAAATATAAAGTTTATACCTAGAGAGTATGAAGCTACTAGGTTGGTTTTGATCGACGAAAGTACAAACACAGAGGCTGAAATAATGGGAACGTTTACGAAAGATAAATACTACCTATCAGCAGACCTTGTTTTTAGCTTAATAGAAGGCCGTTATTACACTTTAACAGTGTATAATAATGATAATATCATTTATAAAGATAAAGTCTTTTGTACGGATCAAAACGTATTAAATTACTCTATAAATAAAGATGTTTATACGAGCAATGTAACAGATAACGAATACATTATTTTATAATGGATAATATACATATAGTAAACTTAAGCAAATATACTTCACCAGAAATTATAGAGGTTAAAAACAAGGATTGGGTTCAGTATGGTGAGGATAATGATTATTTCCAGTATCTTATAGACAGATACCAAGGTAGCACAACCAATAATGCTATCATAAACGGTATGGCAAAAATGATATATGGGAAAGGTCTTGATGCTACTAATTCTAACAGGAAACCAGATCAGTACGCACAAGCTATGAGTATTGTATCTAAGAATTGTTTAAAGTCTGCTGTAATGGATCGTAAGATGCTAGGAATGGCGGCTTTACAAGTTACTTACGATAAAGGTCTTGTAAAAAAGGTTACGCATTTCCCAATGCAGACATTAAGAGCTGAAAAATGTAATGAAAACGGTGAAATAGAAGCTTGGTATTACCATCCAGATTGGTCTAAAATAAAGCCTAGCGATCAGCCAAAAAGAATTCCAGCATTTGGTTTTGGTAACAAAAAAGGAAATGAGCTATATATAGTTTCATCTTATGTTACAGGATCTTACTATTATCCACCTGTAGATTATCAAGGAGCATTACCTTATGCAGTTTTGGAAGAGGAAATAGCTGATTATTTAATTAATGATACTATTAATGGTTTTAGTGGAACAAAGGTAGTTAACTTTAATAATGGTATTCCTGATAGGGATAAACAAATGGAAGTTAAATCTGATGTTTTAAATAAACTTACTGGAGCTAGAGGTGAAAAAGTTATCGTTGCTTTCAATAATAATGCAGAAAGCAAAACAACTGTAGATGATATACCTTTAAATGATGCTCCAGCTCATTACCAATATTTAAGCGATGAGTCTTTCAGAAAACTAATCGTTGGACATAGAGTTACATCACCGATGCTATTAGGTGTAAGAGATGGTAACAGCGGGTTAGGTAATAATGCTGATGAGAT
>Ga0255756_1006768_pt1 | contig 10204 bp, 8 predicted proteins | sample 011ome_20_FD_179956 | JGI IMG/M metagenome (GOLD analysis project Ga0255756, IMG submission 179956) | Coastal salt marsh microbial communities from the Groves Creek Marsh, Skidaway Island, Georgia - 011509CT metaG (version 2) | ecosystem: Environmental > Aquatic > Marine > Intertidal zone > Salt...
TTGATGACTGAGCTTCAGTATCATATTATCAACAACTGTACGTGTAGGCTACTGTACGGCACAGTACGAGTACCATTGTGTAGTTGTACACGTCTGCACGTTCGTAAACATGCGCAACGATATGAAAGTTCGAAAGTACTTTCGTACTACAGTTGTCCACTACACGTACGTGTACACGTATGTGCAGTCTTACGCTTACGAATATCTTATCTTACAAATGTTTGCTTACGTGGCATCGTTTCGCGAGCGGTCACACCTCGGACGCGCGCCCGCTGCTGCCACGAACGACGAGGCGGCAAGGTGAACGCGCGAGAAGTGCGTGGGCGGATCGACCACGGAAAGCCGAGCTCTCGCCGCCGCGATCACGATGCCTCCGCCACCCGCGCCCTCGCCTACGGAGCCATCGTGGAAGAAGAAGGAAATCATGTTTTGGTCGGCGGTGATCCGCGCCGCGGACGAAAGCGCGAAAAACGGTCCGAGTCGCGGGGATTCGCCGCGCGGCTAGAACAGAAATGGCGCTTCACCATAAGGTTATCGTACGACGACGACGACGAGAACGATAAATACTTTGTCACATCTATCTTGACTACCTCCTCCCCGCGCTTCACTACGGCGCCCTTTCAGCCAAATATAAACCTAGCAGGGCAGGGCAAGTCCGGATAGACTGTACGTGTACACGGTAAGTTGTATACAAGTATTTTTGTACGAAAACGACCGCACAGCGCATTCAGTCCGGATTTTCGATGGGACGTACTCGGGTAACACTTAAAATCTGGCAGCGCTTTTAGTCAGGAAGTGACGTATCGTACTCGACGAAATCCGAAAGTTGATAGTATTGGACAGTATTACAGTATCATACTGTACGTGTACACACTTCCGGAAGTACGAAAAGACCTGAATCAGATACGAAGGTACTGTACGTGTACCTTCGAAGGTACTGTACAGTACACGTACGTGTACCTGTGTGTGCTGTTACAGGGTACAGTACCTGTAGATTTGTGGAGGTTGTAAATCTGGGAACACACTATCTGGGCGTTGTTGTTCGTTTCGTTCGCTCCGAGACGCCGCGCGCGCACTTCCCCGCGCGCGCCGGCGGGCATGGAGACGGCGCCGCCGCCTCCCGCGGCGTCCAAACTCACCCTCAACGACGTCGTCGGGTATCCCCGGCCGGGATACGACGTCCCCGAGCTGTACGCGTTCTCCCCCGACGATGGTCTAGTCACGTCGTTGTGTGCGCCGGAGCGAGGAACGTCGTCCAGGAATCTCTACGCGTTCGACACCGCGACAGGTGCGTTCTGTACACACTGGTCCCCATACGACCCCGTCCGCGTGGTGAACGCCGATCCTTAAGGACTTTGCCCGGCGCATCTCTCCGCCCATCACCCCTCGCTGGTTTCAATCCCGACACACCTCGACGCCTTTCAACTCCGCTTCTGACGCCTTTCAACTCCGCCCCGACATCGCTCGTATTATGGAACGACCCTCAGCGTCGGCGCGCGTCCGTCCCTCGACGACGTTAACGACGACCGCGCGGGAACGACGATGGGTCTCCTCGCGCCGACGCCGACGCCCGGCGCGCTCGGCGGCGCGTCCAGAAGGTCCCTCCCTCGACGCGATAGGATCCTGTCGCCGCCGACCGCGCTCGGCCGACGCGCGCGTCCCGTCTTCGGAGGCGGCAGGAGATCCTCCAGCGTGTTCGAGCTCCAGGGCTCGTCGCCGTTCGTGGAAGACGCGGACGAGGACGGCGCGCTGTCGTGCGACCTGAGCGATCGCGACCGCGTCGATCGCGGGCTCGGGCTGAGACGAGCGCTGTCGGACGAGACGCTGTCGCGGCCGTTCCAGCCCCTCGGCGGCGAGGTGCTGCACATCGGTTGGATGCGCACGGAATCGCAAGACACCAAGGTGAGCCGAAGCGAGGCGGAGCACGACCGCGAGTGCATGGAAGCGCTGCTGGCGCACTACACCGTGGAGCCGGACAAGCAGCAGACGATCCTGGACCGCGTCGAGCGCGGGTGGTCGGACGTGACCTTGCGCCTGGGTCAGGGGTACTACTGCCGGCTGCAGCGATTCTCGGAGTTCGACACGCTCACGCTGAGCGGGCCGGGCAATCCGGACGAAGCCGTGGACGCGCCGTGCCGCCCGTGGCAGTGGCTCCTGCCCCCCGGGTGGCTCGCGAAAGTCCCGGGCCGCGTGTTTTTGTGCTGCCACGTCCTCGCGCGGCACGCCGAGCCGTTCGTGGACGAGAGCGACGTGTGGACGGAGCTCGACCAGGTCACGCGGTCGGTGAAGTGGGAGGACCGGGTCACCGCGGCGGAGCTCGCGGAGGCGACGATGAAGGAGACGGAAAAGTCGCTCGCGAGGGAGGAACTGCTCGTCTCGATCGCGGAGCTGGAGGATAACATCGTCGCGGGGGAGCTGAACGACAGCATCGACGAGAGCGTGGACGAGGACGACGTTTTGAATCGCGTTGAATCGGGGGCGCGCGAGAACGCGAACGGTCACTCTTCGCCGGCGATGACGGAGGAGGACTGCGCGGATCCGATGGGCGCGCGCGCGGCGGAGGACGCTCGGCTCGCGGTGATGGGCGCCGGCGGCGTCGTGACGCACGCGACGAACAGCGCGGTCGTCAGCGCGGTGCAGGAGGAGTGCCACGACGTGGTGTTGAACGCCGACGGCGTGAACGACGGTCGCGCGGCGGCGGCGGCGGCGGCGGCGACGACGAAGGAGGTCTGGGGGGGAAATTCCGTCGTCGCGCGGATACGCGAGGGGGGGGACGGGACGGAGAAGAAGAAGGAGAAGAGCGACAAGAAGAGCAAGGCGAAGAAGGCTCCGTCCGCGGCGTTCGGCACGGAGGAGTGGCAGAAGCAGCAGAAGAGCAAGCGACGCAGAGAGGAAAAGACCATCAAGGAGAGTGAAAACGGCGACTCGCAAAAGAAAAACGAACGCCCCGCGTCGAGGCTACCGGAGTGGCGGACGTGGAGCACGCAGATGGAGCACTCGCGGATCGTCGCGATGTCCGCGGGCTCGGACACGCGGTTTTACGCCAACTACCACATCGACCAGGAGGGCGGGATGCAGTGTCTGCTGTTGACGCCGAGAAAAGCCTCCGTCGTGCAAGCCGCGTTTCAGCTCCAACGATTTCTCACCATCGAGCAGTACCGGCTGCTGATCTTGGCGCGGCTGCCCGCGGCGAAGGCGAGGTACCCGACGCTGTCTAAGCTGAACGACCAGTACACGTCCGTCTCGAGGCAGCTCACGCGGATGAACCAGGGCGCGAAGAAGGGTAACTTCATCGAGAGGATGAAGCACAGGTTGGAGCGCGCCAAGCGGCAGCAGGCGTTGTTCGAGACCATCTCCGATCTCGAGCAGGCGACGGCGAGGGAGCTCGCGCGCGCGAAGAGCGAGGCCGCGCTCGTGGAGGCGTACGTGGACATCATCAACACGCGGTTCGAAGAGGCGGAGTACAGCCCCGTGGGCGGGGAGGTCCGGTTTCTTCCGCCGTTCGTGCGGAAGCGATTAGATCCCGCGGTGAGCACGATTCAGAGCGTCGCGGAGCGCGCGGCGATTCTCTCGAACGCGCTGCAACGCACCACGGGACTCTTACAGGCTGGCGTGGAGGTCCGAATGCAGCGAAACTACGAGACGATGTCGTTATACGCGCTGATGTTCACGATCGTGGGGGTGATCATCACCACGGTGACCGCGTGCATCGAGGGGGGGGCGCTGCGCCCCGCGTTTCTGGCGTTTTGCCGATGGACCGGCGACGTCCTCGCCAAGGCTGGCGCCGCGTTCTCTGGAATAGGAGTCGCGTGAAGTAAAGCGCTAATGCGTGTTAAAGAAAAAATCTAAGCGTACTACGCACGCACACGTCGGATCTACTACGCTACAGGAACTGCTCCGCTTCCTGGTCCTTCACCCGCGTGGACTTCTTATCCCCGAACACCCGCCTCGACCACATCTTCTCCAAATTCGTCTGGTCGCGCAGACGCTTGTACCTCGCCAGCTTGGCGAGCGCGCGCGTCGTCATCGACCGCATCTCCGGCCGCAGAGACCCCCACTCCGCCTTCCCCAACGCGTGGAAGCGCACCTGCCGTCGCACCGAGCGCGCCGCCCACGCCGCCCTGAGCCGCGCGAACGCTTTCGGGGCGAGCCACGCGCCGAAGCAGACGAATAAACACGCGAAGAAAAACGCGACGGAGTTTATCCCGTAACGCTCGAAGATGTCCTGAAACGCCGTCTCCTCCGCCGGCTCGACGTCCTTCAGCACGACGTCGCCGACGATCGACACGGTGACGCCCGGCCCCAGCGACGTCAGCGTGAACGGGAAGAAGCTTGACGGATCGGCCAGCAGCGCGGCGACTTTGCTCGACGCCTTCGCCTTCGCGGCGGTGACGTTGGCGTCGACTTCGGAATCCGCGACGTAAATTCCGGTCGGCGTCTCGTACGTGGCCACGACGACCACCTCGAGTTGCGCGGCGGCGACGCAGTTCGCGACGTTCTGACACGCCTTGCCGTCGACCAGGAGCTGCTCCGCGAGCAGCGCTCTTCTTCGCCGAGATCGAGACCGCCGTCGCCCCTCGTACACCGCGCTGCCCGGTATCGTCACGTTTGCAACCGACACGAGGTTTTCTTCGACGTCGAATTTCCCAGCCGCGTCGGACGTCAGCGTGTACGCGAACGCGTCTCTGTCGCTCGCGGAGACCCCCACCGCGGCCGCGAGCCCGCCCACCCCCGCGCTCACGCTCGAGCTCACCCCGGAGAACCACACACCCGCGGTGACGCGGACGTAGTACACCGTGGGGTTCGTCAGATCCGTCGTCGTCTCCGCGACGTCGCACGACGCGGCGCCCGCCGCCGACGTCGTGAACCCGCTCGCGCAGAGCGTGCATATCGTCGACGCGCTCGCCGCGGCGTACGACCCGACGGGGCACGCCGAGCACGCGCTCATTCCCGCGACGTTCGCGTACGTCCCCGGCGCGCACGCGTCGCACGCCAGCGCCCGGGTCGTCGCGACGACGTACCCTGGCGCGCAGTCGACGCAGCTCGCCTGGTCCGGGGAGGGTTGGTACGTCCCCGCCGCGCAGCGCGTGCACGAGGACGAGTCCGCGGGGGACGTCGGCAGCGCGTACGGCGGCGGCGGCGGCGGCGAGGGAGATGGCGACGGCGGCGGCGGCGACGGCGGCGGAGATGGAAGCGGCGGCGGCGGCGGCGGCGACGGCGGCGGCTGCGGCGACCCGTTCGGCGGCGGCGGCGACGGCGGGCTCGGCGGCGGCGGCGGCGGCGGCGGCGGCGGCGGCGGCGACGGCGCCGCGCGCTGCACGAGCACGTGATACTCCCGCACGCTCAGTCCGTCGTTCGCGAGCACTCGCACGGTCACGGTCTCCGTGTCCGGGGCGTACTTAGACAGCGATATCGCGGACGTGGACGACGCCGTCGACGGGTCCAGCGTCGTGATTTGCGGATCGCTCGCGTTGGCGATCGGCGAGAGCGCCATCGTCGCGAGCAACACCTCCGAGCTCGAGACGAACCCGATCGCGGCGGTGAACGTCGTGACGTCGTGCGCTAACGCGGCGGTGAGGTAGTACTGCGTCACGTCTTGCGAGAACGTCTCGTTGAACGTCACCGCGGCGTAGGTCGTCGTCGAATCCGTCGCGTTGAACGTTCCCGCGAGCAACGAAAACGCGGAGACGTAGTTGGCCGTCGTCGGGGAGTACCGACGCACGCTGAGCGTGTAGTTCTGCGTCGTGACCCCGTCCGCGGCGAGGACGACCCAGGTCACGACGGTCGTGCCCACCTGGAGAGGAAACGACTGCGTGAGCGTGGACGACTGGAGTAAATTCCTCCTCCTCCTCCTCTTCGTTTTTCTCCGCCCGCCGGATAAGTCCAAATGCGCCGTCGTCGCCGGCGCCGTCGCCGCGGTATACGCGCTCGCGACGGACGAATACGTCGCCGTCGCGCTCCTCGACTGATACTCTATCCGCACGCTGTCGTACGCGTTGTCCACGTACACGTCGTACGCGTACACGTACGGCGCGAACGCCGGCGTGAGCGCGAGCGCCGTCTCCGGCGGCGTCGTCAGCGCGCCCGTCGTCGGGTCCGCGACGGCGGCGGGTTGGACGTACGGCGTGATGCTGTACATCTCCGCGTCCGCGTCCGCGTTCGCGGGCGGCGGCGGCGGCGCGGGCGGCGGCGATGGCGGCGGGCTCGGCATCGGCGGCGGGCTCGGCGCGATGAAACCGGTGGAGTCCGTGCGTTTCGTCCCGGGCGGGCACGCGCCCTCCGCGACGCCGTACACGAACAACGCCGCCGACGCCGACGCGCCCGTCGCCTGATCCGTCGCGACGCGCGCGTTCGAGATGGGCGTCAAATAGACCCCCAGCGTGAGCTCAGCCTCGAACGGGATGTTCGCCCACAGCAGCGCGACGTCCACGTACTTCGTCGCTCTGTCGTGCGCCGCCCACGTGAGTTGCCCGGTTTGCGTCTCGTAATGCGTCCCGAGAATCGCGGAGCCGCCCGTCACGGTGTAATTCACCGTCGCGACGAGCGCCGCGTCGCCGGACACGACGTCCACGGGGACCACCCCGGTCGTGGATGAGTTGAGCCAGTACACGACGTTGTACTCCCTCGCGTGCACGAGCGGCGCCGAGTCGTCGTCCGCGATCGTGACGACCGAGTTATCGCGACCCGACGCGTCCACGTCCGCGTTCACGGCGTCGCGCAGCGTCAGCGTGAGCGCCTCGAGCGACGCTTCGAATATCGTGTCGTTTCGTATCCACACCATGATGCTCTGGCTCCCGACGACGTTCGCGGCCCACTCCAACGACACGTTGTACACGTCGAAGTCCCGCGTGCTCCAGTGCGCGTCGTTGTTGTCGTTCTCCGCCGCCGCGTGCGTCGTGAGCTGGATCCCCTCGTCCGTGGCCTCTCCGGGCAACACTGAGGGCCATTCCATACAAAAGAAGTTCACCGGTCAGTTGAAAGGGGAAGCGATCAAGTGTTGAAACCGAGCGATGGGTGAAAAACGTTTGTATAGAACGCACCCGAGTTCCCGCCGAAGCTCGCGGCGACTTGGACGCTGACGTTCAGAACGCTCGTGCCGACGAGCTCGACGCCGACCTGGACGACGCCCTCGCTCTCCGGGACGTGATACACCACGTCCGTCATTCGAATCAGAGGCCCGGACGCGTTGAACGACACGACAGAGGCGTCCGCCGCCGTCGTCGCAGTGTACTGCTGCCCGTTGAACGAGAGCCTTAGGGCCATTCCATACAAAAACAGTTCATCGGTCAGTTGAAAGGAGACGCGATCAACTGTTGAAACCGGGCGATGGGTGAAAAACTTTTGTATAGAACGCACCTTACGACGTGCACGCCGTCGTCGATGTACGTGCTCGGGGTCGTGCACACGACGCTCGCGCCGTCGGACGATAAGACGCCGTCCAAGTACGCGACCGCGGAGCCGACCTCGGCGTCGCCGGCTTGTCCGAGCGAGCACTTGGGCGTCGTGTACGACGGGTACTGAGACAAAAAGTACAAGTTCGTGGCGTACACCGTGATCGCGGTGGCGCCGAAACGCGGGCCGCTCCCTGGCGACACCGCCAGCACCTCCGGGGCCGTGTAGTACACGAAATCGAACGACAGCGCGCACGCGTCCGCGAAGGTGACGTGCGTCGTGACCTTCCCGCTGCCCGTCGGGGTGACGCACGTCAGATGCGTCGAGTTGACGACTGTCGCGGTCGTCGACGTCGGCGTCGAGTCGCGGTAGAAATCGCACGTCATCGGCGCCTCGAACCCGTCGCCGACGATCGTCACCTCCGTCGCCCCCGTGCTCGGGCCGGACAGCGGCGACGCGGACGTCAGCCCCATCCGGCGCACGCGCGCGGTCGAGCTCACCTGCGTCGCCTGCGACGCGCTGATCGGGTAGTGCTCGGTCGGGTCGTCCGTGGATCCCTCCGCGCCGCCGTCGTTGACTGCGACGTACGAGCGAATGTCGGGGTGGAGTTGAAAGGCGTCAGAAGCGGAGTTGAAAGGCACCGAGGGCGGGGATCGAAACCGAGGGGTGGGCGCAGAGCATCGCCAGGAGAGAAAGTCCTTAAGGAACGGCGTTCACCACGCCGACGCGGTCGTACGGGGACCAGTGTACAGAAAACGCACCCAAGCCGACGGTGAGCAGCCCGCCGTCGCCCGCGGGGACGACGCACGTCGCCGTCGTGATCGGCGTCGCGTCCGTCGTGACGGATACCGTCGTCGCGTCCACCGGCGTCGCCATCGTCGTCGCGAGGAGCGCGGCGTCGTACGCAGCCTGCTCCGCGGCTTGCGCCGCGACCCACGCGTCGTACGCGGTCTGAGGGGCGCTCGATCGGCGGGCGACGCGGCGGGAAGTGATGTGATTGGTGAGTAGTTTGATGACGTGGAGGTTTCATTGGACGAGAGCGATGGAGAGGGCGCCGGCGAAAGTTCTCAAGGAACGGCGTTCACATCGCGAACGGCGTCGTATGGGGACCGGTGCGATGATGAGCGAGGACGCGCCTGATTCGTCGCCGCGGCTTCGTCAGGGACGAAGCCGATGGACGCCTCCTGCTGCGCCGCGGCCGCGTCCGCGGCGACGTACGCGGCGGACGTCGTCGCGACCAACGTCGCGGCCTCGTAGAACGTCAGCGCGATCGCGTAGTCGATGAACCGGCAGGTCAGAGCGCCGGTCGGGGCGTCGCGCGCGGTGACGGTGACGGTCGTGGTGCCGTCCGACAGCGCGCACGTCGGCGTCGCGGTGAGCACGAGGCCGGTGCTGACGACCGCGCCCACGGGGGGCGGCGACGGCGGCGGCGGCGGCGGCGGCGGCGTCTGCGCGTGCGCGGTCGACGCGGAGAGGAGGACGGCGACGAGCGTCGTCGCGAGCGCGGCGAGGCCGCGGCGTCGAGCCGACGTCGTGATCCCCCGCGGCCTCGTCGTCATCGTCGGCGTCTTCCGTTCCGGTCGCTCTCGCGGCGGCGCGTCGTCTCGCCTCACCGCGGCGCGCGGCGGCGTCCGAGCGCGGGCATCGTCTCGCGCGGGTATCGCGCGGCGGCGGTTCCGTTTCTTTCGCGGCGGGTCCGCGCCGCGTGAGGGATGCGCGCGGCTCAGTGCGTCGGCCTTTTCCGATGAATAATGAAGCAACGGCTCGGTCTCGAGCCCCGCGGCCTCTCGGGTGCGTTCAGTTCTATACGAACGTGTTTCACCCATCTCCCGGTTTCAACATTTGATCGCGTCCCCTTTCAACTACCCGATGAACTTTTTTGCACGGAATTCGCCTACTGATGATGAGACGGGAAGTGCCCACCGGCGCGGGGCCTCAGTCGATCGCGCGCGCCGACGGCCGCGCGACGGCGAGGATGGCGTCGCGACGCGCGCGCGCGCTCGTCACCGTCCTCCTCCTCGCGCTGACGGCGTCCGCGACGCTCGCGACGACGTCGGGCGACGTCGCGCCTCGCGCGGCGGAGACGACGAGAGGCGACGGAGCCGTCGAGGCGGCGAGCGAGCGCGTCGTCGCGTTCGCCTCGTCCGACTCGCGTCCCCGTCGCGCCTCCTCCGCGCGGACGCTCCTGAGCAAACCGAACACGCGCGCCAAGCCGGACTACGACGTGTACCTCACGAGAGCGCGCGCGCTGGAGGAGATCGAGCGCGTCGCGCGCGAGAACCCCGCGGTCGCGCGCCTAGAGTGGAAGCGGCGATCGACCCGCGACGGGAACTACACCGCGGCCGTCCCGATCGTGACCGTGGACTTGGCGGCGCGCGAACGAGAGGAGGGGGAGGAGGGGGAGGACGGCGGCGGCGAGCGGCCGAGGGTGCTGCTCAACTACGGCGAGCACGGGCGCGAGCTCATCACCGTGGACGTCGCCGTGGCGCTGGTGAGAGCGCTCGCCGAGGGCGGCGCGGATGCCGCGGCGCGACTGGCGCACGCGGAAGCGGGGGACGCCGCGCTCGTCGCCGCCGCGCTTCGACGCGCGATCTTCAAGATCGTGCCGATGGAGAACGTGAACGGGCGCGACGCGGTCGAGCGCGGGGAGTACTGCGAGCGCAAGAACGGCCGCGGCGTGGACACGAACAGGAACTTTGGCGTGGACTGGGGCGTGGTGCGTTCTATCTCACACTGGTTCCCATACGACCGCGTCGGCGTGGTGAACGCCGATCCTTAAGGACTTTTCCCGGCACATCTCTCCGCCCACCCC
>Ga0255756_1006774_pt1 | contig 10199 bp, 10 predicted proteins | sample 011ome_20_FD_179956 | JGI IMG/M metagenome (GOLD analysis project Ga0255756, IMG submission 179956) | Coastal salt marsh microbial communities from the Groves Creek Marsh, Skidaway Island, Georgia - 011509CT metaG (version 2) | ecosystem: Environmental > Aquatic > Marine > Intertidal zone > Salt...
TGAGCAGGCTCTCCGGGACGCAAATGAAAAATTTACACGCCGTTTCAATTCTGTTGAGGCAAAACTTCAACAAGATGGCCGGACGCCTTCTCAGTCAAACCTCGCCGAAATGGACGCGCTTTGGGATGAGGTCAAACGGGAGGAGACAATATCTGAGTAAAACAATCAGGTATTGATCCGACAAAAAGACTCGGATATAATCTCGCCATCACAGCCGGAGACACTCATGCCCTATTTTCGCCCCACCGCTCTCGCCCTATGCGCCTTTGCCCTTGCCGTCCCCGTGGCCGCCCAGGAGGTCAACGTCTATTCCTATCGCGAGCCGGCCTTGATCCAGCCTTTGATGGATGGGTTCACCGAACAGACCGGAATTGCGGTCAATGTCGCCTTTCTCAACAAGGGTATGATTGAGCGTTTGCGGGCCGAGGGCAGGCGCTCGCCTGCGGATTTGGTATTCACCACAGATATTTCACGGCTTCACAGCGTGGTCTCAGCCGGGCTGACCCAACCGGTGACAGAAGCCAACCTCACGGACAACATCCCCGCGGCCTATCGCGACCCCGGCAATCATTGGTTTGGCCTGACCCTCCGCGCCCGCGTTATCTATGCCTCAAAGGCGCGGGTCAAAAAGGGGGAGGTTACCAGCTACGAAGATCTCGCAGATCCCAAATGGCAGGGGCGTATCTGCACCCGCTCCGGCACGCATTCTTATATGCTTGCCCTCACCGCCGCCTATTTGCATCACCATGGTGAAGCAGACACATTGAATTGGCTCAAAGCGGTGAAAGCCAATCTGGCGCGCAAACCGCAAGGCAACGACCGGGCGCAGGTCAAAGCGATTTGGGCGGGTGAATGTGATATTTCCCTTGGAAACACTTACTATATGGGCCAAATGCTGGCTGATCCCGAGCAGCAAGACTGGGCCAGCAGCGTCTCAATTGAATTTCCCGTGTTTGAGGGGGCGGGCACGCATGTGAATGTGTCGGGCATGGCGATGACCAAATTTGCGCCCAATCGGGCTGAGGCCCTGGCCCTTATGGCCTATCTTGCCTCCCCGGCCGCACAGGAAATTTACGCATCAGACAATTACGAATACCCGATTGCCCCTGGCACCCGGGCCGATCCTTTGGTGCAAAGCTGGGGCAGCTTTGAGGCCGACCCGGTCAACCTCAGCACGATTGCCAAGCTCCGCTCAGAGGCGCTGCGGCTCACCGAATTGGCTGATTTTGATGGCTGAACATGAAAAAGGCGCGGGACATGTGCACCGCGCCTTTCGCCTATTATGGCCAAAAAATTTGAAACCACCCTTGTTTATTCCACCGCTGTTACCCTCTGCATGACATCGGGCTGGCCTGTGATTGCACCTGATTGCGGATGCCCGCGCTTCAGCGCATCCACCACATCCATCCCCGCGGTCACCCGTCCGACAACCGTATATTGCCCGTTGAGGAAATAGCCCGGCTCGAACATGATGAAAAACTGACTGTTGGCACTGTTTGGATTTTGCGAGCGGGCCATGCCCACCACGCCGCGATCAAAGGGCACATCTGAAAACTCGGCTGGGATATTGCCCAAATCGGAGCCCCCCATGCCGGCACGCGACATATCCTCGGGATTTTTGCCAAAGCGGACGTCGCCGGTTTGGGCCATAAAACCCTCTATGACCCGGTGAAACACCACACCGTCATAGGCGCCCCGCTCTGCAAGTGCCGTAATCTGCGCGGCATGTAGCGGCGCCACATCCTCAAGCAGATCAATTTGAACAGTGCCGCTTACAGTCTCGCCAACGACCTCAATCTCAAGACCCCCGGCCAAAGCAGGCCCGGCCAAACACGCAAGAAAAGCTGCAAGCCTACGCATCTGCTGCGACCTTCATGGAAATCATACGGTCTGGATTCGGCGCGGGCTCACCGCGGGTAATGGCATCCACATGCTCCATGCCAGATGTGACGCGGCCATAGACCGTGTACTGACCATTGAGAAAGTGATTGTCGGAAAAGTTGATGAAAAATTGGCTGTTGGCCGAATCTGGGTTTTGCGACCGGGCCGCACCGATGGTGCCGCGGTCATGGGGCAGTTTGGAAAACTCAGCCCGCAGATTAGGCAGCTTTGATCCACCTGTGCCAGCCGCGCGCAGGTTGAAGTTATCCTCCATATTGCCATGCTCCACATCGCCCGTCTGTGCCATAAAGCCATCAATCACGCGGTGAAAAGCGACGTTGTCATATTGGCCAGTCCGCACCAAATCTTTCATCCGCTCACAGTGCAACGGCGCCACATCTGGCAAAAGCTCGATGGTGACGGTCCCATCTTTCAATTCCATCAAGATTGTATTTTCGAGATCTTTGGTTTGTGTATCGGCCATTAGGGCGCTCCTTTTGATTTGCTCGGCAACCTAATAAAATTTCCAGCAAAGGAAAAGGCCCAACCGGTTGACCTTGGCCCGATATCGGGTGTTAACAGAGCAACATTTAGGGAGACGGACATGAGCTGGAAAACTTTGGATCAGATGCAACTCATGGGCAAGCGCGTGCTCACCCGTGTCGACATCAACGTGCCGGTCGAAAATGGCCGCGTCACCGATACCACGCGGATTGATCGGATCGTGCCCACGGTGCAGCATATTTTGAAATCCGGCGGCACGCCCATCCTCATCGCCCATTTTGGGCGTCCTAAGGGGCAGATCGTGGATGCACTCTCTTTAAAAGTCACGGTGCCGGCCCTGGAGGCGGCGCTCGGGGTTCCAGTGAAATTCACCAGCCTGGATAGCGCCCGCGAAACCATCGCTTTTGCCAAAAACCAAGTGGTTTTGATTGAAAATATTCGATTCGAACCCGGCGAAGAGCGCAATGATCCGCAATTGGCCCAACGTTTGGCGGATTTGGGAGATATTTATTGCAATGATGCCTTTTCCGCAGCCCATCGCGCCCATGCGTCAACCGAAGCGCTTGCCCGGTTGCGGCCAGCCTGTGCGGGAAGATTGATGGCCGAAGAGCTCTCAGCGCTTGAGGCGGCATTGGGCAAGCCCGAGCGCCCTGTGGTGGCGGTCGTCGGCGGGGCCAAGGTCTCTTCGAAATTGGATCTCTTGAGCAATTTGGTGGGGCAAGTGGATCACCTGGTCATCGGTGGTGGCATGGCCAATACATTTCTCGCAGCCCAGGGGCATGCAGTGGGCAAAAGCCTCTGTGAACATGACCTGGCCGATACGGCACGGCGCATTTTGCAACAGGCGCAAGCCGCTGGCTGTGAGATTATTTTGCCGTCTGACATTGTCGTCGCCCGAGAGTTTGCCGCCCATGCGCCCCATGAAACCGTCGCCGCAGAGGCCTGCCCCGATGACGCGATGATCCTAGACGCCGGGCCTGAAACCGTGGCGCGCATTGGCGCATGTTTTGCCCGTGCGCGCACCTTGATTTGGAACGGGCCGCTCGGCGCTTTTGAGATGCAGCCCTTTGACCGGGCCACCAATACCGCTGCGCAATCGGCTGCAACCCTGACCAAAATGGGCAAGCTCATTTCTGTCGCCGGAGGCGGCGATACGGTGGCCGCGCTCAATCAAGCCGGCGCGGCCGATGGCTTTAGCTATATCTCCACCGCCGGCGGCGCATTCTTGGAATGGATGGAAGGCAAAGATTTGCCCGGCGTCGCGGCGCTGACCGCATAAATCGTTAAGCGCGCCTAATTTCAAACCGTTAGCGCCACCAATATTGAAGCTTTGCGCCAAGCCGCCTAAACCTCTGCTATAGGTTCAACTTTGAGTAGGTCGCCCGCATGTCATATCAAGATCAACGAGACTTAATTCACGCCGGCCAAGGCTTTATTGCCGCCTTGGATCAAAGCGGTGGCTCCACTCCAAAAGCACTTGCCGCCTATGGCGTTGACGCTGCAGCTTTCTCCTCTGATGCCGAAATGTTTGATATGATTCACGCCATGCGCAGCCGCATTGTGCATGCGCCTGACTTCACAGGGGCTAAAGTGGTGGGCGCGATTCTATTTGAAGACACGATGGACCGGGAATTTGACGGGCAATCGGCGCCGCAATATTTGTGGCAGCAACGCGGCGTTGTGCCCTTTTTGAAGGTCGACAAGGGCCTGCAAGACACCGCCGACGACGTGCAATTGCTCAAACCTATGCCGGATCTCGACGCGCTTTTGCAGCGCGCCGCAGCATTGGGCGTTTTTGGAACCAAGATGCGCTCCGTGATTCATGGCGCTAACCCCACCGGCATCTATCAAATTGTCGCGCAGCAATTTGAGATTGGCGCGCAGATCATCGCTCAGGGCCTTATTCCCATTCTTGAGCCAGAAGTTTCCATCACGATTTCGGATAAGGCAGAGGCGGAAAATTTGCTTTGTGATGCAATCTTAAACCATCTCGACGCTTTGCCCGCGGATCAAACGGTTATGCTCAAGCTCACCCTGCCCGAAACCGCCAATCTTTACAGCCGGCTGTGCCAGCACCCGCGTGTTCTATCAGTTGTGGCGCTCTCAGGCGGCTATAGCCGCGCCGAGGCCAATGCGCGCCTGTCCCAAAACAGCAAGATGATTGCCAGCTTCTCCCGCGCCCTCACCGAAGGGCTATCTGCACAGCAATCCGATGATGAGTTTAATCAAACCTTGGGCCAAACCATCGACGAAATCTACCGCGCCTCCATCGCCGGTTAAAATCTAACAGAAAAACGAATCAGGGGATTCACAAGGGACTCCGAGCGTGCCATACTGCTTAAAAGCCCATAAGAGGCACAAGGCAGTAGATGAGACAGCGCAGCATCCCTCCAATTGGCCCCCTGGCCGTGACATTTGTGTCGTTGACCCTGGCCGCCTATTTCATATTCTCCGCCATTCAAGGCGATTATGGCATTTTACGTCGGGCAGCCTATCAAGCAGAAGCCGATGGGTTGCAGCGCAAATTGAGCACATTGCAAAATTCAATTGCCCAGCTGGAAAACAAAACCCTGCGCCTTTCCGATCACTATTTAGATCTTGATCTGTTGGATCAACAGGCGCGTGACGTCCTGGGATTCATCCGTCCTGATGAAATCGTCATTCAGTAAATCAATCTAAATATCTATATCCAAACCATAAAACACCATAGAAAATAAATTGTTCACATTTGCAATCAACCTGTGATAAAGAATAGTTTAACGCTAAACTATTTTTACGAGGTCCCGATGGCGGCTAAAAAAACAAGCAAAGCAAATGTCTCAAAAGACGATTTGCTGCATTACTACCGCGAGATGCTGCTGATCCGGCGATTCGAAGAAAAAGCAGGCCAACTCTATGGCATGGGTTTGATTGGTGGCTTTTGTCATCTCTACATCGGTCAGGAAGCCGTTGTGGTTGGCCTCGAAGCGGCCGCAGAAGAAGGCGACAAGCGCGTGACCTCCTACCGCGATCACGGCCATATGCTGGCCTGCGGCATGGAAGCCAACGGCGTTATGGCTGAGCTGACAGGTCGCAGCGGCGGTTATTCCAAAGGCAAAGGCGGCTCGATGCATATGTTCTCGAAAGAGAAACATTTCTACGGCGGTCACGGCATTGTTGGCGCGCAGGTGCCCATCGGTGCTGGCCTCGCATTTGCTGACAAATACCTCGGCAATGGCCGGGTGACATTTGCCTATTTTGGCGATGGCGCGGCCAATCAAGGGCAGGTTTATGAAACCTTCAACATGGCGGCTCTTTGGGATCTTCCAGTTGTTTTTGTCATTGAAAACAATCAATACGCCATGGGCACCTCACAGCAGCGCTCCACCTCATCGGCAGAAATTTACGAGCGCGGCCGTGCCTTTGGAATTCCCGGCGAAGCGGTTGATGGCATGGATGTTTTGGCGGTGAAAGCCGCTGGCGAGACCGCCGTTGCCCATTGCCGCTCGGGCAAAGGCCCCTACATTCTCGAAATCAAAACCTACCGCTACCGTGGCCACTCTATGTCCGATCCCGCCAAATACCGGACCCGCGAAGAGGTGCAGAAAATCCGCGAGGAAAAAGACGCCATCGAACATGTGCGCGATCTGCTTCTGACCGGCAAACATTGCAGCGAAGAAGATCTCAAGGCGATCGATAAGGACATCAAAGCCGTGGTCAACGAAAGCGCAGAATTTGCAAAACAGAGCCCAGAACCGGCTTTAGACGAACTTTGGACAGATATTTACGCACAGGCGGAGGCTTAACCCATGGCGATTGAAATCTTGATGCCCGCACTGTCTCCCACCATGGAAGAAGGCACCTTGGCCAAATGGCTGGTTGCCGAAGGTGATAAAGTCAGCTCCGGCGATATTCTGGCCGAAATTGAAACCGACAAAGCCACAATGGAATTTGAGGCGGTCGATGAGGGGGTCATTGGCAAACTGTTGATCGCGGAAGGGACGGCCAATGTGGCTGTAAACTCTGCCATTGCCGTTTTGCTGGACGAGGGCGAGAGCCTGTCCGATGCCGCCTCCCCTGCCCCAGCGGCCAGCGCGGCTCAGCCGGCGGCCTCAGCGCCCGCTGCATCTGCACAAGCCCCGGTTGCCGTGCAAGTCGTTGAGCCTGATTTGCCGGCTGGCACGACATTTAAAAGTCTCACCGTGCGTGAGGCCATTCGCGAGGCCATGTCCGAAGAGATGCGCTCTGATGAAACGGTCTATCTCATGGGGGAAGAGGTGGCCGAATACCAAGGCGCCTATAAGATCTCGCAGGGTATGCTTGATGAGTTTGGCCCAAAGCGGGTGATTGATACGCCAATTACCGAACATGGGTTTGCCGGTATTGCGGTTGGTGCCGCTTTTGGCGGGCTCAAGCCCGTGGTCGAATTCATGACGTTTAACTTCGCCATGCAGGCGATGGATCATATCATCAACTCGGCAGCCAAGACCCTCTATATGTCTGGTGGTCAAATGGGCGCGCCCATGGTGTTTCGTGGCCCCAATGGGGCCGCCGCCCGCGTTGGCGCGCAGCACAGCCAGGACTATGCGGCCTGGTATGCCCATATTCCCGGACTCAAAGTCGTGATGCCCTATTCGGCAGATGACGCCAAAGGCCTGCTCAAATCAGCCATTCGTGATCCGAACCCGGTGATCTTTTTGGAGAATGAAATTCTCTATGGCCAGAGCTTCCAAGTCCCGGATTTGCCCGATTACACCGTGCCTCTTGGCAAGGCGCGCATCTGGCGCGAAGGCAATGACATCACATTGGTCAGCTTCGGCATCGGCATGAAATATGCGCTGGAAGCGGCAGATCAACTGGCCGAGATGGGCGTGAGTGCGGAAGTCATCGACCTGCGCTGTTTGCGTCCTTTGGACACAGAGACGGTCGTGAATTCTGTAAAAAAGACCAATCGCTGCGTCACAATCGAAGAGGGATTTCCAGTCTGCTCCATCGGCAGCCATATCTCCTCAGTTCTCATGCAGGAGGCTTTTGACTACCTCGACGCCCCCGTTATGACCTGCACAGGCAAGGATGTTCCCATGCCCTATGCGGCCAATCTTGAGAAACTTGCCCTGGTCACCACCGCTGAGGTGATGACGGCGGCCAAATCTGTCCTCTACCGTTAAGGAGCGCCCCATGGCACTTGAAATTCTTATGCCGGCCCTATCGCCCACCATGGAAGAGGGCACCCTGGCCAAATGGTTGGTTGCTGAAGGTGATCGGGTTCAATCTGGCGATCTGTTGGCTGAGATTGAAACCGACAAAGCCACAATGGAGTTTGAGGCGGTGGACGAAGGCGTCATTGGCAAGCTCCTGGTGGCCGAGGGCACGGCGAATGTGAAGGTCAACTCGGCCATTGCTATCTTGCTTGAAGAGGGTGATGCGGCGGATGCGACCGTCTCGCCTGCTCAAAGCGCCGCTGCCGCTGCCCCTTTGACCCATGAGGCCAGCGCCGTAGATGCGCCAGCCGCCACAGCGGCGCCCGCCGCGGCAGTCTCAAATGACGGCACGCGCATTTTTGCCTCGCCTCTGGCGCGTCGCATTGCAGCCGATCAAGGCTTAGATCTGGCCAAGATTACCGGATCTGGCCCCAAAGGTCGGATTGTGAAAGCCGATGTGAGTGGCGCCCCCGCCACTGCCTCCGTTTCCGCGCCCCCGCCAATGGCCGCCGCCAGCTTGCCCAGCTCCGCAAGCGCCGCCAGCGTGGAAGCGCTCTATCAGGGGCGCAGCTATAAAACGGTGCCTTTGGATGGGATGCGCCGGGTCATTGCCGACCGGTTGACCGAAGCCAAGCAAACCATCCCACATTTCTATCTGCGCCGCGACATTCAGCTCGATACTCTGCTCAAGCTGCGCAGTGAGGTGAACGCGGGTCTCGAAGCCCGAGGTGTGAAACTCTCGGTGAATGACTTTATCATCAAAGCCTGCGCCATGGCGTTGCAAAGCGTACCGGCCGCCAATGCGGTTTGGGCCGGAGATCGCGTTTTGCAGATGGAGGCTTCCGATATCTCTGTCGCCGTCGCCATTGAAGGCGGATTATTCACCCCCGTCCTGCAAGACGCCGACAGCAAATCTTTGTCAAAATTGGCCGTTGAGATGAAAGATCTTGCCGCCCGTGCCCGCAGTCGCAAATTGGCGCCCCATGAATATCAAGGCGGCAGCTTTTCAATCTCGAATCTCGGCATGATGGGCATTGATAACTTTGATGCGGTGATTAACCCCCCACAAGGGGCTATTCTCGCGGTCGGAGCTGGCAAGAAACGCCCCGTTGTGAGCGACGATGGCACGCTGAGCGTGGCGACGGTCATGTCCGTCACCATGTCAGTGGATCACCGGGTGATTGACGGGGCTTTGGGCGCCGAATTGCTCGATGCGATTGTCAACAATCTCGAACATCCCCTGTCCATGCTGGCGTAACAGACCACCAATATGTGAAAAACCCGGCTCAGCCTATGCTGCAGCCGGGTTTTTTGTACCTGATCTCGTGGCTATCGGCCACTCACCCTAAGAGTTGGTCCATCGTGATCGATGGCTGTTCACAGCCGGCTTCTCCAACGATTTTGGCAGGAACTCCGGCTACGGTTTTACAGGGCGGCACCTCATGAAGCACCACGGAGCCTGCGGCAATGCGGCTGCAATGGCCCACTTTGATATTGCCCAGAACCTTGGCACCGGCTCCAATCAAAACACCATCGCCGATCTTTGGGTGGCGTTCATCATCTTGTTTGCCCGTTCCCCCCAAGGTCACCGAATGCAGCATCGAAACATTGTCGCCCACCACGGCCGTCTCACCAATCACAATAGAATGGGCGTGATCGATCATCAGCCCGCGTCCGATAACGGCCGCGGGGTGAATATCAATGCCAAAGACTTCAGAAATTCGCGATTGGAAAAAATAGGCCAGATCTTTGCGCCCATCGCGCCAGAGGGCATGGCCCACGCGATAGGCTTGAATGGCCTGGAAGCCTTTGAAGAATAACAAAGGTTGCGTAAGGTTATGGCAGGCTGGGTCGCGCTCACGCACCGCCATGAGATCCGCGCGCGAATAGGCCCCGAGCTCCTCCGACCGGATGGTATGATCGGCAATTTCGCGCAGCATTTGCTCGGGCATTTCTGCTGAGGCCAGCTTGAGCGCAATGCGGTACGACAGAGCCTGCTCCAAGCTGCTGTGATGTAAAATGCTGGAGTGGATCATAGCGCCCAAAAGCGGCTCTTGCTCCAATGCGCTTTGCGCCTGCCGCACCATTTCATCCCAAACCGGGTCGATGGATTTCAAATGCGCTGCTGTCTGTGCCATGGGTTCATCCTCTGGTTGACGCGTTCTTTTCCTACATAAGCGGATTATCAAACTTATCAACCTATGCGCAGCCGATCAACGCAATCGTCTTGATGCGTCAAATCGTGAAAGGAAACTTGCGAAACGGGCCAGGGCCAAAACTTTCAGAAAGCTGCGCCACTTGCAGCTCAAGCAGACCCTGCGCACCATCAAGCGACTGCATCGCGGCGCTATAGCGCCATTGCGCTTGATGGACCTCTTCTTGGCGCAATAGCTGGGCTCCCGAGAATATTTTTACCTGATAGCGCTCCTGCGTTTCGGACAGGGGGATCTCTGCCAAATCCCAGGATGCCCCATCCAAGCGCGCGCGCCTGATCCAGGAAAATTCTAGATCTGCACCATCCCATTTTTGCGCCAAATGCACCGGTGCATAGGGGCGCAGCCCGTTGCCAGCAAAGGCTGCACTGAGCTTGCGATAGCTGTAATCAGAATAGGGCCGGGCCGCGGGACCGATTTG
>Ga0255756_1006777_pt1 | contig 10195 bp, 9 predicted proteins | sample 011ome_20_FD_179956 | JGI IMG/M metagenome (GOLD analysis project Ga0255756, IMG submission 179956) | Coastal salt marsh microbial communities from the Groves Creek Marsh, Skidaway Island, Georgia - 011509CT metaG (version 2) | ecosystem: Environmental > Aquatic > Marine > Intertidal zone > Salt...
AATGAGGATAACGGAAAAGCTGAATAATTGGATTCGGCAGAGACCCCTAAGCCCCATCGTGGGTTTGGCGATACCTTCTTTAGATCAAGGAAAAGACAGGTTAGGCCGAACCATCTAGGCGCTAGGGCTCGGGCGGACATTATCTCAGCTCGGGCGAGTGAATTGGATATGTTTGTCACCCATTTATCTGCGCGGACGCGAATAAAGGCGGCCTCATAAAACCTCCGCTACGCAAGAGAATATTTTGTTTTGGGGTGATGAGACCGCGCATGCTTTATCGCTTTTGTTTCAAAATCCCTGCAACGCGGCGCTGAATGCAAACCGCATAGATCTGGCGTTCACCCAATCCCTTAAGGCTGCTTGCAACATCAAAAATAAGCTGCATACTCGTCTCGTTCGCAAACCATTTGGGATCAGTGTTGCAAATGCTCTGTCAATCCCGCTGCAGTTAATGATGGAAATTTTATGAAACGACTGATTTGTGGGGTGATTGCAAGTTGCCTCTTAGCGTCCGGCGCACTCGCTCAAACCCGCTACTTTTTATTCCCAAGCGAGGTGCCCGCCTTCACCGCGCAATACGCCCGTATGGTAAATGTTTTTGGAATTGCCCATTCCGTTCAAACCAGTGATGCGTATGGTATTCAATTTTCGCTTTCCGATAAAAGTGACTCAATCAACGTTGTCTTTCCGGGACCATTACCAGAGGCGTTCGAAATGGGCAGCCCGGTTGTTGTTCAGGGCGAATTTGATGGTGAGCGTTTCAAGGCCACCACCATATTAGCACAATTTTCCAGCGAATATTTCCCCATAGCTGCGCTGGATGAATTGCGATCTTACGGCGTATTAATTGATAAGGACTGAGCCTGTCTAAACTGCGCCTGTCACGTTACGTTGCGGTTCAAAACTATGCTGCGCAGCGAGCATAGACAGGCATCATGCATCTTTCCAGATTATCAAAAAAGCGCCTGACCCGACACCGGATAATTGGTTGAACTGAAAAAACAATCTGCCTTGCATCGTCAAAACGCAACCTACGCGAAAAGGCTTTCGCTAATGCGCCGCGCAGCGGATTGGAGCAGCTCTTTGCTCTTGATAGCATCGGGAATATTCACGCGCTGCGTTGGACCATGGAAGGCAAGCGCCGCAATATAGCGATTTTTTGAATCCGTAACAGGCACCGCAATCGCAACCATATCATCCATGAATTCTTCTTGATCAAGCGCGTAGCCATTCTTTCGGACCTGAGAGATCTCAGCCAAAAGCGTTGCTGTCGACACATGGGTATTTTTAGTCATCGCTTGCAGATGCAGCGTTGCTAAAAAGTTTTTCAGTTTGGCCATCGGAAGGCTTGCCAAAAACGTCTTCCCACTAGCAGTGCAATGAAAGGGCACGCGCGAGCCGATTGGCAATTGAATCCGAAACGCCCACCCGGTTTCGACGCGGTCCAAATAATCCATGCCGGTTTCACGCGGCACCGCGAAATTCACAGTTTCCCCAACCTCTTGCGCAACATCCAATAATATTTGCCGCCGCATGATGTGATCGCGTGAATTATAAAGCAACCCCGCACCAATTTCGCGCAAACGGCGCGCAACTTGATATTTTTTACTGTTGCTAAGACGGGTGATAAACCCAAACTCTTCCAGCGTGGCGCATAAGCGATGCACGGTCTGTTTGGGAAGGTTCAACACAGCATTTATCTCGGTCGCCGTCATAGGGCGATCGCTTTTGCCCAGCACTTCAAGGATTAATAAAGTGCGCAAATTGCTTGGGGTTTCTGTCGGGCTCTGCATGGGGGCTCAAACCGATTTTCTTCAAGAAAGTGATTTACATGTATCTCGAATCATAGTTAGCATCATTTTTGTGTAAATTCGAGAATAAAAGTCTCATTATTTGATATTTGGGGGAATATGAGGTTCGATTTCGTCATTGTTGGTGCGGGTTCCGCGGGATGCGCCCTTGCCAATCGTCTATCAGAAGATGGACGGTATACGGTTGCGTTGATCGAAGCTGGGCCGCGCGATACCAGCCCTTGGATCCATATTCCGGTTGGCTATTTTCGAACAATGGGCAACCCCAAAATGGATTGGTGTTACGAAACCCAAAAAGATGTTGGGATCGCCAATCGCTCGATCCCCTGGCCGCGTGGACGGGTCCTTGGCGGGTCCAGTTCGATTAACGGCCTTCTCTACGTGCGCGGCCAAGCACAAGATTATGATGGCTGGGCGCAGATGGGCTGCACGGGTTGGAGCTGGAGCGATGTTCTTCCCTATTTCAAACGGTCCGAAACTTGGGAAGGCGCGGATCAAACCGGGCTGCGCGGAAAATCGGGGCCGCTTTCGGTTCAAAACTCAAGATTAACACGAGATGTGGTTGATAAATGGGTCGATGCCGCGGTGGATGCCGGATATAAGCGTAATCCTGATTATAACGGCGCCGATCAGGAAGGCGTTGGATATTTTCAGCTGACGATGAAAGGGGGGCGGCGTTGTTCTTCTGCTGCGGCTTATTTGGCCCCCGCGCGTAGGCGTAAAAACTTGAGCGTCATCACCGATGCGCAGGTTGAAAAAGTGGTGATCGCTGAAGGGCGCGCAATTGGTGTACAAATTCGCCGGCATCAGCGGGTTGAAACGATTTCGGCAAGCGCCGAGGTGATCCTTAGTGCCGGGGCCATCGGCTCGCCGCAGCTTCTCATGCTCTCGGGCATCGGCGCCGGGGGCGAACTTAGCGCGCATGGCATAGAGGTTTTATCAGATCTTCCTGGCGTAGGTAAAAATCTACAGGATCATCTGCAGGCCCGTCCGGTTTTCAAAACCACGCTCAGCACCGTGAATACCGAAATCAACAGCTACTTAAAAAAAGGCTTGATTGCGGCCAAATACGCGTTCACGCAGCGCGGCCCAATGACGATGGCCGCCAGTCTTGGAACCGGCTTCCTAAAAACCGAAGCGCATTTAGAAACGCCAGATATCCAATTTCATATTCAGCCCTGGAGTGCCTTAAAACCCTCGGATGGGCCGCATAAATTCTCGGCCTTCACCGCTTCTGTTTTGCAACTGCGCCCCGAAAGCGCTGGGCATTTAACGCTGAGCTCGGCCAATATCGACGATCACCCAGAAATTCATCCAAATTATCTATCCACGGACACAGATTGCCGCACTATCGTGAAAGGCATTCAAATCGCACGCCGCATCGCGCAGTCAGAACCGCTAAAATCTCACATCACGGAAGAATATGCCCCCGGAGTCGGGGTCGCCCTAGAGGATGAGGTGGCCACGCTGGATTGGGCGCGTCAAACATCCGTGACGATTTACCATCCAACCGGCACCTGCAAAATGGGCATCGACCAAATGGCGGTTGTGGATCCGTCGCTAAAAGTAAAGGGCATTCGCGGCCTGCGCGTTGCTGATGCCTCAATCATGCCGCGCATAGTCAGCGGCAACACGAATGCACCTGCGATCATGATCGGCGAAAAAGCCAGTCAGCTGGTGTTGGAGGATGCATCATGACTTTTGCAACCCCGCTTCATAAAGTGGATATCATGGTCAATCATGAACAAAACCCACTTTCATTTTCTGTCAGGACAATCCCCTCGGCCGTGGCAGCGATCAATAACGATATGAGGGAAACATCATCAAGGGAGGAAAATTGATGTTTAATCTTAAAACCCTAAGCGTGGGCACAGCAGCCCTTACGCTGATGGCATCAGCAGCATTTGCTGAAACCACCATCCGGATCCAATCCGTGCTTGGAAACTCAACTGACGAAGTCTATATGCTTCAAAGCTTTGCAGATGATGTTGAAGCCCTGACAGCCGGATCGGTCAAGATTGAAATCTTGCCCGCGGGCGCAGTTGTTGGCCCACGCGACATTATGGATGCCGTAGATGCCGGCTTGGTGGAAGGTGGCTTTGCTTGGACCCATTATTGGGGCGGAAAGCATCCGGCCGCCAACCTATTTGGCGCGCCTATTGCCGGTGCCGGTGTTGGTCTTGACGCGATGTCATTCCTATCATGGTTCCAATATGGTGGTGGCCGTGAATTATACGATCGCCTGTGGGATGAAATGGGCGTCAATGTAAAAGGCTTTATGCTGCAACCCGTTGGCCCAGAAGCTCTGGGTTGGTTCCCCGAAAAAATCGCAACGATGGATGACTTCCGTAAACTGCGCTTCCGGGCCCCTCCCGGAATGGTAGGCGCCGCCTATAACGAAATCGGTGTTGCCGCCGTTGCGATGGGGGGAGGAGACATTCTTCCGGCCCTTGAAAAAGGCGCTATTGACGCGGCAGAATGGTGCTGCCCGAAGCCGGACTCAGTTTTTGGGTTCCAAAAAGTGTTAAAGCATTACTATCTGCAAGGCCTTCATCAGGTTGTTGTAAATGCTGACCTTTACCTCAATGGCGACGTCTATGACGGGCTTTCAGCAACCGAGAAAAAAGCGATTGAAGTTGCCGCGAATGCCTCTTTGTCAAAAGCTCAGTCTTATCGTATTTACTCGAACGGACAGGCGCTTAAAGACTTGACCGAAAACCATGGTGTTATTTTAGAAGATACACCGGCCGATTATTTCACCGAGTATATGGCCGCAGCCAAGAAGCTTCTTGAAGAAGCCTCAGCTGAAAATGAATTCTTTGCAGAAGTTTGGCAATCTCAAAAAGATTTCGCCGATGTGGCCGTGCCGTTTTGGGCGGGTGCACAGGCGTCAAATGCCAGCTTAGGCAAAGCGCATGCCGATACGCTGAAGTAATTCCTAAACACACAAAACGGGGCCCTTCGGGGCCCCAACCTTCATTTTTGGTAAAACCCGAAGGCTTTTCCAAAAATGAAGGCTCCTTTGACAAAAAGGACCACACAGGAAGGGAGAACGGGCGTGGCTGAAGAGATTGCACCCGAAGAGCTAGAGATTGCAGATGAGTTGATCGCAGAGCGCCGCACCGAGCGTCCTGGCGAAACCCCCGAAGATATGACGCCCTGGCAACGCCCGATCACCGGATTTATCGATCTGTTAAATGATTGGGCCGGCAAGCTGCTTTGCTTGTTAATGGTTCCGTTAATCGGGGTGGTTGTTTTCGAAGTGATTTCGCGCAATGCTTTTGGCATTATGGCCAGCTATGGCTGGGATGACACGGCCCGCGCGCTCGGGCTTGGGCCCACGCTATTTGCCTATGACATCAGCCGTATGATCGCGGGTGTGCTGTTTATGGGCGCCGCCGGCTACGGCCTGATGCGGGGCGTGCATATCCGTGCCGATTTCCTGTATCGCAATTGGACCGACAAAACCCAAGCAACCGTTGATGCCTTTCTTTATATGGCGTTTTTTATCCCATCTATGATCTTTTTCACCATCATCGCGGCGCAATATTGGGAATTGGCCTACCGTACGGGTGAAACCGCTTTTGATAGCCCGTGGGAGCCCCTTCTTTGGCCAGCGCGCCTTGCCATGCCTGTGGGTGGTTTGCTGCTCACCTTGCAAGGTATTCCCGAATTGTTCAGAGCCTTCCACAAAATGGGAAAAGAACGCGAGCGTCGATTTGTCCAAGCCCTACCTTTTTATCTACTCGCCTTGATTTGGCTGACAATGGCCGTGTTCGCTCCAGAGGCAACCCCGGGCGGAGACTGGTTTACAGATATAATGTCAGCCCGCCCCAGCCTGTCCAAACCAACCATCGGTTTGATCATGCTCGCAGCGATGATTTTCGTGATCTTCATCGGTTTCCCAATTTCATTCACGCTTATTTTCCTAGCTTTTGTATTTGGTATTTGGGGATCAAACTTTAAGCTCACCACGCTGCTGATGACGCTGAATACAAATTCAACAATGTTAAACGATCAGTTGATGGCAGTGCCGCTTTTCATCCTGATGGGAATCGTAATGGAAGCCGCCGGTTTGATGGAACGATTGTTCACATCCATCCAGATGATCATGGCACGGGTGCGCGGGTCGCTTTACATCGCGGTGCTGATCGTTTCTACGATCTTTGCTGCAGCCACAGGGATCGTTGGCGCCTCTGTGACGCTTCTTGGGATCATGGCAGGTGCCACAATGAACCGCTCCGGTTACAATGTACAGCTGGCAGCAGGGACCATAACGGCAGGCGGCACATTGGGCATTTTAATACCGCCCTCAATTATGCTGATTGTGATGGGGCCCGTTCTTGAAGTGTCAACGCTCGATTTATTCCGGGGCGCGTTCATTCCCGGTGCCGTATTGGCAATGCTATACCTGCTCTATACATTGGGTCGGTGCTGGCTCAACCCCGAGTTAGGCCCTGTGTTATCCGAAGACGCGCAACCCAAAACCTCTGATTTTTATGGGGCAGAAATAGCGCTGATTTCGATGGGCGTTCTAACCATCTGCCGGGTTTTTGGGCTTGGCCTTGGAGGTGCGTTTGGCGGCTTTCTGCCATTTGGTGGTTTGATTGTTTTAGGCGGCGTAATGGTTTTGACCTATCGCGCCTATCGCAATCTAAACGTGCTGCGCATCGCGCTGCCAATAACGGTTTTATTTCATGCTTACATGGTTGCTGCGAATTGGGAGGACGGCCTTCCATGGGTTTCGCTGCTATTACTGGCCTTCATCGTTCTGCTCGCGGCGCTGGCCATGCCAATCTATCGCAGCGATGCCGAAACCAGATTTGAATTCTCAGAGCTTTGGGACGAATTTTTCGCAGGCCTGATGCCTCCAACAATTTTGATCTCTTTCGCATTGGGCTCTATTCTACTGGGGTTTGCAACTCCGGCAGAAGCTGCTGCAATGGGCGCATTTGGCGCCATTCTCTTATCGCTGATTTACCGCAAATTCACAATCTCGGGCTTTTTTGACAATCTTATCAAATCGCTTGAAATCACCGTATTGATCATGTTTTTGGTGGCTGCCTCAAACTTTTTTGGTGCAGAGTTTTCATCGCTTGGCACGCCAAAAATGATGACCGAGATGTTGCTTGGGTTAGACATGTCACCCTATCTGATCTTGATCCTGGTGATGGCGCTGATTTTCCTTTTAGGATGGCCATTGGAATGGGTGCCGATTGTGTTGATCGTCGTTCCGGTTTTGCTGCCAACCGTGGAGAAACTTGAACTTCACGGCCTTGATCGCTACGACCTGATGGTGTGGTTCGGAATTCTGGTTGCAGTGAATTTGCAAACAGCATGGCTATCGCCGCCAGTGGCCTTATCCGCCTATTTCCTTAAGGGCGTGGTTCCGAATTGGGATTTGAAAGATATCTATCTGGGTATGATGCAATTCATGGTAATCCAACTTATCGGATTGATCCTCATTCTCATTTTCCCACAAATCGTTCTCTGGCTGCCCAATCAAGTGTTTGGTCAATAGGTGCTGCAATGAGTAGATCCACTCTCTCCTATCAAAAATGGCCGTTGATCGTGACTGTTGTTGGCCTTGGCCTGTCTGGCTGGTTGGGCTGGGCAACCACTGGAACGGTTTCAGGGGTGCTCGGGTTCCTATTTGTTGGCGCTATTTTGGCCGCATTGGAAATCGCCTTGTCTTTTGACAACGCCATTGTAAATGCCAACAAACTTGAAGAGATGACGCCGGTTTGGCAACGGCGGTTTCTTACCTGGGGGATTTTGATCGCTGTTTTTGGCATGCGCATAATCTTTCCCTTGGCGATTGTCGCCATTTTTGCCTGGATCAACCCTTTCGCTGCAATCCATTTGGCCTTGGCCGACCCAGAGAAATATTCGCATATCATTGAACAAGCGCATGGCCCAATATCTGCTTTTGGCGGTACTTTTTTGATGATGGTTGCGTTGAAATTCTTCGTGGATGAAGAAAAATCGGTCGATTGGATCGTGGGGCTTGAAACGCGGCTTCGGCGCGTCGGATCAATCCGAGGACTAGAGATCACATTCGTTCTGATTATTATCATCGCGATCTGCCAGTTCCTGCCAGAATATAAACATGCGGCCTTCTTAATGTCGGCAATAATGGGATTATTGGTCTTCATGCTTGTCGATGGGTTGGGCGCCTATCTCGACAATGTTGCCAGCAACACCACCACCATTGGTGCGCGCGGCGGATTGGGCGCGTTCTTATATCTTGAGGTTTTAGATGCCAGCTTCTCATTCGACGGCGTGATCGGAGCCTTTGCGCTGACCACAAATATCCTTTTAATCGCGATAGGGCTAGGAATTGGCGCGATGTATGTGCGCTCGATGACGATCATGCTTGTAGAGCGTAAAACTCTGGCAGAATTCAGATATTTGGAACATGGGGCGTTTTATTCTATTTTTGCTCTATCGATTATCATGTTTCTGCAATCCCTGTTTCACGTCCCGGAAGTATTAACCGGCGGGATCGGCGTGTTTCTTATCGGCCTCGCCTTTTACAAATCCATTCAACATAACAAATCAGGTGCTGTACATGAGGATGCAGCGATAGGAGCCGAATAATGACCGTCGAATATCTTAAGAAAGCTCCTCTTCATTCTCGAAGCGATGCCACCGAAACGCGCGATATAGTGCGCAAAATTTTAGATGAGATTGAGGCTGGCGGTGATGAAAAAGCTTTAGAATACGCAGCAAAATTTGACAATTATCAGGGCTCCATACTGCTGTCTGCAGAGGCAATTAAGACGGCTTCGGCGCTGGTGCCTGATAAGATGAAGCGCGATATCGAATTTGCGCATGCCAATGTTAAAAAATTTGCGGAAGCCCAAAAATCTACCGTCGCCGATTTTGAAACAGAGGTTGTGCCCGGATTAATCGCAGGGCAAAAAGCGATCCCGGTGAACGCCGCCGGCTGCTATATCCCCGGGGGCCGCTACAGCCATATTGCCAGCGCCATCATGACGGTGACCACAGCCAAGGTCGCAGGCTGTAAAAACATTATCGCCTGCTCTCCACCCCGGCCGGATATAGGCGTTGCCCCCGCGATCATATATGCTGCGCATATTTCGGGTGCGGATAAAATTTTGGCCATGGGCGGCGTGCAAGGCGTTGCCGCGATGACGTTTGGGTTATTTGGGCTGCCCAAAGCTAATATTCTTGTTGGGCCGGGAAACCAATTCGTTGCCGAAGCCAAACGCATGCTTTTTGGCCGCGTTGGCATTGATATGATCGCAGGACCAACAGATAGCCTGATTCTGGCCGACGCGCATGCAGATGCAGATATCGTTGCAGCCGATCTTGTCGGTCAGGCCGAGCATGGCTATAACTCCCCGGTTTGGCTGGTGACCGATGATCGCGCGCTGGCTGAAAAGGTAATGCTGTTGGTGCCCGCGTTGATCGAGGATCTGCCAGAGCTTAACCGCGATAATGCCTACGCCGCTTGGCGCGATTATGCGGAAATTATACTCTGCGACACCCGAGAGGAAATGGCCGCCACATCGGATGCCTATGCACCCGAGCACCTGACCGTCCAAGCGCAAGATCTCGATTGGTGGCTCAATCGCCTTAGCTGTTATGGCTCGCTGTTCTTGGGCGAAGAAACCACGGTCGCCTTTGGGGATAAAGCATCGGGCACAAATCACGTTTTACCCACATCCGGCGCCGCAAGCTATACGGGTGGATTAAGCGTTCATAAATATATGAAAATTGTCACTTGGCAGCGCGCAACGCGCGAAGGATCAAAGCCCGTTGCAGAGGCCACAGCGCGCATTTCCCGGCTCGAGGGTATGGAAGGGCATGCGCGCACGGCTGATATTCGTCTCAGAAAGTATTTTCCAAATGAGAATTTCGATTTAACCGCCGCAGACGATATTTAACCCCTTTGCGACGCGGGCTCTTATTGCACAAAACGGTGCAATAGGCCCGTAAAGATGGTAGGCTTAAGCCAAGCTTTTCAAACCCGATTGGGCCTGCAAGGTCCATTCATCCTGTAAATGCGTCTTAAGGCAATCAAAACCCGCGCAAAAATAGACAGGTCATGACCCGCAGCCATGATCACTTGGATAGCAGAGCAAAAGCCCTGATATTCTTATGGGACATGATATTTCAGGCTACATTATTTTTGAAAAGAATTACACTTCCATTAGCAATCGTAATGTCAGAAATTGGAAATATACCCTCCGTCATTTATCACGACAAAGATATAGATTTGCTGAAACAGTTCAGAACGCTTGGAGGGGCACCTGAGTTAAAAACCATTTAAGCCGCGCTGTACTGGACTGTACTTATGCCACATCCCAGCGGCTGGAATAATGATCGTTTAGTTGCCAGCATCGCGGTGAATAATA
>Ga0255756_1006783_pt1 | contig 10189 bp, 9 predicted proteins | sample 011ome_20_FD_179956 | JGI IMG/M metagenome (GOLD analysis project Ga0255756, IMG submission 179956) | Coastal salt marsh microbial communities from the Groves Creek Marsh, Skidaway Island, Georgia - 011509CT metaG (version 2) | ecosystem: Environmental > Aquatic > Marine > Intertidal zone > Salt...
AACGCTTTAAAGCCGATTATGACCAACGCTTTTCGAACCTAATTGACAGCCTTAAGCGTCACGCCATTCCCGTACTGGCTTTGAGTACGCACACAGATATCAGCCGTCAAATTCAACGCCTACTGGGCGGTGCTGGCAACCGGTGATGGCCGCACTACCGCCATTACCCGATCAATTCGGCAACCCCTTAGTGCGGGACTTTAACGAGATAGTCCCCGCTGCTGAAATCGACTGGCTACCACAAACATGGGGTTGGTACGTACTCGCAGTGATAATAGGATTTGGAATGCTTCGATGGCTGTACCGTTCACTGCGCCAATGGTTACGCAACCGCTATCGGCGCGAGGCATTGCGGCGCCTAGATTCTATCGCCAGCCAGTCTCCCTTATCACTTACCGCCATTAACGTGTTAATAAAAACTACGGCCATGGTCGCCACATCGCGCCAAGAAGTAGCATCGCTAACGGGCGACGCTTGGGTTAATTGGCTCAGGACGCGCGTAAGCCCGAAACCTGACTTAGACATTTTGCACACTTACCTTGCCGATACGATGTACACAGGGTCTGTCGTGATGAATCAGTCCGACCCGAACGTAAAGATTTTACTCGCCGCTGTGCGTTGGTGGATCTTGAACCACAAGGATGACCATGGACCCGCTTGAGGTTTTAGTGCTGCAAGTGCAATGGGCCAACCCATGGGCTTGGCTATTGCTGCCACTACCGCTACTTATGCTGCTATTACCACCGTATCGAGAAACGCGAGACGCGGTTCGCGTACCTTTTTTTGAACGTTTAATTCAAGCCACCCAAGAACAACGTCGACGAGGTGCCATGGTGCTTATTCGGCGACGCAGTCAGCAAGTCATGATATCCCTGCTGTGGCTAGCGCTCATAAGCGCAGCTGCGAAACCCCAATGGCTTGGGGAGCCTATTGAACAGCAACGCGCTGGACGTGACCTTATGATTGCGGTTGATCTTAGCGGCTCCATGGAAACTCAAGACTTTAAAGACGAGGCAGGAGAAACCATTGATCGACTGACGGCCCTCAAAAGCGTATTGCATCAATTGGTTCAGGAACGCCAAGGCGACCGTCTGGGATTAATCGTTTTTGGCGCTAACGCTTATTTGCAGGCGCCATTTACCGAAGACACGCTCACTTGGCAAATCTTACTCGACGAAACCCGTATTCGCATGGCTGGACCGAGTACCGTTTTGGGCGATGCTATTGGCTTGAGTATTAAGCTATTTCGCGAAGCACAAACGGAAAACCGCGTGCTACTAGTACTCACAGACGGCAATGATACTGGCAGTGTAGTACCACCGGTGGATGCCGCACGAGTGGCCGCTACGGAAGGTATTCGTATCTACCCGATTGCCATTGGTGACCCTACTGCAGTGGGAGAAGAGGCGTTGGATACCGTGACACTGCAACGCGTCGCCGAGGTGACTGGCGGTCGTCAATTCATTGCTGTCAATCGTGACGCGCTTACCGAGGTATTCACCTTGCTTGCCCAACTAGAGCCCAGTGTCTTTGACAGCGTCTCCTTTAGGCCAAGAGCCGACCTCCACTGGGTACCGTTGGCGTTGCTGGCTTTGGCGTATGTCGCAGTACGGGCCTTGGTGGCTATTATTGGGTGGCTATACGGCAATGATGATGTGCGCTCCAAAGAGAGCGTTACATGATAGACCCGGCCTTATTTCATTTCTTGCGCCCCGAGTGGCTGCTACTACTACCCGGCCTTGCTGTGCTCGAACTACTGCTGAAAAAGCGCCAGCGCAGGGACGACCCCTTTGATCACATTATTGCCCCTGCACTGCTCAAGCATCTGCGTCTCGCTCGTCCCAAGCGATCACTATTCAGTCCAGATTCAGCGCTCGTGGTATTAATTGTACTGCTTAGTCTGGTGCTCGCCGGGCCAAGTTGGCAACAACAACCCTCGCCATTGGCCGAGGATAATGCGCCGCTGGTTATCTTGATGGACGTGAGCGCTTCGATGAACGCTACCGACGTGGCGCCCAGTCGTGGCGAACGGGCACGACAAAAACTGACTGATTTACTTGCTCGCGTCAGCGATAAAAAAGTAGCGATCATCGTTTTCGCCGGTAGCGCACACACCGTTCTCCCTCTCACCAACGATCATGACATTGCGCGCAATTATCTTTCGGGCATTCGAACGGGTATGGCGCCGCGGGCGGGTAAGTTTCCGGAATACGCACTACCCAGCGTCGACCGTGTTCTCGCCAAAGCACGACGCAGCGCCTCAATACTGTTGATATCCGATGGTATAGGCAGCAACAGTAACGTCCTATTTAAGGCTTGGTGTGCGACCAATCCCCACCAACTGATCGTTTATGGCATTGGTAGTCCCAATCCAGAGCAGAGTACTTCACCACTCGATGAGCGAGGTTTGCAAGCGCTAGCCAATGACTGTGATGCTAATTATGTGGATGACAGCATTGATACACAGGACATAAATACCATCGTTAATTCGTTGAGCGACGGCTACAACATTGTGGACAACGAAGCGCTGCCCTGGCTCGACAGTGGCTATCCGCTGGTTTTTGTGGCTATGGCACTGGCACTACTGTGGTTTCGGCGTGGCTGGACGCGGGTCTGGGCGTGGCTGCTTGCGCCCGCGTTACTCCTACCTCAACACGAGCTTTTAGCACAAGATCGGCCGCTAGAGTCGGCACTTGCCATAACCGCCGATGCCCCTGTACAACACGCCAAAAGCAGTATTCTTGAAACGCTACTCGATGACTTTATACGTTTATGGCTAACGCCCGACCAATATGGCCGGCTGTTACTCGAGGCTGGGTACCCCGAAAAAGCGGCACACGTTTTTGCCAATCCAATCTGGCAGGCCACAGCGCACTATTATGCCGAGGACTTTATTCGTGCCGCGTCGCTATTTACCCGTCAAGATAGCCTTGCCGCGCAATTCAATCGGGCCAACGCGCTAGCCCATGGGCGAGATTATGTGCGCGCATTGTCCGCTTATAACCAATTATTGTTGCGCGATCCGTTGTTCCCCGGCGCCAAAGCCAATCGCGATGCACTCCAAGCATTGATTGATGAGATCAACCGCTTGAGCGAATCACAGCAACAAGAAGACGGTATCGGCAGCGATACATTAGACGAGCAGGATGCGCAAATTGGCGAAGGCGCACAATCGTTGGAGTTTCAAGCCACCGAGCGTGAGCAATACACCGCCGAGGAGTTGCTCGCCAGCCCTGAAACCGCCGATATGTGGCTTAAGGGTGTGCAGCATGATCCCGAACGATTCTTGCGCACCAAGTTTTCGATACAACTCAAAGAACGTGGTGTCAGCGAATGACAAACCACCCGCTACGCACAATACGCGTCTTATTTAGCATCACAGGGTTATTGATGCTGAATGTGCTGCAAAACGCAATGGCGTCCAACCCGCCACTCGAGTTGACGCTGGCGCTAGAACCAGAGCGTGCAGTCGTGCCGGGTGAGCGCATACGGGTACTCGTTAGTGTTGCAACACCACGTTGGTTTACCGCCGGCACTCAGTTACGGCTGCCAGAAATTTCGGGCGTCGTCTTGTTACAAAATCAGGAGTTTGCCTCTAACGCAACCGAGCGCCGTGGGCAGGAGAGCTGGACACTGCAACACTGGTCCATTGACGCCTTCGCTACCCGCGCGGGCAATTTCATACTGCAACCCATTGAAGTGACCGCATCGGTATCTGTTGCGCCGGGTAGCGATAAAACATTTACGTTGTATACCAAGCCGCGAGCCCTAAGGGTGGTAGTACCTCAGGCCTTGGCCAACCTCGATGGCCCGTGGATAGCAAGCCCCAGCGTAACGCTAACGCAGCATATGGATAACGACGATACGGTCGCTGTTGGTGCAGCCATTAAACGCGAGGTATCTATTGACGCAGAAAACGTTATGGCCATGATGCTACCCAGCTTAACGAGGAGTGAATTAGCAACGAGAGACGCACTGGGAGGGGGGGTAAAAAGTGCAAACATACCCGGCCTGCAAAGCTACCCAGAACCAGTTTTATTGAGCAATAAAGCTACCCGTGGCGAGCTCACCGCAAAGCGGGTGGAGACCGTAGTCTACATTGCCACGGAGCCAGGCGAGGTACACATACCGGCCGAGGTGTTGTACTGGTGGAATACCACCGACGCCACCTTGCAGACCCTTACGACACCGGAGGTTCGGTTTACGGTACGCGGCACGGCTGCAGTGCCCACAGGCGACGCTGAGAATATGGCCCTGCCCCTTGGGTGGCTCGCACTACTGATAGTGAGTATGACGACCGCTTACTGGCTGTGGCGCAGCCCACTCAGGCCGATAGCAAGGCAACGATTAATCGAGTTGAGCAATCAGCTAGGACATGCTCTGCACGCGCTCAGAGCGAATCCACTTCCAGATAGACTCAACCCCGGTGGTAGCCCGGCGGGACCATGGGCAGAGCCACAACATCAACGGGATTCATCGTACCCCTAACATCCACCATCAACCGAGTACCTGCTGTTTTGTAAGCGCTGTCGACGAAAGCAAGCGCCACCGGCGCACCAACTGAAGGCCCAAATCCTCCCGAGCTCACAACGCCTACAGTCTCACCGGCATCGTTGACGACTAGCTGACCGTCACGTACCGGTCGCTTGCCAACCACTTGTAACCCCACGCGGACCCGCGCGGTGCCAGCAGCAAACTGATCCATAATGACATCGGCACCCGGGTAACCGCCTGCCCGCTCCCCATCCGCCCGGCGCGATTTAGCGATCGCCCACCGCAGGCCGGCTTCCACCGGGGTAATGGTCGTGCTGAGCTCATGACCGTAAAGACTTAAACCAGCCTCTAACCGAAGCGAATCTCGCGCACCCAAGCCAACCAATGCAACCTCGGGTTCAGCAAGTAAGGCTTTAGCTATGTGTTGAACCGCTTGGTTGGGTAGCGATATCTCAAAGCCATCTTCGCCGGTGTAGCCAGAACACGTCACGAAGCAGTCGATACCCGCGAGATTTACTTCTTTGGCGGTCATAAATGACAACTGTGCAGCATCAGGCGCTAAACGAGTCATGACGTCGCGGGCCTTCGGACCCTGAAGTGCAAGTAACGCGCAGTCTTCATGTAGGGTGACCGTTGACAATGGACAACCTGCCTTCAGCACTTCCAAGTCAGCATGCTTACACACGGCATTAACGACAATCATAAATCGGGTGTCGGACAGGCGCGTAACGATTAAGTCGTCAAGCACCCCTCCCTCGGCGTTGGTAAGCAGCGAATAGGTTGAGTGCAGCGGCTGTAACGCCACCAGGTCGGCGGGCATGAGTGCCTCGAGCTCGGCAGTCGCCTGGGCGCCCTCAACAATCACCTGCCCCATATGCGATACATCAAAGAGCCCAGCCGCCGTACGCGTATGCAAATGCTCCTTGATAATACCGTCAGGGTATTGCACTGGCATATCGTAACCGGCAAAGGGCACCATGCGAGCACCTTCAGTTTGGTGCAGATCGTAAAGGGCGGTCTTCAAGTTTGCCATTGCCGTGGTCCATAACAAAAGGAAGGTGCAATTGTCCTTGTTGAGTGGTGCCAGGACAAGCTTTACAGGTAAAGTGCGGACTTCAAGAGGAGCGTTATTGTATGTCAGTAGAACACACTCTCAGTCTTATTGGCTTTCCCGGCAGTGGCAAAAGCACTATTGGTGTTTTGCTGGCCAAGCGTCTGGGTATTGAATTTGTCGACACCGACCTGCTCATACAGGCGCGGGAAGATGCCACCCTCGCCGAAATTATTGCCCGCACCGATCACCATTACCTTCGCGAGGTTGAAGAACGCGTGCTCACCGAAATGCCCATTCACAAAAGCGTTATCTCCACGGGCGGTTCGGTGGTCTACAGCGATAACATCATGACGCGACTGGCAACACAGACCACCGTCATTTATTTACGGGCTCAGTTTGCGACGGTGGAATATCGCATCTCATTGGCACCCGATCGCGGTATTGCCTCTTCGAAAAATCAAAGTCTTGCGGATATTTACGCCGAGCGCATTCCTCTCTACGAACAATGGGCAACGCTGAGTGTCGATGTGGATGATGATGAGCCCGAGCGTATTGTTGGTCACATTATTCATGCATTGGACACGCTACCACACCAATGAACACGTCCAGCCTGTAACACAGGCAACCTAGCACGATTAAGTAGCACCACAACGCTCATTGTAAGTCTTTGAAAACTTTGTATATCTGCGTTCAAAACCGCAACTTACCCAAACTGGCACAGCCTTTGCAGTAACGACCTAACGGCCCACCCCCAACAGGACGTTGGGAAAAGGATTCGGTGACAGGGACGTTACCCGCCATGGAAGGCAACCCAATGGTGGGCCGTTATATATTTTTTCTAGTTATTTACAGCGCTTTTTAAAGTACAAAATATTCATTGCACACGGGCTGCGCTTGAGGCCAACTCCGCATCAAGGGCCCTAGGTCTGGCCCGATCTTGTTCTGAATCATCGGGAGGTGGTTTATGGGTGAGCGTAATCAGACACGCACGAGTGACAACGATTCGTCAGAAGATTTTTTTGACGGTATGGCTGGCGATTTCATCGACGACGACTATGACAACATAGAGGCCAGCGAAGTGATCAGCGAAAAAGCGGCACTGGCAAATAAACGCCGCCGAGCCGAGCAACGCCTAGAAGCCTTGCGTTTACGCGACGAGCTAGGCGATTACGACTTTGATTTCGACGACTACTAAGTAACTTTACCGAGAGCCCATCACTTAACGTGGAGCTTCTATTGCACCCCGCTCAGCGGGGCAATAGCTTATTCGCTTTGTTTATCGAGTTCTTTGGTCCACTCGAAAACATTCATCTCGATAAAGAAGAACGCAAATAGCCACAAAGCGGCATCCCAAAAATCGAGAAACTCCCCCTCAAAACCCCAGTAAACGGCTGCAGCAGCTAATACAAGGTACAAGCCTATCTTGATAACGTTCATGAGCCATTGGGCTCTTGCAGGCATACCGCCTCGAAGCTGCAAGCGCACCTCAATTTCGAGGGCGATGACAATGAGAATCCAGGCACCCGCATTGAGTACGTCGACCAACGCCAAATCGTGCGCACTGGTAAACGCCAGTGGTGAGGCCAATACCTGATGCAGGGCTGTTATCTGCAGCGTGTCTCTACCGTACTGCGCGCAATTCTCTAGAGTCAGTGGCGCAAAGGCATCGAAGTCTTCAAGCACCGACCAGCCCTGACTCACCAGATCACATGCCGGTGCAGGCAGCGAGGTGGCAGCAAGAAATACCTCCCACTCACCCACATAACCCAAAAACGCTGAGATGATGGCGGCGCCGCAAATGAGCCGCACGCCGTGAATAATGAGCTTGGTAGCGCCCACCAAACGGGTATCGGGAATAACGGCGGTCTCCAGCTCAAAAAGGAGGAGCAGGAGTACCCATGCCGCGGTGTCGAGGGTGGCGGAGAACAATTGCACCAAAGCCGCTGCATCGATATTTGCCATACCGCTATGGGCTGCCGAGATGAGCTCCTCTTCTAGGAATAGGTAAACATTAAACGCCAACAGCGCGTAGGTGAGGTACTTCACAGCCACAAACACCTGGTACGCTACCGACTTTGGCCCGATTCCCACTGCAACGTCATTCACCGCTAATCTCCGCCCCTATACCTGCAGTAACAAATGCTCGCGCTCCCAAGAGCTAATCACGCGGTTAAACTCTTCAAACTCATCAAGCTTTACCGCCGCGTAGGCACGCATGAACAACTCACCAATCATGTGTTGTAGTTCGGGCGTGTCATTCAATTTACGGACACCTTCCTCCAAGGTACGTGCCACCTCTACCTCTTCATCGTTGGCAGTGCCCTGATGGGGAGCGCTGGGCTCGAGTTTTTGACGCATACCCAGCAAACCACTGGCCAATGTTGCCGTAATGGCTAAATAAGGATTGGCATCGGCACCGGGGAAGCGGTTTTCGATACGCAAGTTTTCGGGACTGCTACTGGGTACACGAAATGCCGTAGTTCGGTTGTCAAAGCCCCAGCTTAGGTTGATAGGCGCTGATATATCGGGGGCGAGACGTCGATAGGAATTAACGTTAGGCGCATAGAAGCTAATGAGCTCGGGGGTGTAGCGTTGCAAGCCCGCCAGGTAATGCATCATAGCGGCGGTAGGCCCGCCGTCTTCGCCGCAGAAAATATTTTTACCTGTCTTAATATCAATCACCGATTGGTGTAGATGTAATGCACTGCCCGGCTCGTTTTGCATGGGCTTGGCCATAAACGTGGCGTACATGCCATATTTTTGGGCGGTTTCACGGACAGTGCGCTTAAAAACAAAAACCTGATCGGCAAGGTCAAGAGGGTCACCGTGATTGAAATTGATCTCCATTTGCGCGGCGCCATTCTCGTGAATGAGCGTGTCGACGTTGAGCTTTTGCTCGTCGGCATAGTCGTACATGTCCTCAACAAAATCTTCGAATTCGGCCACGGCATCAATACTGAACGATAAACGTGCGACCTCGCGGCGTCCTGAACGCCCTTTGGGTGGCATCAACTCGTAGTCGGGGTCGGTATTTTTGTGCACCAAGTAAAACTCAACTTCTGGCGCGACCACGGGCCTTAGGCCAGCCTCCTCGTAGAGCTTCATGACATATTTGAGGACGTTACGCGTGGACAGAGGGTGTGGCTCTCCGCTTGGCGTATAGCAGTCGGCAATAATTTGCGCGGTGGGTTCGCGTGCCCAGGGTACCTTTCTGAGTGTGTTTGCGTCGGGCCGCAGGATCATATCGGTGTCGGTGGGTTCCACAAAGTCCCAGTGCTCGTCGGTATACTCACCGGTCACCGTTTGTATCATGATGCTCTCTGGCAGCTTGTGATCGCGTTCAGTCAGAAACTGGTGGGCGGGGATAAACTTTCCGCGTGCATTGCCCGTCATATCAGGGACAATGCACTCAACTTCCGAGATTTGATGCTCTTCTAGCCAGCGGCTAATGGTTGCCGTTTCGCTTTGAGGAATGCTGTCGGTGGAGAAAGACCGTTCGGGCCTGTGTATGGTGGTACCTGAATTGCTTGCTGCGTCGGTGGTACTGCCGGGTTGTTGCGTGGACATAAAGACCTGCGGTTGACTAACGGACCCTCAGTATGTGCCGCCATTTTAAAACCGGCAAGCGGCACTACTGCCACCTTTGGGTAGGCCAACAGTCCCCACCAACGGGGATGTTGCTTCTTGTAGTATTACGGTAGCGTTTACTAATGCCATGCAGCCGGTGCAGCGCCACTGCCTCTCGAGCCGGCACGCTTTTCACCACTCAGGCGTGGATGCATATCTGATGCTTAGATACCGAGAAACCCAATAAATCGACACTGCATACGAGCAAGGACGACATCATGCCAGTTACCACCGATTACCCCAATTCATGGTATGCGTCGACCAGCCCCACCGGCGATGCACTGGCACCGCTCATAGGTCACATCGACACCGATGTGTGCATTATTGGCGGCGGCTATACGGGACTGTCTGCCGCTATCCATTTACGCAAACTCGGCTACGAGGTGACGCTGCTAGAAGCCAGACGTGTTGGCTGGGGCGCCTCGGGCCGCAACGGTGGCCATGTGGGTACCGGGCAGCGCGCTGGGCAAGATCAATTAGAGAAATGGGTAGGGGTAGACCACGCACGCGCGCTTTGGCAGCTTGGGCTAGATGCCGTGAAACTGGTGGAATCACTGGTGCATGAGTTCGCAATTAACTGCGAACTGGGTCAGGGCAACTTGCATTTGGCCTCCAAACGCTCTCACGACCGGGAGCTGCGTGAGGAGGTAGCCCACTTACAACGCCGATACAACTATGACGGCGCAAGCTACGTACCTGCCCACGAAGTGGCGCAATACACATCGGCCCAGGGCTGTTTTGGTGGCTTGCTCGACAAGGGAGCGCGACACCTACACCCCATGCAATATGCCTTGGGCTTGCGCGATGCAGCACTTTCCCTCGGAGCAAAACTCTACGAGTACTCGCCGGCAGAGTCCTACCAAGAGACCGATACTGTACATGTCAAAACCCCAACCGGTGCGGTACGAGCGCGGTTTTTGGTGCTGGGCTGTAATGGCTATTTGGGAAAGCTCGAACCACGTATTGCCGGCAATATTATGCCGATTAATAACTTTATGATTGCGACAGCACCGC
>Ga0255756_1006784_pt1 | contig 10188 bp, 9 predicted proteins | sample 011ome_20_FD_179956 | JGI IMG/M metagenome (GOLD analysis project Ga0255756, IMG submission 179956) | Coastal salt marsh microbial communities from the Groves Creek Marsh, Skidaway Island, Georgia - 011509CT metaG (version 2) | ecosystem: Environmental > Aquatic > Marine > Intertidal zone > Salt...
AACACGAAGGACGCTGACTGCGTCATCGTCGGCGGGCACTCGCTGTGGTTCAAGGAGTTTTTCAAGGCGTTTTTACCGCGGCGCTCGGACCACGTCGCGAAGAAGAAGAAGGTGAGACTGCTTCCCATACGACCCCGTTCGCGTGGTGCACGCCGTTCCTTGAGGACTTTTCCCGTCGTCACTCTTCACCCGCGCTTCCCTTTCAACGTACGTTTGACCGGTAAGACGTTCGACCGACCGATCGCTTCACCCGCGCAGATCGTCAACTGCGGCTGCGTCGGGTTCACGCTCCAGGCGGGGCGCGACGACGACGGGCGCGTCGCGTACAGGATCGATCCGAAGAGTGTCGACGTCATCTACGGCGGGTTCGCGAAGTGAGTGAGCGCAGGAGGAGGACGGGAAGGGGGTGGGGTGGATCGAACCGCGGCGGGCGCCCTGGCTCGAGGGGGCGCCTGGAATTTATTCTGATGAGCGAGCGTTGCAACGAAAAGCGAAACGCGTCGCGTCGAGTTGTCGCGTCGTCGACGTCAGCGGATAAAACCCGACTCGACAACAGACAGAATCACAACGCGTCGCGTCGTCGTCGCACGTCGTCGCCTCTCGCCGCCGCGATGACGACGCCGCTCGCGAGCGTCGTTCTGAACGTCGGCGACGACGTCGCGTCCCCCGGCGGCGCGCCGCCGCGGGAGAAGGCGTCGTCGACGTCCGCGCGTCGTGGTAGCTTTCATCGTTCCGATGAACCACCGCTCGACGATGCGAAATTCGCGTCGAGGGTGCCGAGATGCCCCCCGCGCGTCGGCCGACTGTGGGACACGATGCTCGACCCAACGCGCGTCTCTCGCCGCTCCTCGCACTTCACCGCCTCCAACGCGTTCCAAGGCAAGCAGTTCGACTACCGCTCGTGGAGCGACACCGTCTTCGTGACGCGCGCGCGCGCGGTGAACAACTTTAAGTGGCCGTGGGCGCTGTGCGTCGCCGTCTCAGGTGCGTTCTATACAAACGTTTTTCACTCATCTCCCGGTTTCAACACTTGATCGCGTCCCCTTTCAACTGAACGATGAACTATTTTCCCCTCAGTCGTCTGGTGCGCGCTCGCGCGGAACGTCGACGCGCTGGACTGGGACCTCACTGCGTTCGAGCGCGCGTACGCCTTGATCTTCTCTCTGCTCGCGTTCATGCTCGTGTTTCGCCTGAACCGCGCGGCTATACGGTTTTGGGACTGCCGCGCGGCGTGGGGCGCGATCGTCATGCGCGGTCGGAATCTGGTGCGTTCTATACACTGGTCCCCATACGACCGCGTCTGCGTGGTGCACGCCGATCCTTAAGGACTTTTGCCGTCGTCTATCTCCGCCCACCCCTCGATTTCAATGCCCGTCCTCGACGCCTTTCAACTCCTGCTGACGCCTTTGAACTCCACCCCGACGTCGCTTTGTATGGAATGGCCCTCAGTGTGACGACGCCGTTGTCGCGCTCGCGGACGTGGCGCCGCACGAGTGCGAGGAAATCCTTCGATGGTTCGCCGCGTTCGCGGTCGCGGTCAAGTGCCACCTCCGGCGCGATGAACGGATCCCCGCGATCGAGCTGGACGGCGTCTTGACCGAGGAGGAGGTGCGTTCGTTCTCCTTACGCCGGTCCCCGTGCGACCGCGTCGGCGGCGCGGCGCGCGCCGTTTCTTAGATTATGATAATATTTTCTTTTCCCAGCGCGCGCGTCTCTCCGCCCGCCACCCCTCCATCGGTTTCAATCCCGACACACCTCGATGCCTTTCAACTTCAACTGACGGGTTTCAACTCCATCCATATATCATCGCTTTGTATGGATAACCCACAATAGGTGGACGAGATGACGCGCCGCGCGACGCACTGGCCGTTGTTTTGCGCGCGGCGGATGCGCGCGGCGGTCGGCGTCGCGACGCTCGCGACGGACGCGGGCGACGCGAGCCACGGCGACGGGCGCGGCGCGTGGATCGTCGGCGCGCGAGGGGGGGGCGGGTCGACGAGACGCCACCGAGCGTCGGACGACGACGTGGCATCCACGCGAAGTGTCGGACAGAATGTCGGACAGCGCGTCGGACAAGACCGTCGGAGACGTCTGCACCCGATTCTCGCCGGTGAGGTGTACACGCGGCTCAACTTCCAAATCGACGAGCTCGTCGACAAGTGCGGCGTCCAGGAGCGCGTCCGCGCGACGCGGCTGCCCATCGTCTACGTCACGCACCTCCGCACGTTTCTGATGGGGTACCTGGTGTCGCTGCCTTTCGTGTTTCAAAAGTTTTGGGGCTGGGGCACGCCCGTCGCGGTCGCGTGCGTCGCGTTCGCGCTCCTCGGCGTCGAGGGCGCGGCGACCGAGTGCGAGAATCCGTTTTCAAGGTGCGTCGCGTGCTGAACACGTTTCGTTTTTCACCCACCACTCGGTTTCAACATTTGATCGCGTGGGTCCCTTCCTTTCAACTGACCGATCGCTCGTTTCGTACGGAACGGCTCGGATCCAGGCGGCGGACGAACCACCTCGGGATGGACGGTTTCGCGATGCAGGCGCGTCCTCGTCCGCGTTCTGTCTCACACTGGTCCCCATACGACCGCGTTCGCGTGGTGAACGCCGTTCCTTAAGGACTTTTCCCGGCGTTTCTCTCCGCGCACCCATCGCTTTCAATCCCCGCCATCGACGCCTTTCAACTCCACCTGACGCCTATGAACTTCACCCCGACGTCGCGACGCTCCATGCAGATCATCAACGAGACGGCGCAGTACCTGCGGCTGTGGCGCGAGGACTGCGAGGAGGAGGAGGAGGAGGAGGAGGAGGAGGAGGAGGAGAGAGCGGATGAGGGGGGGGAGGCGTCCGGGGGATGAACCCGTAGACTTCGTCTCGTAGCGATTTCCGTTTCGGAGGTCCCGCCGTGAGCGAGATCTGATCCGACACGCACAGCAACCTTTCGGCCGGCACGCCACGTCTACAGTACTCCCCGTCTATCGCCTTCGCTTCCTCCTCCGCACTCCGCTCCGCGCGACGACCGCCACGATGGCGTCGTGTCCCCCCTCGCTCGCGTCGTCGTCGTCGTCGTCGCGCGTCGTCGCTTCGCGCGGCGCGCGGTCGCGGCGCGCGGTCGCCGCGGCCGCGGACGCCGCGACGACGTCGTCGAGATCGACTCCCTCGAAACGATCGTCGAAACAATCGTCGCCGTCGCTCCCGCTCCCCGCGCCGTCGCACGCGTCGCATCGCGCCAAGGTCCTCGACGCGCTCCCCGCGAACAAGCTCGTGCACGTCCCCGCGGGGCGCGAGCAGACGCGCAACGGCGTGGAAGGCCACGCGCGCTTCCGCCAGGAGCCGTCGTTCCTCTACCTCACCGGCGTCGAAGATCCCGGCTACCACGCGCTCCTCCGACGCGACGATGATGGTGGCGACGGCGGCGACGCGACGACGACGCCATCGCGCGATCGGTTCGTGCTCGTCGCGCCGCGCCGCGACGTCGAGCACGAGGTCTGGTGCGGCGCGCAGCCGAGCGCGGAGGCGCTGCGGGCGCGCACGGGCGCGGATGCCGTCTTCTACGACGACGAGTGGAGCGACGCGCTCGCGGCGATGGGCGCGCGCGAGGGAGAGACCATCTTCCGACCGGGGCACGATCTCGCGAGAGACGTAGTAGACGACTCCTCGAAAGCGACAAATAACCGCGAGGCGTCGCACCAGACCCATAACTCGCTGCTCGCCTCGCTGCGGGTGGACCGGACCGCGCTCGACCGCGTCCTCGCGCGCGCGCGGCACGTCAAGACGGAGGATGAGATCGATTGCCTTCGCCGCGCCAACGCGGTGAGCGGCGACGCGCACGCGGAGGTGATGCGCGCCGCCGCGATCGCCGCGAAGAGCGCTCGCGGCGGCGTTCACGAGTACGAACTCGAGGCGGCGTTCCAGGCGCACTGCATGCGCGAGGGTTTGCTTCACCTCGGGTACCCGTCCATCGTCGGCGGCGGGCGGAACGCGGCGACTTTGCACTACGAGCGAAACGACGCGTTCGTCGCGCCGCGCGAGTTGATTCTCATCGACGCCGGCGCGGAATGGCGCGGGTACACCGCGGACATCACGCGGACGTTTCCGGTCGGCGGGGTCTTCGACGCGATTCGAAAAGACGTCTACGAGGCGGTGTTGGACGTCCAGTGCGCGGCGATCGACGCGTGCAGGGCGGGGATCAACTGGCGCGCGATCGGCGAGAGCGCGAAGGTTCGCACCGCGCAGCGCCTGATCGACCTGGGGGTGATCAAGAGAGACAGGCGCGTTCTGTCATCTCACCACACTGGTCCCCGTACGACCGCGTCGGCGTGGTGAACGCCGTTTCTTAAGGACTTTTGCCGCGAGCGTTTCTCTCCGCCCAGGGTCCCTCGGTTTCGATCCCGACACACCGCGATGCCTTTCAACTCCGCTTCTGACGCCTTTGAACGCCGCCCTGACCCCGACCCTCGACCCTCAGAACCGCGGAGAGCGCGGTCGCCGCGGGCGTCGTCTCGCTGTTCCTGCCGCACTCGCTCGGGCATCTGCTCGGGTTGCAAGTCCACGACGTCGGCCCGGGAGGCCCGGTCCCGGAGACGCTGCTCGAGGGCCAGGTGGTGACGTGCGAGCCCGGGATCTACTTCGTCGACGGGTTGCTCGGACCCGCGATGGAGGACGCGACGACGCGGGATTTTTTAGACGCCGACGTCGTGGCGACGTTTCGGCCGGTGGGCGGCGTGCGCATCGAGGATAACCTCGTCGTCACGAGCGACGGCGTGGATAATCTCACGACGTGCCCGAAGACGGTGAAGGACATCGAGGACATCATGCGAAGCGTGTGACGAGCGCGGACGCGCGCGTGCGTTTTTATGACATCGTACGTTTTATAAATTCGCGCGAGTAACAACTTACTCGTAATAGATATGATATCGCTCGCGCGCTTGCTTAATCGTCGCCGAGGAGCAAGGACGCGAACCATCCTTTTTTCGGGGTCTTATCCTCCTCCTCCTCCTCGCCGCCGAGGTCGCGCACTCTCCGCTCGAGCGCCTCGACCCTCGCCCGCAGCGCGTCCCTCTCCCCCGCCGCCGCCGCGATCTCCCCGCGAGCCTCGTCCAACGCCGCCGTCGCCGCCGCCGCCGCCGTCCTCGACGCCGCGAGGCTCTTCGCGGTCGCGTCGCGATCCGCGACCGCGCGCGCGCGATCGCGCTCGGTCTGCTCCAGAGCGTTCGCGAGCGCGGTGTGCTGCGCGAGGACGCGTCGCGCGTCGTCGCGAAGCCGCGCGTTTTCGCCGCGAAGGCGGAGGTTGTCGGACGCGAGCGCGTCCGTCGCCGATGACGTGGACGCCGACGTGGACGCCGACGTGGAAGAATCTGATTGGGTCTTCGCGCCGCCCGCGTCCAACGACGTCGCGCGCTCGAGCGGCGCCGACGAGGTCCCCGCCGTCCCGGCCGCCTTCTTCTCCTTCTTCTCCTTCTTCTTCGCGGGGGATGGGGGAGGCGCCGCGGGAAACGCGTCGGGGAATCGAAACGCCTGCACGTCCCGCCGCGTCGCGCCGTCGTACCCCCCGAACGCGATCAGCGCGGCGTCGCCGCTCGCGGACTCCACGACGCACGCGGACATGCCCTCGCCGCAGACCGCGGGCGTGGGAAACGCGCAGCGCGACGAAGAAGAGTCTGATTCGTCCGCGTCGTCCGACGTGGCGGCGTCTGATTCGTCGGCAGCGTCGGCGTCGGCGCCGAGATCGACCCACCGCGATTCGCGCAGGTCCAACGCCGCCGAGCGCAGCTCGCCGACTGACGTCGCGTCGTTCCCGCCGCCGATCACGCACCAGTACCGGTCGCGGATCACGACCGCGGCGTGCCCAGCCCTGGGGGCGGGCGTCGGCCCGGCCGGTCGCCACGCCGCCCACTTAGACGTGGCGAGGTCGAGGACGAAGACGTCGTCGAAGCACCCCGCTGAGGACGCGCCGGCGCCGCCGTGGACGATGAGCTGGTCGTCGCCCCACGCGCACGCGACGTGCTCGCACCTCGCTCTCGGCACCACCTCCTCTGATTGTGTAGTGGTAACGTCCGCGGAATAAGCGTTATCACCCCCCTTATTCTTCTTCCCGCTCCCGTCTCGCGGACGACTACTCCCCGCGTGCACGCATCGCCATCGCAACGTCTTGACGTGCAACGCCCACGCGTCGTTTTTATACGATCGATCCCTCCCTCGGTCCTCTCCGCCGAAGAGCACGAACTCGTCCCCGACGCGCGTGACGCTCATCCCTCTCCGCGCGCTCGGGGCGTCGGGTCCAGTGCACGGCGCGAGTTTCCACTCGATCGTTCGCGCGTTCGCGTCGACGTCCGCTCGCAACACGACGACGGATTCGCGATCGCGCAAATCCGAGAGCGAGCGTTTCGGTTCGAGCCATCCGCCGCCGCCGAACGCGCCGCCGACGAGATAGATCTCGCCCTCGTGCGACAGCAGCCTGTGTCCCGCGCACGCGGGCAGCGGGTCGGCGCCACTCGGGGTGTGTAACGCCGACCACTCGAGCGTTTTTAGGTCAAGCACGTGCGCGTCGGCGAGGAATCGAGATCCGCGGGATCCGCCGACGATGAACATCTTCGTCCCGGCGACGCACGCGCCGTGTTGGTACCGCGCCGGCGGCGACTCCGAAACGGCTACCGAAACGGCTGTCCCGCCGCCGTGTCGGTGCCCCGGCGTCGCCCACCGTCCCGGCGCGAGCGCGGCGAGTCCCGCGGGGTACTCGCTCAGGATCGACCCGAGCCGCGACGGGGGCGCGAGCCACGAGCGATGATGCGATGATTTATTCCCGCGCGGCTTGAGCGGCGATCTCGCCGATCTCGCCTCCACCTCCGCGTCCTCGCGCGCCAAGTCCGCCTCGCTCGGGACGCTCTTCCACCACTCCGGCCTCTCCTCGTCGATGAGCTTGACGTACAGCCGCATCGCCTCGAACGTCTCCATCTTCCCGAGGTTGCACCACGTCTCGTACTTCGCGCGCGCCTCGTTTTCCATCCCCCACTTGCTCTGGATGACGCACGGGCCGCTCGTCGCCTGCGAGCGCAGCGCGTAGAGGAGGAGCTTGGTCTCGTCCGACGCCGTGCGCTCGACGACGCGGCCGGCGCGCGTCGCGGCGTGGTATTTGTCGGGGTACGGCGTCGCGGGGGAGATGGACGCCATGGCGAGCGTCCGTCCCGCCGCGAGCGGCGCGCGCGCGATTATGATTTTCGAGAAAACGTATCGAACACAGCTGTGCTGTGAGACGGTCGTCGTCACGATCTGATGTCACCTCGACGCGCCCGCCTCTCGTCGTCACTCCCTCGCGCGCGGCCGAGGATGTCTTCGGCGGACGACGCCGACGCGGCGGCGGCGGCGGAAGTGGACGCCGTCGCCTCCGCGGTCGCGGCCGTCGACGTCGCGGCGACGGACGACCGCGCCGCCCCTCCTCCCGCGACGACGACGACGAGTAAGAGGACCATCTCGCGCGCGTCGTCGACGACGTCGACGAGCGCTTCGAGGCCGTCGAGCGCGGAGGAGGCTGCGGCCGCGCTGCTCGAGCTCGTCGTGCGCGGCGACCCGCTCAAGTCGCTCGAGCGCGCGGAGAAGATGGCCGTCGCCGGCGCGCTCGCGTGCGTCGCCGTCGGCCTCGACGGCGACGCGCGCGCGGCGCGCGCGTTCCTTCGACTCGTGTCTACGAAGATCCTCGAGCTCGACGACGACCGCGTCGCCGCGGTCGAGCCGCTGCTGACGCCCGCGCCGAGGACGGTGGCGGACCTCGCAACGCGGATGAGCGACGCGTCGCGCTCGTTCGCGCGCGCGGTGGCGCCGGAGGCGGAGAGCGACGAGGAGCGCGCGACGCGATGGCGCGAGATCCTCGCCGCGGTGGTCTACGGCGTCGCCGCGGAGGAAGCCAGCGAGGGATTGAGGCGCCGGCGGGACGCGGCGGCGTCCGACATCTCCCTCTTCGTTCCCCCCGCGGCCGCGTCCGCGGCGGTTCGGAGACTCGCGAAGGTGGCGAACGTGGAGTGGGAGACGATGCTCGCGCTGGAGGACGCGCTCGGGTCGTACTTGAAGGCAGCCGTGGAGTGCGTCCCATCTCGCACTGGTCCCCATACGACCGCGTCGGCGCGGTGACCGCCGTTCCTTAAGGACTTTCCCCGGCGTGTCTCTCCGTCGCTCTCGTCCAATGAAACATCCACGTCATCAAATAACTAACCAATCACATCACTTCCCGCCATATCACCCACCAATCAAACGACCCTCAGGGCGTCCGCGGCGGCGGCGGCGGCGGCGGATGAAAAAACAAAAAACGAAAAAGGAAGAGGAGGAGGAACGTCGTGGTCGTCGTGGACGAAAAGAGAGGCGTCGCTCGGGGATAACGTCACGCGATGGACGTCCGTCGGCGCCGCGGCGGCCGTCGGCGGCGCGCTGCTGTTCATCACCGGCGGCCTCGCCGCGCCGGCGTTGATGGGATCCATCTCGGGACTCGCCGCGGCTGGCGGCGCGCTCGGCGCCGCCGCCGCCGCCGCGTCGACCGTCGTGGCCACCTTCGGCGGCGCCGCGGGGATCACCGCGCTGTTCGGCGGCATCGGCGCGGGGCTCACGGGGTGGAGGATGGCGCGCCGGACGTCGGGGTTGACGCAGTTTTCGTTCCTGCCGCTGCGGAACGAGGGGGTCGGCATGAGCGTGTACCTGTTCGTTCCGGGGTTCACGAGAGATCCCGCGGATCTCTTCCGCGCGTGGGGGGTCTCCGACGGCGTGTACTCCGCGGTGCTCGACCGCGACGACGTGCTGAAGTCGGGTGAAGGCGGCGGAGGCGGTGATGGCGGCGCTGACGCGTCGGAAGAAATATCTTCCGACGTGGCAGCCTCTGATTCGTCGTCGGCGACGTCGTTCGATTGCGGCCGATGCGGAATGACGCTCGCGAGGGACGCGACCACGGGCGACGTCGTCGTCGTCCGCGCGACGCGCGGCGGCGCGGCCGCCAACGCGGGCGTCGCCCCCGGGTCCGTGCTCGTCGCCCTGGCCGTCGGGACCGCCGCGGACGCGAAAGTTCGACTCGCGACGGCGGAGGAAGAGCGCGAAGGCGCCGCCGTTGGCGGGGACTCGGTGATTTCCCTCGACTACGCCGCCGAGCTCCTCCGCGACGGGAACCCTAAATCCAGCGATGATAATACCCCTAGCACCCCCACCCCAGACGCAGCATCGGAACCCGAGGAAGACCCGGACCGCGTCGAGTTGTGGCTGCGGCGCAACTTACGCGCGAGCGCAAACGCGGAGGCTGGTCCCGGCGCGTTGAGCGGCGCGCTCCCGGAGATTCAACTCTGGGACGGCGTCGTCGCCGCGACGAAAGTTTTGGAGACGCCGAGATCCGCGGACGAAGAAGCCGCCGCCGCCGCGGAGCTGCAGCGGCAATGGCCGCTGAAGCACGGGGAGCAGCACGTCGTCGCGTGGGAGCACGCGGCGCTGAGCGACCTCGGGAGGCACCTCGCGAGTTTCGGGAAGGAGCACGTCGCGGGATACGCCGCGAAGGGCATCGTCGCGCAGGTACGCGCCCGCCACCGCTCGTTTTGCCACGTCAGCGAATATATCTACGATCCAATCCAATCATCACGCGAACTGACTGATGGATCTGTGAATCCACGCGTCGTGCTCTCGTCCAATCGCAGACCGCGTTCGCGTCGATCGCCGCCGCGGTGGCGTGGCCCGTCGCGTTGTTAAACACCGCGTCGTTCATCGACTCGCCGTGGTCGGTGGTGGAATCGCGAGCCGCGGACGCGGGAATCGAGCTCGCGAACGCGCTCCTGAGACGCCAGCAAGGGAATCGCCCGGTGACGTTGGTCGGGTACAGCCTCGGGTGCGTCGTCATCGCGAAAGCCGCGGAGATCTTATGCGGACGGAACGAATACGACGACGACAGCGGCGGCGGAAACGGCGGAAACGGCGGAAACCGCGAAGAAGAAGAAGAAGATGATAAGACCGCCAAAACCGCCGGCGGCCGCGGCCGCGGTCTGATCCGCGACGTCGTCCTCGTCGGCTGCACGTTCGGCACGAGCGGCCCGGAGTGGAAACACCTGCGCGAGGCCACGAGCGGGCGGGTCGTGAACGCGTACCTCGGCGACGACCGCGATTGGATGTTACGGTTCGTTCGGAGGGCGTCCAGCCTCGCCGTGACGGAGGGGCTCGCGGCGTGGAGCGAGGTGAAGC
>Ga0255756_1006786_pt1 | contig 10183 bp, 11 predicted proteins | sample 011ome_20_FD_179956 | JGI IMG/M metagenome (GOLD analysis project Ga0255756, IMG submission 179956) | Coastal salt marsh microbial communities from the Groves Creek Marsh, Skidaway Island, Georgia - 011509CT metaG (version 2) | ecosystem: Environmental > Aquatic > Marine > Intertidal zone > Salt...
CTGGGCGGCCAGGGCCCTGGAGCCCGCGCCCCACTCCTCCTCGTCGTCGGCGGCTTGCCTGCGTTTCTTTCCCATCTCGCTCGCGCGGTTCAAAGTGTAGATCGGCAGGGTTCGCGGATCATCAGTAGAACTTTTCTCGCGCCAAGCCTGCGCCTGCCTGCCTAAAATAAGGCGCCGCCCGCTGATTTCACTGCAGGTTTTGTGACCGGACTCCTACAGATCCACCGCGCGCTCGAGTCGCAAGACGACGAGACGCGACGCTCACGATGTTGAGCGTGCTCCTGACGGTTCTCAACCCCGCCTTGAAACCGTTCTACGATGCGTTCTACAAGGTCTTCCTCATGGTACGCTCTGCTCGGGTCATCGACGTCATCTGCGGAATTCACATTTCGGGAAGGCACCCAATCCCTAAACCCCGAGTCTTCCGACGCACGGCTCCGCGAACGGCACAGCGGACTGACCACTTCATCCTCGTCCCCTCCGGTTTTTCGACATACCCGTAGGTCGTGGAGATGAACCTCGTGCCTGACTTCATCCTGCGCGCTGGCATCCGGTACCTGTTGAGAACGAAGTGCCTTTTCAACTTCGCAAACACCGAGGATGAGCTTAAGGCTGAAATCGATTTCGTGAAGGACCTGCGCACCCGCGCAGTCGCCGAGCAGACGAAAGCCGCGAACGAGCAGCACTACGAAGTTCCGACGGAATTTTACTTGCTTTGTCTGGGCCGCAACCTGAAATACTCGTGCTGCCTGTACGACAAGCCCGGCATGACTCTGGACGAGGCGGAACTCGCGATGCTGCAGCTTTACGGCCAGCGCGCCGAGCTTGCGAACGGGCAAAACATCCTTGAGCTTGGATGCGGCTGGGGCTCTCTTTCTCTCTGGATGGCCAAGACGTATCCGCTTGCGAAGGTCACGGGTGTCTCGAACTCCCGGACGCAGAAGGAGTTCATCATGGCGCGCGCGGCGGAGCGCGGCATCAAGAACCTGGAGATCATCACCGCCGACATGGTCACGTTTGAGCCTCCGAAAGTTGGGTCGTACGACCGCATCGTCTCCATCGAGATGTTCGAGCACATGAAGAACTACGACACGCTGTTTGATCGATGCACCAAGTGGCTGAAGAAAGGTGGGAAGATGTTCATTCACATCTTCGTCCACAAGACGACCCCGTACCATTTTGAGGCGGAGTCCGAAGATGACTGGATGTCCAAATACTTCTTCACCGGAGGCACGATGCCGAGCGACAGGCTTTTCTGCTTCTTCACCAAGGGTCTGTACTTAGAGAACCAGTGGCGCGTGAATGGCAACCACTACTACAAGACGTGCGAGGACTGGCTCAAGAAGCTCGACCGCAACTACAAACAGGCGGGTCCGATTCTGGAAGAGACGTATGGCAAGTCGCAAAAGACGAAGTGGTACGTCTATTGGCGTCTTTTCTTCTTGTCTTGCGCTGAAATGTTCAACTACAACAGCGGCACGGGCAAGGGCAACGAGTGGTACATCTCGCACTACTTGTTCACCAAACCCGATGGGAAGTAATGGCGCGTGATGAGATGAATCGAAGTTGTAGTATGAGTCGATGATACAGATACGCGCTCGCTTTTCGACTCATAAGTCTAAAAAGCTACGTAGACTACGTACGAAAGTACGAAAGTAGTAGCTAGAGCTAGCTAGCTAGTCGATCACGAACCGACCTTCACTCGTCGCCCCCCAGCTCCTCTAACTCCTGCGCGATCATCTCCGCCATCGTCATCGACGGTTTCTTTTCTTTCACGGGAGCACGAGGTCTCTCGCTTCCAGGTGCGTTGGGAATGAACGGTTCGTCATCGTATGTCTTCGGCTTTCGAACGCGGTGTTTCTGAGGTTTCGCTTCTTTCAAAGCGTTCACGCGTTTGCGCCGCTTCGCGTCTTTTGCTTCCTGGTTGCGTCGACGGCGGAAAAGGATGATGGAAGAAATGAACTTCAGGACATCCTCGCGTCCATCTTGGCTCACGCTCGATGTCGGTATCATGGAAGGCAATCGATGCCAGTTTTCCATAAGCCGACGCTCGAGTTCTGCTTGGTTCTCCTCCACCGAGGGCATGCCGGGTTTGTTTCTGTCGCACTTAGTGAAGATGATTGTGAACGGGACGCTGTGCTCGATGAGCCAGTCAGCGTATTCCAAGTCTTTCTCCATGGGGGGAATGGACGCATCGATCAGAAGCAAGACACCTGCCAGGTTGGAGCGAGTGGTGAAGTACTCCTTGGTGAACTTTTCCCATTTTGCCGTCTCCTCAGCCGTCGCCTTGGCGAATCCGTATCCGGGAAGGTCGACGATCCACCACTTCTTATCTACCAAGTAATGGTTGATGTGCTGGGTCGTTCCCGGCTTGGACGACACTGCCGCGCCGCTCGCGCCCTTTGTCAGCAGGTTCAAAAGACTGGACTTTCCGACGTTAGAGCGTCCAATGACCGCCACCTCAGGTAATCCGTCCGGGGCTGGACAGTCGTCGGCGTCCTCGGTGGCAGCCACGAAATCCACTTTTTGCATCTTTTTATCGTTCACGATGCGCATCTCAGGGAGGGGAAGCGTCTGACCCTCCGCGCCCACGCGAAGCGCCGGTTTGTCCCATTTCGACGCGAACATCTCTGTTCAGGATGAGAGAGACGTCGAGAGAAGCGATGGGAAAGCACCAGAGGTCAGCATACGAGGGAATGCGTGAAGGATAACAAAAAGCGCAAAGCACTCGTCGGGTGCTCACCTTGCGACTCCTCGTCCACATACCACAGCCCGGGAACCTGGTCGCCGCCGGCAGCCTTCACAGCGCATGCCCGCCTCGCAGGTGGACGCGTCGCAGTGCTACCCGCAGACCGACGTAGACGCGTGGCTTGGGGGGCGAACGCCCCCAGCCTGAGTACGGTCATCGCGGCCGCCGCCATGATGAATGGAGCGGCGGCATCGTCGCCTGAACTCGCAAATCGCGTTTCCACAAAACTCATCTTCATCTGGCATCAGGCACCTGGGAAAAAAAATAATCAAACTTTTGGATGTTGGAGCGGTCGTGTCATTTCGTAACGCCTCAAGATCTGGGGAGAGCATCGTCATCGGACGCCGCGAGGCGACACGACGTGGCGAGGGGGTGATGAAAGTCCATCGCTACGTCGTGTCTACCATCATGGTGCTATGTATCACCCTTGAAGTGACCCGAGGCGCGAATCTGCCTCCGCCACACCTCTGTCCCTTGGAGGACGGCACCTCCCTGGACTTGGTGCTCTCTGCGTTTCACGAAGCTGCTCATCTCGGAATCGGTTCCAACTTCCGCGTCTTACAGGCGTTTGTCGACGCCGCGAGCACGACATGCACGGGTCCTCTCTTCTTATATGGCACCACGGGTGGTCAAACGATGTTCGCACCCACCGATGAGGCCTTCGAGGAGCTCTTCGTGATACTGAATCGTGGACTCGAAGAGCTTCTGAGCAATCCCACGTTTCTTTGCAACCTCGTCGCGTATCATCTCACCATCCCTTGCGGTGCGACGAACAGTGCGCTGTATCGTCGGTCTTGTGGCTTTTTGCTCACGAGCGATATGATTGACGGTCAAGCGATCGAGACGATGTTCAACGACCCAGCTCTGACGTCTGCTCTCGGATTAGCGGGCTCCGGCACCGCATCGAGTTTGCTTTTCGCGCAGATTTCACAGGAGGTTTCTCTGCGAAAGGTGCGCGTGGATGGATACATGAAACGTGGAGCAGACTTACACGTGCCCAACATCGTGCTCTGCGGAGGCTACGGAAGCGGTTTAGCAGTTCACATAGTGAACGCTGTGTTGGTGCCCGCTGCGGCGTTTTATTCCACGGTGGAATCGCTCATCGCCTCGTTGCCTGAGCTCTCCATCACCGCCGAGGCGTATTTCTTAACTCGAGCGTTCCGAACCAGTTTCCCCGCGGGCGGGGTTGTCTCAGAGCGGCAAGGCGTATCCGCGCAGCAAAATATCATCATCATTCCTCCCTTAATTCCCAGAGGATTCTTACCAAACCCTGTGCTGCCTGATGAGGGGATGTGCGTCCCTGGCGAGATCATTGATGCGCTGAACATGCAAACCGTCTTCGCGCCGACGAACCTGGCGTGGAAAAATTTCTTCCGCCGCGTCGGACTTTCGAAGGAACAGGTCTTCTCCGATCCCGAGCTTCTGCTGTCGACTTTGCAATACTCAGAAGTATTCATCGACTTGGAGACGACCCCCATCAGCGCTGACGGGGAGTTGGCAGGTTCCCGGTACTTCACATATAACATGTATCCGCTCGAATTTTTACAAACGGCGATCAATCCGGAGCTTCTGTTTGTCACTCCCTTGCTCGGCCCTACTATCGGGACCCTGAACTTCTTCGACCTCATCGTGGACATAACATGCATAGGAAACAAACGGATTATCACCCTTGAGGGGCAGAGGTTTGCCTTTCTTGGTGGGAATAAAGCAGTAGTTCTAACTCCCGACCTCATCGCCTGCGACGGGCTACTGCACATAGTGGATTCGGTGCTCATAACGCCAGGTTTGACGACGCTTCGCCAGCTTACGCTACGACCGGAACTCTCGCTGTTTACACAAATAGTAACCAGCCCAGGAAACGAAATTCTCGCACTCGAGCTGGATACTGTCGGAACTGCAGGGCAGCTAGTCAGTGGGATTGCAATTTTCGCCCCCACAAACGCGGCTGTCGAGGGAACACTGGGCTACTTGGTACGCACATTGAATTTTTTCTTCAGCGCGCGACGACACAACTGACTTCCTAAATTAATTCTGCTCAACGCGCAGGGATATCGATTCGAAGAGATTATCGTCCCATTGATGGATCCTTTCATCGCTTTCCTCATTCGCCAGCAGATAGCGCAATACCACCTCATTCTTGACCTCGTACCGCGCGGCGTTTTAGTTCCTCAAGAGGATTTTCGTCTCTGCCTTCTGGCTGACACGGACGTCTTCGACACGAGACTCGCCTATCCCATCCTTGCCAAGCCGTGTAACCTTTTCCTTGGCCTCTCGATCATAAGGCAGGTAGGAATACGCATACAGGGTGTACGTTCTTTGACGCACCGGATCCCACCTGGTTTACCAGACGTCGCACGCGCTGTTTTCGTCGAAGGGCGACTGAATAGTGCGAAAGTAATCGTTCCAGATCTCGTATCATCCAACGGTGTCGTTCAAGTGGTGGATACTATGCTTGTACCGCCGACCGCAGAGCTTGGGTTAACTATACTTGATCGCATCGAAAGAACGCCGTGGCTAAAGGTACGTCGCCCGACGAAATACGAGTAAACTTCACGTCCAAACTGAATTAATTCAATACGAACACGCAGGTTTATGAGGAAATCGTAAAAATACTCGGTCTGCAAGGCGAATTCCGCGGGCAGTGCCTTCCACCCGGTGATGCGAGCGTCTTCGCCCCGGTCGATATTGCGTTCTTCGCCTTCTTCGCCAAGCTCTCGCTCTCGAAAGCTGTCATCATCGACAGTTTTACTTCTTTGCTTTACGACGTGATTCTTTACTCAACTGTCGCGGAACGCCTTGAAGGAATTCCGATTGTTGATGAGGTAACTTAAACGCGTTTTGAATGTTTTTTCTATGCACAGCGTTCTGAATCCAGATCTTTTGTCGCGCAGGGCGTTACCGAGAGTGATTTCGTGTATCCACCGCTTGAGCCGCAATTTTTGGCGAAAGGAGAGCCTCTCCCGACGACGCTCCAGCGTTATTGGCAATCTTCCGCGAACCTCACCTTCCTCAGGCACGATACCCTGGTCAAGGGAGATGGATCCGTCATCACACAGGTACGCTCGCTTGTATTGTTCGTGTATTTTCACTTTTCCCTGACACTGTCGTCTTCTTGGTCGCAGGCGTTTGTTTCCGGCGGGACCGAGCACGATTGGTTTGCGGCGACCAACGCCTCGGTACTCTCCACAGCGTCGGTCGGGTATCCCGGTGCTCTACCAAATGTCGCTCAAATCATTCCACCGGAAGCGAGGAGTGGGCAACTCGCCATCAACGGTGATCTACACGTCGTCGATAAAGTCCTTCTACCCGATCCCCTCGCTTTTTGTCGCGCCGGGGACTTCGAATTTGTTCAGGGGTACGCGTTCCAGAGCCTCGAAGTCCCGTCACTGAATGTTGACCCTGCCGGGCAGATCGTGAACGAAATAGTTCCGCGAGCATTAGCGTTCGCGTTTTGTGAGCATCTGCCGTGCACGTACGACATCCCGGGTCTCTACGGTCGCGCCGGGTTCCGACTGTCCGTCGAGGTCGTCGTGAAATTCAAGCACCTCGTGCCGCTGTGCGATCCGTGGTGCACACCGGCGAGTTTTTGGTGGTGCATACCGTGCACCGGCATATACGCGCAGACCGTGCTGACGATCGGCGGATGCGCTCCATATCAGAATTGGCACCACTGCGGTGGAGCGCTTTCGATTTTTGTCACGGACGCGGGGGAAGTTCGCTTCGGGTTCCAGACGTTCGTCGAGAGCTTCTCACTGTTGCCGATATTCGCCGGCGGAGGCATGCGCGTCGTCGACACATCGGTTCCTGCGAAAGGCTTCAAAGCGGTCAGCGGGCAGGTGTTTAAGATACTCGCGACGTACGACGGCCTGTGTAACTGCACCAAGATATACATCAACGACAAGCTGCGCGGTATCGCAGACCCGTTCGATATCGGGCAATACGTCTGGCAGCCGTTCGTCGACGTCGCTGATAACTTCTACGAGAGCATCACAATCGGAGGAAGCATGCACACACGAAACGCAACCCCACCATCGAACGTCTTTCCTGACCCGTCAGAGATGCTGGCAGGGATCGGCGGCGTCGGCGGGGTCGCGCCAGGGCTGGAAGCAGCGCAAGCGTCGAACCTGTATTTATCGAAAGACTGGAGTTTGCCCGCAGCGGGCCAGTTCGCAACGTATCCAGCAGATCCTGTGCTCGTCGGCCGGTATCCGACGCAGATATATCTTCCGTGGAAAGGTGATATCCTCAGCACGAGTGTGTGGTTCGACAACGGTAGACGAGAGGGTATCAGGTATCCCAGCACGTGCGTGAGACCGCCGTTTGTGAGTCAAATGTGAGTATTTCATTTCCTTTTGATTGATTGATTTGATTCTCTCTCCGCCTTCATTCAAAAGAAAAGAAAATTCCGATTTTGTGCAATTCGTTTTCTTTTTGACTTTTTCACAGACTGATCAATGCAGTGTCTTTTTGCGAATAAATGCGCCAGATTCGAGTCAGCGTCGTGGCTTTTTTGCGAGTAGTCCGGAGCTTGGCACTGCGAAGCACGCGCTTCTCGGGCGCACGCCGGGAAGAAGGCGGCGCCATGGACGCCTCGGCGTGGCTCTCAGACTTCGAAAGGGTGGAGAGGAACGTGGACGATGCGTTCGCGTGTCTGTACGAGAGAGACGCGGCGCAGCGAGAGGGTCGAGCTGCGGATGCCACCGAGTTGACGGCGACCGTGCGAAAGCAAGCCGCGGAGCTCAGGAGTGAGCTCGACGCGCTCGGCGCGTCGCTGGAGTTGTCCTCGGTGACCGAGCGTGAGAAGATACGAAGAGAAGATCTGGTCGCGGGCTTGTACGGTAGATGCGACGAACTCGCGGGGCTTAGCAGCGCCGACGCGGGGTACGTCTCCTCGAGTCCGCCCTCGTCGACGAATCTCTTCCAGCCCGAACCGGACTCGCACAGAGGAGAGACCCCGGCGACCGTGGACTTGGACAACACCGGGATCTTACAACTGCAGCGCAACATGATGATGCGTCAGGATGACGAATTAGACGAGCTTTCCCGGGTGGTGACGAGCACGAAACACATCGGGCTCGCGGTGAACGAGGAGTTGGACCTCCACGCCAGGCTCCTGGACGACATTGAAGACGAAGTGACACGCACCGGTTCGAGGCTCAAGCAAGCTCACCAGATGGCTCTTCGGGTGTACAAGAAGACCTCGAACTGCCGCTTAGCCATGGTGTCGATTCTTTGTCTCACTGTGCTGATCTTACTCGTGTTCGTGGTGCTGAAGCACTGGTGAACCAAGTCAGGCGCGTCTTAGTTTTAGCGCAGAGGAGTCGGCGCGAGATGAAAAACGCGACGTGTTTTGTAAAACAGCGCACGGTGTACACGTACGTACCTAAATGATGCAGCATAAATTACAACATCGCACGACGTCGCACGATGCCGCGCGCTAATTATGTTCTCGGTGGTCTCGTCGTCCGCTCTGGAGTTCCAGGCAGTTGCATCTCCACGTCCCCCGGCGACTGTACCACCAAAATCTCCAACCTGTTGCCCTCCGGCGCGCTCGCCACCTCCGGTGCGCGCTGCTCGGAGTGGTGCGTGGGTCTGGCTATGGAGACACTTTCCACGAGCTCCCCTTTCACGTACACGGGGGGATTTTCCACAACCACGACGGGTCCCTCGCCTAAGGGAATGGAAGAGCAATTCGAGTTATCGTACCGCCAGGACGACGTCGTCGACCCCGGCGCCGAGGCTTTTTGAATCACCGTCTCGAAAATACGAGCCTGCGGCACCTCGATTTGCACTCCGAGCTCCGCCATCCGCGCCACCAGTTGCATGGTATCTCCGTTCCGCGGCATGAGATCCGCGGGATCCATGGGAAGCCAGCTGAACTCACCTTGGTGCGTGTTGAACGGGTTGTTCTCACGCAGCCGGAAAATCCAGCCCACGATGACGCAAAGCAGCAGGTCCAACAACTCGGTGAACACGTGGCCGATCCACGGGTGTTCGGGCAAGAACAACAACACCATCTCGAGGAAAATCCTCGTGCACACGAACGTGAAGATGTAGAACTGGAACGAGCGATACATGGCTTCTTTTGTGTGCGCGGGAGTGTTCGTCGGGTCGATGTCCGCCTGCCTTAAGATCATCATCTGCATCTTGAGCTCGCGAATGTTGCGCGCCGTGCTCGACAAAATGATCGCGAGCGCCACCATGTACATGATGGCCAGCCCGAAGAACGTCAGGTTGTTCAGCGTGTAATACCGGTACGTCAGGTTCAACACGAACAGAAGTATCGCCACGGTCACGGTCGATTGTGCTTCGTTGACGGGTAACGTCCGACGCGTCACCAGCCACCCTCTCGCGATGAGAACCATGATGAAGTACGTCGTCGCTTCGTTCAGGCTGATGGTCGCGGTGCTCATGAGTGCGACCCACCCGGGACGGTACCCGTAGCTGGAAAGCGCCTGCCAGCTGAACATGCCCACCACTTCGTGCAAGATCTTGACGATAGGGAGCCCCAAGAACAGCCTGTGCAGTGCGGTCATGGACCGGTGGTGCCAAACCAGGTTGTAGTACGTCTGGACGATGAATATGAGGCTCCAAAACACCGCAAACGTCCGATACGTGGTCGGGAGCGGGATGTACCCCGTCCCCAAGTGTTCGCCGTTGGGGTTCACGAGCGTGTATTCCATCCGCAACGCGGTGGCGCCTTCGCCGCACATCAAAATCCCCCAGGCGATCCGCTCCGTGCGCGTGATGTCCACCCTCTCCTGCGTCCGTCCTTGACGCGGGACCTCGAACACGTAACACTTCTCCAGCGCGGTCGAGTTTTGGAAGGTGGTGTGTTGCAGACAAGAGTTCACAGCCGTGATCTCAATCATGTACAAGTCCACGTCCTTGCATCCGAGCACGAACGTGCGCGGCCCGGGGTCCGAGGTGCCCCACGGCTCGGAGTGTATATCCCATTCCGCGTATCCGCCTGCCAAGAATCCGAACGTCTCGATATCTTTCACCGTGCCCCCGTCCGCCATGATGCTCAGCTCCTTCTCCATGATAATCCCGGACGCGGGGACGATTGCGCATAAAAACGCGAGCACCGCGAGCACCGCCCTCCGGCTGTCCATCCTGGCGAACATCTTCACCCGACGCGAGCGTCCCGAACGCTTCGGAACAACAACAACGCGAACGAACCCAGAGACGTCGCGTCAGACACAGCGTGACGGGCGAACGCGACCGACCGAGGAGGACAGAGCCGCGGACGCGTTTTCGACCGTCGTCGAAAGAAAGGGCGATTCTCCCTGACCGACACGAACCCTCCGGCGTCTCAGTGGGTGTACGCCGCCCGCCCTGAGCGCGTGTCGCCTGCTACGAGCACTCGCGCGGCACGATTCCCGACTCGCCCAGTCGTGGAGTCGTGAGCCGCAGCGCGCCCGAGTCTGAGAC
>Ga0255756_1006787_pt1 | contig 10183 bp, 12 predicted proteins | sample 011ome_20_FD_179956 | JGI IMG/M metagenome (GOLD analysis project Ga0255756, IMG submission 179956) | Coastal salt marsh microbial communities from the Groves Creek Marsh, Skidaway Island, Georgia - 011509CT metaG (version 2) | ecosystem: Environmental > Aquatic > Marine > Intertidal zone > Salt...
AGACCGGCGGCCTTCGCGTGAACCGGTTGGGTTTTGGGGTCTGGGCGATTGTAGATGGCCCAGTCAATCTTGATGCCTTTCATCCGCGCTTCGGGCGTGAAATAGGACGGCCATTGCCAAACAGCCAGACCGACATGAATCTTGCAGTTCTGAGCCGACACGCCCATCTGCTCCGGTCCACGCCATGCGGCAGGGCGCAGATACGCATCCTGATAACCTGACTTCGCCAGGGCCTCACGGCTGATCGCATCCAGTTCAGAAACTGAGTAGGGAATCTCAAACCCGAGCATATCGGCAGAATCATGCAAACGCTGATTGTGCGCCGTGACTTCGAAAATTTCGCCGTTATAAGCGCGCATGCCTTCAAAAACGCAGGACGCATAATGCAGTGCGTGGCTCAGATAGTGCACCTTTGCGTCACGCCAGGGCACAAACTCCCCGTCCATCCAGATCACGCCATCGCGGTCATCATATGGGGCTTCTTGCATCTTTCGATTCCTTGATACTTTCGAACGTTTAAACCCTGCACGGAGACACTTAATTCCGCAACATGGTTGCACGACGTAACATTGACCTATAATTAAGTCAACATGGTTGACCTTAATTCGAGTCCCAATTCCGAGTTCCTGCGTGAAGAAGACCTGCGACAGGGGATCGAGCTTCTGTTCTACGCCTATCGCGACTTCACCGGTGAACCCGATGCGATCCTCGACAAATACGGACTGGGCCGTGCCCATCACCGGGTCATCTATTTCGTCGGACGCAATCCGGGAATCACGATCACCGAACTCCTTGAAATCCTGCGGATCACCAAACAGAGCCTGTCACGTGTTTTGGGACATCTTCTCGAAACAGACTTTATCAATCAGCGCGCCGATCCCGCCGACCGCCGACGCAAGCAGCTTACCCTGTCGGGCAAAGGAAAATCGCTCGAACACGAGCTGACCTCGACCCAGATGGAACGCTTTGCACGCGCCTATCGCGATGCGGGGGCCGAGGCTGTCGAAGGCTTTCGTCGGGTCCTGATCGGGATTGTCGAACCCGAAGATCGGGCTCGAGTCCGACCGACGACGATGCGCAACGACAAACGACGCTGAGGCCGTGTTGCCGGGAAAAGCAACGACTTTGAAAGACAGGCGATGTTTCTCGCGCACCGGGATATAGTTCCCGGCAATGGATGATAGCCCGCATATTCTTGTCGTGGATGACGACCGCCGGCTCAGGGAACTTCTGCAGAAGTTCCTGACCGATCGCGGGTTTCGGGTGACCACAGCCGAAAGCGCGGCCGCGGCGCGGGATAAGCTTGCCAGCCTCCAGTTCGATCTGCTTGTGCTTGACCTGATGATGCCCGGTGAAAGCGGCATGTCTCTGACCAGCAGCTTGCGAAAAACCAGCATGGTGCCAATCCTGATGCTCACTGCCATGGCTGAATCGGAAGACCGGATACAGGGTCTTGAAAGCGGCGCAGACGATTATCTCACCAAGCCTTTCGAGCCCCGCGAACTGGTGGCACGTATTCGCTCAATCCTGCGACGTGCGGGAGATGCCCAGAGCGAGGCAACAGAATTCCGCTTCGGCAGTCATATTTATGATTCTCAACGCCAGCTTTTGACCGGACCCGAGGGCACTGTGCCCCTAACCGGCGCAGAGGCCCGGCTTCTTGACGTTCTGGCACAAACGCCCGGTCAACCGATCAGCCGGGAAGATCTGCAAGACGAGACCAACATCACCGGCAGCGCGCGTGCGGTTGACGTGCAGGTGAACAGGCTACGGCGTAAGATAGAACCCAACCCGCGGACACCACGCTATTTGCAGACCATTCGGGGCCAGGGCTATGTCTTGTGGCCCGATTAAACTCAGGATGCGCAAACCCATATGTCACGATTAGATGAAATCTTACGTGTCCCGAGAATCCTAAGGTTGTCGCTGAAGCGATTTCTGCCTCGTGGTTTGCTCGCGAGATCACTCCTGATCATCGTGGTTCCTCTGGTCCTTCTTCAAATTGTCAGCGGCATTATTTTCTATGACCGACACTGGTCGAATGTCAGTCGCCATCGCGCGAACGCACTCGCCGGTGACATCGCGATGATTCTGGAACTGACGAATAAGGATGGAATCAACCGCAATCAAAAGGCCGTGTTCGATTTGGCGCGTCGCACCCTTGATCTGATCGTCACCTATAAACCGGACGCAATTCTCCCCAATACGGAGTTCGTCCCTTCTGGAAACCTCGAAAACACACTCGCGCGCTCCATTGCCGAAATCGTGCAAAGACCCGTTGTGATTGACAGCACGAGCACCCGCGACCGCGTGATTATCGACATTCAATTGCCAACCGGCGTTCTGGAAGTTTCTGCGAATGAAGAGCGCCTGATCAGTTCCACCACAAAAATCTTTATTCTCTGGATGATGGGGACGTCCCTTATTCTCTTTGCGGTCGCAACGCTCTTTATGCGCAATCAGGTCAGCCCGATCCGACGCCTGGCCACCGCAGCAGATAATTTCGGCAAGGGACGCGACACACCGAACTTCAAGCCATCGGGAGCGACTGAAGTACGGCAGGCGGCCAGTGCCTTTATGGCCATGCGCAGCCGTCTCGAACGACAAATTCAACAGCGCACCGAAATGCTGGCCGGCGTCAGCCATGATCTGCGGACGCCCCTCACCCGCATGAAATTACAAATTGCCATGCTCGATCGAAACACCGAGATCGAGGAACTCAGCTCGGACGTGGCCGCCATGGAAGGCATGATCGAGGGCTACCTGAACTTTGCGCGCGGTGAGGGAACCGAAGAGCGACAACTGGTCAATGCCTCCGATCTCCTTGAAGAAGTCACCCGAGATGCCGCGCGCAATGGCGCCGCTGTGAAGCTTGAAATTCATGACGAGGTCGAACTCCCTCTCGCGCGCAACGCCATGCGGCGATGCCTGACCAACCTTCTTGAGAACGCCGGTCGCCACGGCGACGAGGTTGCCCTGACGGCAAGCCGTAACGGGCGCGTGCTGGAAGTCTTTGTCGATGACAACGGGCCCGGTATTCCAGAAGAATTGCGGGAAGACGTATTCCGTCCGTTTTTTCGAATCGACCAATCTCGCAACACCGAAACCGGTGGCACAGGCCTCGGATTGTCCATCGCACAGGACATTATCAGCGGCCATGGTGGTGAAATCAGCCTTGAGGATTCTCCGCTCGGCGGGTTGCGCGTCGCACTGCGAATTCCGATCTGAGGCCTACCCTTCAGAAAAGACGTCCACCGTCAGGCACATTCTCGTCAACATTGAGCAACACCACCGCACCGTCAGAATCAGGAAACCCAAGTACAAGAATTTCGGACATGAATTTCCCGATCTGCTTGGCGGGAAAATTGACCACCGCTGCCACCTGCCGCCCAACGAGTTTCTCGGGTGTTTAGTGCACGGTTAGCTGAGCCGACGTCTTGCGAACACCAAGCTCGGAACCAAAATCGACCCAAAGCTTGATCGCCGGGCGTCGCGCTTCAGGAAAAGCCTGAGCTTCCACAACAGTTCCCACGCGCACATCCACCTTGGCGAAATCCTCAAATGATATTTCGCTCACCTCAGTCCTCTTCAGCCGGCTTCAAAGGCGCAAGTTCCCGGCCCAGAAACGGCGCAAGCGTTTCGAGCGCGCGGCGTAAATTGCGATCCAGAGCATGCATCGTCTCTGTCAGTTCTGCACTTTCATCGCGCAACCAGACCCGTTGCGTGGACAACCACACAGCCGACAAGGCCTTGGCGAACACCTTCCCGCGAACGCCGTCATGGGGAAACCCGGACATCTTCGCAACAAATGCGAAACTCCGCTGACTCTGCGGCAAAAGGCCCAGCAGGGTTTCCGGTTCACGCATCACATCCTGAATAATAACCGCCACGCTATCGCGGTGAGGCTGGAGCGCTTCGAACCGCATCATCATAATGTCCAAGAGCTGATCAAAACGGGCATCCGGATCGTCGGGCACCGGCCCTATTCCAGCGACACTCGCCAGATCAATATGGCGCGCAAACATATTGAGGAGCTCGGTCCGGCCTGGACAAACCGCATACAACTCCGCCGGGGTGAGGTCGGCCGCTGTCGCAAAGCGCTCCATTGTCAGGCCCCGCCAGCCATGGTCAAGTACGCAGGCCAGCATAGCGTGCGTCAATCGCTCAGTGAGGTCATTCGGGGTATCGATCATAGCGGAATGAATGTACCGCAAAGTCAGAGCTGTGACAGGCCTATCCGGCGAGTTCGCGAGAACGTTCCGTGGCGCGCAGGATCGCTGCTGTCATCAGTTTCGCAAGGCCGTCGTCAGCCATCAGGATGTCCAGTGCTGCAGCGGTCGTCCCGCCCGGGCTGGTCACATTCTCGCGTAGGGTCGCAGCACTTTCATCGCTTTGCGCCAACAATTCGCCGCTCCCGGCCACAGTTTCCCGGGCCAGCGTCATCGCCAGGTCTGAAGGCAGGCCCGCCGCAATACCGGCTTGCGCCATGGCTTCGACAAGGTGGAACACATAGGCTGGGCCACTGCCTGACACGCCTGTAACGGCGTCCATATGGGCTTCCTCGTCGATCCAGGCGACCTTACCCACGGCGGACAACAGTGTTTCGCAGGACAACCGTTGGGCCGCGCTGACAAGCGTATTCGCAAACAGAACCGTAATGCCCCGGCCCACAGCGGCAGGTGTGTTTGGCATGGCGCGCACAATACCCGCATCCGCGCCCAGCAGGGCCTCGAAGGACGCCACATTGCGCCCAGCTGCAATCGACAGAAAAACGGTCTCGGGTGCCACCAATTTCACGTATGGGGCCACCACGGCGTCCATCACCTGTGGCTTGACCGCCAACACCACAACCGATGGCAGAAAATTCTGAGGAATATCGTCGATAGACCCACCGCCAGAAACCCCGACCGGCAAGGCCGCCGCAGCCGGATCGACAACAAAGATGCTCTCAGGGGACGTGCCGCGGTCAATCCAGCCCGCCATCAGGGCGCTGCCCATCTTGCCGCAACCGACGAGAAGTATGGAATCAGGATTGGCCACGATTGCGTCCTAGCTTGCGTTGGTCAGGCTTCGCCGACAGTCTCAAAAACGACTGAACTGACAGCGGTCTGAGCGCTCTGGTTGCCCCAGACCACATACTGGAACGCCGGATAGAAGCGATCGAGTTCATGCAGTGCAATATCAATCATATCCTCGACCTGTTCAGCCGAGAGCGACCCGCCCCGCAACAACAAGGCATGCCGATAGGCAGGCAGGCCGTCTTGGGCACCAACGTCAAAATGACCGATGCCGAGGCGCTCGTTCAGTACTGCCAGCAATTCATGCACGGACGCCCGGCGCTCGGGCGGGGTCCGTACATCGAAGGCACAGGTGATCTGCAACGCACCAATTTCTTCAATCCAGTTGAAAATCGCATGGTAGTCGCACCAGCGACCGCCAGCCTCGGCGATCAACTCATCGCGCGCGGTGCGTTCGAGGGACCAGTCGCGCATGGCAACGGTCTCCTCCACCAGATCGAGTGGATGCATCGTTTGATCGAAGATGGATTGGGACAAATTGCCCATATAAACCGGCCTCCTGAGCGCCATCCGGTTCCCGCCCTCCAAATCCACAATATATTGAAAGAGATACGAAATATTGTGTAATTGCAGGGCCTAACCACTACTGGCGGTAGACTGTCACGAAGCCAGACTGCGTCGCAACCGCCGCGGCTGTGGACAGTAAATTTTCCCAGATCGCGAGCGTTCGGTCCCGCAAATGGTCAGGATTTGTCGGTTTTCGGCTTCGCCGGGGCCTTTTTGCGGGCAGATGCGGCCAGCTTCTTTTCCAATGCGGCAACACGCTTTTCAAGCGCCTCTTGCTCTTCACGGGCCTTGATCGCGACGGCCTCGACAGCCTCGAACTCCTCGCGGCGGACAAGATCCAAGCCTTCCAGAACCCGCTCAAGACGGTGCTGGACGAGGGTTTCAACTTCGTCACGCATTCCGCTCGCCACACCCGCTGCACCATTGGTAAGGCGGGCAATATCATCAAGAATTCGGCTTCGTGTCTGCACGTTGATCACTCCTTGTCAGCCCCTGACACTACGCCCCCCAATAGGGCAGGAACAAGGCCGGAAGATTGCGGCGCGCCGTCGCACGCGCCTATAAATCCCACCAACAAAGGGAGTGGTGCATGTATCTGGTGACAGGTGGCGCGGGCTTTATCGGCTCCAACCTTGTGGCAGGCCTTGCCGAGGCTGGCGGCGAAATCGTTGTCAGTGATGTGGTCGATGAGTCCAATCAGGCCAATCTGGAAAAACGCGGCACATTGGAAATTGTCCCGCCCGACGCCCTGCTCGAATGGCTGGCCACATCAGGCCATACGCCCGATGCGATCTTTCATATGGGAGCCATCTCATCGACAGTGGAACGCAATGTCGATCTGGTCATGCGGAACAACTATCTTCTGAGCCTGCGCCTGTGGGAATGGGCAACGGCGCACAACGTGCCGTTCATCTATGCCTCCTCTGCCGCCACCTACGGAAACGGCGAGAACGGATTCGACGACAACAATGATCTCGCGGCATTACAGCGGCAAAAGCCACTCAACCCCTATGGCTGGTCAAAGCTGATGTTTGACCGCGCGGCCGTTCAGATGGCCCATATGGGCTTTGCGCCGCCCCAATGGGCCGGGCTGCGCTTTTTCAACGTCTATGGCCCGAACGAATACCACAAGGGCGGGCAACGCAGCGTCGTCCCTCAGTTCTGGCAGCAGATTCGCGAGACGGAAATAGCACGTCTCTTTAAATCCCATGACCCCGACTACACCGATGGAGGTCAGCTGCGCGATTTTGTTCATGTCGCCGATACCGTATCCGTGATGCGGTGGCTGCTCGACGCACCAGAGGTGAGCGGCATCTTCAATTTGGGTACCGGAAAGGCCCGGTCCTTCGATGATCTGGCCAAAGCGATCTTCGACACGCTGGGCCTGCAACCCGATATTGACTACATCGATATGCCCGCCAATGTCCGTAACCAGTACCAATACTTCACGGAAGCGCGAATGGACCGGTTGCGCAACGCTGGCTACGATCAGCCGTTCATATCACTCGAAGACGGTGTCCGCTCCTATGTCGGCGACTACCTCGAGAGCAACGATCTCTACGTCTAGCGCGGTACACCATGAACGGTCCTCTTTCCTTTCCAGACTTTGATCCCGTCGCGCTGGATCTCGGCATTATTGTGATTCGTTGGTATGCGCTTGCCTTCATTGCCGGGCTGCTTGCAGGCTGGGGCTATATCCTGTGGCTCCTGCGTCGGCCCCCGATGACGATGACCCGGCAACAGGTCGGCGATTTTTTCAGCTGGGCAATTGTCGGGGTGATCGTCGGCGGACGCCTGGGATTCGTTGGCTTCTATCAGCCGGGCTATTTCCTGGAGAACCCATCGCAAATTCTTGCCGTCTGGAACGGCGGCATGTCGTTCCATGGCGGATTGCTTGGCATTGTGGCCGCGACTTTCTTTTACGCGCGCCGGTATCAGATCAACGTGCTCTCCCTTGCCGATCTGGTGGCCGCAGCGGCGCCAATCGGATTGTTCTTCGGACGTCTGGCCAATTTCATAAACGGGGAATTGTACGGACGCGTGACAGACGTGCCCTGGGCCTTTGTCTTTCCGACGGGCGGAGAGCTTGGTCGCCACCCAAGTCAGCTCTATGAAGCGGGGCTCGAAGGGCTGTTGCTGTTCGTGATTCTTTTTGCCCTCGCCCGCTTTGCCCATGGGCGGGACCGTCCCGGATTGATAGCTGGCGTTTTCCTTGTGGGCTACGGCGCGGCCCGCAGTTACGTCGAACTGTTCCGCCAACCCGACACCTATGTCGGAGATGGCGGGTTCCTTTTGGGCAACATCACGATGGGGCAAATCCTGTCGGCACCAATCATCATTGCGGGCATCGTGTTCATCGTCTATGCCGTTCGTCATGAACGGCTCGAGCACAAACCCTCTCGGGAACACGGCACAACGCGGTCATCCGGAAACTGATCCGGATGCAGAAACCGTTGCAAACCCGGTTGTCGACCACCTGAAGTCAAAGATCGCTGCCGCGGGGCATGTCAGTGTCGCCGAATTCATGCAATCCGCACTGGGCGACGCGGATGGCGGCTATTACACGACACGCGATCCGTTTGGTGTAGCAGGCGATTTCACAACCGCACCGGAAATTTCGCAGGTTTTTGGAGAACTGATCGGATTGTGGTGCGCCGATACATGGCAAGCCATGGGGTCACCGCGTGCCTTTGCACTGATCGAACTCGGACCAGGACGCGGCACCCTGATGTCAGACGCCCTGCGCGCCCTGCGTCAGGTACCCGCATGTCGGGCAGCGGCAAGTGTTCACATGGTGGAAACCAGCCCGGTCCTGCGGGAGATACAGCAACAGGCGCTGCAAGGTGAGAATATCACCTGGCACTCAGCCTTACCTGACCTTGGCCGGACACCGGTTATCTTTCTGGCCAACGAATTTCTCGACGCCTTGCCTGTGGAACAATACGTGAAACACGGCGACAACTGGTGCGAACGGGTCGTTGCACATGACCCGGCACATGACCGCTTCTGCTTCGCCATTGACCGTTCCAAGCGCCTGCCACTCGGCGCAATCACACGGCAGCTCGCACAGGCGGAGGAAGGCACGATCTTTGAGTTCGCACCTGCGGTCCGCGATTTCGTTTCCGACATGGCTCACCACATATTGCTGAACAGCGGCGCCGGCCTCATTGTCGATTACGGATATACCCAGCACGCGACCGGACAAACATTGCAGGCGGTACGCAAACACAAACCGGTGGACCCTCTGGAGCGACCCGGGGACTGCGACCTGACTGCCCATGTGGATTTTCAGCTTGTCGGCGATACAGCTCAAAACGCAGGCACAAAGGTCTGGGGACCGGTGGATCAGGGGGCATTCCTGCAGCGGCTCGGGATCCTTGAACGCGCGAATATTCTATTGAAGCGCGCAAATGTTTCTCAGGCACATCAACTGCGCACTGCTGTGACGCGCTTGATTGCACCCGCTGAAATGGGCACCCTATTCAAGGCAATGGCGATATCCCACAAAGGCCTTTCAAGCCTTGCCGGGTTCGATTCAGACAGCTAAGCACATGATCTCCCCACACGTTACCGCAGACAATTTGAAGCGCATGCCTGGCATTCGCCATGCGTTTCTCTCGCGTGCAGGCGGGGTCAGCGGCGGCATCTATGCCGGGCTGAACTGCGGTCTTGGCTCAAATGACGATCCCGAACATGTACGAGAGAACAGGTCCCGCGCCGCGCGGGTCATCGGGGCGGACCCAAGCCGTCTGCACACACTCTATCAGGTGCACTCTGCGCGTGTTGTTGACGCAGACGAAGGCTGGTCCGGCAATCCCCCCGAGGCCGACGCGCTTGTCTGCACCCGACCGGGGACCACAATCGGCGTCCTTGCGGCCGACTGTGCACCTGTTCTCATGGCCGATTCAAAGGCTGGCGTTATCGGAGCCGCACATGCCGGATGGCGTGGCGCGGTCGACGGCGTTGTCGCCGCGACAATCGCCGCCATGCAGGAACGCGGTGCAAGAATCGAAAACATCACCGCAGCCGTCGGACCATGTATTGGGCCCGCGTCCTATGAAGTTGGTCCGGAATTTCCAACACCCTTCCTCGAACAGGATCAGGCCAACGCGCAGTATTTTGTCGAGAAGACCGGTTCGGACCGGCTCCTCTTCGATCTTCCGGCCTATGTCCGCAGTCGGCTTGCACAGACCGGACTTCACAACACAGCCGTGACCGGCCATGACACGTATGACGACATGGACTTCTTCAGTTACCGACGCAGTTGTCACAAGAGCGAAACTGACTACGGTCGCAACATGTCTGTCATCACCCTGATCGAGAATGCCTGAACAATGCCATATCTGATCATGCTGGCATTCATGACAATCGCGGCAACCATGGTGAGCTGTGCGCTTTAGCACGCTGGTGCTGGCACTTCTGGTTCTGGTTGCCTGCCAACCGGTGCCGCGCCCTTTCGAAGCAAACCCAGGAACCCCCAATGAGCTGCTCGTGCTGGCGGATTCACGCGGCATCATGGTGCTGCCTGTCGCCGACGCACCACCGGCAACCGCACAGAAACTGGCCACCGAGATGGCCGCAGCCCTGATTGACCGCAA
>Ga0255756_1006789_pt1 | contig 10182 bp, 9 predicted proteins | sample 011ome_20_FD_179956 | JGI IMG/M metagenome (GOLD analysis project Ga0255756, IMG submission 179956) | Coastal salt marsh microbial communities from the Groves Creek Marsh, Skidaway Island, Georgia - 011509CT metaG (version 2) | ecosystem: Environmental > Aquatic > Marine > Intertidal zone > Salt...
CGCCTTTGAGCAGGTGCTTTTCCACGGTGCTGGTACTGATCTGCAGTTTCTCTGCAATCTGTTTATGGGACATGCCATATACCTTGCGCAATAAGTAAACCCGCCGGCACTTGGGTGGCAGTGCGGCGACGGCTTCGCAGTGAATGCCCAGTTTTTCCTCGGCCATCACTTCATCTTCGGTGGACCATTCACTCATTAGGACGTCGTCGCTGGCCTGATCCTCTATATAGTCGGTGATTCTTCGTGATTTGGTTCGCAGTTGCGAGATGGCGACATTTTTGGCGATACGGAAAAGGAAGGATTTGGGTTGGCGCACTTCTGTGCTGCGCTCGGCTTTGTAGGCGCGCAGAAAGGCTTCCTGGGTAACGTCTTCGATATCTTGGGCATTGTTGAGGTAGCGGCCGATAAACCGTTTTAGAGACAGCTGATGCAACTGAAAGGCGCCTAATATATTGGCGCCCTGGTTGTCCCCTGCGGGTTTGTGGTCTGACATTCCTTCGAATTCCCATCAGCGATCTGCTGACCGCTGTTATCCAATAATACAAACTCAGCGGTGAACGGCTTTTTTTCTGCTGAGTTTGTTGGATTTTCGCACTCACGGGGCACTTGAGATTTACTCTTTGGGTAAGGTTCTCAGGGCAACTGTGATTGCGCTCCTTATAGGGTTAAAAGTAGTTGAGGGTTTGCGGAAATGCCAGCGAGGCAGGCCAGTGGGCGTTAAATTGCTGTGGACGGGTAATGGAAGATAGAGATCCTTCGGCTGCGCTCAGGATGACCGGGTTGTCTTGTTATCCCGACAGAGCAAAGCGTCGAGGGATCTCAAGGAGATTTCTCCCAGAGCTCGAAATTTCAAGTAATAAAAAACCCCGCATTGCGGGGTTTTTTATTAGGGCGTAACTCGGTAGGCTACCTAGAGCCTGTGCACAAAGCTCACTAGACGGACACAGCACCAGACTTTAACCCAATCGCCTTTTTAACAAACTTCTCCGACTGGGCGGCACCACTGTGGTATATCTTCTGTCCGGCACCATCAGTTACAGCACCCAGCTGGGCCATAATGGCCTCTGGGGTCTGCTCATCCGGTGGCAGAATAATACCCTCCGTCTCATAGATCTGCGTGCTGGCGTAACCACCGGCACCAGCGCAGAGAATCAAACGGTTGGGGGAATCCTTATGGCATAGAGTGAGCAGCCCGGCAGATACCGCCTCCGGTTTCATCAGATCCAAAGCTTCTTCATCAATGCCCAGATCCGTTGTCATGCGCGTCGCCGCCGCAGGGGCCAGAGCATTCACTTTAATGCCATACTTTTGCCCTTCCAGCACCAGCGTATTCATAAAGCCCACCACTGCCATCTTGGCCGCACCGTAATTCGACTGACCAAAATTACCGTACAGACCGCTGGACGAAGTGGTCATGACAATGCGCCCATACTCCTGCTCACGCATAATCTCCCACACCGCCTTGGTGCAGTTAACACTACCCTTAAGATGCACATCCATGACAATATCAAAATCTTTGAGGTCCATTTTGGCAAAGGTTTTATCCCGCAGAATACCGGCATTATTGACGAGAATATCCACCCGGCCCCAGGCTTCCATGGCCTGGGCCACCATCTGCTCAACCTCGGCAAACACCGCCACATTGGCGCCATTGGCAATGGCATCGCCACCGCGCTCTTTGATCAGAGCCACCACTTCCTGAGCGGCCTCGGACGAACCACCGCTGCCATCCCGCGCGGCACCCAGATCATTGACCACCACCTTGGCACCGCGCTCCGCCAGCGCCAGCGCATGGGCGCGTCCCAAACCATTTCCTGCACCAGTGACTATAGCCACCTGATTATCAAACCGAACTGTCATTCTGTTCTCCTTAACAAACTTCAAATAAACCGGCAGCACCCATGCCACCGCCCACACACATAGTAATCACCACATATTTCACTCCGCGGCGCTTACCCTCAATCAATGCATGGCCAACCATGCGCGCGCCACTCATGCCATAGGGGTGGCCAATTGAAATAGCTCCGCCATTCACATTGAGTCGCTCATTGGGAATGCCCAGCACATCGCGAATATGCAGTACCTGCACCGCAAAGGCCTCATTGAGCTCCCACAGGCCAATATCATCCATGGTCAAACCATGAATTTTTAATAATTTGGGAATTGCCCAGATTGGACCAATACCCATTTCATCCGGTTCGCAACCCGCCACTGCCATACCGCGATAAATACCCAAGGGGGTCAGGCCACGCTGTTCGGCTAACTTGCGCTCCATTAATACCGAGGCCGAAGCACCATCCGATAGCTGCGAGGCATTACCTGCCGTAATCGATCCGCCTTCGATAACGGGGTTTAAACCCGATAAATTTTCTAGCTGTGTCTGTGGGCGATTGCCCTCGTCTTTTGCTTGCGTCACTTCGGCAAAGCTGGTTTCTTTGGTCTCTTTGTTGAACACCATTTTGGTTGTGGTGACTGGCACAATCTCATCATCAAACTTGCCCGCCGCCTGCGCTGCTGCCGTGCGCTGCTGGCTCTGCAAGGCGTATGCATCTTGCAGCTCGCGGCTGATGCCATAGCGCTTGGCGACGACCTCAGCAGTTTGTAACATGGGCATATAGATTGCCGGGGCCATCTTTAACAGCGCGGGGTCCTCCGCCCGGTAGGCATTCATATGTTCGTTTTGTACCAGCGAGATACTTTCAATACCACCGGCGACAGCCACCTTCATACCATCATGAACAATCTGTTTAGCCGCAGTGGCTATTGCCATGAGGCCTGAAGAGCATTGGCGCTCTATCGACATAGCTGGGACGGTCACTGGCAAGCCAGCACGCAGAGCAATTTGGCGGGCAATGTTCATGCCCGTGGTGCCCTGCTGCAGACCACAGCCAAAGACACAGTCTTCAATCTCTGCCAGTTCGATACCCGCGCGACTAACGGCGGCGGCCAGGGGAATGGCGCCTAAACTGGGGCCTTCGAGATTATTAAATGCACCGCGATAGGCTTTGCCGATGGGCGTGCGTGCGGTGGAGACGATAACGGCTTCTGTCATTTTATTGTCCTTAGTGAGTGAGTTTTAGCAGGGTGAAGGCCGCTCAGCAATGGGCCTGAGGCTAGCTCTAATAAGAGTAGACAGGAATCTTGGGTATATGAGATTTTTAGCGGCAAAAACCCCCACCTGTGGATATCAATTATCTGGCCGGAAATACCCACCAACTTTTCATCCTGAGCGCAGCCGAAGGACCTTCTGACGACGAATTGAGATCCCTCCACTACGGTCGGGATGACAAATCAAATGAGCATCCTGAGCGCAGCCGAAGGATCTTCTGACGACGAGTTGAGATCCCTCCACTACGGTCGGGATGACAAATCAAATGAGCATCAGGCTTAAGAAGGCGCACATCAGCATACTTAGCCATGCTTTTCAGCGGCAATCTCAGGTTACTTAGGGCATTAATACAATATTTTGGGAACCAAAAGTCATCACCTACCTGTAGCGCAACGCCTGCAGCCTATAGTGCTCCGCGCTCTGCAAAATAGAGCCATCGTCCTCCAGCTCGCGCAGCTGTTTAGCCGGCACACCAGCCCACAGCGTATTGGCACTGACTCGCTTACCAGGCCCCACCACAGCGCCAGCGGCAACCAGTGCACCCGACTCAATAACTGCACCATCCAGCACCACTGCACCCATACCGATCAGAGCGCCACTATGAACCGTGCATCCATGAATAATGGCACCGTGACCAATGGTGACATCATCACCAATCACCACAGCATTGCCAGTATCGCCATGGATAATCACACCGTCTTGAATATTGCTGCGCGCGCCCACGCGAATCGCCATCTCGTCACCGCGCAGCACCGCACCAAACCAGACGCTGGAATCGGCATCGATTTTAATGTCACCAATCAAACAGGCCGTAGGCGCCACAAACACAGAGCTGTGCAACTGTGGCTGAGTATTTTCATAGGCCAAAATATGCCCTTGCTGCTGACTCATACGTAGATCTCCAACAGCGCATTCAGCGCCTTAACACCATCCTCGCCAGTAATGCTTGGCGCACGCTGGTTAGCCAGCGCATCAGCAATATCCTCCAGCTGAGTCGCAAAATGCCCGAAGGCCGGACGGCCAGACACCGCCACCTGCTGCGGACCCTCACCCGTATTAATAAACAGCGCATTGGTATAGTGAAAAATTCGCAGCGAACCCGTCGAGCCATACACAGAGATCGAGCCAGGCTCATTCTCCCAACCCCCAGCATCCGCCACTGAAGAATCATTTTTATACCCCTGCCCACCACTAAACATGCCCTCATTGGGCAGGGCGGTCGAAAAGGTCGCCGCGTTGTAAAGCAAGTGCCCTACCGCGCCATTGGACAGCTGCATACGCATAGTTTCGGTAGTGGCCGGCTCACCAGAAATATGGCCATGACCGCTGGCAGAGACAATCTCAGTGCCCGTTATCCACGGGAAAACATCAATCAAATGCACCCCATGATCCACCATGCCCATGCCCGGCCCACCGGGACCACCCAAGGGGTAATGAATAGGTGCTAATTCGCGATAACCCTCAGCACCATGGCCACCCACCAGCTGTTCGGTTAATAGCTGAACCTCACCAATAGCCCCCGCCAGAATCAGCTCACGGGCCTTAACCACCGCCGGCAAATAGCGATAGCAAGAGCCATAAAACAACGGCACAGCAGCCTTAGCGCAGGCCTTAACCATGGCCTCGGCATCGTCCATGGTCACCGCAATAGGCTTCTCACAAAACACCGGCAACCCCGCCGCCGCTGTCGCCTCTACAATGGCCCTATGGGTCGAAGCAGGCGTGAGTACCATGACCAAATCCACCACCTCAGCACCGGCTAATAAAGCCTTGTAATCGCTATAGGCTTGGGCAGAAAACTTATCCGCCACCTCAGCCGCAGCCTCGGGCCGCACATCACAGACCGACACCAGCTCAAGGGATTCAGGTAATAGGTCAAAGGCCTGCAAATGAGCCTGAGCCACACCGCCCAAACCAATCATCGCTACTCTCAATGCTGACGTCATTTAGCAAGCCCCAATATCTGCCGCGCCTCATCCGGTGTTGCAACCTCATAACCCAGGCACTCGATAATGGTTTTAGCCCGCTCAACCAGCTGACCGTTAGTGGCAAAAACACCGCGGCTCAGATACAGATTATCCTCCAGCCCCACCCGCACATTGCCACCCAACAACGTCGACTGCGCCACAATCGGCATCTGCTGGCGGGCAATACCAAAGGCCGCCCACACCGCATTTTCCGGCAACAGGCTCTTCATATAGATCAGCGTCTCCGGTGTGGCCGGCAACCCCCAGCGGGTGCCCATTACAATTTGGTAGGACGGCGGCGCATCAAACAGCCCCTCCGACAGCATCTGGTTGGCCAATAAAATATCCCCAGGGGCAAACACCTCAATCTCCGGCTTAACCCCCAACTCCTGAAAGCGTTTGGCCATTTTGCGCAGGGTGTATTCGGTGTTCAGATAGACATAGGCCTTGTCACCATCCAACTGGTTCTGGGTGGTCACATCCAGAGAACAAACCTCTGGCATGCACATCTCAATATGCTTGTAGCGCTCCTCCGCCGACACCACATCAGTGCCCGGCCCAGCCCGGCTCTCGTCTTCAGGATCCGGGTAGAACATGGCCCCGCCACCGCAGGTAATATTCATCACCGCCTTAACGCCGTTATCGCGAACACGAGTCGCCATATCCAAAAACAGATCCGGGTCGCGACTGCCCGCGCCAGTCTCAGGGTCGCGCACATGCAAATGCACAGAGGAGGCACCCGCCTGCTCGGCCTCAAGGGCAGCATCGGCGATCTGTTGCGGGGTAATAGGAAAGTTAGGGTGAGCCTGGTTGTATTGATTTTCGCCAGTAACGGCACAGGTGAGAATAACTTTGCGAGTCATTTAACAGCTCCTTTGCTAATTTTTTGACGCAATAGATGCACAGAATAAAAAGACAGGCCCTTGCAAGCCTGTCTTTTAAGTGTAGTTCGGAATGTTAGTTATAAGACTCTTTTTGGGGGGAAATCCCTACCTCAAGATAGAATATTTAATGCAGGCAAAAGAGCAAGAACTATAAGCTGAAGCCTCCAGCATTGATTCGAACGCGGACTAATCGAGGAGTTAGATTCTATCCAGATAATAGTATTGAGAAACCGAATCTTGATATGTACTAAACTGAGAGGCACGAGCATATTCTTCATTTTCTATATATAGGGCTAGATCCCCGGAGCTAGTATCTACAACAACATTGCCACATTGATTCTGGGTATGGAATTTTAGATTACGTTGGTTCCACTGCTGGTAGGCGAGATGATCTGATTTAGCGTTGCCGAATAGAGTTAATTCCGGCTTAAGAACATCCAAATATTCAAAGCTAGCACCGGAATTACGACCATGGTGCGGCGCCAATAAGAATTTGCAATTACTCACTTCATTAGCATAATTTTCGATAATGTGCTCCCAAGTGTTGTCATGAGCATCACCAGCAAAAATCATATTACCGCCAGCACTCTTGAATAACAGCACATAGGACCCATCATTCATATTTTCAGATTGTATCGCCTTGTTAATCAATCCGTCAGAGGGCGATAAGATATGTAGGCCATCCCCACCAGTCGAATCATCTGCATTCCGGTTGGCATATCGAAAAAAACTCTCGGCCCTGGGCTGCAATACCTGCACACCCTCCACTAGATCATCTCTTAGTCGTTCATAGCAATCCCAGTCAGCCTCTTTGTATCCTCCACGATTAAAAGTGGGTTTAGTGCGCCTGACCCCAGAATCCCAAAATACTGACATCTTAACTTCTGAAATAAGACGGTCTAATCCATCCATATGATCCATATCTGGATGGGTTAAAATAAACCTAAATATTGAGTCCTTTTTCAGCTTATCCGTAAGGTAGTCAACCGGATTTGTTTGCCGGGCTTTCATAGCGTAGTTTCCCGAAAGGTTACTTATGGGTGATCTCATACCTCCTTGATATGAGCCAATTGGAGGCGCCGATACTGTTTGTGGAATTGAGATAGCGGTTCTTAAATTCATTCCCAAACGCTCAGATTCAGAGTTTCCAGAACAGATATCGATAATGCTGACTCTAGAACTCTGATGTTCGATTATTGTGCAATCACCGACCCCAACGTTTAATAAATGGACTCTATCCATAGTTAATCCTTAAGATTACTTCCTTTACTTGTTCTAGAGACATTTATGCCAAATGCAGCCTTACCGATCTCTTCGATCTTCACCATGAAATTGTCGACGTTGAGTCCTGCGATAAATGCAAAGGCCAAAAACCCATAATAAGAAGACCCGTCCAGTGGTTTCGCCTCTAAAACAACCAGACCAGCCTGCAAGAAAACGTATGCCGCCAGCCCGCTAATTGCGCTTGTAATGGGCCTAAGGTAGTACCAAGTCTCCCACTCAACACTCCACCGATTTTGAACACAGCGATTTAGGTAGATAGCTCGGAGACAATATAAAATGCCGCCAAGTAACGCGATGAGCGTACAGTCAATAGCGGCCTTATGATCTGAAATCCAGTTAGGCAGGCTACCTTTGGATCTATTCCACCAAAAGCCTATTAAGCATAAAATGATTATCAGTTGATAACTGATGATTTTCTTCAAAACCGCACTCGTGCATCTGTTAGAAACGACAAATAAATAGGGCCATTTAGACAACATCCAAGACCAACTAAAGATGGTGTGTCAATCTTGGTGATTCAAATAGAGCCTCCCCGACTAGAAGCAAGACTCCGTTGGCTAATAAAACCCTACCCCTTAATGAAAAAAAATTTCTGCTTATTTGGGATTCCTAGAAAACCCATTCCACTTAGAAGATTTATTGTGCGCCTTTTAAGACGCACTAGCCCCCTTAGTGCGGCATTTCTCATTAAAAGTGGCGCGCTAATAAAGCAAATTAAAAATTAACAGCATCAGAAAAGAACGGTACTCCTACCCTCAAACCGTCATCTTTATGGCAATAACTTTTTGATCCGACTTTTTAGAGCTGTCTCTGGAAGAAATACAAGGGGGTCATCTATAAATCTGGTTATGGATTCACACAGAAGGCTATGGGGAATAGCAGGTTCAGCGGCAAGTTGGTCTAAGGCCCATAAAACACCATGGGTTTCTATGCCCCTGTGCTTTGCAAGTTTCTTTAGTCTGGCATCCCCAGTAAAAAGAATGGCGTCCTGGGTAATCTCTGCAAGAACAAGCGCAAAACAGTCATTGGGCGATAGGGCTGGGTGTTGTCGCTTATACTCAAATGCCTGCTGGACTTGAGCCCCATTCAATTCAATAACATTCATGCCCCTCTTCCGAAGCATATACTTTTCGTTCTGGCTCAGTGACAGTAGCTCGTTCTCGAATAACGTATCAACAATTGAAAATCTGTAGGGCAACTCAAACATTGCCCCTAAAAGGCCACCCTTATGCATATCGATTAAGCAGGAACTGTCACTGACTATTATTCGCATTTTTGTCTACAGATCCCTGTAGTTCGTGCCCAATCCTTTGGAGAGAGACTTGAAGAAAGTCAGCTGCCTTCACCGGTGAAATCAGCTGCTCAGATAATGCCCAATAGCACAAACGGTTAAATCGTTTGGGTTCCTCGAACTTACCTTTTTTATCGCCCTCCTCTAAAGGCTCAGGCTCCTGCTTGCGCCAACCCTTGGCGTAGGTTTGATAGGCATAGGTACAGGCGGATTCGGTGATAATACCAAGCTGTTTAAAGCGCATTAGCATTGCCGCGGCAGACACCCGATACAGCCGCTTTATTTGCATAATTTCCGGATAGCTAATCTGCCGCCGACGACTACCCACCTCCCCACGCAAATGGTCTTCCGGCACCAGAAATGCACCAGCAAATATATTGGACGCTTTCTCATGGTCGATAGTAGAGCTATCACAGATCAATCTATGACCCAACTCATGGGCCAAAGTAAGGCGCCTTCTTTCAAGAGTCATTCGCCTATTGGCAACAATCACAGGCACAAGCTCTTGGTCATTCCCTCTATTTACCAAACAGGTCAGACCTGACACCCGGTCGGGCAAGTCCAACACCAAAACCTTAATGCCTTTTTCCTCAAGCAGCTCAGTCATATTTGGAATGGGGTCAGACCCGAGGTTCCAGGCATCGCGCAATTGAGCTGCGATATCTGCCCCCTGCGCGTCGGATGCCAAACTCTTACTCGCAAAAGGCTGGTGCCAATGTGCGCTATCAAGCTCTAAAATCTCTTCCACAGCAAGATAACGCTCAACAAGGTCAATCACAGTAGCCTCGACCATAGCCCGCTCTTTTACAGTGGTAGTGGATTTTTTCCGAAACTCAACAACCTCCAATGACCGAACCTGATCACTCATCAGATAATCAAGGGACACATCAAGAGATTTTGACAGCGCCAACAATACACTCGAGCCAGGCATCATTTGGTTACGCTCATATTTGCCAATGGCCTGCGCGCTTACGCGATTACCAACAGCATCGGCCAAGCCTCGCAGAGAAAAGCCCGCCTTTTTTCTCGCTAATTTTAACCGTTCACCAAACATCGCCAGCCCTCATGGTTTACATACAACGACAAATATACCTAATTGTAAACCACGCGTTAAAGCATTGCCATGTTTTATCTTAGCGCCCTAAAGCCTCTTTCCGAACTATAGCGCTGTTATCTCTACAGTAAGGCACCCGGCCCACAGACACCTACCCCACCACAAACAAATTCAGCCACTCACAAACGACCGCCGGCTTACCCCCACCCTCAATCTCAAGATTAACCCCAAGCTTCTGCAAATAGCGCCCATCGCCCTTATCTTGCATATCCAACACAGTGCCCGTGACCCGCACCCGATCCCCGGGCCGCACCGGGTTTAAAAACCGCACCTTATCAAAACCATAGTTAATACCCATCACCATGCCCTCAGGCGTTAGCATGCTTTTTTCCACCAACTTGGGCAGCAGCGACAGCATTAAAAAGCCATGGGCAATGGTGCCCCCCAAATCAGTCTGGGCAGCGCGCTCTGGGTCTATATGGATATATTGGTGATCTAGGGTGACATCAGCAAACTGGTTGATGCGCGATTGCTCAATCAGAAACCAGTCGCTGGGTTGCAGGGTTTGGCCGATGGTGTTGGCATGAGCCGAT
>Ga0255756_1006791_pt1 | contig 10180 bp, 9 predicted proteins | sample 011ome_20_FD_179956 | JGI IMG/M metagenome (GOLD analysis project Ga0255756, IMG submission 179956) | Coastal salt marsh microbial communities from the Groves Creek Marsh, Skidaway Island, Georgia - 011509CT metaG (version 2) | ecosystem: Environmental > Aquatic > Marine > Intertidal zone > Salt...
CTCTCGGCGCATCTCTCCGCCCGCCCCTCGCTTTAAATCCCCGCCCTCGGCGCCTTTCAACTCCACCTGACGCCTTTCAACTCCACCCCGACGTTCGCTCGTATGGAACGACCCTCAGTCGCTCGGCGCGCAGAGCGAGGGGTTCAGCGGCAGCGACATCGACCACGTCGTCAAAGACGTCCTGTACGAGCCCGTGCGAAAGACGCAGGAGGCGACGCACTTCAAGACGACCGCCGGACCCGACGGCGACGAGCGGTACGTCCCGTGCTCGCCCGGCGACCCCGACGCGTGGGAGCGGACGCTGGAGCAGCTGGCGGAGGCGCGTCCCATCTCACACTGGTCCCCATACGACCGCGTTCGCGTTGTGAACTTTATTCCTTAAGGACTTTCTCTCCCGGCGGTCATTTATCTCCGCCCAGGGTCCCTCGCTTTCAATCCCGACACACCTCGACGCCTTTCAACTCCACATCTGACGCCTTTGAAATCAATCCACCCCGACAGGACGGGCTCGGGGAGAGGGTGCATCCGCCGCCGATCTCGGCGAACGACTTCAGGAAGGTGCTGGCGCGCGCGCGGCCGACGGTGGCGGCGGGGGACTTGGAGGAGCACGAGCGGTTCACGAGGGAGTTTGGGGAGGAGGGATGACGCGTTCGCGTTCGCGTTCGCGTTCGTATCGTGTGAGAAGACGGGTAGGCGCGTCTCTCGTTCATCGTTCGCACTCATTCGCCGCGGCCTGATGCGTCCCGACAGAAATTACGCGTACACGTACTCGTACTCTATGTGTATTTAGTTTGAATCGAACGCGCGCAACTGGTCCATCGCGATCGGGGCAACTCTTCGCGAGTTTTATTAGGGCAAGAAGTCGTTCGGCGCGTCCGTCAGAGATCGCCGCGCGCGCGTCGGCACGCGCTCCGATCGATCATGGGCGCGCCTCCCACGAAGTTCCCGTCCGGGTTCGACACCTCGCGCGTGTGGTCCCCCGCGGGCGGGTGGTTCGCCGATCCCAAGGCGTGGAAGCGGAACACCGCGATCGGGTTCCTCGCCGCGGGCGCCGCGGCGGTCGCGATCTTCAGCTACAGCCGGAAGGTGGAGGTGCGCGCGCGACGCCGCCCCCGCTCCTCTCCGCTCTCCGCTCGCGTCGCGGCGCGGCGCGCGACCGCGACTTTTTCTTCGAATCGATCGCGGCGACGCGCGCGGTCGATCGACCGCCGCGGCGGCTTCCGAACGAGCGAACGCCTCGCCGCTCTCTTCCGTCCATCCATCCATCCATCCTCGCGCAAATGGCGTCGTCTCTCCTCTGACCGACGCGACGACGCCTCTCTCGTCCGTCTCCTCTTCTCTCGCAGCAACGCCCGCTGTCGCCGACGCGACGGATCCCGAGCCAGGCGTGGTGCGACAACTTCCCGGAGGACGCGCCGAAGAAGTGAGCGCGCGAGCGTCGATCGTCGCGGACGCGCGCGGATCCTCGTCGCGCGCCCTTCTCATCACGCGCCGTCAGTCGCCATCCGCGGCAGGCGGCGCGTGATTGTAATTATATTTACTCTAAGCATCGCGTCAAAGTCCTCATCGAACGCTGCTAACACAACCCGAAGCACGTGTTCCGCCCGCGCTCCGCGCGCTCCTCCTCCCTCCGCCGCCGCTCCTCCTCCGCGGTCGCGAGCCGCCGCCGCTCGCGCCGCCCCTCCTTCCGTCTCGACTGCTCCGCCTTTATCTTCTCCGCGTAAAACGCGTCCGCGTCCTCCGTCGTCGGCGTCTTTCGGAGCGAACGTCGGGGTGGAGTTGAAAGGCGTCAGAAGCGGAGTTGAAAGGCGTCGAGGGCGGGGATTGAAAGCGAGGGACCCTGGGCGGAGAGATGCGCCGGGCAAAGTCCTTAAGGATCGGCGTTCACTACGCCGACGGGGTCGTATGGGGACCAGTGTGAGATAGAACGCACCTTTCGCCCCTGCACCTTTTCCAACACCAACACCAGGAGCGACTTGGGCATGTAATACGGCCGTCCCATGCTGCCGTCGTTGCGCTCCGTGTCCTCGCAGAAACACTGCACGAGCGTCTCCATCGCCTCGGTGAACGCGACGACGAACGCGGAGAACATCGCCGCGGCGAATGCTGCGGCGAATAATCCGGGAAATAACGAGTTGTTCAAATCGTCCTGCGCCACGAGGAAGCTCACGTGCAAGAGCATCGCGACGCAACTCACGGTCGCGCCCATGGTGAGCAAGCACCCGCACACGAGCACGGACCGAGCGGCGTCGAAGCACATGTCGACGAGCGGGCCGTGGCGCATCTTAAGGTGCAGCTGGTACCGCGCCGCGCGCTTCAACGCGACTCCGTGGAGCGCGATCTGGCACACCGCGCCCGGCTGGTACGCCAGCGCGTCGTTCCCGGGATTCCACGCGCCCCTGCCGCCCTTCCGCCTGAGGTGCGTTACATACAAAAAGAGTTCATTCGTCGGTCAGTTGAAAGGGACCCACGCGATCGAGCGTTGATAAAACCGAGGGATGGGCGAAAAACGTTTGCATACAGTAGAACGCACCTAAACGTCAAGTAGTACGCGCGGCTCGCGAGCTGCTTCGGCGCGTACAGAAGGATCCACGTCGCGAGCATCGCGAGCGAGCCGGCGTGAAACGCCAGCGTCCGGTGCAGCGCGGTGTAAAACGTAGTCTCGCGGCACCGCTCGTTCCTCGGCTCTTTGCTCCAAAACCACGCGCAGACGTGCATCGAGACGACGCAGCGCACGCAGAGCACGATGAACAGGATCCACCACGCCGCGCCGACGACGACGAGCGCGCTGAGGACGCGGTAGATGATGTGCATCGGCGCGGTATTCTCATCGTACTCCGTCCCCATCGACTCGGACGCGAGCGCGGAGAGGTACACGAACGCGGTGCCGAAGAAGGACACGACGGCGACGAGCGGGATCGTCGTCGTCGCGACGATGGTCATCATGAGCTCGGCGTTTTGTAAGATTTCCGCCGCCTGGTCCAAAAACAGCACCGCGACGTGCAACGCTTTCCTCTTGACGAACAGCACGCCCACGAGGAACACCGCGATGAGCAAGAGCACCGCCCCGAGGAACGGCCACGCGGTGTCCAGGTGCTCGCCGTACGTGAGACGCGCGTCGACGTCGTTCTTCGCGACGTCGTCGACGGCTTCGCTCGACGCCAGCGGCGACGCCGCCAGGCACATGCACAGCCCCCCGAATATCGTCACCGCGACGCCGCCGACGCACGAGACGATCGTGAACGCGAACGCGTCGCCCTCGAGCACGAGCGCGAGCACGTACGCGACGACGAAGGAGATCACGATGCCGAGCACGATGGCGTATCTCGCCGTGAGCACGTCGCCTATGGCCACGTTGCTCACGAACCGCTCCAGGGTGTTCACCGGCTCCGACGCGATCTTAAAGGCGGCGTCGATCGTAGCTTGTCGCGTCGACGCGGGCTGCGACTGCTCCGCCATCTTCGCCGGGACGCACGCGTGGAACGCGGCGGAGTAATCGAGCGCGGCCTCGACCCAGACGCCGCCGGCGCAGTCGGACGCGGGCGGCGCCGCCGCGAGCAGCGACCGTGTGGGTCCCGTAGTCTCTGTCCAATCATCGTCATCCATCCAATCGTCGTCGGCTTCCTCTTCGAGCAACCTCCGCCTACTAAACCGCCGCCGACCGCTCGCGACGACGCCCTTCCCGCCGCCGACGCACATCTGCTGCCCGATCGTCGGGCATTTCTCCACGCAGACCGCGTCCCTGTCGCTCCCGGACGTGTCGTACGGATGCCAGAGGTACCTCGACCCGCCCACGCCTTCGCCGGCGCCGCACAGCGCGCCCTGAGGGTCGTTCCATACGAAGCGATGTCGGGGTGGAGTTCAAAGGCGTCAGAAGCGGAGTCGAAAGGCGTCGAGGGCGGGGATTGAAACCGAGGGACCCTGGGCGGAGAGATGCGCCGGGCGAAGTCCTTAAGGATCGGCGTTCACCACGCGAACGGGGTCGTATGGGGACCAGTGTGAGATAGAACGCGCCTGAGCGTTATTCAGGTACCACAGGTACGCGTCGTCGCCGCTCTCGATCGCGACCGCGCCGAGAATGAGGCACAGCGCGGTCAGCACGCACATGATGTAGACGCCCCACCCGTCGCGGAACCGCCTGGGGTAGCTCTCCGGGCCGACGAAGTCGAGCTCGTGCGGTATCGTCTCGTGCCACCGCGCGATCGCCTTCGCCTTGCCGGAGGAGTACCGCGCGCCGTGCTTCGTGTTCCTGGGGCTCTTGATTCCCGCCGGGTTCGCCGTCGTGACGTCCCCGGGCGGCACGCCGTTACCACCGAAGGTTGGTCCCGCGTCGAAGACCTCGCCGCGTCGGCGGCGCTCCTCGTCCGCCACCTTCTCGCGCTTTTTCGCGTCTTGCATCCGAGCCATCGGCCCGCGCTCGGCGTAGTCCCACTCGTCGTACGGATCCTGCGGGCGCGCGCGCGGACGGACGGGACGGCGTCAGAGGGAGGACGAGGAGGAGGAGGAGGAGGAGGAGGGATGGCGCGGGGGACGGGGGAACGCGCGCGCGCGCGGAGGAACGATCGGACCGGACGTCTCGAAGAAGCGCAAACGGGGGACGAGACGCGATGCGATGGACGTCCTGTCGTTCGTCGCACCGGAAGACCGTTCGCGCTGTCGAGCTCGCTCTCCGCGTAGCTCCCACTCGCGGCGTACGACCGCGCTCGCTCGACGTCGTCGTCGCGCTCGTCGTAGTCCGTGTACGCCGCGACGGAGTTTGTCGTCCTCCCCGACCGCGACCGCCGCGGGGAGTACGTCGTCGACGCGGCGACGCGGTTGCTCATGATGGCGGCGCGCGGTGGTGCGGGCCCCGCGCGTCGCTTCCGCCTCTGGCAGCGCGCGCGCCCTCGAAGTGCCGAGCGCGGGATGGATGATTCGCTCTTTTTTCTTCGCAAGCAAGCCGTTGACCAATGAAAGCCGCGGCCTCGGTAGCATGACTAAAAGCTCGTACAGTACCCACCGCGCGCGTACGTAGTACAACTACAGGAGACGCGCGGGCCGGCACCGGCACCGCGCGCCGCTGCCCTCAGAGCCGTTTCTTCGATCTGGGCGCTCCCAGTGGCGCCCGCGCGATGTCGTGGTCGCGCTCGCCCGCGCGATGGCGCGACGACGCCGCCGCCGCGGCGACGCCCCCCCGCAGAGCGTCGTCGAGCGCGGCTCATCAGACGCGGAGCGCCGCGCGGCTCGAGCCGAGCACGCCCGCGACGCGGCACGTCGCGCACTGGAGCGGCGAACGGCGCGTCGGGCGCGGCGGAGTCGGACTCGGATCTTCTCCGCTTCGAGACGCGACCAACGGCGACGCCGTCGCCGCGTCGTCGCCTCCGCCGCCGCCGCCGTTCGCGTTCAAGACGACGACGTACGCGCCGACGCCGTGGACGCCGCCGACGCCGCGCGACGACGTCGACGACGACGCGGCCAGCGATGCCATCTCGACGCTTCGACGCGACGCCGACCGAGCGCGCACGCTGCGGAACGAGCTGCGAGTCCTCGCCGTCGGCGCCTCCTCCTCCTTCTCCTCCTCGGACGCGACGTCAGGCAGGCTCGCGGCGGCGCTCCTCGCGAAAGGGGACGAGCTCGCGCGGGTGTGCGACGGCGTCGTCGCCGCGTCCGCGCGCGTCGCGACGACGAACGCGCGGGATCGGGTCGATCGATCGACGGACGGCGACGCCGCGGAGGCGAGGGCGCGTCGCTTGGAGCTCGAGCTCCTCGACGCGAAGGACGCGCTGGTCGCGCGACGGCGCGAGTGCGTGCGCCTTCGCGCGGCGGCGGAGGAAGCGACGGCCGCGAGGGACGCGGCGTCGTCGGGGGCGACGCGTACGCGCGAAGAGAAGGAGAAACGTAGCCTCGCCGTCGGCGAAGCGATGGCGCGCGCGAAGCGACGCGTCGAGCTCGGCCGACGATTCCGCGCGTGGAGCTCGTGGGCCTCGCGAAGCCTCGCGCGGCGCTGGTGCGACGCGCGCGAGACGCGCGCGCGCGCGACGGCGAAGGCGTTCGCCGGGTGGAGAGGACGCGTCGTCGGCTCCCCTCCTTTCGACCGCGAACGCGCCGCCGCCGTCGTTCGCGCCGCGGCGTTCGCGACGTGGCGCGCTGCCGCGACGCGATCCTCGCGCGAGCTGCGCGAGACGTTGGACGCGGTGCGCGCGAGCGCGGCGACGGACGTCGAGCGCGCCATGGAACGCGCGGCGGCGGCGGAGCGATCGTCAGTCGCGTCGCTCGAAAAAACGCGCGACGTCCAAGACGCGCTCGAGGCTTTCGAGAGGCACGCGGCCGCGCGCGACGACGCGAAAACGCGCGAGCTCGACGCCGTCCGCGCGCAAAAAGCGGACGCGCGCGAGGAGATCGCGAGGCTCGAGAGGAGATTGTCGGAGCACGCGTCCGAAGCGGCGGTGCGTTCATATTCTATACACTGGTCCCAGACGACCGCGTCGGCGTGGTGAACGCCGATCCTTAAGGACTTTTGTTCCTGGCGTGTCTCTCCGCTCACACCTCGGTTTCAATCCCCGACCCTATGACGCCTTTCAACTCCACCCCTGACGCCTTTCAACGCCTTTCAACGACCCTCAGGCGTCGGAGGCGCTCCTTTCGGCGACGCGGCGCGAGCTCGAGGAGGCGCGAGACGGCGCCGCCGCGAAGAGGGCTTGTACTTGCGCGTCGTGCGACGACGCGCGGCGCGAGCTGGAGGCTGCGAAGATCAAGCTCGCGGCGACGATCACGGATCTCGGCGCGGCGCGGCGGGAGACGAGGCGACTCGAGGCTGTGCTGTCGGAGAAGGCGAACGAACTGTCGGAAAAAGTTGCCGCGTCATCCGCCGCGTCGGCGGAACTCGCCGAGCTGCGCGCCGCGTCAGATGCCACGTCATCCGCCACGTCGGCAGAACTCGCCGAGCTGCGCGCCGCGCTCGAGGAGAGCGACGCCGCGACGAGAGTCGCGGAGGCGCGCGAGAGGGAGACGCGCGACCGCGCGACGTCGCAGATCAAGACGGCGACGGACGCGGTGGAAGCCGCGGTCAGGCGCGTTCGTCGTCCTCGCACTGCTTCCCATACGACCGCGTTCGCGTGGTGAACGCCGTTCCTTAAGGACTTTGCCCGGCGATTCTCTCCGCCCACACCTCGCTTTCAATTCCCGTCCTCGATGCCTTTCAACGTCAACTGACGCCTTTGAACTCCGCCTTTGAACCACACGCAACAGATACGCGACGGAGCAGAACGAAGAGACCGCGCGGCTTCGACGCGCCGTCGCCGCGCTCGAAGCGACCGCGACCGAGGCGCTCATCGCGGCGACGACCGCGGAGGCGTCCGCGCGATACCAGGACGAAGAGATCGCGAGGCTTCGCGCGGCGCTGACGGACGCGCGACGCGACGCGAGCGAAGCGCGCGACGTTCTCGAGACGCGGGCCCCGAGAGCGGGAGGCGGCGTCGCGCGCCGGGGGCCCCAATCGCGCGCGTTCGCCGCGTGGCGCGACGCGACCGTCGACCGTCGACGCGCATTGAGGGGCGCGGAGGGCATCGAGCGACGGCGAGAGACGCGGACGTTGACGGTCCGTTTCGAGGCGTGGCGCGAGTTGACGGACGTTCGAAACGCGTTTCGACGGAGAGTCGCCGCGACGGAACAGGCGCGTTCTATACACTGGTTTCCATACGACCCCGTTCGCGTGGTGAACGCCGATCCTTAAGGACTTTGCCCGGCGTTTCTCTCCGCCCAGGGTCCCCCGCTTTCAATCCCCGCCCTCGGCGCCTTTCAACTCCGCCTACTGACGCCTATGAACTCCACCCCGACGTCGCTTTGAACATCGGACACTCGCCCAACAGCGGACGAGGGCGCGCGTCGTCATGGCGGTCGCGCGCGCGTGGGCGGCGGAGACGCGGCGGGAGAAGCGCATTCGCGCGCTGACGCGGCGGCATCGATGGAAAGCGGAGCGCCGCGCGATGCGAGCGATCGTGGACGCGTGGCGGTGGGAGGTGTTGACGTCAAAATCGACGAAGGAGGCACCTTTGGACGACGACGGGATTCGCGGCGGCGGCGAAGGCGGCGGCGGAGCGCCGCCGGCGGCTGTCGAAGAGGCGCGCGTCTCGCTCCGTGTGTGCGTGATCCAACCGCCGCCGCCGCCGATGCCCTCGGCGTCGATGAGGGAGTCGCGAGAGACGCAGACGCCGACCGCGGCGCGAGCGAAGATCTTTCATCGCGAAGAAGAGACGACGACGGCGGCGGCGACGAGGACCTTCCTCGTGAAAAAAACGAAGAAGAAGAGACCGGCGGTTCATTCAGCCGTCAAACGCTGGCACGGCGCCGCGTACGCGCCGCCCACGAGACCGAAACCGAAGCCGGCGTCGACGCTCGTCACGCCGCGCCGAATCCGCCGCGAGACTGGTGAAACTGCCCTCGTCTCACCGCCGAAAACGGCGGCGTGGGACGCGTCGATTTACAAACCCCCGGAGACGGCGACGCCGCCGCCGTGGATGCCCCTCGGCGATTCCCCCGCGATGGCGAGCGTCGCCGCCGCCGCGAAGGCGGCGTTGAAGAGCGCGAGGCGACGCGAGCCGCTGCCCGCGACGCCCAGCGACGACACCTTCGCGGGGTTGGATCTGGGGGACCCGACGGACGACGAAACGGAGCCGCCGGCGCCGAAGAGGGTCCCCGGGCGCGGCGGCGGCGCGCCCAAAGTGCGCGCCAAGTACTGGGTTTCGTCGCGCGGCGGCTCGCGCGTCGACGCGCGCGCGGCGAGACGCTCGGACGCGCACTACGAGCACTACGACGTCGCGCGTAACGCCGAATGAATAGCATCTAGCTAGTATGATAAGTAAAGAATGGCCTAATTAATACTGACGACGCGACACCCGTCGATCTGATCTACGAAGGTAGACTATTCATTTTCGCCGTTGCGCGCTTTGCGTGCTCAACAGCCCCGCGAACGCCTCGTTCGGGATGTCCACGTTCCCGATGCGTTTCATGCGCTTCTTCCCCTCCTTCTGCCTCGACAGCAGCTTCTTCTTCCGCGAGATGTCCCCGCCGTAGCACTTCGCGGTGACGTTCTTTCGCATCGCGCTCACCGTCTCCCTGGCGACGACTTTCCCGGACACCGCCGCTTGCACCGCCACCTCGAATAACTGCAGTACAGTACGGAAAAAGTTCGTTCGTTCATCGGTCAGTTGAAAGAAAACGCGATCGATCAAACGTTACTGTAATGAAACGGAGCGGTGGGTGAAAAAAATCAGAATCAGTAGTTTACCTGCCGCGGCAGCGCCTCCTTCAGCCGCGCGCACATGTCGCGCCCGCGTCGCGCCGCCTTGTCTCGGTGCGTCAACGACGACAACGCGTCCACCGCCTCGCCGTTCACGAGGATGTCTAAGCGCACGATGTCCGACGGTTCGTATCCCGCGTCGTCGTAATCGAACGTCGCGTACCCGGACGTCCGGCTCTTGAGCTCGTCGGAGAAGTCCACCGCGATCTCCGCGCTCGGCAGCCGGTACCGCAACATGACTCTGTCGACGCCGAGCTGCGCGTGTTCCAACTGGCTTCCTCGGCGGTCGACGCACAGCTCGACAACCTTCCCGACCGCGTCCGCGGGGCATATGATCGTCGCGTCCACCATGGGCTCCTCGATCACTCCCTTCGCGCCGCCGCGGCCGCCGGACTGATGGAGTCGCTTCTCGTCGAGCGCGGCGGGCGACGCGACGTCTTCGAACGACGTCTCCGGGGTATCGGGGTACCGGACGCGGTAGGACACCGTCGGCGCGGTGGCGACGACGTCCGCGTCGAACTCTTCGCGCAGGCGCTGGTGGAACACGTCCGCGTGGAGGAGGCCGAGGAACCCGCATCGGAACCTGCGCGCGCGAGAGGGGTACGGTAGTATCATGTTAGCGTCGGGGTCGAGCGCGTCGAAGAAAGACAAACGTCCGTCTTCTCCGGATCCTATAATCTGATTCGTGGCGACTGTGTGAAAGGTACTATCAGAGCGCGACCACGGCCCGGAGGCGGTCGTTGTCAGCGAATCTTTCACGAACGTTTTCATGTGCGCCCTATTTGAAACTCCAAGGACATCGCGCGGTCCAATGGAGGGATTAACGAGGGCGACTGACTTTTCGAGCGAGCGAGCGAGCGGCGCGCGAGGCGGCGGATGAGAAAAAAAAAAAAAAAAAAACCC
>Ga0255756_1006798_pt1 | contig 10169 bp, 7 predicted proteins | sample 011ome_20_FD_179956 | JGI IMG/M metagenome (GOLD analysis project Ga0255756, IMG submission 179956) | Coastal salt marsh microbial communities from the Groves Creek Marsh, Skidaway Island, Georgia - 011509CT metaG (version 2) | ecosystem: Environmental > Aquatic > Marine > Intertidal zone > Salt...
CCTCACTCAAATTTTCTATGGCAAGGTTGATCTGACCATGGTGCTGAACGGCGCGCTTGCTGGTCTGGTGTCAATCACTGCCGAGCCGCTAACCCCAACCCTTGGCGCGGCAACTCTAATCGGCGGTGTTGGCGGCGTGCTGGTCGTGTTTGCGGTGCCGTTCCTTGACAAGATCAAGATTGACGACGTCGTTGGTGCGATCCCGGTTCACCTTTTCGCCGGCATCTGGGGAACACTTGCGGTGCCGTTGACAAATGGCGATGCCAGCTTTGGCACCCAGATCACCTCAATTGTCATCGTCGGTGCGTTCACCTTTATCGTCTCAGCGATTGTCTGGTTTGCGATTGATAAGATCATGGGCATCCGGGTTAGCGAAGAAGATGAATTGGCGGGTCTCGACAGCGCCGAACTCGGCATGGATGCCTATCCCGAGTTTTCACGCTAAGCACTAACGCGGCACTGCCGCACTGACCTAAAATAGCAGCCAGCGCCGGTTTGATCGGGGCTGGCTGTTTAGGTTGCACCCCCCCATTTAGGTTCGAGGAAACCCAAGTTTTAGGTGAGGAAAAACATCATATTTCAGCCCTCATTGAACCTTTACAGAAGTTGTTCTTTTCTCCTATTCTGACGGCTCAAGTTCCGCGGGCGGAATGTGCCTGATGTTAGCGGCGCCCATACCGGATTTAACATGGGTGCCTAACTGAGCTGAGAGACGTATGTCGCAAAAATCAAACGCAAGCGGTTCGCACCCACAGCCCCTGTTTGAAGCGGTTGGCATCACCAAGAAATTTGGCGATTTCACCGCCAATGATGATGTGTCCTTTCGCATCCATCCGGGGGAAATCCATGCGCTTTTGGGTGAAAATGGCGCCGGTAAATCCACTTTTGTGAAAATCGCTTACGGTCTTTTGCAGCCAGACAAGGGTAGATTGTTCTGGAATGGTGAGATTGTGTCAATCCGCGGGCCGCAACAGGCGCGCCAGCTGGGTATCGGCATGGTATTTCAGCATTTTTCTTTGTTTGACGCCCTGACTGTTGCAGAAAATATCCAGCTTGCCATGCCCGCCGGCGAGAGTATCGCGTCATTATCTGCCCGTATTTCAGGCATTTCCAAGGATTACGGGATCGAAGTTGATCCGGCGGCTCGCATCCATAATCTTTCCGTCGGCCAGCAACAGCGTGTGGAAATTATCCGCTGTTTGCTGCAAGATCCGAAATTGCTGATCATGGACGAGCCAACATCAGTGCTGACACCGCAGGAAACTGAGCAGCTGTTTTCGGTGCTGCGGCGGTTTGCCGAAAACGGTTTGGCGGTTCTGTTTATTTCGCACAAGCTGGATGAAATTCGGGCATTGACCAGCCGCGCTACGGTGTTGCGGCGGGGGCAAAATGTTGGGTCAGTGACGACCAAGGGCCGTTCAAACCGCGAGCTTGCCGAGATGATGATCGGCACAAAGGTCAAGGATGTGGCGCGTCAGCGAGCGCCGGCAAATGCTAAAATACTATTCGAGGTCAAAGGGCTAAACCGGGCGAAGGCGAACGCGTTTTCGGTGGCGCTGCGGAATATTTCGATTGCGGCGTACTCTGGCGAGATTTTTGGCATCGCCGGTATCGCCGGTAATGGGCAGGATGAATTGATGGCCGCGTTAACCGGTGAATGGCGGGCGCAACAACCCGGTGTCATTGCGCTTGATGGTATCGACATCAGTATCAGCGGCCCAGCCGAGCGCCGTGTGGCAGGTATGGGATTTATTCCAGAAGAGCGCAACGGTCATGCAGCAGTGCCGTCGATGAGCCTTGCTGATAATGCGCTGCTGACAAATCATTCGCTGGCAGGTGTGGTGCGTGGTGGGGTGCTTGACCTTGCGGGAATGCGCGCCAAGGCCGCCGCAATTGCCGCTGATTTTGATGTTCGTTTGCCCGAACCCAACCCGCTGGCATCATCATTGTCGGGTGGCAACCTGCAGAAATTTGTTGTCGGCCGGGAAATTATCAAGGTGCCGCGCGTGCTGATCGTATCGCAGCCGACATGGGGCGTTGATGTCGGTGCGGCGGTGTTTATCCGCACGGCAATGCAGGAACTCGCCGCAAAGGGATCGGCGGTCGTGATGATTTCGCAGGATCTAGAAGAAATTTTTGCAATTGCGCACCGGATTGCGGTGCTGCATGACGGGGTTTTGTCGCCAGCCGTTTCAGCCACAAAATTAACCGCAGAACGGGTTGGCCTGTTGATGGGTGGTGATTTAGCAGATGCCACGAATATGGCATCGGGAGCAAGCGCATGATCAGCATGACGCCGCGCAAACATATTCCGCTGTCACTAACGCTGTTGACGCCAACGATTGCGATTATCCTAACGCTGTTGGCTGGGGCGGGTATCTTTGGCCTGCTCGGGTTTAGCCCGCTTGGCTCGCTCTATACATTTTTCATTGCGCCGATTTCACGCCCTGACCAGATTGGTGATTTGCTTGTTAAGGCCTGTCCTTTGATCATCACGGCGACGGGGTTGGTGTTCTGTTTCCGGGCGAATGTCTGGAATATTGGCGCCGAGGGTCAGCTGGTCTTTGGCGCGATTTTTTCCGGGTGGGTGGCGTTGAGTTTTCCCGATTGGCCGGCGATGACGCTGATGCCGGCGATGATAATGGCAAGCATTATTGGCGGCATTTTCTGGGCGATGATACCAGCCCTGCTGAAGGTGCGGTTCAATACTAATGAAATTCTGGTTTCTTTGATGCTGACTTATGTTGCCGCTTTATTCATTGATTGGCTGGTTCGCGGGCCGTGGCGTGATCCGATGTCATTCGGGTTTCCGCTGACAAAAATGTACAGCGACGCAGCGTTAATCCACCGGATTGACGTGCCGTTTGTCGGCATGCTGGGGCAATTGCATTGGGGCGTTGTTGGGGCATTGATTTTGGCGATTTTTGGCGGCTTTGTGTTATCACGCACAATTCTGGGATTTCAGATCAAGGTTATGGGCGATGCGCCCCGTGCTGGCCGGTTTGCTGGCTTTAGCCCACATCTGGTCACCATTGGCGTTATGGCTATTGCTGGCGCGGCCGCTGGACTTGCTGGTATGGTAGAAGTCTCGGCCAGCATGGGTCAGCTGCAGCCTAACGTGTCATTTGGATATGGGTTCACCGCAATCATCGTCGCGTTTCTGGCGCGGTTAAATCCGGTGGGTGTGATTTTCGCTGGTCTGATTGTGGCCTTGGCCGAACTGGGTGGTGATCATGCGCAAATTGCGCTTGGTATGCCCAAAGTCGTAACAGGCGTTTTCAAGGGGATTTTGTTGTTCATGCTGTTGGCTGGTGAAACCTTTAACCGCTATCACATCACGCTGCGGCGCGCGGCACCGGTATCCGGGACACAGGAGCAATAGAATGGAAGCGTTGATCCTGACAGTATTATTAACGTCGGTGCCGTTGATTTTCGCGGCGACTGGCGAACTGGTTGCCGAGCGAAGCGGGGTGTTGAATTTGGGGGTTGAGGGCATGATGCTGATGGGCGCGGTTTCGGCATTTGCAGCGACGGCCATTTTGGGCAATCCCTATCTGGGGGTGTTGGCGGGCGCGGTTGCCGGGGCGATGACAGCGGTGGTGTTTTCGCTATTTGCGCTAGGACTGGCGACCAATCAAGTTGCCACCGGGCTTGCACTGACCATTTTTGGAACAGGATTATCAGGGCTTGTTGGTGCGCCGTTTGTTGGCGGCACGATTGAGGGGCTGCCGAACCTCGCAATTCCGCTGCTGGCTGATCTGCCAATTGTCGGGAATCTGCTGTTTAATCATGATTTGATGGCGTATCTATCGATTGGGTTTTTAGGGCTTGTCGGCTGGTTTTTGAATCGTACCCGTGCTGGCTTGGTGCTGCGGGCGGTTGGTAACAGTCACGATTCGGCTCATGCGCTTGGCTATCCGGTGCTGCTTGTGCGATTTTGTGCAGTGTCTTTTGGCGGTATGATGGCGGGACTTGGCGGGGCCTATCTGCCACTTGTACTAACGCCACATTGGTCTGAAGGCATGACCGCCGGACGCGGCTGGATTGCGCTTGCACTTGTAGTCTTTGCATCATGGATTCCTTCGCGTATTCTTGTTGGTGCGTTATTATTCGGTGGGATCACCATCATGCAGCTGGCCGGTCAGGCACGCGGCTGGGCGGTACCATCTCAGATGCTGTCGATGTTGCCCTATATCGCAACGATTATTGTGTTGGTTGTGATTGCGCGAAATCGGGAATTTGCGCTGGCAAATTCGCCAGCTTGTCTGGGCCGTTTGTTCATCGGGAATAAGTGATTTTTAAAAAATTTCGTGTTGTCGGGATTGCACGAAGGTTTCAGTTTTAGGAGGAAACAATGAAAACAAAATCTATCCTTTCATTCGGTGCGATTGTCGCCGTTGCCAGCATGGCCATCTCGGCACTGGTCGGTATGACAAGCATCACAGCCGCCAATGCAGCGGACAAGGTCAAGGTTGGCTTTGTCTATCTGACGACGCCAGGCGATCATGGCTGGACCTATGCGCATGAGATTGGTCGCCAGCAGGTTGAAAAGCATTTTGGCGATAAGGTTGAAACAACCTTTGTTGAAAATGTGCCAGAAGGCCCAGACTCGGCGCGCGTCATCCGCGAATTAGCCAAGCAGGGTAATGATATTATTTTCACCACATCATTTGGCTATATGGATCATACGATCAAAGTCGCCAAGGAATTTCCAAATGTGAAATTTGAACATATTACCGGTTATAAGCGGTCGCCAAACGTTGCCACTGGCAATATCCGGTTTTACGAAGGCCGTTATGTTCAGGGTGTTGTTGCTGGTCTGATGACCAAATCTAACAAGATTGGCTATGTCGCATCGTTTCCGATTCCTGAAGTGATCCAAGGCATTAACGCGTTTGGTCTTGGGCTGCGTTCGGTCAATCCAAAGGCCCAAGTTTCAGTGATCTGGGTGAATTCTTGGTATGATCCGGTTAAAGAAGCGGACGCCGCCAAAGTGCATATTGCCGAAGGCGCTGATATTCTGGCACAGCACACTGACAGCCCTGCCATGTTGCAGACCGCCCAGAAAGCTGGTGCGCTTGGGTTTGGCCAGTCAAGTGACATGAAAGCATTTGCCCCAAAGGCACAGCTGTTTAGCTCGGTCAATAACTGGGGGCCTTATTACGTTGATAAGATCCAGCAGTTGATGGATGGCAAATGGTCAACAGGCGATGGCCCTGATCATTGGGCGGGCAATACATGGGTTGGTATGTCCGATGATTATCTGGTGCTGTCACCATTTGAAAATATGCCTGCCGATGTTGCCGCCGCCGCGGCCAAGGCTGCGGCTGATATTAAATCAGGTGCGAACAAGATCTTTACCGGCCCGATCATGGATAATACTGGCAAGCTGCGTGTGCCTGCTGGCAAAACCTTGAATGATGGAGAGCTGTTCACGACCCTCGATTATTATGTCGACGGAATTGCTGGCAAGATCCCTGGCTAAGTATCTGGCGTTATGGTCAGGCAATTATAAGGCCTGATCTGTTAAACATCACGAAAGAGGGGCGCTCGCTTGCGGGGGCCCCTTTTAGTTTGCCTAATCCTATTTTGCTGGGCTTTTTCTGTTATTGGCGCCAGTGCTGATCCCTCGTTTCAGCAGAAAAACCTTTTTAATTCGGGTTAGGCAGGCTAGAAAAAGGCAATCTTTTCACCCGTCCCAGCACAGAATGTAGTTATGACACAGTCCGACAAACCCAGTATTTTTGTGACGCGCCGTTGGCCAGCTGATGCCGAAGCTGCGCTGTCTCACTATTTTGCACCGACTTTTAACATGGCTGATACGCCGCTCACCGCCGCTGAAATGGCCGCCGGCTTTGCTAGTCACGACGCCATTGCGCCAACAGTGTCTGACAGGATTGGCGCCGATATCATTACCGCTGGCGCAGCGGGCAAAGGGCGGCTGATCGCGAATTTCGGTGTTGGCACAAATCATATTGATCTTGGCGCGGCGGCGGCGGCGGGCATTGCAGTTAGCAATACGCCGGGGGTGCTGACCGATGCCACTGCCGATCTTGCGATGACGTTGATCTTGATGTTGTCGCGCCGTGCAGGCGAGGGTGAGCGCGAATTGCGCGCTGGTGACTGGCATGGATGGCGGCCAACACATCTGATGGGGCGCTCGCTTCAGGGGAAAACGCTGGGAATTGTCGGGATGGGCCGGATTGGCAAGGCGGTGGCACAGCGTGCGGCTTTGGGCTTTGGCATGGAGATTGTTTTCTATAACCGGTCGCGGGTTGACGATATTTCGGCTTATCCGGCGCGTCAGCTTGATGATGTTGAAAGCGTGTGTCAAATGGCCGATTGCCTGTCGCTGCATTGTGCTGCGAGTGCTGATACTTTCCATATTTTGAATGCTGACCGATTGGCAATGATGAAGCCTGATGCTTATGTGATTAATACGGCGCGCGGCGATGTTGTTGATGAGGCTGCGTTGGCGGCGGCGTTGGCGGCAAACCGGCTTGGTGGGGCGGGGCTTGATGTTTTTCAAGGCGAGCCGGTTATTGATCCGGCATTACTGGCCGCGCCAAACACCGTTTTATTACCGCATCTTGGATCGGCAACAATTGAAACACGGACGGCGATGGGGCTGAAAGTTGTCGAGAATGCCCGCGCTTTTTTTGCCGGAAACCCCCTCATTGATCCGGTTTAGAGTGGCAAGATAATGCAGGCTGACCTCAAGGGCGAACAGCTGGTTCGCGATAGCTTTACCGCGGCACTTGCGGCCGGACAGCCCGGCCTCATTACGTCATCGGCCTATAACCGGTTGCCCCAGACGCCGACGGCGATCATTGCGCTTGGCAAGGCTGCGGGTGCGATGGCGGCAGCGGTTCGTGACGCGGGTTACCGAGGGGTGGGGCTTGTTATTACCACTGATGAAAACCATCGCCAGATCGCCGGATTTGAGTGTTTTGCCAGCGCCCATCCAGTGCCGGACGAACGCGGGCTTGCTGCCGCTACGGCGGTTGAAAAAATGGCTTTGGGGCTTGGTGCCAAAGACCATCTGTTGCTGCTGATCAGCGGTGGTGGCTCGGCATTGTTGCCGGCGCCAGCGATCGGTATCAGCCTTCGGCAAAAAATTGCGCTGAATGACGCCTTATTGGCCAGCGGTCTTGATATCCACGCGATGAATGTGGTGCGGCGATTGTTTTCACGCCTGAAGGGCGGGCAATTGGCGCGACTGGCGGCACCTGCGGCAATAACCCAGTTTCTGTTATCTGATGTCCCCGGCGATTTGCCGCAATCGATTGCCAGCGGGCCTGCGGTTGCTGATCCGGTGCCGTTTGAAGAGGCGGTGGCGCTGATCCACAAACATCATCTTGACCGGCTGGATTTTGTCGCGCCGCATCTAGATGCCATTAAGGCAGGTAAAATCGCCGGGCCGGTTCGCCCGGGTGATCCGGTGCTGGCAAATGTGAAAACGCATATTCTGGCCAGTAATGCGCAATGCCGTGATGCGGCGGCGGCCTATATCCGGCAGGCTTTATCGCATATAGAGTGTCTTCCGGCGCCAGCTCTTGATGGTGAGGCTAGTCAGATGGCGGTAAAGCTGGCGGGGCAAATCATTGATCATTACCAGCGTGGTGGCGCTCAGCCTTATGTGCTGGTGGCTGGCGGTGAGACAACGGTGACGCTTGATCCGGCAAAGCCGGGCAAGGGTGGCCGCTCGCAGGAATTAGCGGTGGCGTTTGCAGCGGCGATGCAGGCAGCAGGGACAAAGGCACCGCGCACTTGGGTTATTTTGGCGGGTGGTACTGATGGCCGCGATGGGCCAACCGATGCGGCAGGCGGGGTTATTGCGTCATCGCAGGGCTTTGATCCCAACGCGGCGGCGGCGGCGCTAGCATCACATACCAGCTATGAGTATCTAAAGGCGCATGATCAGCTATTGATGGTCGGTGCAACCGGTACCAACCTTGCTGATCTGGTGGTGATTTACGCGCAACCTTAAAGATCCACTACTGACAAACCATTCAAAAAGAGTCCGAAAGGAAAAAGGGCCGGAAAGGCATAAAGCCTGACCGACCCCCGTTTGCGGATAGGGCTGGCAAACCAAACAAACTCCCCCAAGCTGGCTTCGTCTGCCAAAACCCTATATCGCAAAGCTGTAAAGCAACGTGACAAGGATTTGCGCCGCCGCATCTCGCGACTGCGATCCGCCTCTCTTTTGTGCCTTTTTGCTGCTGTTCTGAGCAAGGAAAAAAATGCAAATTTGAAAATTGTAAAATATTTACATTTTCTCTTTACAGGCTATGCTTGGCAGATGATTATTTTGAGGTAATCGCCATAAGAGGCAGTCAAAAAGGGGGGCAGCCAATGCAGGAAAAGATCCTTGTCGGGCATAAATTGCGGCGGTTTCGCAAATCCATTGGCTTGTCGCAGACGGCGATGGCGGAAACGCTAGAGATTAGCCCGTCCTATCTGAATCTTTTAGAGCATAATCAGCGCCCCTTAACGGTGGGTCTGTTGCTGCGGCTTGGTAACAGCTTTGACATTGATCTGAAAGATTTTGCCGAGGATGATGCGGCCAGCCTTTCGACTGGAATGTCGGAGATATTCGCCGATCCCCTGTTAGCAGATGAGCAGGTGCCGCGCCGCGAAATTCAAGATATGATTACCGCTGCGCCAGGGGCAGCGCGTGGTCTGATTACATTGTTTCAGGCCTATCGCAAAGTGCGGGACGAACTGGAGGCTACCGCCGGCGATGGCGGCGGTGTGCAGATGAGCAATCCGGTTGAAAAAGTAAGGGCAACGCTGCAACAGGCCAATAATTACTTCTCCGGTTTAGAGGATGCGGCGGATGAATTGCGGCGTGCGGCAAAGATTGAATCTGTCAGTGATTTTGGCCTGACCGGCGATAATACACTTGCCAATCTTGCTGCCCATGTAAAGGAAACATTTGGGCTTCGGGTGCGGATCATGCCGGTTGAGGTCATGCAGAACCAGCTTCGCCGTTATGATCTACATCGCCGCGAGATTCTGATCAGTGAGGCGCTGCGGCGGCCTCAACGCCAATTTCATCTGCTGATACAAATGGCACTTCTCGGCCAGCAGGCGGTGCTTGACAAGATTTGTCAGGAACAGTCGGTAAATGATCTGCAGGCACAATCATTGTTGAAAATTACGCTTGCCGGCTATTTTGCCGGTGCGGTGATGATGCCTTATGCGGCATTTCTGGACTCGGCAAAAAGCCTGCGCTATGACCTTGACCTGCTGGGGCGTCGTTTTGGCTGTAGCTTTGAGCAGGTTTGCCATCGCCTCACCACCTTGAATGCACCAAATGCCCGGGGGATACCGTTTTTCTTTATCCGGGTTGATGATGCCGGCAATATTTCAAAACGGCTTGCCGCCGCCGGTATGCAATTTGCCACGCATGGGGGGACCTGTCCGAAATGGACGATGCACAAAGCATTTCGGACACCTGAGAAGATTTTGGCGCAGGCTGCTGAATTGCCGAATGGGCAGAAATATTTCATGCTTGCACGAACGGCGCCGCCGCTATGGTCGCCAACATTGGCGCAATCGCCTGAATTTGCCGTGACACTCGGCTGTGAATTGCATCATGCCCGCGATATGATCTATGCCGACCAGATTGATATTTCGAAATCGGCGCGCCTTGATCAGATCGGTGTTGGCTGTTCAGTTTGCGAGCGGATGGAGTGTACCCAGCGCGCGCACCCGCCCATTGGACATGAATTGCGCTTTGATGGGCCGATGCGCCGGATTGGGCTTTATGATCTCGGTGCAAAGGGGGCGGCGCCCAAATAGCGCTGCCGCTTTCGGGCAATTGCCGTTTGAAATATTATTACAAAAACGCTGATTTTTGAGTTTTGTAATAATATTACAGAGCGAAATATGTCGCGGCTTTTTGTCATGTGTTGTTTTAAAAATATCCATGATCTGCTAGCGTGCCCGCTCATAGGTTTGACGCTGGGTCGGTGCGGTTCGGCGGCATAGGCATCCGGTCCAACGCTCAGAATGATAGCGCAAGGCAATGGTGCAAAGATGATGGCGCCAAGATGATGGCGCAAGGCGGCGGTGCAAGGCAATGGTGCAAGATAATGAACAGAGTGATCGCAAAGATGACGGTGGTGACCGGCTGACAGCGCTTTATGGCCTGACGCCAAAGG
>Ga0255756_1006812_pt1 | contig 10154 bp, 6 predicted proteins | sample 011ome_20_FD_179956 | JGI IMG/M metagenome (GOLD analysis project Ga0255756, IMG submission 179956) | Coastal salt marsh microbial communities from the Groves Creek Marsh, Skidaway Island, Georgia - 011509CT metaG (version 2) | ecosystem: Environmental > Aquatic > Marine > Intertidal zone > Salt...
GCTCTACTCGATAGTTGACTCCCTGAGCCTTGGCCAGCGCTTCTGCGTCCCCGAGGGAATGCTCGCTGGAGTGGACGCTTGGCAAACTCACCCCGAACACTCGATCTGCACCCAGAGCGTCGACGGCGATCGTCGCGCAGACGGCTGAGTCAATACCGCCGGAGAGCCCCAGCATGACGGAAGGGAAACCGTTCTTGGTGACGTAATCCCTGGTGCCGGTTACGAGGGCTTGCCACAGGATTGCGTTGTCATCTTCCTCGGGGCTGCTCCGAGGGAGAAGTGGCTGTTCACCGGGTCCGCGGATGTCTACCTCACACAGCACGGTGTGTGGTGGTAACGCAGCTTCAAGCACAGAGCCTGGAAGCTCAAGGTCCTGGAGGATGAGGTCCTCCTCGAACCGAGCACCCCAGGAAAGGCGCTTACCCGCGGGATTCACCACCATGCTGTCGCCATCAAAAACAAGGTCGTCTTGCCCACCCACGAGATTCACGTAGGCGATGTGAGTTTTCATGTCCTTGGCGCGGGTGACCACGAGTGGCTCACGTACCTCATCCTTATCGCGCTCAAAGGGTGAAGCATTCGGGACAAGAAGCGCACCCAGGGGATAGCCGGTGAGGCTTTCGATCGGCCCATCAGAGCGCCACAGGTCCTCGCAAATGACGAGCCCAAGGTCGACTCCACCGGTTCGCACTATGAGGCCTTGATCGCCGGGGAGAAAAGTTCGAAACTCGTCAAATACTGCGTAGTTGGGGAGGTGATGTTTGGCGTAGGTCGCATGAATTTTTCCGTGAGCAAGCACTGAGGCGCAGTTCCTTGCCCGAGCCGGGTGGTGCAGGATTGTTGCCGAGTCTTCCGCAGAGTAGGGACCATCTGGGTGCCCCACAATGACGGCCATGTCGCCCATTCCTTGGGTGTCCAGGGCGAGGGCGAAGGCGTCGAGCGCGTGGCGAGAGATTTCTAGAAAGTTATCGCGCAACGCCAGGTCCTCAATGGGATATCCCGTCAGAGCTAATTCACCCGTGAGGAAGACCTGAGCGCCCTGATCGTAGGCCTGCTGGGCGAGCTCTAAGAGACGCTCGGCATTGTGTGCCCGGTCACCCACAATCGGGTTAGTTTGGGCCATGGCCAAGCGAAGACGGGGCATACCAAGTAGCCTAATGGCAGGGTTTTAGCCCCTCCACATGGGTGCAAAGGATATGTGATGGATAAGCAACGAGATTTTGTTCTGCGCACGATTGAAGAGCGCGGAGTGAAGTTCATCCGTTTGTGGTTCACCGACGTCGTCGGCACCCTCAAAATGGTGGCGGTTGCGCCCGCCGAGATCGAAGGCGCCTTCGCCGAAGGCTTGGGAATCGATGGATCCTCCATCGAAGGCTTTACGCGTGCTTTCGAGGCTGACGTGCTCGCGCATCCTGACCCCACAACGTTCCAGATTCTGCCCTGGCGCGGTGAGATTGACCCCACTGCCCGCATGTTCTGTGACATCACCACTCCTGATGGTCAGCCCGCAGTCACCGATCCTCGTTTCGTTCTCAAGCGTCAGTTGGAAAAAGCCGCAGATTTGGGCTTCACCTTCTACACCCACCCCGAGATCGAGTTTTATCTCCTGAAGTCCAGTGCCTACGGCGAGAACGGCCCCGAGCCGGTGGACTCGGCGGGATATTTCGACAATGTTCCCGGCGGCAGTGCTCACGATTTCCGGCGTCGCGCCATTCGAATGCTCGAGGACTTAGGAATTTCGGTGGAATTCAGTCACCACGAGGCCGGTCCCGGTCAAAACGAGATTGACCTTCGCTATGCGGATGCGCTGACGACGGCGGACAACATCATGACGTTCCGCACCGTTATCAAAGAGGTTGCCATCGAACAGGGTGTTTATGCCACCTTTATGCCCAAGCCCATGGCGCACCATCCTGGATCAGGAATGCACACCCATATGTCGCTCTTCGAGGGTGACACTAACGCGTTCTTTGACGCCGGTGGTAAGTACCAGCTCTCGGCAGTCGGACGCTCTTTCGTTGCTGGAGTGCTCAAGCACGCCCCAGAGTTCACGGCGATTACCAACCAGTTCGTGAACTCCTACAAGCGGCTCTGGGGCGGCCATGAAGCCCCCAGCTACGTCACCTGGGGTCACAACAACCGCAGCGCACTCGTGCGCGTCCCCCTCTACAAGCCTGGCAAGGGCCAGAGCGCTCGTATTGAGTACCGCGCCATGGACTCTGCTGCTAACCCTTACCTCGCCTTTGCCGTTCTTTTGGCTGCGGGCTTGAAGGGTATTTCGGAGAACTATGAGCTTCCCGCCGAGGCCGAAGACACCGTATGGGAGCTCAGCGAAGGTGAGCGCCGAGCTCTCGGGTATGAACCGCTTCCCGCGAGCCTGGATAGGGCGCTGTCCCTGATGGAAGACAGTGAACTTGTCGCAGAAACATTGGGTGAGCAGGTGTTCAACTATGTGTTGCTGAACAAGAAGCGCGATTGGAACACTTACCGCGCTCAGGTCACCCCCTATGAACTCGCCAGCAATCTCGAGATTCTCTAACTTTCCAGAGGATGTCGCGGACTCCGTCACCCCTGTCATCGCTGGCGAAAGCTGGCTTTGCGAGGCTGGGCGAAGCCCGAGACCGTCTTGACGCCCAAGACTTTTCCGCAGAGGACTTTTCTGGAGCAGCCGACCCTGACCTTGCGCTCAAGACAGTCGCCGACTTAGCGGAGAAGGAACCCAGCCGGTTTCGAAAACTATGGTCCGATAGTGACCACCGAGAGTCTCTGGTTGTGCTCGCCGGGTCAAGCTCTGGACTGGGCGACTTTCTCAAGCGCCACCCCGACCAGTGGGATCTGCTCCACAAGCCACTGCGCTCGCTTCCCCGTGATAGTGAGTACCTCACGATTTTCAGGAAAGCGATTGCTGGGCTGGAAACGGAGAGCGCTGCCATGGCGCTGCGGGTCGCCTATCGTCGACAGCTCTGTCGTCTTGCGCTCTGGGACACCCGTCAGAGCTCACCGGTCTCCATTGTCGATCAGGTGGCCAGGGCGCTCGCGGATATGGCCTCGGCTGCACTCGACGCTGCGCTGGATATCGCCCGCGAACACCACAATCTGAGCGCCAAGGATGTACCACTGGCCATCATCGGCATGGGCAAGGCCGGAGCGGCGGAGCTCAATTACCTGAGTGATGTCGACGTCATCTATGTCACCGATGTCCCGGAGGGCGCTGATGCGAGCTTTGTCGTCAGAAGCGCTGAGACCCTTGCTCGCGATACTGCCCGGTATCTCATGGAGTTTGGGGTGGAGCCTGGCCTGTGGGAAGTTGACCCCAACCTGCGTCCTGAAGGAAAAGATGGTGCGCTGGTGCGCACCCTGGAGTCACACGTGGCGTACTACGAGCGTTGGGCCCACGATTGGGAGTTTCAGGCGCTGATTAAGGCTCGGCCTCTCGCCGGAGACCGTGCGCTCGGCGCTGCCTATCGCGAAGCCCTGGAGCCCCTGATTTGGCAAGCCTCGAGCCGGCCGGGCTTTGTTGAGCAAGTGCAACGTATGCGTGAGCGCGTGACGGACAACATTCCTGCTGACCAAGTGGATTACCAAATTAAGCTGGGTCCTGGTGGCCTTCGAGACATTGAGTTCACCATTCAACTGCTTCAGCTCGTCCACGGAGCACACGACGAGACCGTGCGGAAACTGGATACCTTGGGAGCACTCAGGGCTCTCAGCGAGGCGGGCTATGTCGGGCGCGCTGAGGCGGCTGAGTTCGATCACGCCTACCGAACGCTTCGAGTACTCGAGCACCGGATTCAGCTGGGAGCACTGAAGCGTAGTCATGTGATGCCACAGGGCGAAGAAGCACTGCGCGTGCTCGCCCGGCACACGAAACTTGCCGACACGGCAGAGAGCCTTGTCGAGCACTGGCGAGGTATTCAGCGTTCCGTCCGAAGTCTGCATGAGCGACTGTTTTATCGGCCGCTACTTTCTGCGGTGGCAGGTCTTGAGGACCCGGGGGTGGAGCTCACCAGTGAGCAGGCGGCATTGCGACTCCAAGCCTCAGGGTTTAGAAACCCAGAGGGTGCGCTCCACCACATTGGAGCCCTCACACAGGGTGTTTCTCGACGCGCCGCCATCCACAAGACACTATTTCCTGTCCTCCTCAAGTGGCTTGCAGAAGGAACTGATCCCGATGGTGGACTGCTCGCCTTCCGCCAACTCAGTGATGACTTGGGGGAGTCCCATTGGTTCCTTCGGATGTTGCGGGATTCATCCGGTGCTGCTGGGCGATTGATGACGGTGCTCGGCACCAGCGCGTTTGTGGCAAAACTGTTCGGTCGGGTCCCTGAGGGAGCCGCGTGGCTGGATAACGATGATGACCTTGTGCCGCGGGAGCTAGCGTCCCTGCGCGATGAGGTCCAGGCGACCCTCGAGCGCCACCAGGACAGTGAGGACTCGGCAAGAAAAGCCCTTCGAGGCTTCCGACGTCGCGAGCTCCTGCGGATCGCGCTCTCCAGCATGGTCGGGGTGAGTGACATCACGCAGGTCGGGAATGCGCTGACGACTCTCTCCAGGGTTTTCCTAGAGGGGATTGTCGCTCTGGCTCGAACTCCCGATGATGGTATCGAGTTCGCCGTTATCGCGATGGGCCGACTGGGTGGCGCCGAGTTAGGTTTCGGATCGGATCTGGACGTGGTTTATGTGTTCAGGGATGCAGGGGCCGCAGAGCAGGCCCACAGTGTCGCGGAGCGTATCGTCAAGGACATCACCCGATTGAGCGAGGACGTCCTCTTCCCGGTGGATCTCGATGCTGGTCTTCGCCCTGAAGGCAAAAATGGCCCGATTGTGCGCAGTTTGGACGCCTATGCTGCCTATTACGAGCGGTGGGCACTCGGCTGGGAGGCGCAAGCATTACTGCGAGCAGCCAGCTACGTCGGAGACGAGGCGTTGACCACTGATTTTCTCGACATGGCGGCGATGTATCGCTACCCAAAGGTGTTCCGCGAGGATGAGGCCCGGGAGATTCGGCGCATCAAGGCTCGCGTCGAGGCTGAGCGGCTTCCTCAAGGAGTGGATGCGTCCCGCCATCTGAAGCTCGGTCGCGGGTCTCTCAGCGACGTCGAATGGGCCGTGCAACTGCTGCAGTTGCAGCATGGGCATGATCACCCCGATATTCGATCAGCCTCAACACTGGAAGCTTTGCAACGAATCGATGACAACGGTCTTATTGACCGGACCGATGTCGACCTTCTTCGTGAAGCGTGGCTCTTGGCATCTCGCATTAGGACAGCGCTGGCCCTCTTCGGGGAGTCGTCGACAGATGTGCTACCCAGTGATCGTGTGGGTTTGGAGGGCGCTGCGCGCCTCATGGGATACCCGCCACGAAGCGCGAGTGTGCTGGAGGAGACTTACCTGAGAGTCACGAGGCGCTCACGCGTGGTGTTTGAACGCGTCTTCTACGGGCACGAGGCTTAACGGCCTGGTGGGCCCCATCCCACGATAGGGCCCACCAGAGTCTGTCTCTCGAATTAGACGCCGTAGTACAGCTCGAACTCGAAGGGGTGAGGACGCTGCGCCATGGGCAGAATCTCGTTCTCACGCTTGAAATCGATCCAGGTCTCGATCAGGTCCTCCGTGAAGACACCACCAGCGAGCAGGAACTCGTGGTCGTTCTCCAAGGCGACGAGGGCTTCCTCGAGAGAACCGGGAACCTGAGGAATGGCCTTAGCTTCCTCAGCGGGCAACTCGTAGAGGTCCTTGTCAACAGGCTCGTGAGGCTCGATCTTGTTCAGGATTCCATCCAGACCAGCCATCATCTGCGCGGCAAACGCGAGGTAAGGGTTGCTGGCGGCGTCAGGAGCGCGGAACTCGATGCGCTTAGCCTTCGGGTTGGTTCCGGTGATCGGGATACGAATGGCTGCCGAGCGGTTACCGGCCGAGTAGACCAGGTTCACGGGAGCTTCGAAGCCCTTGACCAGACGGTGATAGCTGTTCAGGCTGGGGTTGGTGAACGCGAGAAGCGCTGGTGCGTGCTTCAGGATTCCACCGATGTACCAGCGAGCGATGTCGGAGAGGCCGCCATAGCCCTTCTCGTCGTAGAACAGTGGTTTGCCATCGTTCCAGAGCGACTGGTGGGTGTGCATACCGGACCCGTTGTCTCCAAAGAGGGGCTTGGGCATAAAGGTAGCCGTCTTGCCCCACTGCAGTGCTGTGTTCTTGACGATGTACTTGAACTTCAGGATGTCATCGGCTGCGTTCACCATGGTGTTGAAGCGGTAGTTGATCTCTGCCTGACCACCGGTTCCCACCTCGTGGTGTGAACGCTCCACAATGAGACCGGCTTCCTCGAGCTTCAGACAGATGTCATCGCGCAGGTCAGCAAAGTGGTCCACGGGGGAGACGGGGAAGTAGCCACCCTTGTAGGGGGTCTTGTTGGCGAGGTTTCCGCCCTCTTCCATGCGACCGCTGTTCCACGCGCCCTCGATGGAGTCGACCTCGTAGAAGCTGCGGTTCTGGCGCACGTCGTAACGCACGTCATCGAAGATGTAGAACTCGGCCTCCGGTGCAAAGAACGCGGTGTCGGCGATACCGGTGGAGGCGAGGTACTTCTCGGCCTTGTGTGCCACCTGGCGGGGGTCGCGGCTGTAGATTTCCCCATTACGAGGGTTGTAGATGTCAAAGACCATGATGAGAGTCAGTTCGTCGCGGAATGCATCCACATACGCGGTGGTGACATCGGGAATCAGCTGAAGATCGGACTCGTGAATCTGCTGGAATCCGCGGATGGAGGAACCATCGAACAGCTGGCCGACGGTGAAGAATTCCTCGTCAACCGAGTGGGCGGGAATGTTGAAGTGCTGCTGCACTCCAGGCAAGTCGGTGAAACGGATGTCAAGGAATTTGACGTCCTTTTCTTTGATGTACTTCAGTACTTCTGAAGAGTTCTTAAACATGCAGTCACTCCTGTATTTCGTGGGATTGAGTGTGGTTGGGGTTCCAACCTGCCTTGAGGGTAACTCTGTGCAATTTCTCCGTCATATCCGGATTGTTTCCTCCGTGTTACATCAGCCTGGCAACCTACACTGGAGGGGTGGTGGACGAGGAGTATTGGCCGGGTAAGAAGTTTGGTCTTCCTCAGGATGGACCCAGGTCGACACCGACATATCTTCGTCGGGTTGCCGGGTTAGCTATCGACTGGGCCATCGCTGTGGGAATTTCGGTGCTGTTCTTTGACTACAACGGGCTCTGGACGCTGGCCATCTTTGTTGTCCTTCAGATGCTGGGGGGACTCCTAGTGGCCGGATCTCCCGGTCATCTGCTCGCCGGGATGCGTCTTGCGCCCATCACAGGCGGTGCGCTCGGCGTTCTGCCACCCCTGATTAGGCCCTTACTGATTGCTCTCGTGATTCCCGCAGTCATGGTCGATGAGGACCAACGAGGCGCCCATGACCGTCTGGTCGGCACCATTCTCGTTCGTCGTTAGCGGGGTTTTGGAGCGCGGACTTTAGTCGGGTCGATGCCCTTGGGGACAGGTATGTTCGGCCCGCTCTTGAGCGAGTTCAGTCGGTGAGAGACCGCCAGGACTTCAGCTTTCCGCAGCGAGTTCTTAAACGATTTGAGGGTCCTGTTGAGCTTATGGAGTGGTGTCGAATCGGCATCCGGTCCCACGTACACAAAGTGCACCGGGATCTCGGGGACAGCTCGGAGGACAGCGCGACGCTCATCCTCGAGCATCTTCTTGGTTTTCGTCTTGGAGCCTTCAGCAATCAACACGACCCCTGGCTTACCCACTGCGCGATAGACGGCATCCTGAGTTCTCGGGTTCACGGCAACAGGAAACTCACTTGCCTGCCATGCCCGGCGCAAAGCACTACGCAAGACAGCGCCGACGGCGCCGGGTTGGCCGGAAATCTGCTGATACGCGGTGCGCTCAGCTCGTTGTCCGAGCACCACAAGAGTCAGGAGAATAGCCAGCAAGATTCCCGTCGTGATGTAGAGAATCAGGGTGAGGATGCTGCCCCCGGAAATGAGAATGGCGGCACCCACTCCGGCCACGATGGGCACAATGAACGTCAGCAGAAGTATGGGGACGAGAAGCTTGTCGGACTCCTTGGTGAGGTTGAAGATCTGCCAGAGTTGCTTGATCCGGCCAGGCTCTTTTGCCGATGAATCCTTTTTCGCCATGATCTCTACTCTCCTGGTGCCGGGATTCTCTAGATGCCCAAGTCGGCGTCAAAGTCGCCGGCCTCGAGTCGATTCTTGACCATAGTCAAGAATCGCGCAGCATCGGCGCCATCCACGATCCGGTGGTCATAGGACAAGGCAAAGAACACTGTCTGACGAATGGCAATGGAGTCATCCCCATTGTGGGTCACCACGACTGGCTTCTTCTGCACAATTCCTGTGCCAAGAATCGCGACCTGAGGCAGGAACACCACCGGGGTGTCAAAAAGTGCACCTCTCGACCCGGTGTTGGTGACGGTGAACGTTCCACCGGCCAACTCGTCGGGGCTCAACGCGTTGGTGCGGGTGCGCTCGGCCAGGTCTGCGACGTCTTTCGCGATCCCCGCAATGGTCTTCTCTCCGGCGTTCTTCAACACGGGGGTGAGCAGACCACGCTCGGTGTCGACAGCGATAGAAATGTTCTCGGTCGCCGGGTAAACGATGGTCTCTCCCTCAACAACCGCGTTGATGATGGGGAACACGCGAAGGGCTTCCGCTGCGGCCTTCACGAAGAAGGGGAGGAAGCTGAGCTTCACACCGGTGACCTGGTGGAACTGGTCCTTGGCTGCCTGACGAAGCTCCGCCACCTCGGTGACATCAACCTCGACAACAGAGGTGAGCTGGGCGGTCTGCTGCATGGAGGCAACAGCACGCTCAGCAATGACCTTACGCAAACGACTCATGGGCACTGAGGTGCCGCGAAGAGCTGACGCCTCGACGACTGTCGGAGCAGCCGCTGGCGCGGGTGTCGCACTTCCGCCTGCCTTGGCAAGAACGTCCTCTTTGCGAATCCGCCCTCCGACACCCGTACCGGTAATGCTGGCCAAGTCGACACCGTGGTCGTTTGCGAGCTTGCGGACAATTGGGGTGACGTAGGGCATCGCACGCGAGCCCGTGGGAACCGGCTCCGGCAGACCTGCAGGAGCAGCAGGGGCAGTGGTAGGAGCTGGTGCTGGCGCAGGAGTAGCGACAGCGGGAGGAGCCGCAACCGGAGCCGGAGGGGCGACAGGTGCCGCCGGGGGCGCGGGGGGTGCTGCTGCGGGTGGGGCTGCAGGGGGAGCCACCGGAGCTGCCGGCGCTTCTGCAACGGGAGCCGCGACAGGCTCGGGCGCTGCTACTGGCGCTGGCTCAGGTGCTGGTTCCGCGGCAGGAGCAGCGGCTTCGGGGGCGCCAGACGGGGCTGTAGCACCACTGCCATCACCTACGCGGACCAACACGGCACCGACCTCAACGGTCTCGTCCTCTGCCACAAGAATTTCTTCGATCACACCGGCAATGGGAGAGGGAATCTCCGTGTCAACCTTGTCGGTCGAAATCTCCACTAACGGCTCATCAACGGCGACAGTGTCGCCAACGTTCTTCAGCCAGCGGGTCACAGTGCCTTCGGTGACACTTTCCCCAAGGGCGGGGAGGGTTACATCTTGACTCATGGTGGTGGGTCTCCTTGTGAGAGGGGGTAAGGGTGACTACATCGCGTGCAGGGGTTTGCCTGCGATGGCCATAAACGCTTCTCCGAGCGCTTCGTTTTGGGTGGGGTGGGCGTGGAGCAACGGTGCGACATCTTCGGGGTAGGCGTCCCAGTTGACAGCAACTTGGGCTTCACCGATGAGCTCACCTACGCGGGCGCCAATCATGTGCACTCCAAGAATTGGTCCATCGACCTGGCGGATGACCTTGATGGATCCCGCAGTCTCCAGAATGTGGCTCTTGCCATTACCCGCAAGGTTGTAGTCATAGACCGCGACTGCTGCGTCACCGAACTCTTCCTTGGCAGCTTTCTCGGAGTAACCGACAGAGGCGACCTCAGGCTCTGAGTAGGTGACCTTCGGAATGTTGCGATCCACCACGACCATGGGGTTCAATCCAGCGAGTTCCTCGGCGACAAAAATACCGTGCTGGAAACCGCGGTGAGCGAGTTGGATGCCCGGCACGATGTCACCGACAGCGAACAC
>Ga0255756_1006827_pt1 | contig 10141 bp, 7 predicted proteins | sample 011ome_20_FD_179956 | JGI IMG/M metagenome (GOLD analysis project Ga0255756, IMG submission 179956) | Coastal salt marsh microbial communities from the Groves Creek Marsh, Skidaway Island, Georgia - 011509CT metaG (version 2) | ecosystem: Environmental > Aquatic > Marine > Intertidal zone > Salt...
GCACAAAATCCTTTCTTTCCCTCGTCTTCTTTGGTTATCCACTCACCTTTGGTTTGGTGTCCGCCTACATTGGTTTCCACGAACTGAATAATTTTACCAATGCTTCTGAGTTTTGGATAGCCCTAGGAATCGGTGCCTTGGGAACCATGCTTGTTTTTTTAGGCTTTTGGAAAACCTTATTCCGTCCGGAAGCGAATTAACCCTTACATGCCGCAGCTACTCGGTTTCATGAAAAATTTCTTATCTCTGATTTTCATCTCAACTTGCCTGACTGCATCCGTTGGTTCTGCTCAACCCAACGGAAAGATTAAAAACATCCTCCTGATTATGTCGGATGATTTAAAGGCCAGTGCTCTTCCTGCCTATGGGGATCCAATTTGCCAGACTCCCAACCTTGATCGGTTGGCCGCCCAAAGTATGGTCTTCGAGCGGGCCTACTGTCAGGGGCTCCTCTGCTACCCATCGAGACCATCAATGATGAGGAGCACTTACCCCGGTTCGAAAATTAAACCCATCACCCTGGGCGAGCATCTGCAGAAATTTGGTATGCACACCTCCCGCGTAGGAAAAATTTTTCATATGGGGGTGCCCAACTCTCCACGCAATGGCGACAGCGGACTGGATATACCCGAGTGCTGGACGGAGTTTCACAATACCAAGTCTCCCGAAACCTACACCCCCGGAATCTACCGCCAAATAAACCGAGGAATCGTCACCCGAAAAATGGAGGGCAGGCAGGGCATAGGCACGAAGGAAAGATACTGGGCAGCGGTGGAAGCAGATGTCAGCGACGGGTCGGACCAGGCTGACTATCTGGTTGCTGAAAAAGCGGTGCAATTAATCCGTGAACGCAAGGAAGCAGAAAAGCCCTTCTTCCTGGGCGTGGGCTTTTTCCGCCCCCACTACCCCATGGTGGCACCGAAAAAGTTTTTCGACATGTATCCATTGGAAAAGATGCAGGTCCCTCCCATCATTGCTGGAGATTTGGATGACATTCCGCGTCCGGCTTATGGAATCAATGGCGGAGACTTACTTAACAAGAGTGAAAAAAGACGAAGAGAGATGTGGCAGGCTTATTACGCTTCTGTCACCTTCATGGACGAGCAGCTAGGAAGAGTGCTCGACGAACTGGATAGTCAGGGATTAACCGACTCCACCGCCATCGTCTTTACCACTGACCATGGTTATCATTTGGGAGAGCATGGGTTTTGGAAAAAAGGAAACCTCCATGAAGAAGTCACTCGGGTTCCCTTCATGATCCGGACTCCCGGATTGAAACATGGCCGTACCAAATCGCTGGTTGAACTGGTTGATTTGTATCCCACTTGTCTCGACCTTCTTGGCTTACCCGCACCTAAGGAAATCGTCGGCAAAAGCCTGATACCCATTCTGGATAAACCAAATAGTAAAGTCAGAGACACCGCCCTTTCGCTGCACAACGAAAAACATGTTAAAAATAAGGGATATGCAATCCGCTCCTCAACTTGGACCTACATGAATTATGGAGACAAGGGAGAGGTTCTTTACGACATGGTGAAAGACCCAGAGCAGTACACCAACCTGATCGACAACCCCGACTATGCAAAGAATGTAAGGAAAGCCCGCGAGCAATTGAGGCAACGCTTGCAGCAGGTCCAGTAAAGACTCCGTCCACCCTCAAAAAGTTTGAGGATCAGCAAAGAACACTCTTTGCAACCACACGCATCTTCGATAAAAAGTTCAAAATGCGCCTTATATTATCAACTTTTACTCTTTTATTCCTAATTTCGGGATCAACCCACTTGGTAGCCAAAAAATCCGCATGGAACTGGCCCCCGAGTTCCAAAACCCAGGCAGTGGATTTGAGTAAGTTCACTTTGGATGAAGAACTGGAAATCACACTTTGGGCAAAAAGCCCAATGTTTTATAACCCCACCAACATGGCGATCGACCCGCAGGGAAGAATCTGGATCGCGGAAGGAGTAAACTACCGGGAAAAGCTGGGCATCCGCCGGGAGGCAGGCGACCGCATCGTGGTGTTAACTGACACCGATGGCGATGGCTCTGCCGATCAATCCAAGGTATTCTGGCAGGACCCTTACCTGGAATCTCCCTTAGGTATTGCGGTGTTCGACAACCAAGTCGTGATTTCCCAACCGCCCGATATTATGGTGCTTACCGATGTGGATAGAAACCTCGAGTTTGATCCCGCAATCGACAAAAAAGAAGTCCTTCTTACTGGATTCAATGGCCGGCAGCACGACCATTCCCTCCACTCCGTCACTTCAGGGCCGGATGGAAAGTGGTACTTTAACAGTGGAAATTGCGGGGCAATCTTTACCGACAACTCAGGCAAAACCTTCCGTATGAACACCAACTACCGGGGAGGAGCCAGCGAAGAATATTTTTACACCCCCACCCATGAACTCAAGGGTGCAAAAAGTGATGATGGCTATGTGTGGAGTGCTGGGTTTAGCGTACGGATGAACCCAGATGGCACCGATGCAGAAATCATCGGTCATGGCTATCGCAACAGTTACGAACAGGTGGTCAGCTCGATGGGAGATCTTTTCCAAAGCGATAACGATGATTACAGCAGTTGCCGGAACTCCTATGTTCTCGAATACGGATCGGCCGGGTATTACTCACTCGATGGTCAGCACAAGTGGCAGGCGGCGAAGCGTTCAGGGCAGGCGATTCAGCGAGCCCACTGGAGGCAGGACAACCCGGGCACCTTTGATACCGGAGATGTGTACGGAGCTGGAGGACCGACCGGCGTAGCCTTTTATGAAAATGGTGCCCTTGGGAAAAAATGGGAAGGGATGTTTTTATCCTGTGAAGCATCCCGAAATGTGGTTTTTGGGTACCACCCCCGCCCCGTTGGAGCGACCTACTCCTTAGACCGTTTTAATTTCGTCAGTACAAATGCATCGTCTAAAGATTTAAGTGAAGAATCAGAGGAAGAAGCAGAAAAAAGAATTCACTTCCGTCCAGCAGACATTGACATTGGGCCAGACGGTGCCATCTATGTAGCCGATTGGTACGACCCCGGAACAGGCGGGCATGCCACCCGCGACGAATCGGCATCCGGTGCGGTCTACCGAATTGCACCCAAAGGGTTTAAACCAAACATTCCCACCCTCAACCTTTCATCTGTGGGAGGTGCACTCAATGCACTCAAGAGCCCAAACCCTGCAGTGCGCTACCTGGGCTTTCAGGCACTGAAGAAATTCGGGGATTCTGCCCTACAAAAAGTGGAAAAACTTTTGCAAGATGAGAACCCCTACCTCGCCGCACGGGCAATTTGGTTGCTCCCTCACCTGGGAGAGAAGGGAATGAAGAAAACCGTCGATCTCCTAGGTTCCAAAAACAGAAACCAACGCTTGGTCGCTTACCGAAGCCTTCGTCGTACTGGGGAGGATATGACCGATTATGCACAAACGCTCGCATCGGATGAAGATGCGGGAGTACGAAGGGATGTTGCCTTGTCCCTGCGCTTTTTATCTTTCAAACAATCCAAAGATGCGTTCCTTAAAATCGCCAAACGATATGATGGGAAGGATAAGAACTATGTTGAAGCCATCGGTTTGGGCGCTCACGGAAAAGAGAGTCAGGTATGGGAATATTTAAAAAATGAGCTAGGTTTCCAAAAGTCATCCAAATGGACTCATGCTTTCTCGCGTATCACCTGGAGGCTGGGAACACCCGAATCGATTCCTGCACTTAAAGAAAGGGCCCAAAATGCCGCACTTTCTATCGAACAAAGAAAATTTGCCATCGAATCCCTCGCCTTCATGGATCACCCAACGGCACCGGATGCCCTTCTTGATTTAGGGAACAAGCTAACGGAAAACGAACTCAAAGAATGGATCGTAGAGTGGGCGGTACGGCAGGGATTGACTGACTGGAACAAATACAATGTGAAAGAAAAATTGAAGAAGGCGGGAATCTTTGATGCGGAAGCGGTTGCCCTTGTACCCATAAGCACGCCCGCTCCCACCGGTAAAGCTACCCTCAAGGTAGGAGATGTGATGAAACTAAATGGTGATCCTCACCAAGGTAAGACCACCATCATGAGGTGTGCCATGTGCCATGAAGTTGATGGTGTAGGCGTAAACTTTGGCCCAAGGTTGGAAGGATGGGCGGCGAAGCAATCGAAGAGTGCCGTGATCCATGCCATTGTGAACCCCTCCCAGGGAATTGCCCATGGGTTTGGAGGAACGGAATATGAGCTTAAAGATGGCAACATCATCCACGGAATCACCGAAGCCTATGGAGACCCAGCGATCGTTCTCTCCCAGGGTGGACTCAGCCAATTAATCCCACGCTCCAAAGTAAAATCTTCCAAGCGGATGAAACGCTCCCTGATGCTCTCCGCGGAACAACTCGGTCTTACTGCTCAGGATGTGGCCGATGTGGTCGCCTTTATGAAGGAGTACAACTAAAGCCTGTCTAACAGGATTTTAGGCGGGTAAGATTAGCTCGTTAAATCGGATTCCCGCCAGTTAACCAACTCCACCGATTCGGCCATGCCTGTATTTTGGTTCACTTCGAGCAGGCAGCCCTGCATGCCAACATCGCCCTCCGCCACCGGACATTTTCTGGGCATCCCATCGACAAAGCGGCCGACGCAGGCATCGATATCCCGTCCGAGCACGGATTCGCGAGGACCTGTCATTCCCAGATCGCTCTGATAAGCGGAACCACCCCGAAGAATGCGCAAGTCGGCCGTGGGCACATGGGTATGGGTGCCGTAAATCATCGCTACCCTGCCATCGAGGTGCCAGCCCATCGCTTCCTTTTCCGATGTGGTTTCCGCATGAATTTCAGCCAAAATCAGATCGCAGCTCGCATCTAACTGTTCGATGATCCGATCAGCCGTGGCAAAAGGGCAATCCACTTTAGGGCCCATGAAAGTACGACCCAGTACGGTGAACAACCCTACGCTGGTTCCAGCAAAATCGATTACTAGGTGATCCTTGCCAGGGTTGGAGCCAGGCAAATTGGCCGGGCGGCAAACAAAGTCCAGCCCATCAATTTCGTTGGCAAAGTTCATCTGGTCCCAGACATGGTCTCCCAGCGTGATTCCTCTTACTCCGGCTTTACGAATCTCTTCTGCAGTCTTGGCAGTTATTCCTGCCCCACCGGCAGCATTTTCGCCATTGGCAATGACCCCGTCCACCGAGGATTGCTCCATGAAAGTGCCGAGGTGGGCCTTTAAAAAGTTTCTCCCCGGACGGCCTACAATATCCCCAAGGATTAAGAGCTTCATAAGGGTACTTTTTCTGAGATCAATGAATTATCTCGAGTAAATGAAAGAGGGCTGGGAACAATTCCCAAAATTGCGATCATGAAGTGGTATCGGCTTCGCCTCTTCAAACTCAGTATCAATCACTTTGATTTGGGTGGCTCCTCCGGTTGAACGACTGGTAAAGAAAATATGCCTACCATCGTTTGCCCAGCAGGGTTGCATAGCATGATCGTTTCCACGGGTAATCATACGGCTTGCACGGTTGGTAAAACTGTACTCAAAAATTTGAAACCCCCCACCCACAGCAGCGGTAAAGGCAACCCGGGAGGGATCAACCGGGTTCCATGCCGCCTCCACACAATGAGAGCTTACATTGGTGGGTATGCGTGATAAAACGCCCGATGACAGCGAGACCTCATAGAGTTGCGGCTTTCCACGAGTATCTGAAGTAACGATCAAGCGGCGACCGTCAGGAGACCAGCAAGGACCGGATTCATTGCTCTTGTTGTTGGTAATCCGCCTGGGGCGTTCGTATGGTGTATTGGCCATCCATAATTCAGGGTTGCCAGAGGTGGAAAGGATAAGTGCAGTTTGCGCCGTTCTTGGGTTTTGCACAGCACGCAGATTGCTTCCCTTGTAATTGGCCACGGTGGCAACACGTCGAGTGGCGATATCTAAATGGTAAATATTGTTAAAGACCTTGCGGTTGCTGGTAAAAAAGAGACCCGTTCCGTCGTTGTTCCAACTTGGATTGAAAGTCATTTTACCAAAAGATGTCTGAGGTTTCGAATAAGTCATCATCGAGTCAGAAACACACACCTCTTTCGCACCTGAAAGATCGGACAGAAATGCAAGCCGGCCAGAAAAGAACCCCGGAATGCCCAAAATCTCTGAAACCAAGCGGTCACAGGCCAAAGATACAGCTCCCTCGATCGTCGATGCTTTGCTGACAAAAGTTGCGAACGGCTCTTTCGGGGTTCCACGGGTAATTGCAACCTGAATATCATTTCCCCCGGCCGAGCTAAAGGTGGCCGAAAAACGGCTCTCTTTTGCAGTAGACAGTCGTAACCCACCATGCACGAAAATCGGCTTACTGATCAAAGGAACGAGCACTTTAGGCGTCCTGCCCAGATCGATCGGAATCTGTTTCTTAGCCAACTCTCCTTCGATCGGCCCAAGCACAATGGCTTTTTCAGCACCTTTGAGAAGAGGAAGAAAAGCCAAAACCAAACCCAAAACACAAGCCATCAAAAGATAGCGAACCTTAAAAATAACCATATCCACACTCATAGGTAATAAACTTTAGTACCCACCTCTTATCATCAAGCGAAAAACAAAAGGAATCTATAAAAAAAGGGGCCAAGCAAAGGACCCTCTCTCTTTCCAGTAAAAGAAAAGGAATAAGTGGCTTTTCTCCTTGCCGAGAATAGGCCGAGCTTGCTTGATGTTTCCTTTGTTTTATGAGCGAAGATCTAATTTTAAACCTACTCAAAAATGTCAAATATCCTGGTTTTAGCCGGGATCTTGTTTCTTTCGGCTTGGTGCAACAAGCTGAGATGGAAGGGAAAACTGCCAAAGTGATTCTCGAACTATCCACAGCGGATCATACCCTTCCACCAACCATTAAAAAAGAAGTGGAAGAAGCCCTTCTCGCAGATGAAGCCATAGAGGCGGCCGAAGTAATGGTACGGGTGAAGAAAAAGAAAGAACCTTCGACTGATGCAGATGGACCGGGGGATGAAAACTTAAGCGGAGTGAAACGAATCATCGCCGTGGCCAGTGGCAAGGGTGGAGTGGGTAAATCCACCTTATCGGTAAACCTAGCCTGTGCTTTGGCGAGGATGGAATCGAATGAGGGCACGCCGCTTAGAGTAGGGCTGATGGACTGTGATCTCTATGGCCCATCTGTCCCCCTTTTGATTGGAGCATCCGGTCGTCCAGAACTTGTGGGTGACAATATCTTAGCCCCAGTGGAAAGCTACGGGGTGAAAAGCATATCGATGGGCTTATTGATTGATGAGGAAAGCCCGGTTGTATGGCGCGGACCAATGATTATGAAAACCATCCAGCAATTTGCCCATAATGTGGTATGGGGAGACCTTGATTACTTACTGATCGATCTTCCTCCGGGAACTGGGGATGCACAACTTTCGCTTGCTCAAATTCTTCCCCTGGATGGGGCTATCCTTATCACCACTCCACAAAAAGCGGCTGTAGATGTGGCCCGTCGTGGGGCAAGAATGTTTGAAAAAGTAAATGTTCCCATTCTTGGAGTGGTTGAAAATATGAGCTTCTTACTCGATGAAGAGAGCGGTAAGAAGGTACATCTGTTTGGTCAGGGTGGCGGAGCCACAACTGCACAGGCTTTGAAATGTCCATTCCTCGGTGAAATCCCATTGCATGAAGAGGTGCGGCTGGGAGGAGATCATGGAACACCTGTTGTCGTAGCCAATGAAGATAACCCCTCAAGCAAAGAAATTTGCCTGATTGCAGAAAAAATTACTGAGATTCTTCCCTCGTAAGGATAAGAACTCAAATCATCTCTGAAACGAGATGACGAGAAGGCTGAGTTATGCCTTTTTGATTTCGCGATGAACGGTGCGGCGGCGAAGAAAAGGATTGTACTTCTTCTTTTCAACCGCTTCGGTCTGCTGCTTTTTGTTGCGACTGCTAAGGTAACGAGAAGGTGGCTTACCTTCTTTACGCGCTTCGGTGCACTCTAAAATCACTGTTTCTCTTGGCATAAGACCAATCAAAATGAAGGATTTTTTTTTTCCTGCAATCAAAAAGGGAGCTTAGGTTGGTATGCCCGCCCGCTAAAGTTTCAATTTGCCAAGGCTTTGAGTGTAGGAATAGATTGAACGACCATGGAACCTAATTCAACGGAAGGGCTGTCCCCAGCATACGATCAAAAATTTCGAGAACTGAGCCAAGAGAAAGTAAACCAACAGGCTGCTGAGGTTCCGAAAACTGGAAATGAGTCTTCAGTGAAAGTCACTAAATCTGAAGACGATCTGGACTTAGGGGGGTCTCTTAAAGACCATACGCAAGCTCAAATACCCAAGGAACACTGCGAAAAACCAGGCGAACCGATCCCGAGTGTGGACACGGTTGATGACACAGGAATTGACTGCACCCGAGAGCCTGACTGGCAGGTTGTTAAGTCGGACGAGTTACCCGAAAAACCTGCACCCACTCAGGTGCACAACGATAAATACTGGGACGAAAGAAGCCTCGACCGTGAACTGGAGGATAAAGATTTACAGGAAGAAATGATCCGGGAGGAAATGGAAAACTTTGATCGGGCCGCCCGGGAAGGGGACGATCCAAGCAGACCCTTTCAAAATGAAGTGCTTGACCCTTATTATGGGGGTGGCAACCCGCCCTCCGAACGGCCTGGTTCCGGCAACAGCTTGGACTCTTTTATTTGAGCCATTCATTGGCCTGTGGCCGATAGTTCTGATTGAATACACCAGAGAAAATTGAAATTGTAGGAGATTTCCTCGCCATACGCTGGGCCAATGGGAAGGAGTCTTTCCTCGACTCCCCTACCCTCCGGGCAAATTCACCCAGTGCGGAGCATTCCGGTGAAGTAGATATTTTTGGTAAAGTATCGGGTGGCAGTCAGCAATCTGAGTTTGCCGGGGTTTCGATCAAAAAAATCGAGTATATAGGAAACTATGCATTGCGCTTACTCTTTAGCGATGGGCACGGTTCTGGGATTTATTCCTGGGATTTATTGGCATCCCTGGAAAGTTAGTATCTCAGGCAATAAAACGACGATTGCTCTATGCCATGCCCCGGGCACTGGATCGGGCAAAGGCTAGAATCTCACTCAAACTGGGCTCCTCTGCGACTGGGTAATTTTCCTCCAGGTGCTGGAGAGCCTGGGTGCGGTTTAAATCTTTTCGGTAGAGAACTTTAAATGCATTGCGGATCAGATCGACCTCTGATGCCTCAAAACCTGCACGCTCCAGACCCACCTTGTTGATAGAGCGCACCTCTGCGGGAGAACCATCTGCCAACATAAAGGGGGGCACATCCTGAACCAGCTTGGAACAGGCAGAGACCATGCAATGGCGCCCCAACCGGCAAAACTGGTGAACCCCTGCACCCCATCCAATGTTTACATGATTTGCCACCTCAACATGTCCACCAAGGGCGGAATGACTACTCATGACCAAGTGATCCCCAATCTGGCAATCATGGGCAACATGGCTGTAAGCGAGAAATACATTGTTCGAACCAATGGTAGTGTAGTCCTCAGGCTTGGTCGCAACGTGAGCGGTCACATACTCGCGAAAAATATTATCATCCCCGATCGCAAGCCCCGGTTCCCCCCCTTCATACTTAAGATCATGGGTAAGCCCACCAACCAAAGCATAAGGGAAAATGGTATTGTTTTTGCCAAGGGATACTTTTCCTTCGACCGTGGCATGGTGAAGCACCTTGGTACCATCCCCAATTTGAGTGCTCGAACCGATGTAGCAAAAAGGCCCAATTTCAACATTCTCCCCGAGCTCAGCATTCGGTTCAACGATGGCTTGTGGATGTATTTGAACGGACATTAGAAAAGCAAATCAGGCATCATCTCCGCCATCGACGATGGAAAACATCAAGCTGGCAGAGGAAACAACTTTTCCCCCAACCTTACATTCCACTTTGGCAGTTGCCAACTTGTTCCCCCGTATCTTATCGAGGTTTGCCTCAATAATGAGCTGATCCCCAGGTACAACCGGTTTACGGAATTTCACTTTATCCGCACTCATAAAAAAGGCTACTTTTCCTTCTGCAGACCCTCTTTTGAGAAGTAAAATCCCCGCAGCCTGGGCCATGGCCTCTAATTGCAAAACTCCGGGCATGACCGGATGACCTGGAAAATGCCCCGGAAAAAAGGGCTCATTTACGGAG
>Ga0255756_1006829_pt1 | contig 10139 bp, 9 predicted proteins | sample 011ome_20_FD_179956 | JGI IMG/M metagenome (GOLD analysis project Ga0255756, IMG submission 179956) | Coastal salt marsh microbial communities from the Groves Creek Marsh, Skidaway Island, Georgia - 011509CT metaG (version 2) | ecosystem: Environmental > Aquatic > Marine > Intertidal zone > Salt...
GCGGCTCGGAAAACCTTCTCGTCGTCGGCGTCGAGCTTCAAGCTCGCGACCATCAGATCGAAGTTCCAGCCGTCCGCGATCGCGTCGTTTAACACGTCCTCCGCGTCCTCCTCCTCCGCGACCACGCCCGCGTCGTCGTCGTCGCTGTCGTCCCACGAGTTGAAGACGCTGCCGCCGCCGCCGCTCACGACCGCGTTCACCGACCGCGCCGACGACGTCTGCTCCTCACCGGCGTTCGCCGCCGCCGCCGCCGCCGTCGCCGCCGCCGCGCGCGCCCTCGCGATCATCACGTCCTCCACGAACTTCAGCGCGGTGTCGAGCTCGGAGACCTGCACGACCAGGCCGCCGCCGCCGTACTGCCCGTCCTCGCTCTCGTCCGCGGCCGCGGCGGAGGACTCGTCCTCCGCGTCCGCGGCGCCGGCGGTGTCGACGTCCGAATCTAAATCTTGCGCCGCCATCACGTCGTACGTCCGACTCTGACTCGGCGCGTTCTTCCCCCCGCCCGGAAGCAGCGCTCTCGACTCGATCAAACTGATCGGGCGGTCGATGAACGCGAACGTGGGCAGCTTCTCGCCGTACAGCGTGATCGTCACGACGCGCGCCAGCTCCGGTCGGTCGACGTCGCTCAGGATGACCTGGATCCCCTCGTTCTTCGCGAACCGTCGAAGTTTTTCAAACGCCGATATCGCGCTGCCGTCGACGCCGACGACGCTCTGGAAGTCCAGCACGATGAACTCCAACCCGCGGCCGGCGTCGTCGACGAGCCGGTCGTGCCGCGCGCGAATTTCCTCCAGGAGCTTGTACGACGTCGCGAAGAAGAGGAACCCCTGCAACTTGGCGCAGTACGCGTACGTTCCCGACTCCACGATCGCGTTGACCTCCGCGCGCGTCCGCGCCTGACTCGACCGAATCCCGCCCTCGCCGCCGACGCGCAGTCGACTCCTCACGATCGGCACTCTGCTGTAGTCGGTCACGAACACCGCGGCGGCGCCGAGGATGCCCGCGACGACGCCGGCGAGGTATCCCTGATGAGAGGCATCACATACAAAAAAAGTTCACCGGTCAGTTGAAAGGGGACGCGATCAAATGTTGAAACTGAGCGGTGGGTGGTGAAACACGTTTGTAGCTATTGATCGCACCTGCGACGCGACGGTGACGACGATGAGGACGACGACGGCGTACTCGGACCGCGGCAAGCTCGCGAATCCCTCGACGAGCCACTCGTACAAGAACGACGAGCCGATGAAGATGAGCAACCCTCCGATGAGCGCGCTCGGGACGAACGCGAGCGGCGCGGGACCGACGACGAGCGCGGCGACGTAGCACAGCGACGCGACGATCCCGGGAAGCCGCGAATCGCTCCCCATGCCTTTGAAAGGGTTGTGAGGCGTCAGCAGTTGGATGAGTTGAAAGGCGTCGAGGTGTGTCGGGGATTGAAACCGAGGGACCCTGGGCGGAGAGAAACGACCGCCGGGATTAAAAGTCCTTAAGGATCGGCGTTCACCACGCCAACAACGCGGTCGTACGGGGACCAGTGTGAATGAATCAGAACGCACCCGTCGCGATTTGCGTCGACGACAGCGAGTGATACGTCACGAGCCCTCCGCCTAAGCCGCCCAAAATGTTCGCGCTGCCCACGGCTTTCAGCTCCTCGTTCGCGTCGCCCTCCGTCCCGGTGCTCGTCTCGATCGCGGACGTGATGAGAAGCAGACCGAGCGTCGACAGACCGAAGACGGTAGCCGCGCGCGGGCCTGCGATGTTCATCGGTCAGTTGAAAGGAGACGCGATCGAGCGTTGAAACCGAGCGGTGGGTGAAATACAGTACGTGTACGTGTACTTCTGCGCGCGCGCATAGAACGCACCTTGGTCCAACACGACGTCCCAACGCACGCGCGACAGCGTCGACGGCGACAGCAGCAGCGGCGTGAACGCGGAGCTCGCGGCGGCGTCCGAGCCGGCGGGGAACGGGCCGAGAAGGTACCCCGCGTCCATCGCGTCCGCGGGGCTCATCCCCAAAAACGCCTCCAGCCCGCTGAAGTAGAGGAACGTGCCGCCGAGGAGAAACCCGGGGACGACCCAGAACTGCGCGATTTTTCGGTTGCCAACCGCGAGCGCTGCGCCCAGAAGTATGCCCGGTAGACAGACGGTGAAAAACTCCGGCGATCGCAGCGCGTCGATCGCACTCAAGGGCTCGAAGGTATACCCGGTGAGGACTTTGAACGCGCCGGTCGAGAGGACCCAGCCGGTGCCCGCGAGGAAGCCGCCCGTCACGGGCGACGGAAGCAGTCGGACGATGTTCCCGAGCTTCGCGTTTCCGAGCGCCTGTCGTTCGTTTGGTTGGACACGTGGCGAGATACGAGTGGTTCGAGGTTAAATGATGTGTTGGATACGACACGTGGCGTGTTGTGAGTGACAGACAGAGAATCAATCCGTCGCCACGTGGACGAATCATACGCACCGTGAGTCCGACACCGGTGGCGAGCGACGTCAACACGATGGCCGCCTCCAACGTCGGCAGCTTGGCGTCTTCGTCGATCCCCTCCGTGGCGTATATCGCCGCGGCCATGATGGCGAATATCGCGGACGGGCCGTCCTGCACCTCCGCGATCGCGGGGAGCGTGGACCGGAACGCCACCGCGGCGGCGCCGACGACGCCGCTGTAGAGGACGAGGGTCCGCGCGAAGCGAAACGCGGGGTGGAGTTGAAAGGCGTCAGACGCGGAGTTGAAAGGCGCCGAGGGCGGGGATTGAAAGCGGGGGACCCTGGGCGGAGAGACACGCTGGGACAGAAAGTCCTTAAGGAACGGCGTTCACCGCGCCGACGCGGTCGTATGCGGACCGGTGCGAGGTGTGACGCGCCTGTAGAGGACGAATCCGGTCCCCGCGGCGAGCGCGCCGTCGGGGGCGTCCGGGCCGCTGTGGTCGGGGTGGAATTGAAAGGCGTCAGAAGCGGAGTTGAAAGGCGCCGAGGTCGGGGATTGAAAGCGGGGGGTGGTCGGAGAGAGACGCTGGGCAAAGTCCTTAAGGATCGGCGTTCACCGCGCCGACGCGGTCGTATGGGGACCGGTGTAAACAACAGAACAGAACGCGCCTGAACACGAGCGTCGCGAACGACACCGCGAACACGAGGCCGCCGAACGCGACGGTGACGCCGACGCCGCACTGCTGCACCGCTCGAGCGACGTCCGGGGGAAAGAAGCGCAGCGACGGCGATTGCGATTTCGTCCGTCGGCGGTCCGCCCCGACGTGCGACGGCGGCGACGATGGGTTTTGACTGTTTTGGTTTTCGGTCGTCGACGACGCCGCGGTCGCCGCGGTCGCCGCGTCGTCGACGCCGCCGGAATCGCCGGGCGCGGTCGCGCGCGTCGCGACGCGCGCGCGACGACGCCGCGTCGCGCGATGCGGCGACGACGCGCCGCCGCCGATGACGACGCCGCGAGAAGGCCGCGGCGCCGTCCGCCGCGCGTCGCCCGCGGGATGAGCGTCGTGTTCGCCGTCGTCGCGACGACGAAAGCGATGAAACCTTCCCACCGCTGTTGTCGTTCTTCTTCCCGCGGTCGACGCCGACGATGGCGTCGCGACGACGCGGGCGCCGCGACGACGCGGCGACGCGACGCGCGCGGCCGCCCGCGCGCCGCCGGGGCAGCTCGCGGAGAGCGTCGCCATCCCTCCTCCGCGGCGCGTCCGTCGGACTGCCGCGCTGGAGGCGCGAGCCGATGGATGGATGATGACGGGGCATCTCCCGTTGTTTCCGTTGCCGCGGTTTTGAACGTCTTCTCGGACAGGTGTACGAGAGCGCCGCGGCGCGGGGGCGTCGACGACCCGTCGACAGCTCAGATCACTCCCGAGGGCGCGCCCGTCCCGCGAAGCTCGATGCCCGCCGCGACGACGACGACGACGACGCGCGCTTACCGCCACGAGGACGCGCACGGCGAGGCGAGGCGCGACGTCGCCGCCCGCCTGGCGCTCGCGCGCGAGCGCCTCGTCTCGCGGAGGAGCGAACCGATGGCGTCGTCGACGCGGCGACGCGACGACGACGAAGAAGAACGCCTCGACGACGACGACGCGCGGCGCGCGCGCGCGTACCCCCCCGGGTACGCGCCGTTCAACGACGACGACGACGACGACGACGAGCGCCTCGCGCTCGAGGCGCGCCTCGAGGAGGTGGAGCGACGCGTCGCCGATCTCCGAGCGCGCGAGCGCGACGAGATCGCGAACGCGAATAAGCGCGCGTGGGCCAAGCCCGATCCGTCGCGCGACGACCGCGATCCGTACGGGACGCGCGCCGCGGAGGACGCCGAATCCGACGACGTCGGCGCGGCGCTCCTGAAGGCGCAGAAGGCGCTGGAGGAGGCGCGGAAAGCGCGCGACGACGCGGAGGCGTGCGCCGAGGCGGCGGCGAGAGAACGACTGATGCGAGAGCCGCTCCTTCACGACGGCTTCGGCGGCGCGTCGCTCGGGGTGGGTCCTCTCCGTCGCTCTCGTCCAATGAAACGTCCACGTCATCAAATAACTAACCAATCACACCACTTCCCGCCACATCAGGACGTCCTCCCGGCGAAGACGGCGCGCGGCGCGTCGTTGGCGCGGTATAGCGCGAGGCAGGGAGGAGGAGGAGGGGGGGGGTTGAGCGCGGCGGCGATCGACGAGAGGTACGGCGCCAGGCGAGGGGGGACGGGGGCGAGGAGCGGTCATCTCGACGCGTTCGACGGACAAGGGCTCGGAGACGTTCTCAAGAGCGCGAAGAAGACGAAGAAACCGTACGGACCGGGGTCTTCCGCGCGATTCGACGACGTCGGCGACGACGTGGAGAACTCCCCCACGGGCGTCCTGAGCGAACGACGAAAACATTGAAAAATACGGTCGATTCAGTTCGCGCGTGCTACCGCACAGCAGTCATCACGTCGCGCGCGCTTGCTTCCTCTTTAACCCGGCGACCATCGCGCTGAGCTCCGCGTCGCCGCGGCTCTTCCGCTTCTTCTCCTTCGTCGCTTCGTCTTCTTCAGCCGTTTGATTGATGACCGTTTTCTTTTTCCCCAAGGACGACGACGCGTCCTTCTCCTTTCGCCGCCGCCGCGCGTCGCGTTCTTTCGCGATGACGTCCGCGGCGGACACGTCCTTGTACCTCGGGTCCGTGGGATCCAGCGCGAATAGGTGCGAGTCGTACAGCTTCGAGAACCGCGCGTCGTCCACGTCAATCGGTTGCCGTTGCCGCGCGGCACCCGTGCCGGTTGACCTTCCATCTTCCGCGTCCTCGTCGTCGCTCTCCGCCCGCCGCGCCGCTTTCCCGGACGTCTTCTTCTTCGCCGCCAGACGCTCCTTCCGCGTGAGTTTCCGCCTCGGCGCGGCGTCGTCATCAACGGCACCATTCGTAACGGCCGACGCGGGCGCGTTAGAATATATACCCTTCGCGCCGCCCGCGACGAGGTCGTCGTCCATCATGAGCAGCTCCAAGTCCGCGCGTTCTTTCGCGCTCTGCGGGTCCTCCTCGGCGAGCCTCGACGCCTTCTTCTTCGCTTTTTTCCCGGCATCCTTCTTCAGCGCGAACGCGTCTTCGTCGTCGTCGTCGGCGGCGTCGTCGGCGCGTCCGCCTTTCTTCTTAAGGTTATTCTTCTTGTTCGCGCCGCCTTTCTTCTCGCCGATCTCGTCGTCGCTGTCGCCGCCGGCGTCCCAGTCCACGCCGTCGCCGTCGCCGCCTTCGAGGAAGAAGGGGTCGTCGAACCCGCCGCCGGCGTCGGCGTCGTCGGCGTCGTCGTCGTCGTCGTCGTCGTCTTTCGAGCCCTTCTTCGCGAGCTTCTTCGCGAGCTTCTTCGCGGCCGCCTTCTCTTCTCTCTCGCGGACCTGCTTCTCCCACACCGTCTCCGTCTTCTTCAGACCCCCCCGCTCCTTCTTTTTCTTCATGCGCGCGCCGAACTCTTCCAAACCGGCGTGGAAGGTCACCTCCATGTCGCCCTTTTCCCCCATCCCCGGCTTCGCGCCGCCTTTGTTTCCGTAACGGTCCGCCTTGGAGGTATTATTACTCGCGATCGACTTCGCGCCGCCCCACGCCGCGCGCCTGAACCCCTCGTCCTCGGACGCGTCGCCGCCGCCGTCGCCGTCGTCGTCGTCGCCGCCGCCGCCGCCGCCAATGAGAAGCGCGAGGTACTTTTGCTTCGCCGCGAGCTTCTTCCCGTCCGCGGATTTGTCCACGTCATCACCCGCCACGTCACCATCCTCCTCGGCACCCTCATCGGCACCCTCCTCCTCCTCCTCCTCCTCCTCCTCGTCCTCGCTGCTGTCGCTGCCCATGTACGCCGCGAAGTCCTCGTCCTTCAGTCGGTCCTCCGTGAGTTTCCTTCGCAGCGCCTTGGTCCGCGTCGGATCGTCGTCGTCCCACGACAGTTTCACGTTCGTGTGCTGCAACGCTTTCATCTGGAAGTCGGGCGGCTCGTAGTCGCTCGGAACCTCCGTCGCGACGTCGCGAACCTCCCTCCCCTCGAAGCTCTGATCGTCCGGGACGTACCGCAGGTCGAGCCGGCAGCTGCTGCGTTCGAACTCGAGGCCGTCGCACTGCGAGTACACCGCGGACGCGACTGCGTGGGTGAAGCGATCGGTCAGTCGAACGTCTTACCGGTCAAACGTTGAAAGGGAAGCGCGGGTGAAGAGTGACGACGGGAAAAGTCCTTAAGGAACGGCGTGCACCACGCGAACGGGGTCGTATGGGAAGCAGTCTCACCGTCGGCGTCGTCGCACTCGACGACGGCGTAGTAGTACCGCATGCGATCGCGTTCGTACAGACGCATGCGTTCTCTCGTCGCGTTGGCTTCTTCGCGCTCGTCCGGCTCGCTCGCGTCGGAGTCATCGTCCTCGGACTCGGACGAGGAGGATTCGGATTCGGATTCGGATTCGGATTCGGATTCGGATTCGGAATCGCCGCCGCCGCCCTTTTTCTTCTTCTTTCGCTTCTTCGCGGCCGCGATCTTCTTCGCTTTCTTCGCCGTCGCCTTCTCCTCTCTCCGCCTCTTCCGCTCCGCGAGCTTCTTCTTCGCCTTCGCCTTGGCTTCTTTCCGTCGCGCGTCCCTCTTCCTCTCGTCCTCGCCGATCCCGAACGCCGCGAGCGGCCCGTGCACGGCCTCGATCTTCATCCGTTCGAGACCGAAGTCGCTCGGGTAGACGGTGACCTCGCGGACGCCGCCGCGTTTCGGCGCGAACGATCTGAGGGTCGTTGCCCATACGAGCGATGATATCGGGGTGGAGTTGAAAGGCGTCAGAAGCGGAGTTGAAATGCGTCGAGGTGTGTCGGGATTGAAACCGTGGTGTGGGCGTAGAGAAGAGCCGGGAGAGAAAGTCCTTAAGGATCGGCGTTCACATCGCCGACGCGGTCGTATGGGGACCGGTGTGAGAAATAATGAACGCGCCTGAGCACCACGAGGAGGTCCACCGCTCTGAGATGCTGCCACTCCTGGTCCACGATCGCGATGCGTCGTGTCGCGTCGATCATGGGGACGTCCTCGCCCGACGAGGCGGGCGCGACGACGCCGGCGAGCATGCGCGGGATGACGCCCTCTTCCTCAGAGTCGGATTTCGATTTCGATTTCTCGGACGCGTCGGAGTCGTCGTCGGCGTCGTCGTCATCGGAGTCGTCGGACTCGTCGAGGCCGACGCCGCGCAAGCGGTCGCGGCTCGCCTGGAGCTTCGCGTCCACGTCTTCTTCATCCTCCTCCTCCTCCTCGTCGTCGTCGTCGTCAGAATCGCCGTCGTCGTCCTCCTCCTCCTCCTCTTCGGCGCGCGGCTTCGTCTTCGTCTTCGTCTTCTCCTTCGCCGCCGCCGCCGCCGCCGACTTTTTCTTCTTCTTCTTCATCACCTTCCCGTCCTCCTCCTCCTCCTCCTCCGCCGCCGCGTCGTCGTCGTCCATGCGATAATACTCCTTCAGGTCGTCCCCCGCCTTGGACTTCTTCGCCTTCTCCGTCCGCCTCCCCCGCTTGTCCATCCCGCCTCGGTTGTGTATCCCCGTGGCGTACGCCGGGTCGCTGAACATCTTTGAGAATCGCTTGTCGATCTTCACCTGCTTCGCGACGTCCGGGAATCGCATGAAGCGCGGGTCGCTGTGTATCATGGAGAAGCGGTCGTCGTGCACGACGCCGTGCTCGTCCACGCGCTTCTTCGGCTTCGCGCCGCGGTCGCCGCCGCCGCCATCGGGGGGAGGCGCCATCGTGACGCCGCGCGACGCGATGCCGCTGTGCGCTGGTCGGAATGACGAGAAGTCATCGGCCGAAGTGATGAAACAATAAACGCGAAAGGATCTGATGTCTCGGAGCCGTCCTCCGACACACCGCCCCCGCGCGTCGCGTCGCGCTCGCGCGCGCGTCGCCTCGCCGCCATGTCGCCGCCCTCTTCGCCGCCCTCTTCGGCTTATTCGCCGCCGATTTCTTATTCGCCGCCGCCACGGCTATCTCCGTGGCGCGGCGTCTCCGTGGACACGATCCTCGCGCAGGCGGGCGGCGACGCGCTCGGACTCCCCCACGCCGCGTCGACGCTCCTCGGCGACGCCACGGGCTCTCTCGTCCCTCCCATCTTCCCGTCGACGACGTACGCGCGCGACGCGGAGACGTACGCCCCGCGCGTCCTCGACGTGCGCGGCGGCGGCGGCGGCGGCGACGACGACGACGACCTTGCGGAGAAGGATGGCGAATGGCATCCTCCTCGCCATCACCCTCCGTCGCAGTTGGTCTACTCGCGCCCCGATAACCCCACGTACGCGCGATGCGAGCGCGTCCTCGCCGCGCTCGACCGCGGCGTCGACGCGATGCTATTCGCGTCCGGGATGGGCGCGGTCTCCGCGGTCGCGCACGCGACGTGCGCGCGCGGCGACCGACTCGTGTGCCCGCGGCGATGCTACTTCGCGGTGCGCGCGTTCTTCCAGGCGCACTGCGAGCGGTTCGGGATCGAATTCGCGCTGTACGATCAGGCGCGTTCTATCTCACACTGGTCCCCATACGACCGCGTCCGCGTGGTGAACGCCGATCCTTAAGGACTTCGCCCGTCGCATCTCTCCGCCCAGGGTCCCACGCTTTCAATCCCCGCCCTTGACGCCTTTCAACTCCGCTTCTGACGCCTATGAACTCCACCCCGACGTTCGCTTCGTATGAAATGGCCCTCAGACCGCGGAGGGCGACCTGGAGCGCGTCATCGGCGAGGATAAGAAGACCAAACTCGTGTGGGTGGAGACGCCCGCGAACCCGACGTGGGAGCTGACGGACATTCGACGCGCGGCGGAGGCGACGAGGAAGTTTGGGGCGAAAGACGCGGCGCTCGTCTGCGACGCCACCGCGCTCACGCCCGTCGTGGTGCGTCGCGTCTACAGTATCTCCCCGACGACACGTCATCACATTTGGCCCAATCGCGTATCTCCCCGACGACACGTCATCAAGTTTGGCCCAATCGCGTCGCGCCACGTCGACGCGCGCTGACCAATCACATAACGCCCCCGCAGTGCCGTCCGATCGAGTACGGCGCGGATTTCACGTTGCACAGCGCGACGAAGTATCTCAACGGGCACAGCGACGTCGTCGCGGGCGCGGTCGTCGCCGCGCGAGAGAGCAAGGTATGGGACGAGATGAAACGGCAGCGGACGATGAGCGGCGCGGTGTGCTCGCCTTTCGACGCGTGGCTGTTACTGCGCGGATTGCGGACGTTACACGTGCGCGTCGAGAGGCAGTGCACGACGGCTCTCAGGTGCGTTCTATACACTGGTCCCCATACGACGGCGTTCGCGTGGTGAACGCCGATCCATAAGGACTTTTGCGGGCGTCTCTCTCCGCCCAGGGTCCCCCGCTTTCGATCCCCGCCCTCGACGCCTTTCAACTTCAACTGACGCCTTTCAACTCCACCCCGACGTTCGCTCGTATGGAACGGCTCTCAGGCTCGCGACGCGGCTGGAGCGGCACCCGGTCGTGCTCAGAGCGCTGTACCCGCCGCTCTTCGGCGATTGCGACGCGCTGCGTCAACAGGTTGCGACGCCCGGGGGGGGGCGGCGGGGTGGGGGGCTTCGCGACGCGCCGCTCACGTTTTCACCGCCGAGAGCCGAGGTGCGTTCTATACACTGGTTCCCATACGACCGCGTTCGCGTGGTGAACGCCGTTCCTTAAGGACTTTTGCCGG
>Ga0255756_1006842_pt1 | contig 10124 bp, 7 predicted proteins | sample 011ome_20_FD_179956 | JGI IMG/M metagenome (GOLD analysis project Ga0255756, IMG submission 179956) | Coastal salt marsh microbial communities from the Groves Creek Marsh, Skidaway Island, Georgia - 011509CT metaG (version 2) | ecosystem: Environmental > Aquatic > Marine > Intertidal zone > Salt...
CTTTGATTGAGGTCACCGAGGATGGTCCATCCGCCCATGTTCCCCAGCCTGCCTAATATTTCCCATTCGATGGGATGAACGTCTTGGGCTTCGTCCACGATGATGTGACCGGGGTCTGGGGTTCGGTTGGTCATGACACCGATGTATGCCAAGAGGCTCCGATAGTGACTTGCACCTTTCTTTCGGAGCTGCTTGATCGTTTCAGGGAGCTCCCGGAGGTAATGGAACCATTCACGATCTAGTCCGTCCTCTGGGGGTTCGGTAGCGAACCATCTCAGTTCCGCGTACACGTCCTCGTCTGTTGGTGGCTCACCTGAGAGGTTTGCTTTCGCGTTGCGCAGGGCTTGATCGATTAGCCGAGCAAGTCCGAGATCAACGTTTTGTAGTGATTTCGAATGAGTCGGGATGTTGGATTGCGGCAACCCTGCCAGTTCCTCCAAGAGCGAAGGTATTGATCGCACGATGTATTGCGTTGAGTCATCGACGAGTTCACGGAGCACTCCCTGCACGTGCCGGACATATTCGATCGTTGGGCCAAGGAGCAGAACATGGCTGCGAGGCTTCGAATCTTCCGGTGTCCAGGCATTGAGCAAGTATGCGGCTCTATGTGCTCCGATAACTGTTTTGCCGGTGCCTGGGTGACCCTGCAGAACCGAGCTGACCGATGCTGGCTTAACGATTGCTTCGTATTGGTCCGGTTGGAGGGTGGAAAGCACGCTCGACATAGCGATGCTTTTCGGGGCGGCTAACCTGCGCTGGAGAAGCTCGGGCGTTCTGATGGTCCCCGGCTCTGGTTTTCGTTGGGTCGCGGTGGTTGGCTCTTTGGGCGCTGTCGTAGTGGTTTCTCGAGTTTCGTTCGTTTTGGGAGGGTGCGTTTCAGGGATCGGCGGGATTTTTGCGGCCCGCTCGGTGCTGGGAGCTGTTCCTTGGCGCGGTGCTTTAGGCACCTGGAGTTTGGGAGTAGGAAAGAGAGCGCTAACTCCTTCGTCGACAAAGACCGAATCTTGAAGATCAACAATCCGCCCTAGGTGGTGAGCAAGTACTCGGATGGCACCAACCCGGTCACACAATTCGTGGTGATTATCTGGTCGTTGAAAATATGTGCACGCGACCGGAGCGGCCCATGAAAAAACACGCATGTCTTCGTCTTCATGATGCGTAGTCCCGATGTAGAAGTCTCGATGACCATCAAGGAAATCATCATCGTTTGTTTCAAGAGAGACACGTCCGATCAGTGTTCCGTCTTTGGGGGCTTCAATTGCGCCAGGCGATGTCCATGTATTGGCAGTAGATGCGCGAAGGTTCCTGTTGAGCCGCTGCGTCTTGTGCACAAGTGCGTCCCGATATTTTCCCTCGGCCGCGATTTCGTTTGCGAGAGAGGCAGCGATGTTTTCTCCACTCATTGTTCGACCGTTAGTGCGCATACGGCGAGGTAGCTGAGCGAAACAGCTGGTGGTGAGGACGCTTGCTCCTCGGCAATGAGCTGGTCATAGCGGTCCTGTTGTCGGCGACGTTGCCCTTCAACCATGCGGATGACATCCTCACCACGCCCTCGTTCGATCATGGTGTCTAATCTCCGATTGATTCCCTTGATTCTTCTCTCGTGTTGGTCGGTCAGGATCGATTTGCGGGTGCGAGAAATTGATTCTTCCTCCACGTCTCGCTTGGCCTGAACCACTCGGTGCCTCTTCTCCAGTTGTCTCATTGTCCGAGGCACGAGAGCCTGTAAATCCTGAGCGTTCACAGGGGGACCCTCTTTCCAAGCTCCTCGGGCTAATGACGCCATGAGAGCATCCACCGGACCCATTCCGGCGTCTTCACCACTGGCGGAAACAGCTGCACCCCAGATTTCGTCACCACTTCTGGCAGCCTGAACAGCATGAGCCAAAGTCACAAGGTATGTACCTGGTTTAGCACCGTGGGTTCTTGGGATAGATACTGAGGCGAAGCGCGCGTGCTTGTGACCAGGGACCTCTGTGGCCGCCATCACCAGAGGGTGGGTGGATGAGAGCATGTCTGTTTCGGAAACTCTCGCTAGTTCCTGGTCGAGGGAAAGATGAATAGGGTTTCCGTTTTGCAAATCAACCGTGAGCGAACCTGTTTCGGCCCGCGTGCGTCGGCCGTTTTGGATTAGTTCAACAACCCGACCGGCCATTGTCGGGTTTCCCCGAACTTCGATGACTTTTCCTTCATTGAGCCATTCGACACGGCCATCATCGTCCGTTGCGGCCCAATCGGAGAGAAGGTTGGCTAGCTCTGACTGGCCAACGTATTTTCCAGTTGACGCGAGCTCCTCTTCTAAGCCAGCAATCTCGACGTCTTGCGCGATCATCAAACCTGCCGAGGAGTCTGAGACATCCTGCAAAGCAACCTTCTGGGCTTCAATAGCAGTCAAGAATTGTTGCGCTTTTTCCTCTTGTTGTTCGGGGCTCAAACTAAAGTCCAATGCAGCATTTAGAAGATCGATGTGCTCGCCGATGATGGGCTCCAGCTCTCCGATTGATTGCTCAAAAATGTTGATCCGCTCCAAGACACGAATCATGATCCTGGAGTCGATTGCTTCTTCGTTATAGAAGTTGCGAACCAGGATTTTTTTGGAAGTTTGGCCGATTCTGTCGATTCGACCGATTCTCTGTTCGACCTCCATCGGATTCCAGGGGAGGTCGTAGTTGATGACTGCGGAACAAAACTCAAAATCCAACCCCTCAGAGGCCACTTTGTTTGCGAACAGGAAGTCGTAGCCGCCTGCCCGGAAATCCTTCATGATTTGCCTTCGCTGAAGGCGGGGAACATCACCGTTGAGGACTGCGATCCTGTACGACGAACCGAACTTTTCACGCAGATAAGACAGTGTCCCTTTTGACCAGGTGAAAAGTAACGCCGGACGGCCGAGCTTATGGAGTTCGGCGAGGACCTCAGCTAGCTTCGATACTTTGCTATCCGGTTGGGCCAAAACTTGTCGAGCAAGTTCTCTTAGCTCGGGGTGAGGGTCGACCCAGTTCTTGTTGGGGGGCAGATTTGTGTCTCCTTGCCACGTATCGGCCTCATCTTTGAGCACGTTTCGAGCTGCCATGTGAATGCTGGTGCTCGCCAAACGGATGGGCATCTGCATCGCGAAGTACATGGCGGTCTTCGCTTGTTTGGCACGAACTGCGCACCATTTGAGGAATTCTTGATAGAAGTTCGTCTCGGTTTCACTCCATTCGATCTGAATGTTGGCGGCGTCGCGCAGGGGTTTTTGCTCATCAATTTCGGCCCGACGTGTTCGTGTCACCGTCGTGGACAGAGTGTTGAGCCGACTTATTGCTCGGCGCGCAATGGCGATATTTGGCGCATCGAGTGGAGCGGTTGAGAGTGTTTCCACTAGATCTGTGAACTCTGGCTTCGACTTAATCGAATCTTCGAGCACCATTCCGCTCAGCTGCTGAAGAATTTCCTCGAAAACCAGGGGAGTGGCTTCCTTATCGCTGAGCCTCTTCGCTACCTCGTTCAAAACTGCGGTTGGTTTGAGTCGTAGCTCTAAATCTTCAATCGCCGCAAAGTCAGCGGGCTCAAGAAGGCCCAACAGATGGAGTAGGTCGTTTTCTCGAAGGTTGATGGGTGTTGCTGTCAGGAACACGAGATTGGCTCCCCCAGTCCAATCGGAGAGTTGTGTTCCTAAGAGGTAGCTCTTGGTGCTGCTATTGCGCATCGAGTGGGCTTCATCAACAATCACTAAATCAAACTCTGGTGGGTTGTCTTGGAGTTCTTTGAGACCATCCCAAGAACGCATGGTTTCCAGTGAGACGATGTATGACTGTCTCCTGGGCATACGACCGCTTTGATGAAGTTCTAACAGTTTGCGAAGCTCTGCCCGATCAAGGAGTTTCAGGTCGAATCCGAATCTTTCTGCCATTTCATCCCGCCACTTTTCGACGAGACCTGACGGAGCGACGATGAGGACTCGGTCGGCCTCGTGACGAGCCTCTAGCTCAGTCCAAATCAGACCAGCTTCAATGGTTTTTCCAAGCCCAACCTCGTCTGCGATCAGTAACCTTGCCTGGCCTGACTGGAGCAATTTGAGCACCGGTTTGAATTGGTAGGCGCGAAAAACAGTGCGCGTTGCCTGGAACGAGTAGACAGTGTCGGCGAACTTTCCGCGCAGTTTAGTTCTCGTGAGGGTAGCTCCCAGGCGGGCAGCCGTTGAAGCCGGATGGTGAATCCAGTCTTCCGGCTCCTCTGAAAAGTCAGCTGCGGCGAGGCGGGACTCGAGAACGGATTCTCTCCCTGCCGGACCCGAAACGGTGTAAGCCCAGGATCCCGCCAAAAATGACCGTGCTTTCACTTCCACGTCAGCTCCACTGGGCACAGTCACGAGACGCGCGCCAACCTCAAACTTCGGTTCCGGAACACTTCGACCCTTTTCCCAGAGGGCTTCCGCCCATCGGTAAGCCTCTGCGAGAGGCTCTTCGGAATCGTCATCCCATGCCGCCAACTCGAGGCGGTCCGAAGTACCGGACTGCCCAGACGCAACAACTAAAACGATTGGAGATGAAATCCCGAGAAACCAATAGACACCGGCCGGCAGGTTCGCTTCGTTCGACTCCAGTGTCCGTGTTTCGTCAACGACCTCGAAAATCTTCTCAACTTCGTCGTCAATGACGAGGCCACGGGCATAGTCTCCCTCTTGGAGGGCCAATGACAGGTCTCCAGCGAGAGGGTGGTACGCGAAGGTCACCATGATTTGAGACTGTTCCGGGACATCATCGCTACCTTTCATTCTTGATGGACAGTGTCCCAGTTCCGATTGCGCGGACAACGTCATTTTTTGCCGTGGACAAGGACGTGAGTTTGTCCTGTAACTCGGCTTCGGCTTTGCTGAGCGCCTCGAGTAGAACAGATAGTTTTTCTTGTTCCATGTGAGGCAGGTCCGGTACTTCGAAACTTCGAATATTGAGCTGCACTCTGAGAGCTCCTGCATCGACGTGGGCAAAATTTCTAGGATGCTGAATGGCAGCGGCCAAGAATTGTGAGTTGGTCGATGAGTCCAGTACTCGAATGACATGGGTGCCTGAGCCGGCGATCCAACCTTTTTCCTGCCAGACCGTTGCCGCTAGGCCCCTGGGCGCAGCCGCAACGACAATGTCCCCCGGCTCGATAAGTCGCCCGACACCCGGAGGATCCGTAGAGCGCCTCGGAGAGCTTTTTTCGCGGTCCCCGAGAACGATGCTGAGATCTGCGACCGGGGCTCCGATGCCACCGTCTGAAGCAGAGGCCCGAGGGTTTGTGAAGAGCTTGATTCGTCCCTGCTCCTGCAGCTCACCAAGCGAGACAAGATGTGGCTCAACAAAGCCGACATGGAGAGAGGAAGGGTTTAGCGGCAACTCGAGGGAGAGCTGCTCGAGGGACTCAAGCCCTCTTGTCGCTAAATTCAGCTGCTCTTGAGGCTCAATCAGGTCCCTCTTCTTGGCCACCCACGCATTTGGCCGCAAATCCACGTCCCGCGTGAGAAGGAGATGCCGCGGAACCGTTGTGGCATAAGTGCTATCAGCACCCGCCGCATCACCGTCCAATTCGGCGATGGTCGCTTTCGCAACGGGCCCATTCTTAGCTAATTCAGCTATCGCGCTGAGCGAAGCGTCGACCATCACAATCGTGTCAAGGTGGGGATCGGGTTTTTCCAATATCCACAGCGCAAGCGGAACTCCCGTATTTTTTCTCATCTTGGAGGGGAGAGCCACTATTCCCCGGATGACTCCAGCCTGGAGCAGATTCCGGCGCAATTTGGATGCTCCACCCCCACGGCTCAAGAGAGATGTGGTGCTAAGGACTAAGGCTCTACCGCCAGGTTCTAGAGACTCAACTGCTCGCTGAAGGAACACCGTTGTCAGGTCCTGAGGGCTGGGAGGACCAAACGGCCACGTGCCAGCGGATATTGCCGTGTCGGAGACCCTTGCATTGAGCGGGGGGTCAACGACAACCAGCGAAGCGTTCCCTTGAGGGTTCAGCGTGGTCACGTCCTCGACCACGAAGTCGATGGCTAGGCCGCGCAATAGAGCCGATTGTCTCGCGCGGACTACGCCCTGCTCGTTAATGTCGCTCCCTGAGTGATGGTGCCCAATCTTATGGGATGCAAAGTGTTGGAGCAATCGTCCTTCGCCAGAGGCTAAGTCGACGACAGATTGTGTTGACGAAGGAGCTAACGCCGAAAGGAAAAGCACCAGGGCGTCAGGGGTTGAGAACTCACCAGCCATCCGATTCTGCAGCCCACTGTCCATCTCGGACAAAATGTCGGCAAGCTGAGAATTTGTTCGCTTTCCGTACTCGGGAAGTAGTTCAGCCACAACGCTGCTTGCGGACTTCAGGTCAAAGTTGACCAGAGGACCAGAGGACCTCGCTGCCAGTGTTTCGTATTCTTTCAAGACTTCTGGTAGCGATGTTCGGTGTTCCTCCGGCAGGTTGTGGAGCGTCGCGAAGAGCGACCCGAGAAAATCACGCCGTGAATCGCGGTCTATTGAGAGCAGCGCCGTATTCGTCCTTGACTTAGCCTGAGAAAGCTGACGCCCTTCTAGCCACGCGACCACCTCATCTTTGTCGTACCTCAGCCGCTTGGTGCCTTCAACTCGTCTCCCGGTTGGAAAATCCTCGAATCTTCTCATCCAGTTACTGACGGTTGGCATAGAGACATTCGCGAGCTCGGCAATTTCGGAGGGCGAAATTAGGTTTCTAGGGTTCATGGGTTCGATCCTTAGGCGGTTTCTTCAAGTTCGGGGGTGAGGACAATGCATTTGTGGGAAGCGAGGCGCATCAAACGGGACAAGCGATCCCTAGAAGAAACAACAACGGTGTGTACTCCTGAGCCTGCAAGTTGTGCAACACACGGAGCAAGTCCTCCATCACCCGATGCGATAACTGCTCTCTTAAAACGTTGCTCGAGCTTCTCGCTTGTCATCACCTCAGCGAGGCAAAAATCTGCACCATCTTTTCCGTCTCGGACGAGGTAGCGAGCACCGGGCCAGCCGAGGCTCGCATTCATGAAGTTGCCTCTTGACGATGCGACGATGAAGTGATCAGTCTTATCCGACCAAACTGCTTCCAGGTAGCGTTTGCGGGCAATCTCGACTTGATGCTTCGTCGGGTTAGATTCTCCACAAAGGTTCTCCACGTCGATGAGGTGGATGGAGCGTGCTGAAGTCTCAGGCTTAATCGCCAGATTAGGGGCTCTGGATATGTTCGTGATTGTCGCGTTCATAAAAGTACTCTATCAGAACTTTTCATAAAAACAAACTTTTATTAAAACTAATGGAAAAACACTGTCATGAGTGAAGTTTGTTCGTTCTAGATTCATAGGGGCCCCGACCTACCTGATTTCGAGCCGGGAATCTAGGGTGACAGTGACCGAGTTCTTCTGAGGTTTCGCGTCGAAGTAGTCGAGATACAGGCGTGCTCCCAGGATTACAGTCCCGCCTTCTGGCTCTAGTTGGTCGAAAACTTTGGGTGCTAACCATTCCGGGACATGTCCGACTTTTTTGTTACGGATATAGGCAGCCACAGCTTTGCCGCTATCCGAGTACTCGTTACCCGGATCATTCCGAAGCTGAACCTCAATAATGTGCTCCGAGTTGCCCTCTGTTCTCAGTTCAGCCCGAAGAGCTTCAAAGCTTTTCTTGTAAAACATCTCGCCGACGACCGCGATTTCTGCGAGGGGTTCGAGTTCCTCAGTCTGTGCCGGTTGAGCGTCCTGCCTCTCTTCCCCAGGAGCGTCGGTCGCGGGCTCATCGTCACTGACCGGATTCGCCTTGTGCCAATCCTCCATCCGACGCGCAATTTCCTCCTCTTTGATGAAAAAGCTTTGCTGGACGATTTCATGTTGGGCCTTCACTTGGCCGACCGCGTGGAGAGCGGCGGCCTTTGCATCGTCAAAGCCCAGGTCGCGAACCTGCTCGGTAATTTGGTATGCCATCCCGGGAGAAATCTGCGTGACGCTGTGACTTGCAAGACCAGAGGTCTTCTGCCGGTTAGACACGGAAATCATTAGTTGGAGACCACCGGGTTCTTCCGTAGTGCCCAGCAGTTTCGCGAAGTCCCACTCTCGGGTCTGCTTCGCCCCCACAAATACAACCCGGTGGGTGGTGAAATGCGCCACCCCCGTGTCGATCTCCTTGAGGACATCACCAGGGTCTGGACTTACACTCTTGCCCGCTGCTGCCGTGTAGTAGAAGCCTTTAGCGAGAGCCACCGTGAAAGCATCTGTTGACCGCGTGGATACCCGGGTACCTCTTCTCGGCTCAACGAGCATCTGATCCTTCAGGCTCATGACGTATTTTTCGCCATGCCTGAGGGGGAAGGGTGCCTCTGGGTAGGGCATCTTCGTCCCAATTTCGTGCAAATGGCGGGCCCAGTGTTCGGACCGTTTCGCAGCCAGGGCTCGTGTCGACCCTGTTGTGACGAGGTAATAGCCGACGCTTCCCACGATGATGCCACCGATGGCAATCGCCCAAAAAGTTTCCATGATTTCTAACCTCCGGCCTGGTTTCTAGTTTTCGGGCTAAAACGGCTTCCCGCCAAGGGGGACCTGCCCCAAGGGTTCCTGCCTCACGGTGATGTCATATTCTTCTTGGATTGCTCGAGGGATGGGTACCGGCAAAGCTTGGAACAGCTTGAACGCGATTCCGAGGGAATCTCTGTCCATCAGGGCCGCAATTTCGGTGGGGGTCCTTCCCAGCTGCATCTGTGATGCCAGGAACATGACCTCATCACGATGCCACGTTTGTTGGTGGCGAGCTTTGGAGGGGTCCTTCATCAAGTTGTTATCCCCTAACACCACGGCAGATAGCTGTCGGATGATCACCTTCACGCTGACCTGGAAGTGGGCTGCCAACATTTGGGAAGTGAAGCCTGTCAGATACAGCTCCAGTAGCTCCTTTGTGCTCTCGTTCGTCCAGGTGGGAGGACAGATCTGGAACAGGGGGTTATCCAGGAGAGAAGGGGACGTGTGGAGTGCCTGGAAGAGGGCTTCCGCTTTGTTATCTCGCACTACCTCGCGCACACTCTCTAGGGCGTCACCGTCGTAGTCCACATCGATAGCTCCAAACAACAGAGCAACGTGCTCCGATGTCATGTCGTGGACACAACCTTTCGCTGGCTCGCAGTGGACGATGGCTCCGCTGTCAGCGGTTTCGGTGAACCGAATGCGGGCTTCCTGACCGTCCTCTAATTCCAGTGTGATTCCAATGAACATGGGTTCTCCTTACGTCTCTAACGCTAGGGAGCACCCCCGACACGCTCATCGCACTGCATCGAAGTGGGTCTCCCACTCTGCAAGAACCTCGTCGTCTTTTCGCAAACGAAGAAGATCAGGAGTGGAGGTCGACTCGAGGTGGAGCTCGAGAAAGGCTTCTTCCATCCATTCATAAGCCTCCAAGAGATCGGTAGCTATTACTTCTGTTATCTCAATGCGATGATCTTGGTGATAGATGAAATCGCACAAAAAACGCTCAAACATAGGCCTCCTGGTTTGTTGGGATGAAGAAACATACACCCCACCACTGACACCGCCTCAGGTGGCCAGGAGAAACTAGAAGGAAAGGATTGGAGTTCAGCGTCGCGGAAGGAGGAACGTGGAACAGGGAGAACCGCAGCATTGCCCCCGGTGCCGGGCCCCGTGGGTTTGGGGAAATGATTTCTGTGTGCAGTGCGGGCACGTTCTCCGGGATTAGCTGAGGATTTCCGCTAAGCCCTATGCATAGGCATCTCACGCGCGTAGAGTTCCGTTAATCCGGGGAGGTCCTCATGATCGAACACGAAGCGGACTATTGCCCTGATTGCAATGCCATCTGGCGCAAAGACCAAGAGAAGTGTTCGGGGTGTGGGTATGAGCTCATGAACGAGGGAGACTTGCACTCCGGTCCCCACGGGTACTCACCCAACACCGCCTACCCGGAAACCCAGTACGGCAGTGAGTTTGATGAGGAAGCGGAATGGAATCACTAGGTTCTCGGTATGCCAGCTAACTCTGTCACGAAGGAAGAGTTCCTCGCTCTTTGGCAGGAGATACATGGGGAGCTTGATCAAACCTGGCAGGACCGTTTTCTCTCTCGCCCCGAACTCGACGAGATAATTACCTACCCGCGTTATGCGATTCA
>Ga0255756_1006844_pt1 | contig 10123 bp, 7 predicted proteins | sample 011ome_20_FD_179956 | JGI IMG/M metagenome (GOLD analysis project Ga0255756, IMG submission 179956) | Coastal salt marsh microbial communities from the Groves Creek Marsh, Skidaway Island, Georgia - 011509CT metaG (version 2) | ecosystem: Environmental > Aquatic > Marine > Intertidal zone > Salt...
ACTCTTTATCCGGCACGAACATCAGTTTCGTGCACGGGTACGGGTGATCGAATCGTAAGTTTGGGTCGTTTAAAAATTTTCCGGTTTCTTCGTCCAAGGTGACGATTTCGACTTTGTTCTCGTACTCCTCTAAAAACGATCCGATGCCCAGGCGTAATTTTTTATCGTTTCGAACCTTTCGTTTATATATCATCGCGCGTTTACATCATCGCGTTTATCGCACGAAAGAGTGGGAGAAAGGAAGAGCATTTGTTGGTGTCAGTTGAAATTTGCGCGAATGCTCCGACGCGTACAGCATAAAGTACACAACATCGTGGATATAATTTGGATCCCATTCCGAAGAGAATAAAGAGCGGCTCCCGATTGGAATTCCATTTCACACGAACACAGAGAGAAAGAGAGAGTAAAAGAGCGACGCATGAAGCGCTTCGCGCGCATATAAACAAAAAAAACGTAAACGTACCGACCAATTGCACGCGTAAATCAACCACGGCGCTTCGTAGGTGTAGATTTCCGCCTGCTTTTCTCCTGGATTCATGTTGAATTTCTCTCGTGTTATCTGCGCGAAATGTGTCGAAACGAGTGAAGATTTTGAGTAAAAAATACGAGTAAATTTAAAGTGAATGCATTCGAGAATTGACCATCTTTGACGCGCTCTGGATGTAAATAAAAGTGAATACAAAGAAACGAAACGCACATCGAGCGATACATACGGAAGAGATCTCTGGATTGATGTCGTGTATGCTTCGTTCTCGTTCGAATTGAGCTCCCGGTTTTTGTGCGTTTTCGAAAACAACGTCTCGAGAAAAGTGAAGATTTTTTTCTTTAAAATACTACCACAAGAGTTTTTTAAGGGGGAAAACGACCGTCTTTGACGCGCTTTAGATGCACGCAGAAGTGAATGCAAAGAAACGAAACGCACATCGAGCGATACGCACAGAAAAGAGCTTTCGAATGGTATCGTTTATGCTTCGTTCTCGTTCGAATTGAGCTGGTTTTTGTGCGTTTTCGAAAACGTTCGTCTCTCTGAGAAGAAAAAAGCGAAGATTTTTATCAAAAGTGACAGTTGGTCTCTCTGGATTTCTTCAATTTTATGCCGTGAAGAGCGCGATATATATACGCGCACAGATATATATACTCTCTGGAGGGGAAAGAGTCGACGATGGTGACGACGAGAGGGAGGCAGAGGAAGATCGGTCGGAGAGATTCTTTGTGGGATTTGATCGTGAATAACGACGATATTTGTTTTAAACACATTCTTCCGAGATTGAATGGAACGGATGTGAAATTCTTGCACGGAGTGAACAGTGAAACGAGAAAGTTGATTAAGAGATCGTCTTACAACAAGGGGGAGTTGCAAAAGGAGTTTAAAGTGAGAGAGATGTCGTCGATATCGACTTTGGAAGTAGCGTGGGAGCATTATCCGTGGGGTAAGTTGGTAAGGCAGTACGGCCCAAGGAGGGACGAACCATATTTCTGCGAGAGAGTTGCTCTAACGAATAAACTCGAGTTGCTCAAGTGGGCGCGAGAGGAAAAAAAGTGTGAGTGGGATAGAAGGACGATTCATGCGGCCGCATATCATGGTAATCTGGAAATGGTAAAGTATTGCGTTGCAAATGAGTGTCCTATTGATGAGATGGCGTGTGCATGTGCTGCCTTAGAAGGTCATCTCGAGGTACTCAAATACTTACGCGAAGAAGTCAAAGCGCCTTGGGATTCGAGAACTGCCACTTTTGCGGCTAAATATGGTCATCTTCACATACTCGAATATCTTGTTGAGCGTAAGTTTGATAAATATGACGCATGTGCGTGTCGGTGGGCGGCCGAGTACGGCCACTTAGACTGTTTGAAGTACTTGCACGAAACCGCCAAAGCGCCGTGGAACTATTGGGCCGTAGAAGGAGCGCACGAGAACAACCACCCCGACTGTTTACAATACCTCCTCGACAACAACTGTCCTCTACCACATGGTTGGCGATACGAACATGGAGAGTTACACACTCCATAAAATCAACACAACACACACATACACGCACACACATGCGCTTGTAAAAACACAACCTCAGACAGAGAGAGAAACTCCTCATAAAACGTAACGCAAAAAAGAATGTGAAACTCGTACTACTAAACACACGTTATACCTGCGCTGCTTTCCAAAGGAGAAAGAATGCGAGCGAGAGGAAAGAACGACGACTGCACTAGTACTTCTTTAGACCTCACCTCGCGATCAAAAACCATCCTCCGCGCGTTCGATCGGTTACAAAACGAACCCGTTTTGAGCGCAAAATTTGCCAAAATTGGAACCGCGTTTAAAGGCGAGAAAACGATCAACGTGCTCCTTTTAGGCTGCGATCGACGCGAAGGCATAAACGACGGGGAAACGAAACGGATATTTAAGGATTTGGGCAAAGAACGCGGCGTAAATTTGAGCTTGTTTGGACCGAATTTAGTTTTCGATGATGATGATGAGAATTTGACAAGCAGAGGGAGGAGCAACGAGAGCGAAAGCGAAGACGACGATGAAAATGAAAATGATGAGGAGGAGAAGACAAAGGGAAAAGCGGCGCGAATAAACGTCGTCGAACGCGAGCGGTGTTTATTTCACGAGAGAAACAGAGAAAAGGACGAAATAGAATACGATGTGGCGTTTGCGTTTAACGCCGGCGTTTGGGGGTACGATTCCTGGTTGGAGAGCTTTAAATACGCGTTGAAAAGATACCCGAACGCGCCGATAATCGTCTCGGCGTATTCGATGAAAGAGTGCGAGTTGGACGAAGACTGCGTGAGAGAGGGGTTCGGGGAAGACGAGATTAAGTTCGTCTGGGAAGCGGAGGGAAACGAGGAGTGCGCTGGAGAGAGGACGGGAGGCGAGGAGAATGGGAACGAGAATAGCGCCTGGATGTGTTTCGTTTCGAGTCGTTCGTACGGTGAGTAGAAAGAGATTTTATTTGGTCCATTTTCCGTGGCACTGATTTAAGAAGAAGATTGAGTAGAAACGTCGTTCTCCGCGGCGACGGGGCAACTCGTTTGCAATCCACTCAATCGAGCCATAAACTTGGCGTGATTTTCAATCATTTTCCACGTCGACGCGTCGCTCGTTCGAACGCCGAACCGACCAGGGCCGACATTTTCATCGTAAAAGTGCCAAAACATCGAGCCGCTGATTTTGTTCTCCTTGGCGAGTTTCTCGGTCGTTTCGAACGCATTTTTGAAATACATGTCTCGCTTCTTCATGTCCTCTTTTCTCTCTTCCGGTGATTTCCCGACGATGATACCAAACTCTTCCAAAACGAATGGTTTCTTTCCGTTTACGAGTTTCGCTCGGTTCAAAATGAATTGCTTTTGAAACTCGGGCGTTTCGACGTCCCAGGCGTCCGGCCAAACGTGTATCCCGGCGTAATCCACGCACGAAGACTCGACGACTTGCGACAAAAAGTCTTGTCCTTCTCGTCCGGCCCAACGACCACCTCCTTTCCCTGGGTTCATGAAATCCGCGTCGCGTCGTCTGCTGTCGTCGCTAAATCCTTCATACCCAACTGCAACTAAATGATTCGGCGCTTTCTTCTTCAGATATTCGCACGAAGCTTCGATCCACCGTCGCATGTCCTCTCGCGACTTGCCTTTCGCTCTCGCTTCGTTGGCTAGATTCCACGCCATAATCGTCGGATCGTCTCGGTACTGACGCTTCGTGATTGAATTCGTTCTGTACGCCAGGTAATTAATCGTTTCCTTGTAGTACTTCTGCGCTTCCTCGTCCGTAAAAAACTCGCTCTGATCTCGACACGTCCTCGACCATTCGCAATACTCTTTGATCCCGCCCGTGGCGTACCAATTATCCGCGAGGACTAAAACGACTTTAACCTCTCGTTTCTCGCACTCGCTGAGGAAGAAATCCAAACCTTTCAACGCTCTCTCGTTCCAGGTCGTTTTCGTCGGCCTTAAAGCGTAGCCTTCCGTGATTGGATGCACCCAAATCCTCACCACTTTCAAGCCGGTTCGCACCGCCACATCGAGCTGGTTCGTGATGTGTTCTATGCCCAACTTTGGCGTCCATCGGTACGGCGGTGGCGCGTTTGAAGCCGCTTCGACGACCTCCCACTGATTCCACCCGGCGAACGTGAACGGTTTGTTGTTCAAAATAAACTGGTCGCCGGAAACTCGAACGAATTCGTCCGTGGGTAAACACGTGGAACGAGGTGGTGTTTTATCGATCAACAATCGAAGCGTTTCCGAGAAATCATTTTTCTTCTGCGCGGAAACATTAACCACGACTTTAAGGATTAAGAAAAAGAAGAACAGGAAAGACGCGAGAGAGGAGGAAGAGGATCGAATCATTTTTGCGAAAGTGTTTTCGAGAGTCCTTGGACGCAAAAGCCGCTCGGAAATGATGTCGTTTTTTATTCATTGGGTTCACGCATGCACACATGTGGTTTTCCAACAACGAGGCTCGGGTAAAAAAAGAATATAAATTTTCTTTCTTCCTTTCTTTCTCTCAAACGCACACAAACGCGTAGTAGTAGTTTAAATAAAGATATATATGAATTGAATGTAGTACACAACCGCATACAGTACGTAGCAGTTGTCATAAAAAAAGTATTGCTAAGCTAGGAAACACCCTCTAAATTTATTATATCCGACGATGATATAAAACGTAATAATCTCTCTCTCTCTCTCTCTCTAACCCGATTGCGTTATGCGCAAACCGCGATGGATCAAAAATACACCACTACTCTTTTATTATTCATCCGGCTTCATGACTCTCTTCTCGGAGACGTACATGCCATCTAAAAATTTACGAATGTCCTTCTTCTTCACCAAGCACGAATCGTGGATCAACGCGCAGCTCTTGGAAACGTTGTCGATGTCGTTCCCGGTTAAGACGATTTGATCCTTCACGTCGCTCGATCGTTCCGCTTTCACGCCCGGCAACATCTTACATTTCCTCGGTCTCTTCTCGCCCAAAAAGTTACGAATTTCCACCATGTCGCCCTTCTTTTCGTCGATGTTGATGTTAATCGGAAAGTGCGCGTACACCGCTCTCATCTTGTACTCGAACCCGTACAAAACGCCGTCGAACAAGTTGCTGATGTTCGAGCACGTCGATCGCAACGCCGAGGTGATTTTACTCGTCGGAAAGTACATCGCCGCGACAATCATGTTGTTTTCCTTGTCGTGGTGTAAATCAATCTTCGCGACGTGGTTGAAATCTCTCTTCAGTTCGCCTCTCGGCCCCGAGACGGTGATTTTGCGGCCGCTCATCTTCACCGTGACGCCTTCCGGAATGTCGAGCGTACGCTCCGTTTTTACGAGTCTCATTCTTTTTGTTTTCTGTATATAATGTGATGATGAATAATAATAAGAGGTTGAACAATGAGAGGTTAGTATTAAAGAGACAAAAAGAAACCGTTTAATATCAAAACATCAGATTAAAGGAGGAAACAAGACCCCTCAAGCCAAAGTCCTTTAAGTCCTAAAAAAGAGAAAATCCAAGACTCTCGAAATCTCGTCGAAATCGACGCGCAAACTCGCCGTCGCGACGCGAATAAAACGCGATTACGCGTTCGGTGACATCCAACACTATCGTTTCTCTCAACAAAATACGTTTTCATCCGAAAAGCGATTCAAAACGACGGTCCGCGTTTGTGTCCTTTTCGCGACCAAATTTCTCATTTTTCGCGATGAAGAAAAACGAAATGCAACGATTCTCATCGCGCATACGCGCGTTCGAGAGAAAGAGAGACTCCCCTCTCTCTCTCTGCTACAAAAGTATATCGAATGCAGTGCGAGTCGCAAAGCACAAAAAAAAACGTTCGCAACGTACCTCTTTATCGTCGTCTAAATCTTCTTTTAGTGTGACGCTTAGAACCAAAAATGCGAAGAGAGAGAGAGAGACAAACACAAACCCTAAACACATATCTAACACCCTAAACAAAAAAAGCTTCAATTAATCTGCTCACAATCTGCCCTCACATTGCCTTCTGACTGACGCTCCTCGGAACACCACGCGAACGAGAGTTTCTTTCCCAGAGCTACGTGTATTATCGCTCGTCAGTGAGAGCGTGCTTTTTGGTGAATTCTAGCGGCGGAGAGATTTTTATTCGAGAGAGTATATAAGAACTGAACTCAGAAATCCATTTTCCCAAGCCGGGCGGCGGCGGTTCTGTTTTGCGTTCGTCTGACGTTTACGCCGGCAAAGAGAAGAACTGAAGAAGACAAAGAGGAAGTGTATTATCGCACGCAAAAGTAATACGATCAACGAGAGAGTGAAAGCTCAAACGCAAAATCATCGTCGTTCTGAGAAAGAGCATCGTCCCAAATACTAAGAATACTAAGAGTAAGAGTAAGACCAAATGGCAGGCAAAGAAGACCAACAACGAGAAGAAACTTTCAAGGCGAATCCGGAACATCCATCGGATGGAGATGTTCAAACACCTCTCGTCTCCTCGCGCTTGTGCATAAAAAACCTCCCGAAACATTACACGGAAAGGAGGTTTCGAGAGCACTTTTCAACGATCGGAGAAGTGACCGATTGCGTGATTAAAAATACGCACGGCGGTACCGACGAGAACGACTCGAGGAGCAGTTGGCGGCAACATCGAAAGCAGCAGCAGCAAACTTCTCGATGTTTGGGATTTATTGGGTACAAAACGGAACAGATGGCCATCTTAGCGCAGAAATATTTCCACAACACGTTCATCGATACGAGTCGGATCGATGTCTCGTTCGCGGCGAGTCGGAAAGAGCGAGCGGCGTTGAGCGAAAGGAGTTCGTGGTCGAAGTATTCGGCGGGGACGAGCGCGAACGAGAGATTGAAAAGAGAGGAAGAGAAGAAGTTAAAAAAGAAGAATAATAAAGAAGACGAGGACGAGGACAGAGAGGAAAAGAAAGATCCGAATCGATTTATCGGCGTCCGGGAGCGGATTAAGATGGAAAAAGCCGCAAAACTGAAGAAAGAACAGTTCGTATCGCCCGAGGAGAAAATGTTGGAGGAGAAAATGCGAGAAGATCCGAAATTGAGAGAATACATGGCTTTAATGCTCCCGAAGAGTAAATTCGCGGCGAAATTTTGGTCGGACGGGTTAGTGCACGAAGAAGACGATTACCTGTCCGGAGGTCCCGCGCAAACGAAACTCGCCGACATCGAAGATACCGAAGGCGGGAACGCGGACGAGGATTCAGACGACGACGAGTACCAGGATTTAGAGAACGACGACGAGAGTAGCGATGATGATAATAGCAGCAGTAGTAGCGAAGAAATAGATTCCGATTCAGACGACGTTAAGAAAGACGACGCGGTTTCGGACATGGAGTATTTGAAGGCGAAGAGAGGGAATTTTAGCAGCGATTCGGAGGATTCCGAGGAGGGAGAGGAGGAGGAAAATTCTTCGGACGACGACGACGACGACGACGAGGACAACAACGACAGCGAAAAGAGTAGCGACGATGAAGGAAAGGAATTTTCCTTGGAGAAGAACGACGACGATAATACGGAGAAGAAGAAAAAGTCATCAAAGAAGTCGAAAGATGATGATGAGAAGAAAGTAACAACAATAAAAGAAGTCGAAGTCGTCCAAGCGTCGGACATGGAATCTTTACAAGAAACCGGTCGCGTGTTCCTTCGCAACCTTCCGTATACGTGCACGGAGGAGGAAATATTCGACCACATGCAATCTCGCGTCGGAAAATTGACCGCGGTGCACGTCTTAGTGGACAAGTCGACGAAACAGAGCAAAGGATTGGCATACGCGACGTTCGCGTTGCCGGAAGACGGCGTGAAATGCATCGACGTGTTAGACGGTGCTATTTTCCAAGGTCGCATTTTACACGTGTTACCGGCGAAACGAGCGCCGACGAACGCAGAAAAGAACACGCTAGGCGGCGTCGGGAGGATAACTTTAGTAAACGACGACAACGGGGAAGATAACGACGACGAGAACGACCCGAACAACAACTCTTACAAGAAACAAAAAGAGCACGCGCGCAAAGCGGACGCGGCGGATAAAAAAGCATGGAACGCGCTCTTCATGCGTCAAGACACCGTCCTCTCCGCGGTCGCCGCGATGTACGGCGTGGACAAAGGCGATTTGTTGAGCACGGAAACCGAAGACGTCGCCGTGCGGGTCGCCCTAGGCGAAGCGCAAGTCATTGCAAACACGAAAAAAGAACTCGGCGATGTCGGCGTGAACGTCCACGCGCTCGAATCTGCGGCGGCGTCGAGAGAAAATGTCAAAATCGCGCGTTCGCAACATTCGATTTTGATTAAAAATTTACCGTACGAATCCGAGGAATCCGACTTGAGAGAGATGTGCGAAAAGTTTGGCACTTTGAGTCAAATGGTGTTACCATCGACGCGGACGATTGCAATCGCGGAATTTCTAGAGAGCAACGAAGCGCGAAGAGCGTTTCAAGGGTTAGCGTACAAGAGGTACAGACACGTTCCGTTATACGTCGAATGGGCGCCGAGAGACATTTTCAAGACATCGAAGAAGAACGAACTCGGGGATGACGACGACGACGACGATGATGATAGAACAACAAAGTTCAACAAAGAAACCTCATCGAAAGACGACGATGTCGAGGAGGATCCGGAAGAAAAGTCTAAAGTTCTCTTCGTGAAAAACATCGACTTTTCGACCACGGACGAGAGTTTTCTTCAATTCTTTGAAAATCTCTGCAAACGCGCCGGCGGGAAGAACCGAAGACTCGTCTCCGCCAAAATCGCCCGAAAACCAAACTCGGACAAAAGTAAATCTCTTTTATCCAAAGGATTCGGGTTCGTCGAGTTTGAATCGCACGAAACCGCCTCGATATGCTCGAAATTAGTCTCCACCGGCGTCGGGAAGTTAGACGGTAAAGTCTTGTCGATCGAGCTTTCGAGGCAGAAAATGTCTCGAGAAACCGTCGAGGACGACAACACCAACGCGCTCGCGATGAAAAAGAAATCCAAAATACCAAAAGGCAAATCAGCGACTAAGCTCGTGCTTCGGAACGTCGCGTTCGAGGCGACCAAACGCGACGTGCAACTATTGTTCAATCCGTTCGGCGTTCTGAAATCCGTTCGCGTGCCGAAGAAATTCGACGGATCGCACCGAGGTTTCGCGTTTATTGAATACACGACGCAAAGGGAAGCGACGGACGCGATGGACGCGTTAGGGAACGCGCACTTGTACGGGAGAAAGTGCGTGATTGAACGCGCGGACGAAGACGAGACTGTGAATACGATGGATGATTCGAACACCAACGCGGCGGTCTTTGGCGAATCAAACGTGGAGAAGTTGCGGGAGAAAGCGAAAAGGCAAATAGACGGAGGATTGAACCAGCGGTCTTCGAAAAGACAGCAGCGCGCTTAGTTTTGTATAATACTAATTGCTGTACCTACTGTAGCTTTAATAACATCTTAATACTCTATTTCTTTGACCTTAAGCTTCTTCTTCTTCGTCTCGTAACGTGCCGAGCAAAATGGTCGCCGGCCCGGATTGGCCGTTTTGCATCACCGCGGATTTCAAAACGTCTTTAATCGTTTCGCTTTCCATGATGCTTTCTTCGTCATTCGCATCAATAGTCGTCGTTTTTGTCGTCGTCGTCGTTCGTTTCACGGACTCTTCCACGTGCGACCCGAGCAGTTGCTCTCTCAACGCCGCCTCGTACGCGACGTCGAAATCTTCCGCTTGTAAATCGAGTTCGTTTTGAACGACGTCGTGTTCGACTTTTCTCCTCAAATCGTCTTTTGGATTGTCGTGAAAAGCTAAATCTTTCGTGAATTGCTCTAAAAACTGTTCCGACTCCGGGTCGTCCATCAAAGCGTTCATTAAATCGCGTTCGAACGCGTCGGCGTCGAGTTCCGGCGGCGCAATCTTTTTCTTCTCCTTCTTGGAATAACTATTATTACTACTATTATTACTACCGTTGTTGATGTTGTTCGCGCGTTGCACTTCTTCCGCGCCTTTATACGTCGCTTTCGCGTTCATAAACGTCCCGAGTTTTTTCCCGACTCGTTTCACGTCCTCGCTGAATGCTTTCTCTTTCTCTCGCCGTTTATCGTCTTTGAGATCGTCGTCGAAATCGAATTCGTCGTCAAAGGCGCTGGGTCGTCCATCTTCGTCGTCGTCCGAGAGAGGATGCA
>Ga0255756_1006851_pt1 | contig 10116 bp, 7 predicted proteins | sample 011ome_20_FD_179956 | JGI IMG/M metagenome (GOLD analysis project Ga0255756, IMG submission 179956) | Coastal salt marsh microbial communities from the Groves Creek Marsh, Skidaway Island, Georgia - 011509CT metaG (version 2) | ecosystem: Environmental > Aquatic > Marine > Intertidal zone > Salt...
GCGTCCGTATATTTCTCGAGGTTGTAAATTTTTGAACCCCGAAAGAGGGACATCACCATGTAAGAATCATTCTCAGTCTCAAAGTGGTCGTATACAGTGGGAAACCTTATATTCGGAGGGAACGATTTGAGAATTTCCATCTCGTTCATGAATACTTTTCTATGTATGTTTGGAGTAATTTTACATGCGAATCTGTTACCGTGGTAGTCCCGGTAGTGACAAACTCGAGAGAAACCACCCGAACCCACCGTCCCACTCAACATTTGTTATCTCTGATTTTTTAAACCTCGGTGGAAAAATTACAATGGCCCTACACCACACCCAGTTAAAGAAATGTTGTGATGACCACGGATTATTTATATTTCTGAGGGGGTCCCTCGACAAAAAAAATTGGTCCTCTCATTGGGTTATTTTCCTTTATCAGCGAAAATGATTTTATCGTGCATCCTAATTTTTTCGTCTAATCCCCAGGAACGATAGGGAGTTAGAGATAAAAAAAAGATGTTTCCGGTTTTCTAGAAATCCGAGGGATTCCTCCGATTTCTAGAAAAAAGGCATTCTGTATAAAAAAAATGTGATATATTTGTATGTGGGCCCCGTTGGTCATGCTCCTCGGGCTGGTGGGCGTGACTGAGGCCAATAAACATAAGAAAGACTCACATGACTATCTTTACATGAAGAATTTTCTCCCTCCACTCGAATTCAGTAGACTGAAAGACGAGTGCCTGAAGGTCGAGTCCCTCATGAAGGATGACCCCCGGTCCATCACGGAGCGGCGAATGTACTCATTCAAGAAGTACGACTACGCCCCTCGTCTTCTCAACTCCCGATACGTATGTGAAAAAATGAAGAGCTTTACCGTGGGTCCCACCTCCATCCCGATAGAATATCGAGTCTATTCGGTGGGTGGTCACATGGACTGGCATCGAGACGGACAGTTGTTCTTGTTTCCTCAGTATGAGATCGTCCTCACCCTGGAGAACAGTTCCGACTCTGAGACCCAGATCGTGGATCCGAAGACGGGAGAGGTCGTGAGCATCTCGAGCGAACCCAACAGCGTTCTGATCGTTCGTGCGAATTCTGCTTTCCACAGAGTCACCCCGGTGACCAAGGGTCGTCGGACGATCGTGAAATTTGCTTACCATTAATTTTCAGTCTGGATGGTAGTGGCGATGAGGGTGCTTGACCTGTTCTCAGGTACGGGGTCCATAAAGAATGTGGCAACGTCCCTCGGAATGGAGGTCGTATCCCTCGACATTAATGAAAAACTACGTAAACCAGACTTGATGGTAGATATCATGAAGTGGGACTACACTACGTACAGACCGGGACACTTCGATATAATATTCGCCGGAGTCCCCTGCACTGCTTACAGTGCCCTCCAGGTGGTAAATAAATCACCAGAGAGGCGCCAGAAAGATATAGAGGAGAGCAATAAAATTGTAAAGAGAACCCTAAAGATAATAGAGTACTTCAAACCCACCACGTGGTTCCTGGAAAACCCGGCATCGGGTTCCCTGAAGGATCAGAAATTCATGAAAAAGTTGCCATATTACATTGTATCTTACTGTAAATATGGTTTTAGCTACAGGAAAAATACGCAGATATGGACAAACCTGGAGGGGTTCGACGCCAAGAGGTGTCGCCGGGACTGTGACAGCTTGGATCCGGGTGGTAGGAAGCACATCAGTGCCATCGGGGTGCGTTCGGACACCCCCCAGTCCAGGACGTCCTCCCTAGCTCAGAAATTCGCGTACCCCCCCAAGCTTATCCACGAACTTTTAAATAAAATTAATCGTATATAACAAGATGTCCCAGGCGACCTATAGAGAGATCGGAACCCTCACTAACCCAAATCATGCCCTCGAGGTCAATGGGATGGCTTTGTTTGTTAACGTGGAGGGGGGTTCGGGGGACACATTCGTACCCCTGGAGGTTTATTCTGACTACTCCGGGACGACTGACACAACGCTCGGTCGTTCCCGCCAGCTTAGATTTAGGGTAAAAGCCCTCAACGGTGTCATGGCTCCCTCTGGAAACTCGTCCATAGCGACGTGCGACATGGGTATTAACTACATGGCAGATTACTTCTTCATAACCCGACCCACCATAGAAATTTCTAGACCCCACGGAGATTTCACGATTGATTACCTGGGGAACGTGGGAATAAATACAATCGATCCCCAGGGGTACAACTTCAGGGTTTCTGGAACTGGTAGCGTGGACGATCTGACGGCGGGCGTCGCCACGGTGGGGACTGCCACCATCAACACCAGCCTAACCTCGGACACTTTTTTTGAGGCCAACGGCGATTTCCTGATTACTCCTAATTCAGCAAACGACAACGTGGCAATCTCCCTGGGGGATTCTAGGTATTTTTCGGCCCCCCTCCTATTTTGGGGTCAGATGGCGGCCCAGGTGGCGGCCCTCCTGAATGGCCCGAGTGGGATACACGCCACCCTGTCGGTGGGTGACACCACGACGTCCCTCGGAGCAAATATAACATACCTGAGGACCATAAACCCAGCAGATGCGACTGCATTTTCCGGTACCCAGCCATCACCCGGGTGGGTCGAGACGACCAACCTGTTGTGCCTCGCCGATGCAAAATTCGACACGAATATAGGACTGGGGGTGGACCCGGCGGGGGTAGATGGTCTCACCATACTGAGTGACGCAACTACCACCCGGGGGGTAAAGCACGTGTATGGTCTGGTGCAACAATTCGAACAGTTGGACTCCCTCGGTGGATTTCACATACTCCCCACTGCCCTGAATGTTCAAAACACAATGAGTTACAACATCGGATCCATGACGTATCCTCAGAGGTGGGTAACTGCGTGGACAAACTCTGGATTCTACATCCCCGACCTCTCCGGGTCGTATGATACATTTAGTATACTTCAACCCAACACCGTCGACCCCCAGACGTACCCCACCATGAACCTGGTGGCCAACCGCTCCAGCGGAATTGCATACATTGCAAAATCGGTCATAGGTATCCACGAGGGCAGTAGTCAGACAAACAATGCTAGATTTTCACAGATTGATAACAATAATGATACCGGTTACTGTCTGAGGCAACAATCGGACGGGACCACCCACATGAACGTCCCAACGAGTAGAAAGGGGTATCTACGGGTTAACGACGTCACGACGATGGATTGGGATTCTGCTGGAATTGAAGTTACCGGGACGATCATTTTCAATGCATCGACCCACGGCCTTACCGCGGTGACGGGTGACTATGGTACCGTACAGACCACCGGCGCGGCTGGTGGGTACGACGGATTCAGTTGCAAGGGAGCCACGGTATTCATGTCGAACGGAAGCATAGCGGGCATTTACAACGATACAAACAACGAGTGGATGGTCAAGTGTAACCACAACGGCGATGTCTGTCTTTATTACAACGGCAATGTGAAATTATGCACCACCAACACGGGGGTCTCGATAACGGGTAATACCACCATCTCGGGTAATACCACGGTGGGTGGCACCCTGGGGGTTAGTGGCGCAACATCCCTGAGCAGTACTCTGAGCGTGACGGGAGCGACCACGATGTCGAGCACACTGACAGTGGCGGGGGCGACCCAGGTCAACAACACCTTCCGCGCCACGGGAGCGACCACCCTAACGAATACCCTCGCCGTTACGGGTGCAACCACCCTCTCTAGCACCCTCACAGCGGCTGGAGCAACACAAATCAACAACACCCTCGGCGTCTCGGGGGCGACCACCCTCTCGAACACCCTCGGCGTCTCGGGGGCGACCACCCTCTCGAACACCCTCGGCGTCTCGGGGGCGACCACCCTCTCGAGCACCCTCACAGCGGCTGGTGCAACCCAGATCAACAACACCCTGACGGTATCAAATGCAACCCAGATCAACAGCACCCTCGGCGTCACTGGCATCGCCACCTTCTCCAACAAAATAAATGCAACGGGAAATATCAATACGGATGCGGCATACAGGATGGATAGCGTCGACGTGATAGATACGAGCAAGACATTCGTGGGAACCGGGGGTGTGAATACGTCCGGTGTGATCAAAACCACACACGCCGGTACCTCAAAAACAGCTTCGTTTACGTTTTTCGAAAGCAACTACGGCTCCCTCGACAAGTTGTCGACGATTAGTTTTTCGGGAGGAAATCACGACCACCCTGTTGCTTCCAACAATGCAGATCCAGCGCCGGCCCACAACCACGACACCAGTACCGTAGGTGTAGCATTTTCTGGCCTAACACAATTCGAACACGATGGGCATCTGGAAACAGATATCTTAGCTAGAAATTATGGAATCTATTCGACGAGCGGCATCATGAGCGAGTTAGGGATCTATATGGCATCCGACAGAAGGCTGAAGAAAAACGTGACGTCCTTGCCCCTGAGATCGATGAAAAATTTTTCCAAGCTCCGTCCGGTCCAGTACGAATGGCAGTCCACCGACGTCGATAAAAGAGGGATTCGTTTCGGGTTTATTGCACAGGAAGTGCAGGACATCTACCCGGAACTGGTCCGTCAGACGGGCGAGAGAACTTACATATTTATCCAAGAAAAATGTAAATATCAAGTCCGACCGGACAACACACTATCGTTCCGAGTCCAAACGAAAATGGATGCCCCACTGTGCGTGGGAGATGAATTGGTCCTCGTCGCGGGTGCGATCGAATCCGACGAGACATCGTGCAAAATCAAACGAATTATATACAATGACGACGACACGTGCGAAGTGTTTGTAAAACACGAAGGTGTCATTTTCATGGAAGATGATTTCATATTCCTCAAGGCTCGAATCATCTATTCGCCCCTGACGGTGAACTACGAAGAATTTGCGCCCATTCTAGTGAATTACACACAGAAGCTCGAACAACGCACACAGACGCTCGAAAAGCGCGTGAAAATGTTAGAAAAATTAGTCTACGAAAGGTTAAAGCAATGAATTATCAAGTCGTGGATAATTTTTTGACTCGCGAAGAATTCAATAAAATTCACGACACGATCATGAGTACAGATTTGGCATGGCAATGGGCCGACAAGATCGTGGACGATGATGACCTCGAATTCCTTCATCGTTCGCAGTTTGTTTCACCATTTTACCATTATTCTACAGGTAAACGAGACGGTGTTGAAATTCTCAAACCCATCCTGGACAGGTTATGTAAAGGAAAGGAAGTCCTGCGAATTAAGGCGAATTTACAAACGTATTCACCAAACCCGACTCCAAATAAGTTTCATGTAGACATGTTGGATGAGGATGGTAAAGCCATTAAGGACTACTATACTAGTATTTTTTATCTAAATACATGCAATGGAGCAACAATATTTGAAGATGGCACTGAGATCGCAAGCGTGGCGAACAGAATGCTGACATTTGATGGCGAACTTATGCATACGGGGAGGCCGGCGAGTGATGCAAAAAGACGCGTCGTCATCAATTTCAACTACAAGTGAACTCGCTTCAACCATCCCGTCATTATTATTTTATCAGATGAGGTCGGTGCGAGTCCCTCATGGATATGCGTCCAGTAAGGAGGGAAGAATAATAGATTTCCCTTACGACAGGGCACAGTTATTCCCTGTCTGTGGAACTTGGTCCCACCTCCCTCTTCCACGTCTGTCAGGTAGTATATAAAAACTAAAACCCTATCGATTGTATCCCTGGTCGAAGGGTTGTCTAAGTGTGGAATGTAGCAGGTTTTCCCAGGGACGGACTTTTGAATGTGGATGTCAATTATTTCCATGGCATCCTGGCCCTGCAGCATTTTAATGCCAGGACAGATTTCCATAAGTTCGTCCACATCTCGATTAATTGCATTTTTAATCTTCTTGTATATGTAGCCATGTTCCTCAGGGTGTCTAAACGGATCGATATCTAGGTCCATGGAATTCTTAATACTTGGTTCGTAGCGTTTGTTGATGCCAACAAGTCCCGGGTGCTTCAAGTCGTCCCTCTCGAATAGTTCAATAAGTTCATCACAGAAAGCCGGGTCGAGGGCCTCGGGCTTTGTGTAGATTTCGTGTCCGAGGTGTTCCATTTATCTTGCCAGGGCATTTTTGTTTTGGGAAAATTGATGCGTGATTTGAAGAGCAAATATTTTACATCCCCTATCATAAGAAATGACGACCATAGCGTATAATGACGTGGGGCTGGTGGTGCCGTTGCACCCCCTGGAAGTGTCGGGGCAGGTATTCATACAAGAACCCGATCGCAGCAATTCAGGAACCGATGTTCCCTTCGAAATTTTTTCGGATTATTCTGATATCGAGTCGCTGGATATCGATAGTTCCACCAGCAGATCTTGTCGCCAGTTCAGAATGCGGATCAGGGCCCTGAAATTATATGGGAGGATTGTTGACATGATTGAACAAAACACCCGATACGATACGAGGCCTGCTGCTGAATTTTCCAACTCCTTCGACACCTACCTCCCCCAGTCGACCCTCACAAACAACGAGTACGCGACAACTGACATGGGAATGGATTTTCTAGGTAGATATACCTTCTGGACGTATCCCAGCATAACGTCATCGACCGAACACGAACTGGGGATGGTGATACAATCTCAGACTGCCTACGTGGGGGTGGGCACGGTGAATCCCCGCAATCAAATTGAAATTTCGAAATACGCCACGGGGGATTCCACGGTGGATGACTACCCCGGGAGCGGTTCCCTGGGAATCAGGAATGCCGTTGGTAACCAGACGGCAGCGAGTCCCACCGACGTTGGATACAATCCCCACATACAATTCTACACCCACCAGGCACAGTGGGGGGTGGCGCTGGAGGGAGACACCGCCTCTGGCGGAACAATCCAGGACGGCAGGAGGGACTGGCAGATGGGAGTAGAATCCTCCGGCACCAAGGAGATGGGGGACTTGTTCGTCATCAGGACCTCGATGGAATCAAATGAATCCGTGGCGTTGACAATCAACGAGACGTCGGTCGCATTTGGGGGTGGTATCACCGACGGGGTGTCATTCAATATTGGGTCCCAGCAGGACCTGGGTGATTCTGGTGTTCTCCAGATCACGAGTGGCGAGGTACCCTTATTCGACTTCACCCGCGTGGGTTCCTCGAACGTGACGAATGCGTCCAACCCCCTGTTGTACGTCGGCGTCGCCGGGGGCGCCTCGACCCTCACGATGTATAGCCACAACTACCTCGATTCTGTAGCTTCAAACTATTACGCTGGTAAAACGGTATTCAATATGTCTTCGCCGGTGGATCCCACGAACCCCAGTGGGCTGGAACCCAAGATTAATTTTGCCCTAGACGAGAACCCCGTCCTCACGATCGATTCCACGGGATTCCTGGGTGTGGGTACCGAATATCCAGAGAGCGCGATTCAGATAGGAGAGAAGACGAATGGATGGATTGATTATGACCTGACGTACGACACTGCCGACGCGGTGACCATGATTCACCCGTACGAGGCTGCCAGACCCGCCGACGGCACGAGGATCCCTGGGTTCGTCATTGCGAAGGGCAGTTCAAACAAACTGGTCAAGTCCTCAATCGATCTGTACTATCCCGTGGGATCCAACGCCCAGGCGGGCGCCCACAATGGATCAGGCCTCTCCATAAGTGTGGAGAACAACGCGGGAAATGGGGGAGAAATTGTTGCAGGATTCTCCAGGGACCCCACCAACACCACCGGATTCGTCGAAATATTCGGCGATCTCCACGCGAACGGGACCATAACTTCAACGTCCGACATCAGGCTGAAGGAGAATGTCGTGGAGGTCGACAATAACCTTCAAAAAATTGAAAAATTAAAAACGGTGTCGTTCAATTTTATCGACCGCCCCGACTCCACCAGCCTGGGTCTGATCGCCCAGGAGGTGAGGGAGACCCTGCCGGAGGTCGTTCGGGAGAATGGGGGCATGCTGAGCCTGGACTATAATGGCATCGTCGCCACCCTCCTGGGGGCCGTCAACGAACTGACGGAGAGGGTGAAATTCCTCGAAAACAAAAAATAGATCAGGTCGTGCTAACGGCCGGGTACCTACCCATCGTTTTTCATATATTTTTTTTAAACGTCCATTTTAAATGTCTATCTTCGGGTCTGGGGGCCTCCCCATATCGGGGGGGTCGGGGTCCACAACGTCCCTCTATCCCACCCTGAATCAAGTGACAACCAGTACCGGCACATCAGACGGGAGTTCTGAAAATGCTGGGGTCGGATCGGCCTACTCGGAATACTCCATATATATGACAAACGCTGCTAAGATATTCTACTACTCCGGCGGCGGCTGGGTCTCCCTAGAACCCCCGGGGACGGGGGGAGCCGAAAACATGTCCCAGCTCCAGGATGTCGATCTATCGAACTACACCGCCACCGATCGTAACGTGCTGGTATATGACGCCCAGGATGGTTTCTGGAAGCCCTCCCGAAGCCCAGGAATCCTGGCGGTGACGTTGGTGGATGGTGTCCTGAAACTGAGCTCCGGGACTACTGTCCTGGAGAGAAACATCACCCTGGGAGCCGACAAGTTCATCAGCTGTGGAAGATATTACATCGACCCCGCGGGACTCCTTCAGACGGGCCTCGCGACGACCGCGGACGAGCTCATGTTCGCGTACCTCAAGACCACCCTGGATGAAACCGTAATATTCTCCGAACTTTCAAATAACTGGGTTAAGATCCCCGGAGACATCACGGCCATCTCGGTGGGGACCGACCTGACGGCCCAAATTGATGCATCCTCCCCAGGTACCTACACCAAGGCGGAGTTCTACCCCACCAATTATACCTACGTGGAGTCCCAGGTGGTGGACCCCGACGAGCACAGCGTCCGCCTGGGACTCAGGTACCTGAGTGACGTGGATTTTGTAACGGAACCCGCCACGGACAACGAGGTGCTGGCTTTCGATTCGGCGTCCCAGAAGTTCATTCCCCGGCTATTTGGCATCTCCGACCTCAAGGATGTCGACGCCGTGGGGGTCGTGGATGGCGACATCCTTAAGTATGATGTCACGACGGGGGAATTCAAGGCGGACACCCTCTACTTCGACACCCCCTCCCTGAAGATCGTGGAGGCCGACCCCGAAACGGGAAAGCTAACATTCAGGGTGGGGAAATCCCTAGTCGCGGAGAGCTTCACCCTCTCGGGAAATACTTACGTCAAGAAGAATACCGACGAGTATTACCACATTTCCGCCTCCGGCGAGTACACGTCAGATCCCGTCCCAGGTACCGGGGGGGTTCGCTATCCGGTCTGGCAGGACGACGCGGGGGGGACCCACATCATTTACGTGGATGACCCGACGACCCCCTACTGGGCCCTGGTGCCGGCGTATCACGAATCTATCGCCAAGAATGTCCCCTACCTGGGGACCAAAACAAATCTGGGATTCTTCGTCTCCGGGTTTGATCGCCCGGTGGATGCCACCATCGTCCACACGGGGGAGACCATCGTGGACGAGGAGACGAGTGTACTCACCAAGGTGCACCTGAGATTGAATAATCTGGAGGACGTGGAGATATCGGGGGAACCGACAGACGGCCAGATCCTGGTGTTCGACGGAACCCTGGGGAAATTCAAGGCCTCCTCGGCGGCCGTACCCGAGTGGTCCCTCCTCAAGATCGACTGGGAATCTGACAATTCCTTGAAATTCCGAGTGGGGACGGACTTCACCCCCGAGAAAATCACCTACAGCTCGATGGAATTCCATCCCATCGACAAGGAATCCTACTATTATGATGGAACCCAGGTGGTCCAGGGTATTCCCCCCACCCTGGGGGGAGAGACCCTCTGGTGGAGGGACGGGGGGGTGGCGGAACACATCCTATTCGACGATACCCAGAACGCGTGGATATACCTGACGGACGCGGGGGGACCCGTGGCCGGCGCCGCGTACACACTGCCGGCGTACACCCTGGTGGGCCCCGGGGTTTCTGGGGTGAATAGGCCCTCCGGTACGTCGGTCGTCCACTCGGTCGAAACGATAACCAACGAGAGGTCGGACGTGTACACCACCGTACAGTTCGAATTGAACCGGATGAGTGATGTCGATACGAAGAGCAGCGTCGTGACCGACAAGCAGGTGCTGATGTACGACGCGGCGTCCTCTCTATTTAAACCCACAGACATAGATTTTCCCGTCAAC
>Ga0255756_1006862_pt1 | contig 10106 bp, 10 predicted proteins | sample 011ome_20_FD_179956 | JGI IMG/M metagenome (GOLD analysis project Ga0255756, IMG submission 179956) | Coastal salt marsh microbial communities from the Groves Creek Marsh, Skidaway Island, Georgia - 011509CT metaG (version 2) | ecosystem: Environmental > Aquatic > Marine > Intertidal zone > Salt...
GATTCGCCGGAGATGTTAGGGTTGAAACTGAGGAAGGAGAGCGACGGGAATACGCAGAGGAAGACGAGTGGAGGTGAATTGGATGACGACGAAGGCGATGGTGTTGACGAAGGAGAACGAGCGAAGAAGCTTGGAGTCGCCAGCCATCGCGACAACGACGTAGACGTAGAGAAGATCGTAGAAGAAACCGTAGTAGAAGAAAAAAATGAAAAAATAGCAACACCGCGCGTGCGCTCGACGGTGTATGATCCGTTACCGAACCAATTCCAACTGAACGGCGAGCCGTTCGACTTCACCTCGTTGAGAGGTAAAGTTACGCTCTTCGCGAACGTCGCGAGTAACTGAGGCTACGCGAGCGCAAACTATAAAGGCTTTGCCGGTTTGCGCGAACGCTTCGTAGCGAAAGACTTTCAAATCGTCTCGTATCCTTGCAATCAGTTTGGTCACCAAGAACCGGGAACGCCGGAGGAAATCATGAAGTTTGCCAAAGAACACGACTATCCCGAGGACGCTATTTTAATGCAAAAAGTAGACGTGAACGGAAAGAACGCGGACGAGAATTGGAAGTTATTGAAAGCGGCATTTAATAACAAAGCCGTGTTTTGGAACTTTGAAAAGTTTCTGGTCGATAAAAACGGCGTTCCGAAGAAGAGATACGGCAGCACGTGGTCCAAAGATATCGCGAAAGATATCGAAAGTCTCCTGGCCGAAGAACAAGAACAAGCCGGCGAAGACTTGTAAAAATAAAATGTGAGAAAGAAACGCAAGATTAGAAAGAACTCGTTTTCCCTCCGCGTGTGAGTAGTGACGGCGCACTCCGATAAATGTAATCTCGGGTCGCTCGATAGAACGCGCCTCTTACGTAAAGAGAGAGAGAGAAACGAAGCTGTTGTTATATATTCGATGTGTACTAAAATCCATTTTCTCGCCTACACGCATAAAGTTCGTTACAAAAATATCACATGCCCCCTAAGAAGAAGAAAGAGAAGCAGCAAATACCGACGGAGAACGAGCTCGAGTACGCGCGATGGGTCGAAGAAAACGTCTGCGAACTCGTCAAGGTCGCGCCGAAAAACAAGTTCGAGGTGTTCACGTTCGCATCCGAACACGCCAAAGAGGCTGGCATAACGTACGCGCACATGGGGACGATGTGCGAGACTTCAGCGGGCACGTTTTGCGCGGCGTTTCAATGCAGCGCGTTTGGATGCGAAGGGAAACCCGGGCAGCACATCAGGTTTTCGATTTCGATGGACCGGTGCGAATCGTGGTCTAAAACTGCGGTTCCCATGTACGGATTAAACGCGCTCTGGTCGCCGGTGTTGCATTACTCGGAAAAGAGAGACGAGATTTTCTTGTTTTACAGCGAAAGCCGCAAACAGCTGTCACCCGGGGGCGATATTAAACTGATTCGCACGAAAGACGAGGGGAAAAGCTGGTCGGAACCGACGACGATATTGACGCACGAATCGCTCGGGGGCGTTCCCAAAGTCATCGCGAATCGAGTGTGTGTAGGGGTAGCGCCAGGGCATCTTCGACTTCCGTTTTGGACCGAACCAACCGATAGTTGGCTTCGGTATCGCGATTATCATCCGATGGCGGAAAACGCGTCGTTGTTGAAGAAAGTATACCATAGTCCAATGGGTAGCACAGATGATAATAACGAAAGCGTATATTCAGGCACTATAGACTCTTTCGACGAAGGAGAAACATGGAAAACTCCTACGATGGATAAATTGATCAAGTTTCCCGAGCACACGTGGTTGATAGAAAATAGCGTGGTAAGGAGTTTGTCAACCTACTTGATGTACATGAGAAGCGCAACTGGGGAGGTTTGGTACAGCGTAGACACACATAGCGATATCGCAACACCATCGCATGTCTCTTGGAGCAATCCAAAGCCCATTCCAAGTCTTCCGAATCCGAATTCAAAAGTAAGCGCGGATATGGATGATGTAGATGGCTCCTTGGTCTTCCTCGCGCTCAATCCATCAAAAACGAAAAGAGCACCGCTCGGTATTTCTTTGCGAAGCCTAGACTCTTCTACACTCGAGGAAAACTGCACCATAAAAAATGTTTTCTTCGAAATCGAAGGAGACCCGAACGGTAACTTTAGCTACCCCACGACGTTTAGGAGCGACCTCGACTTGTACGTCATTTACAGCGTTTGGGGAGTCGGTATTCGCGTGTGTCGAATTCCTTCCAGAGATGTGGGAGACGCGCTCAAGCGCGCATTCAAAGCGTTGCCGGAACAACCTAGTATATCAGCAAAACCGGATGTGGCTGTATCCACTTCACTTTTCAGATAGACAACATCGTTACTGTTTGCCTTCGTGTTTAAAAAACCGTCCAATTGTGTTGTCGTATATGTATGTATAAGATTTTAGTCTAGCCGTCGCGCAAACGTATACACGCCTTGAAAAAAAAATGTAGAAGTTCTGAACTCGGTCTCGTGCGTGTCGAAACGTGAAAAAGCACCTCACGCACTTCACAAATCGAAACGCGCGAGAGATAAATAAATAGGTGCGATCGAAGAAGAGCACAGAACCGATCGCCACTGGCACGCGCGACGAAATTTTGCAAACCTAGAGCGACCCGGAAAGAAACAACGACGAGACGGGGTCGTTTTGCGTTCGACCGAACGACTCTCAGAGAAGTAACGCGTTACGAAGAGCGGCGCCTTAAAATTTCCCGGCGGCTGGCGGCGATTTCCTTCCGAGGTTGGTTTACGCACCAATAAGCGCGCGGCTACGAATACACGCACGGATCGTGAGGGAGAAGACAAAGAACGTCGTCCCGGATAAAACCACGAGACACGAAGAAAACCATCAACGATGCCGAAAAAGTCCACCAAATCGAAGTCCAAGCGAACGACGTTGAAACAAAAGTACAAAGTCATTCGCAAGGTGAAGGAGCACCACAAGAAGAAGAGGAAAGAGGAAGCGCGATTGAAAAAGCTCGGGATTAAACCGAAGAAGCCGAAAGAGATTGGCGGCGTGCCGGCGAATTACCCGTACCGAGATGAATTAATCAAGGAGATGAAGTTTGAAAACTTTCGTCAGGACCACATCAAAGAGCAGAAGAAGTTGGAGAGGAACCAGAAGCGGCTGGAGAATAAAGCGAAGGCGAAAGCGGGCGGAGAGTTTGCAGATTTGGCGACGATGGCGAAGAAGAAAGAGAACGCGTACGAAATGAAGTTAAAAGCGCAGCTGGCGGAGACTATTGGTAGTGATGCGGATGGCATGCAAACGGACGATAGAGATTCAGATGCGAGTCGACGGGCGTATTACAAGGAGTTTGTAAAAGTGGTCGAGCTGTCAGACGTGGTCATTCAAGTGTTGGACGCGAGAGATCCGTTGGCGTGTCGAGCGCCAGAGGTGGAGAGATTCGTGAGGAAAACGAATCCCGGGAAAAGAGTCATTTTGTTACTAAACAAGATTGATTTAGTGCCGAAGAGCAACGTGGAGGTACGTTTTCGTGATTGTTATTTTTTCTCTGCATTTATATGTCTCTCTTTCTCTCTCTCTCTCTGCGGGGGTGATGAAGAAAATATTTAGCGGATTTCGCTGATGTCCTGCGCGCTAAATGCTACACACATTTGTGCGGGATGCTTGACGTTTACCAATATAATGATAGGAAGAGTCTGACTCGCAGAGAGTGAAAATTTTGACGATATTTTTTGTTCGTTTCACGCATTCTCTTTTGTTTTTTGTTTCAAAGCGCGTACTCACCGCGAAACCGATCGATTCTTCTATTTATTCGTACAGGCGTGGCTGAAATATTTTCGCGAAGAGCTTCCTGCGATTGCGTTTCAAGGCAACAAGAAATCAAAATCCAACGGCGGCGGGGCAATTTTGTTGCAACTGTTGAAAAACTACGCCAGAAATAAAAACATTAAAACGTCTATAACCGTCGGTATCGTCGGATTTCCAAACGTCGGTAAATCGTCCATCATCAACGCCTTGACGAGATCCTCAACCTCCGCGGCGACTGGAAATACCCCGGGCATGACGACAAAAGCGAAGGAAATCATCTTGGACAAACACGTAAAACTCTTAGACAGTCCTGGCGTTGTGTTCTCGTCTGCAAACGGCGAATCGGAAGGTGCCACTGCTCTGAGAAACTGCGTCAAAATCGAACGTCTTACGGATCCTATTGCTCCAGTGCACGAGATCATCCAACGGTGTCCACAAGAGAAACTGATGGTGACGTATAAAACTGGAAAATGGACCGACGTGGACGACTTTTTGAGACAAGCTAGTCGTTCGATGGGTAAACTGAAAAAAGGAGGTATTCCGGACTTAGTCGCCTCGGCGAAAGTTATCTTAGCCGATTGGAACGCCGGGAAGATCCCGTACTTCACGCAACCGCCAAAGTTCCGCGAAGGACACGAGCAACACGCCTCGGCTGAGTTTGTTTCTACGGAAGCGAAAGAATTTGACGTCGAAACCGCGTACAAGAACGAAACGTCTACGGTTATTGCTGGTTTACCGGAGAACGACGACGTTGATTTCGCGTTGATGAGCGATACCATCGGTTCGGGCATGATGATTGAAGAGCACGAGGATGTTTTGATAGAAAGAGCGCAAACGAATGGCGGCGCAGGCACGCGAAACATGGACGACGACGAAGACATGGACGTTTCAGAAGACGAAGATGCGAGAGAGTTAGACGATGGGGCTGGGAAAAGACAAACATCCGCGGCTGCCCAGCGCGCTGAACGCGCCATGGAAATTTCCAAGCGCGCCGATGCTAAGGCGCAACTCGGGAGAAACAAACAGTTGTACGGCAACGAAGGTCAGTATAATCCTGCGCAAGAGAAAGCGAAGAGAAAACGCATGAAGAAAGAGAAAGAAATCGCAAAGAGTCTGGAACAAGACGACGCGGATGGAAGTGATTTCGATTGGAGCGAAGACGAAGACGTAGAAATGTAAAAAAAACTCTACATTGTACAAGGTATCTTTCTAAATCAACTATTACTAAAACATATCTACCTGCTAAAGCGTTAACAACGGCGCGTCGTCGTCAATGTCACTTTCTATTAAAGATTCTTCTATGTCGTCATCGTCGCTTCCTTCGCTGCCCGTGTCCCGCTCATTCTCCTCTTCATCATCTTCTTCTCCCTCCTCGGATCGATCCTCTTCCTTCAAAATCCACAAGAAGACTCTACCTAACAAAAAGAGCATCCGCCACACGTTCAGCGCTAATTTTGCGGTCCAAATGCGAGCGATTACTTTTGCACCAGAATTCAGATTTCCATCCTTAATCAACGTCGCGCTTAAAATGGTCGGTAAAAATACGACACCAACTCCCGCGACCATGATTTCCCTGGCATACGCGTACGATTTCGTCGCATACATTAATCCGTCAAGGACGAAAACCATGGCATTTACTGGTTGGGCCAAACTCACAATGCGCCACGTTTTACTGAGATAATAATTCGTCTCTTTATCTGTGCCTACGAACAATTTGCGAGCAGCATTTCCAAAACCTAAGAACACTATGCAAAAGAAAAACCCGAGACTGACGCCATAGGAAAGCAATCGAACCGTCAACACGCGCAATTTTTTAATCAATCTGATTGAATACAATCTGCTTCCGTAAATCGTAGCAATCGTCGCGAAACCGTCGACTATGTAGCTACACACTAACCACAACTGAGCCGTTAAATGATGCGCTGCCAAGCCTTCGACAGATAACTTTCTCGAAGCAACGAGCACCGCGATGAAAAACGAAAGCTGTAGCAAAATAGACCTTCCGAACATGTTCAACGCGTCCACGAAATATTTCTTACTCTCTTCTTCTTCTTCTTCTCTTTCTCCCTCTGCGTTTTCTCGCGCCGTCTCTCTTCTTCTTTTGACTGCTTTTCGTTCCAATCCAATCCTTTTCGGAGGACTGAAATACACGATTGTCCATCCTAAAATCGAATGGAACATCACGACTACGAAATAGGCCAGACCGAGCGCGTCCAACACCCCTCTCTCTCCTTTCGCCGAACACATCCGCAACACGACGCAAACCATAGCGACTTGCAAAATCGCAACCGCGCTATTCATTAAGGAAACTACGTGAACATGTCCAAACCCCCCTAAAACACCCACCGAAGCATTCGAGGACGTCTTAAACGGCATCGCCGCGCAGCGCCAATAGTAATAGCCTTTCCCGACGCTTAGCTTTTCCGTTTCCCCCAACGCGCTAAACAAGCCGTCACCAGAGAGCATCAAAACCACACCAGCCATCGCCCCTGACAATATCGAAACGAAAAAGCTCCTCTGCACGTGTCTCTTTAACTCTCCGTCGTCTCCTTTCGCGACTTGCCCGCCAACTTTAGAAATCGAGCCATCGACGAGAAACTGGAACACGCTCGTGCCTAAATTCGAAACGTTGACGCACACGCCAAACGCCGCGAGAATCACGCTGCTTCGTTTGCCGAGAACGACGTGTTGCAGCGCTAAACCGATGGGTCCGGCCGCGTTTTGTATGGAAGCACTGAGAGAATCTCTCAGGAGCTTTTGGTGCGAGACGTCCTGGTTTATTACATTTGTTCTTGGCATTTTGCGTCAAAAAAGTGCCGCATTCTGTAGAAAAAGATACACACAAAATGTCACTCACTGATTTCGACGCCGCGGTGCAGCGATGGACGATCGTCGCCGCGATCACTTTTTTCTTCCTCTTCTTCGTTTCCGCCCCGTACGGCCGTTTTCACAGCAAAAAATGGGGTCCAACTATCGATGGCAAAATCGGTTGGTGCGTGCAAGAAATCGCGAGTCCAATCGCGCTGTCGTACTTTTACTTCTTCGCCGCCGACGCGCCGTTTCATTTCCCGAAAGGCACGAAACCGCTCGGAAATGGAGGCGATGTTCTCGTGTTGTGGTGGTTTGTGGCGCATTACGCGCACAGAGCGATCGTCTGGCCGATGCGAAGGACGTTAGGGAAGACGAATTTCCCGGTCGTTGGTGAGTCCTTTTTTAACCGCTTTTTTTTACTCGATGTGTGAAGGCTGTGACGAACAAATATCCGCGCTTCTTAAGCCGTTCCGGCTCGTGATGCACAAAACGATATTATGGTTGAATTTCTTCTTCCGAGCTTTCTGTGTTTGTTTGTTTTCGCGCTCGCCGCGCGCGCGCGTGGAACGTTTCGTGTTTTAACTAACTTCTCTTCTCCCCTCGCGTTTGTAGGCTCGGCGGTCTTGTTCAACCTCTTCAACGGCGCATTCGTGGCGTCGGAATTGCGAGCGCTGGGAGGCATTCGTCGGTCGCAAGATGATGCGATGTTCAAATTAGGTCTCGTCGTCGCCGCAATCGGTGCTCTCATCAACTGCGTCTCGGATGAAATCCTCCTCAGACAGAGAAGAGCGAATACGAGGGCCACCCCGACTCGAGCGGCGGCGCGGCGCCACTCCGCCGTCTCCACCAACAAGAGCAAATACATTCTCCCTTCCGGATTCTTATTCGAATACGTCTTATGCCCAAATTATTTAGGCGAGTTCATCGAGTGGCTAGGTCTCGCCGTCGCGACGAACAACGCCGCCTTGAAAGCGTTTGCGTTTTGGACGTTCGCCAACCTCTTCCCGCGTGCGGTCAAGTACAAAAAGTGGTACGCGGACGCGTTCGGCGAGAAAGCCGTCGGGACGCGCCGAAAGGCATTCTTCCCGTTTCTCGTGTAAACACTCTCGTTAGCTTCTATTTGTAATCGTAAACACCACCATTTTAGTGTAACATCATACCGTGTGATATATGAGGAGAAGAAGAAGAAGAAGAAGAGAGAGGTGCAGGAAGTGAGGGGGTTTCCCAACGAGTTTCACATCTTTTGTTTCATCTAACGAACACGAGCACGACAGGAGCGATGATGATGATTTGTTGTTGAGAATGCAACAAAAGAGTGTGGGTTCTTCTTCTTCTTTTCGAACACGTGCGAGTATTTCTCGAAAACACGTGAGTGAGCAGGGCAAAAAGAGGATAAAATACCCCCCATATCTTTATACACATAACAAAAAAAAATGTTTGCGACGACCCAAACGCTTTCCGCCCAGGCGGTGAACATTCGCGCATCCACGCGCAACAGCACCACCACCGCGGCGTCCTCTAAGCGATGCGTTCGAACACCGGCGGCCGCGGCTGTTTCTTCGATGACGATGACTTCATCGAGAGGGACGATGCGATTTCCCACTTCTTCTTTTTCCAATTCGACCTCGTTGTCTTCGAGAAGCAGCAGCGCGGTGTCGTTGTTCAAGGAGCGAAAACGCGGGAAGACGACGGTTTCCAAGCCGTCGTCGACGGTCAGAGCGGCGGCAGGGTCGATCGAGATTTCGAAAGACTTGAAAAAAACCGCTTTGTTGGGCGTTTTGTTCGGCGGTTGGTACGCGTTCAACATCATTTTCAACATTTACAACAAGCAGGTGTTGAAAGCGTTCCCGTATCCGTGGCACTGCACGATGTTTCAATTTTTCGGCGGATGCGTTTTAATCGCCATCATGTGGGGATTGAACTTGGTGGAACGACCGAAGAAGGAGGTTTTCTCCACGGAGAATTTGAAGATGGTGTTGCCGTTGGCGATGATTCACACGCTCGGGAACTTGTTGACGAACATCTCGTTGGGTAAGGTTGCGGTGAGTTTTACGCACACGATTAAAGCGATGGAACCGTTTTTTAGCGTTTTGTTTTCGTTTTTGTTTTTAGGAACGACGCCGAGTCCGGCGGTCGTGGCTGCGTTGGTGCCGGTGGTTGGTGGCGTCGCGTTGGCGAGTTTGGCGGAGGCGAGCTTTAACTGGATCGGCTTCGGCGCCGCCATGGGGTCGAACGTCGTCTTTCAATCCAGAAACGTGTTTTCGAAGAAAGTCATGGGGGGAAACAAAGGCGTAAAGATGGACAACATCACCTTGTTCTCCGTGATGACGTTGTTGAGTGCGGTGATTTCCTTGCCGTTGGCGGTGGCGGTGGAAGGCGTGAAATTCACGCCGGCGGCGTTGGCCACGAGCGGGTTCCCGTTGGCGGAGATGATGCAAAGAGTGTTCATCACCGCGGCGACGTTCCACTTGTATCAACAAGTTTCGTATATGATTTTGCAACAAGTGACTCCAGTCACGCACTCTGTCGGTAACTGCGTGAAGAGAGTGGTTGTCATCGCATCCTCGGTGTTGTTCTTCCGCAACCCGGTATCTCCGATGAACTTGGCCGGGACGGCCATCGCGTTGGCGGGCGTCTTCGCGTACTCTCAAGTCGCGAAGAAAGGTGGTAAAAAATCTGGCGGCGCGTACACGGACGAGTTCAGACGGATTACCGGTTTGGTCAACTTGAAAGACAACTAATGTTTACGCGCGCGTTATTGCGCGTACTAAAATCGTGTTGTGTGATCAAGTGACAAAAAAACTATTATTATTATTATTATTATATGTGTTTAACTTTTTCTACGTGCTATGCATCGAAAACTTCACCGCGTCATCTTCCACTGCCGCCGCGTTCCATCTCCACGAACGTCTCCACCAACCCTCTGATTTTCTTCTTCACGCGTTCGTCCAACCACTCCTTCACTTTCTCCTCGTCGTCTTCCACCTGCGGCTCTTTGCTCATCACTTTCTCGCACGTTTTTTTGCATATGGCCTTGTAGCTTTCCTTCGACACGTCTTTATTGGAATAGAACGGTTGCAGATGTTTCTTCACGACGTCTAGAATCGCAATCTTCATGTTCGGCCGGTCCGTGCCCCCATTCGAGCGATGATGATTATTAGTATGATGCGCGCGCGCGTTATTCTCCTCGCTCTCCACCTTCCTCTTCTTCCCGCCGCCGCCTCCGTCCTCCTCTTTTCCTTCTCTCTCCTCTCTCCTCTTCGCATCTCTCTCCTCTCTTCTCACTCGCAACTTCTCCCCTTTCACGTACTCGTAAAACACGAACCCGACCGAATCTCTCCGCGCGGACAAAAAATCAAACTTATTCTTCTCGATCGCTTCGCGCGCGATTTGCTCTTTATCCGCGCCGTGGTTTACCACGTACTCCACGAGCGTTTTGATTTTTGCCAGCACTTCATCCGGTGGTGCAATTGGAGGCATGTGTTTGTGCTTCTCTCTCTCTCTCTTTCTCTCTTTGATGTCCTTTAAGCTCTCTCTCTCTCT
>Ga0255756_1006878_pt1 | contig 10090 bp, 9 predicted proteins | sample 011ome_20_FD_179956 | JGI IMG/M metagenome (GOLD analysis project Ga0255756, IMG submission 179956) | Coastal salt marsh microbial communities from the Groves Creek Marsh, Skidaway Island, Georgia - 011509CT metaG (version 2) | ecosystem: Environmental > Aquatic > Marine > Intertidal zone > Salt...
CTTGTCGCCTTTAAGCATTCGCAAGCTGGCAATCATTGCCCCTTGGACCGAGGATGTTGAATTAAGCAAGGCTATCGCCACCCTCAGAGGTCAGGGCGAGGTAGTGATACAAGTTCCAGCAGGCACAACCCTTGAGGCTGCCGAATACGAATGTGACCGAGAGTTGGTGAAGCAGGGCAACTCTTGGGAAGTAAAAAAGAAGTAAGGCAGCAATTAAATTAAAGCAGTGAGCAGTTAACTTATTTTGTAATTATCTTTTTGGATTTCATTATGTCTTCAAAGCAGCAAGCTAAAGGTCGTAACGTAGTTGTCATTGGCACCCAGTGGGGTGATGAAGGCAAAGGTAAGGTGGTAGATTGGTTAACTGATCATGCACAAGCAGTGGTTCGCTTCCAGGGTGGCCATAATGCTGGTCATACTTTGATCATCGGCGATAAGAAAACAATTCTGCGATTGATTCCATCTGGAATCATGCATAAGTCTGTTATTTGCTACATCGGCAATGGCGTAGTTCTTTCACCAGAAGCCCTCTTCAAAGAAATTGGCGAATTAGAAGCTGCAGGCTTAGATGTTCAATCACGTCTCAAAATCTCTGAAGCAACTACATTGATTTTGCCGTACCACGTAGCAATCGACCATGCACGCGAGAAGAAGCGCGGCGAAGCAAAGATTGGTACAACTGGCCGTGGCATTGGACCAGCTTACGAGGATAAAGTAGCGCGTCGTGCATTGCGTGTACAAGATTTGTTCTACCCAGAAAAATTTGCAGCGCAGTTGCGTGAGAACTTGGAATATCACAATTTCATGCTCACTAATTACTACGGCGCAGATCCAGTGAACTACGAGAAGACATTGGCTGAAGCGATGTCTTACGCAGAGCGCCTTAAGCCAATGGTGGTGGATGTCTCCAGTGCTTTGTATGCTGCTGAGCAATCTGGTCAGAATTTGTTGTTTGAAGGTGCCCAGGGCACATTATTAGATATCGACCACGGTACTTACCCATATGTAACATCCAGTAACTGCGTAGCAGGTAATGCTGCTGCTGGTTCAGGTGTTGGACCAGATTCATTGCAATATATTTTGGGTATTACTAAAGCCTATTGCACCCGTGTTGGTGCAGGCCCGTTCCCAAGCGAACTCTATGACCATGACAACCCTGCTAAACAAGATCCAGTTGGAGTACGTTTAGCTGAAGTGGGTAAAGAATTTGGTTCTGTCACTGGACGTCCTCGCCGTACTGGTTGGTTAGATGCTGCTGCATTGAAGCGCTCCATTCAGATCAACGGCTTGTCTGGTCTTTGTATTACTAAGTTAGATGTTCTGGATGGTTTTGAAACCATTCGCTTATGTGTTGGCTACAACCTCGATGGTAAGAAGTTGGATGTATTGCCACGTGGTGCAGAAGCAGTAGCCCGCTGCGAACCAATCTATGAAGATTTCCCAGGCTGGAAGGGCACAACCTTTGGTATCCGAGAGTGGAGCAAACTGCCTGTTGAGGCACAAAACTTCCTGCGTCGTATCGAGGAAGTGGCTGGTAAGCCAATCGCAATGGTGTCTACTGGCCCAGAGCGTGATGAAACCATTCTCCTCCAGCATCCTTTTCAGGATTAATGGAAAATAATCGATTCGATTTAATTTATTAACTTTTGTATAAGAAGATAACAACATGACTGCGCGCACTACCTGCAATAGCCTTCAAGTGGCAACCCCTTTATATCGTTTTATCGAAGACAAAGTACTCCCAGGTACCGGTATTAAGAGTGCTGACTTTTGGAAGGGTTTTGATGAAATCGTTAAAGATCTCACTCCAAAAAACGAAGCTCTGCTAGCTAAACGTGATCGCATTCAGGCTGATTTAGATAAATGGCATCAAGCCAATCCAGGCCCAATCAAAGATATGCCTGCGTATCGCAAGTTTTTGAAAGAGATTGATTATCTCGTTGATGTTCCAGGAAAAATTACTGCAACCACCAAGAATGTTGATGATGAGCTGGCTCTTCAAGCCGGCCCTCAATTAGTGGTTCCGGTTCTCAATGCGCGCTATGCATTGAATGCCGCTAATGCGCGTTGGGGTTCTTTATATGATGCCCTTTATGGTACTGACGTTCTCTCTGAGGAAGATGGCGCCACTAAGGCAGGCGCTTACAACCCAATTCGTGGTGCAAAGGTAGTTGCTTACGCACGTAACTTCTTGGATCAGTCGGCTACCTTGGCTAAAGGCTCACACCGTGATTCTGTTGCCTACACAGTTGATGGCAATAAGTTGGTAGTTAAGTTAAAAGATGGCACAACAACTGGTTTGGCTGACGAGAAGCAATTTGTTGGTTATCAAGGCGAGACTTCAGCACCAAGCTCAATCCTCTTGCGTAACAACGGCATTCATATTGATATCGAAATCAATAAGAGCAAAACGATTGGTGCAAGCGATCCTGCTGGAATCAATGATGTTGTATTGGAAGCCGCGCTTTCCACTATTTTGGATTTGGAAGACTCTATTGCTGCAGTGGATGGTGATGACAAGGTTCTTGCCTATGAAAACTGGTTAGGCATCCTCAAGGGAACTTTGGTTGAAGAAGTGAAGAAGGGTGATAAGACGATTACTCGTGCACTCAACCCGGACCGTAAATACAAAGCCGGCATTGGTGCTGTTGATGCAAAAGATGGCGTTGTGACATTACATGGCCGTTCACTCTTGTTCCTCCGTAACGTTGGTCATTTGATGACTAACCCAGCCATCATCACCGGCGAAGGTAAAGAAATCTATGAAGGGATCCTGGATGCTGTCGTAACTGTATTGATTGCTTTGTACGATATCAATCGTCCAGCAAGCCAAGCTATCGGTAATACACGTAAGGGTTCTGTTTATATCGTTAAGCCAAAAATGCATAGCCCAGAAGAAGTGGCTTTTGCAGGCGAATTGTTTAGCCGCGTAGAGAAATTACTCGACTTGCCAGCTGACACTGTGAAGCTTGGCATCATGGACGAGGAGCGTCGCATGAGCGCGAACATCAAAGCGGCGATTGCTGCTGCTGGTGCACGTGTTGCCTTTATTAACACTGGCTTCTTGGATCGCACTGGCGATGAGATGCACACTGCAATGTATGCAGGTCCAATGATGCGCAAGGGCGATATGAAAACCAGCAAGTGGTTGTCAGCCTATGAGCGTCGTAACGTATTTGCAGGTTTAGATTGTGGTTTGCGTGGCCGCGCTCAAATCGGCAAAGGTATGTGGGCAATGCCAGACATGATGAAAGCTATGGTTGAGCAAAAGATTGTTCATCCAAAAGCGGGTGCAAATACTGCTTGGGTTCCATCACCAACAGCTGCGACCTTGCATGCACTTCATTACCATCAAGTAAACGTAGCTGAACTCCAAAAAGAAATGGAAAAGCTCGATACTCAAGCTGAAGCCGAAGCCTTAATCAATGATTTGTTGACTATTCCAGTTGTGGAAAAGGCTAACTGGTCTAAAGAAGAGATTCAGCAGGAATTGGATAACAACTGCCAAGGTATCTTGGGTTATGTGGTTCGCTGGATTGATCAAGGCGTTGGTTGCTCTAAGGTGCCTGATATTCATAACGTAGGTTTGATGGAAGACCGTGCAACTTTGCGTATCTCCAGTCAGCATATTGCTAACTGGTTGCTCAATGGCATTGTGACTGCAGATCAGGTGAATGAAACTTTGCAGCGTATGGCTAAAGTGGTTGATGGCCAGAATGCTGGCGATCCTTTGTACAAGCCAATGATGCCAAATTACAAAGATTCTTATGCCTACAAAGCAGCAAGTGACTTGATTTTCAAAGGTCTTGAGCAGCCTAATGGCTATACAGAGCCTTTGTTGCACGCTTGGCGTTTAGAAGTGAAGAAGGCTAACGCTTAATACTTCTTTAGTACTTTAGATAAGAATGGATTTGCCCACAAAGCAAATCCATTTTTTATTAGCCCATATATATGTTTGGATTTCTAAACCCCTTCTCTAAAGCCCACTCTAAGTATTCATTTCGCTTGAATGATGGTGGTAGGGAGAGCGCTGGCTTTAAAGGTGGTGCAGGGGATTGCGTTGTGAGGTCGATTGCTATCGCCGCTAGATTGCCTTACATCCAGGTCTACGAAGATCTCAGACTTGCAAACGAAAGATACGCGCAAGTCAAAAATGATCGTCTTGCCAAGAGATTAAGCATCAAAGGATCTTCACCCAGAAACGGCAATCACCGCAATGTCTTTCATGATTACATCTTGGCTCAGGGATTTGAGTGGGTGCCAACTATGAAGATAGGCGCAGGTTGCCAGGTTCACTTGCGACCGGATGAGTTGCCCAATGGAGTTCTCATAGCCAAGGTTTCTAAGCATCTCACCACCATCATTGATGGGGTGATTCATGACACACACGATCCATCACGAAATGGAAATCGTTGCGTCTATGGCTACTACATTAAGAAGCGCCAGGATCTTTTTGATGGTGCTTGAGATTCCAGGCTGCCTTGAAGGAATTGGTCATCCCAATCATGGTTGAGGTGGTCCAGGCAACGGCAAATAATCCAGAGAATGAAATAAAGAAAGCGAGACTTTTCCATCCGGTCGGCAATATATCCTCAATAAAACCAACCGTGGTGTAGCAGCTACCCACGAACAGCAAAGTTTGAATACTATCATTCATGATGCCGAGCGTCATGAGGTAAAGCGTCCAAATAACAATTTCACTAATATGGATCAGAGCAATGAAGAAAAAGGATGCATAAAAATGAAAAAATACACGGTTATATTGCTTAAATTTTAGATTTCCATTGGTTAATCTTTCAAAGCGCAACATGATGTAATTAATTACACTTCCGTGAAACAGAAGAACGAGAAGTAGGCCAAAAATACCATAAAAAGTATCTCTAATTAATGGCAAAAGTGGGATTCCGCCTAGTGTTGATTGGGTAATGATTTCAGTAGAAATGGACATAAGTTAGGCGAATTTCATTTGGTTTAAGGCAGGCAAATTTCCTTATCAGGGTTGATAATGTCATATTGATTAAGCCAAGTAAAGCATCCCTTGAATACCGCCACTCATATGACTGAAACCAAGAAGCGAGAACGCTTCTTTTTGTTTTCTTTGGCGGGCATACAGTTCACCCATATCTTGGATTTCATGATCATGATGCCTTTGGGCCCTGAATTTATTCGGGAGCTCAACATCAACACGCATCAATTTGGCTTATTGCTTTCTTCTTATACTTTTGCCGCAGCTGCCGCTGGTATTTTGGCAACTTATTATGTGGATCGATTTGAGCGCAGGCAGCTTCTATTAAGTTTGTATGCACTTTTTATCATCGCCACTTTTGCTTGTGGCTTAGCTCCTAATTATGAAGCGCTCTTTATTGCTCGCGCATTTGCCGGTGCCTTTGGCGGTATCCTAGGATCCCTGGTACAAACCATTGTTGCTGACTCAATTCCATTTGAGCGAAGGGGTAAGGCTCTAGGTACAGTAATGGCTGCATTTTCGGTATCTACAGTTGCAGGAGTTCCTTTGGGATTATTTCTTGCGAACCATATTCCAAGCTTGGGTTGGCGCGCACCATTCTTTTTTATTGCCTTAATTTCAAGTCTGATTCTTTATTTGGGCTATCGCAATATTCCCAAGATTGCAGGGCATTTAGATCACGTTCATGAAGGCAGTCGACTGAGTCAGGTTTTGAAGATCTTGATTGCACCTCAGCATGTCAAAGCCTTTGTCTTTATGGCGCTCATTATGATTACAGGGTTCTCGGTCATCCCCTATATCGCCCTATACCTCACATCCAATGTTGGAATTAGTAATTCTTATATTTCGTTGATTTACTTGTGTGGTGGTGTAGCCACCCTGATGAGCTCTCGTTTTATAGGGCATATGTCTGATAAGTATGGAAAAGTTACCGTTTTCAGAGTCTTGGCCATTGTGAGTCTCGTACCGCTGTTGGTAACGACCAATTTACCGGTAACGCCGTTGTTGATTGTGCTGATTAATTCAACCGCATTTTTTATTCTAGTATCAGGGCGAATGATTCCGGCAATGGCAATGGTTAGCCAGGTGGTGGAAAACAAGATTCGCGGAACCTTTATGAGTTTGGTTGGCTCAGTACAAATGCTGTCCTCAGGCATAGCTTCAGTTTTGGCTGGTTGGGTAGTCACCATTGGGCCTGATGGCATGATGCAGCACTACAACCTCGTAGGCTATGGCGCCGCAATTTGCGGGTTGCTCACTTTCTGGCTGGTAGGATATATTCATTCTGATACGAAAAAAGCATAAGGAGATACCCATGATTGAATTCAAAAGACCCGATGGGCAAACTGTAAAAGGCTACCTTGCTGAGCCAGTCGATAAGTCCAATGCTCCGGGAGTTGTTGTGATTCAGGAGTGGTGGGGGCTAGATGATGAGGTTAAGGCAGTAGCCGATCGTCTTGCTGGTGCTGGCTACAGAGCATTGGTCCCTGACCTATATCGCGGTAAATTGGCGATTGAAGCCAATGAAGCAGAGCATCTGATGGGAGATCTTAATTTTGGTGATGCTGCTGGACAAGATATCCGTGGCGCCGTTCAGTATTTAAAAGCTACCGGGAGTGCCAAAGTTGCGGTAACGGGGTTCTGTATGGGTGGTGCACTCACCATCTTGGCTGCCTGCAATGTGCCTGAGCTTGATGGCTCCATAGTTTGGTATGGCAACCCTCCCCTCGAGTATGTCGATGCAAAAGCAATTACTAAGCCGATGCTAGCGCATTGGGCTTTGCATGATGAGTTTTTCCCGATCTCCGGCGTAGATCAGCTGGAGGAAAAGTTAAAGCAGGCGGGCGTTCATTACGATTTCCATCGCTATGACACCAAACATGCTTTCGCCAATCCCAAATCAGATGCCCGTGGTCTACCTCCCTTGAAGTACAGCGCCGAGGCTGCCCAGCTGGCCTGGGAGCGCACACTCAATTTTTTAAATAAATACATCAATAACTAGTCTCCATGAACACTCGACGTGAAGATGTGCTCTTCAATTGGATATACAAAAAAAGTAATATCCAAATTTTACTAATACTGATCCTCTTTTTTGTTACTTTGCTAGATGTATTGCCACGCTTATTGCAATGTATTCCCATCTTTGCGCCAACCCAAGACAGCACTAGATTGGGCTTGGGTCTTTTTGGATCCATCATTACTTTAAGTGGTTTGTTGATTGGTTTTTTACTGAATCAAGCGCAAACTAATTTTCGTGAGGTCCAGACCTTAGTTTCTCAAGAGGCAGGTCGCATCAATAACTTGGATCGTTTGCTGACTCGATTTGGAGATCCATCTATTGGGCCTATACGTGCGGAGCTATTTGAGTATATGAATTCCATCGTCAATGACGAATGGGCTTTATTGCAAAAAGGTGAGGGGAGCTCTAAGACCCATATGTTATGGCGTAGCATTTCTCGGAAGCTCATGGCGATTGAGCCTCATAGTAATCGGCAAACAGCCATGTACACCGACATCATTAAGAAGTCAGAAGAGGTCGCGGAGAGCAGGGAGGCTCGTATAGAGCGCTCCACTATTAGGCTGCCAGGTTTATTTTGGATAGTTATTCTGATTTGTATGTTTGCGCTGATGGGGACCAATACTTTATTTCTGCCATCCGACTCTTTTTTCTTTGGCTTAAAGATTCTGCCAATCACAATGGGGGCTTTGATCTCGCTTTTGGTCATTACGGATCAGCCATTTAAAGGGCAGAATTCGGTACAGCCGGATGCCTTCTATAAAATTATTGAATCCATTAAAACTCGTAAAGAGTAATCTGCCCTTGAATTTATATGCACTTATTTTCAGAAAATCTCGCTGTAGAAATTTCATCCTACTACCGTAATTTGGCCTTGGGTCATGGCGTGGTGCCGAAGGTCTTTACTTTGGTAAATGGCGAGGGTGACCAATACCTTTTCTTTATAGATGATCTCCCTTATGAGAAAGAGGAAGAAAAGAATCAATTTCTGGCATATATCGTTCAGCAGCATGATGCTGTTTGCTATGCTCGCGGCACTCTGGTGATTGTTGAAAAAAATCAACAATATATTGAGTTTGCTGTGATTGATAAAGATGATGCTCAAGCGATTGTCTGTTCTGCTCAGCTGACTAGGGATATGGACGATAAGCCAATTGGCTTGGGAGAGTTTGAGAAGACTCTAGTCAAGAAGGGTTCCATTATTTTTGGGGGTCTCTTTGCTCCTATTCAGCTGTCCGAAGAAAAGACTGAAGACTTCGAAAGTCTCTGGTTGGAAATGAAAGCAAAAATCTTGCACCGCTCAATGGGCTTGTAATTTCTTTCTCAGAAATTTACGAGAAGTGGCTTCTATCGCAAAAGATCCAATTAAGGCGGCAATGAGAGCGATTGCACTTCCTCGAGCACTCTCAATCACATTGATAAATAAAGTCACAAACAAGCTTAGGTTGATGATGATTGCGGCCCAGAGTGGCCAAAGCTTGGCGCCAGTTTGCTTCCGCACACGAATATGTCCATACGTAATTGCGGCGTAGACCAATAAAAAGGCGAGACTCGCCATCTTTCCAACTACCTCTAGTGGGAAAGCTAATACCAAAGCAATAACTAAAACGGTAGATACAGTTAAACAGCGTAACCCTGTTTTTAGGACGGACTCACCAAGTGCTTTGGAGATTGAGTTCTTATTGACCATGTCGGCAGCAATATTGGATGCTGCAAAGATCGTGGCATTTAGAGCTGCAGCACAGGCTAAAAGGGCAGAGGCACCAATTACAACAAAGCCTGTCTTACCGGCCACTATTTGGGCCGCGTCCGCCAATACATGGCCGTTATAGGCTGCCATTTGGGCGGGGGATAGTAGCAGGATGGCTGCGGTACTTACTAGAACATAGGCAATAGTTACCAGCACAAGCGCTGAAAACATTGCCAGCGGAAGTTCCTTGCGAGGCTCTTGCATGGCATTGGAAGAGTTGGTGACTACACCAAAGCCTTGATAGTTGATGTACAAAATGCCGGTAGCAATAGCAATGCCATTGATAGACCAGTTCGACATCTTATGTGCGCCAATATCGGCAACATAAATGCCATCTATAGAAAAGAGTATTAGAGCAATTGTCACAAAGCCAATCGCCAGTGCCTCTACCTTGCCAACAAAATTGGTGCCAAGCAATTTAATCCCGGCGCAAAAAACTACTATGCCTGCGCTAACTAACTTTACTTCTAGCGGCGATAAATTGCCGCCAAGTAAGGTGTTAGCGTATTCAGAAAAACCCGCAGCGTAAAGCGCGGCGGCAATTAGGTAGGCTATGAATTGAAATATATTGAGACCGCCAGAAATAACGCCTGGGCCAAAACTCATCACGGTGAATGTGGCAGCTCCTCCGCTACTAGGAAACGTGGCACCTAATTTGGCATAGGAATAGACGGAGAAGGATGCAGCAATGGCGCCAAGCAAAAAGGCCAGCGGAATATGTGTTCCTGCATGAGCACTTGCAGTGCCCAACAGGGAAAACAGTCCCGCACCCATCATCCCGCCGATACCAAGGGCAGTGGCTGAAAAAAGGCTTATCCCTTTATTCTTATTGCTCGAGGTTTTGAGTAGGTTGGGGTTCAATTTGGAGTCTATGGGCTGGTAATAAGTTGGGTTCAGCAGCGGAGCGACAGAGCCCTGTATTCAGACTCATAAGGGTGACTTTAAGCTATTTGGTGCCCAGGAAGGGACTCGAACCCCCACAACCTTACGATCGCCAGCACCTGAAGCTGGTGCGTCTACCAATTTCGCCACCTGGGCATGCCTTTATTATAGAGGGATGGGCATTTCTAGGTCATTTCTGGCCCCATTTCGCTTTTTCCCATCGGACTTGGTGGTTTGATACAGTAGCCTTATTCATAACAAAAACAGATATCTCTAGATATATAGACAGGGCATGTATTGCCGAAGGAATTAAATGCGTAAAGCAAAAGACTTGGTGCCACGTGAAGCTGACCGTTTAGGTACAGTTCAAGGGCATCGAGATGGATTTGGATTTGTTATTCCCGATGATGGTGGTGAAGATATCTTTCTATCTGAAAGAGAAATGTCTCGCGTCATGCACGGCGATAGAGTCAAT
>Ga0255756_1006885_pt1 | contig 10085 bp, 6 predicted proteins | sample 011ome_20_FD_179956 | JGI IMG/M metagenome (GOLD analysis project Ga0255756, IMG submission 179956) | Coastal salt marsh microbial communities from the Groves Creek Marsh, Skidaway Island, Georgia - 011509CT metaG (version 2) | ecosystem: Environmental > Aquatic > Marine > Intertidal zone > Salt...
TCTCGCCAGCCCATGCTTCGTCGAGCTGCTTGTGGAACATCTCGATACCAGTCACGGTGGTCTTCTGGGTCGGGCGGATACCCACGATTTCAACGTCAGAGTTGATCTGCAGGGTTCCACGCTCGGCGCGGCCGGTCACAACGGTTCCACGACCGGTGATGGTGAAGACGTCCTCGATCGGCATGAGGAACGGCTTGTCCTTGTCACGCACGGGGTCGGGGATGTTGTCGTCAACAGCCTGCATGAGCTCCATGATCTTGTCGCCCCAGGCAGCGTCACCCTCGAGGGCCTTGAGGCCGGAAACGCGGATCACGGGAGCGTTGTCACCGTCGAAGCCCTGGCTGGAGAGCAGCTCACGGACCTCAACCTCGACGAGCTCGAGGATTTCCTCGTCGTCGACCATGTCGGACTTGTTCAGCGCGACCAACAGGTAAGGAACACCACCTGCTTGGCGAGCAGAACGTGCTCACGGGTCTGGGCCATCGGACCGTCAGTGGCGGCAACCACGAGGATTGCACCGTCCATCTGAGCAGCACCGGTGATCATGTTCTTGATGTAGTCAGCGTGACCGGGGGCGTCCACGTGTGCGTAGTGACGCTTCTCGGTCTCGTACTCGACGTGCGAGATGTTGATGGTGATACCACGCTGCTTCTCTTCCGGAGCCGAGTCAATCGACGCAAAGTCGCGAACGACGTTGACGTCTGACGGCAAACGGTCAGCGAGCACCTTGGAAATGGCAGCGGTCAGAGTGGTCTTGCCGTGGTCGACGTGACCAATCGTTCCGATGTTTACGTGCGGTTTGGTCCGCTCGAACTTGGCCTTAGCCACTGTGGTCCTCCTCAGGACTTCGGTGTTTGAATCGGGGGTTCCGACTCAAACGGATCGGATTTCTTGGTGTTACAAGGCTCGGCGAGCCTATTCGGTCGGGCTTAGTCTCCCTTGCCCTTCTGAATAATCTCGTCGGCCACTGCCTTCGGGACTTCAGCATAGGAGTCGAAAGTCATCGAATAGACGGCGCGGCCCGAGGTCTTCGAGCGCAGGTCACCGACGTATCCGAACATTTCCGACAGCGGCACGAGGGCACGCACGACCTTTACGCCGGTCGCGTCCTCCATGCTCTGGATCTGCCCGCGGCGCGAGTTCAGGTCACCGATGACGTCACCCATGTATTCCTCTGGGGTACGCACCTCGACGGCCATCACTGGCTCGAGCAGAACAGGGTTTGCCTTCTTCGCGGCTTCTTTGAAGACCATCGATCCGGCAATCTTGAACGCCATCTCCGAAGAGTCGACGTCGTGGTACTGACCGTCGAGCAGAATCGCTTTGACTCCGACTGTCGGGTAGCCCGCCAGAACACCCACCTGCATGGCGTCCTGGATTCCTGCGTCCACCGAGGGGATGTATTCGCGAGGAATACGACCACCGGTGACTTGGTTTTCAAACTCGTAGCTGGTCTCTGCGGTGACCTCGAGCGGCTCGAGAGTGACCTGGACCTTCGCGAACTGGCCGGAACCACCCGTCTGCTTCTTGTGGGTGTAGTCGTACTTCTCCACAGTGCGACGGATGGTTTCGCGGTAGGCCACCTGGGGCTTACCGACGTTCGCTTCCACGTTGAATTCACGCTTCATACGGTCAACGAGGATGTCGAGGTGAAGCTCACCCATACCCTTGATCACGGTCTGGCCGGTCTCGGGGTTCAGCTCCGTACGGAACGTGGGGTCTTCCTCGGCAAGCTTCTGGATCGCAATCGAGAGCTTCTCCTGGTCAGCCTTGGTCTTGGGCTCAATGGCCACCTCGATCACGGGCTCAGGGAAGGTCATCGACTCCAGAACCACCGGGTTGTTCGGGTCACACAGGGTGTCACCCGTGGTGGTGTCTTTCAGGCCAATCACGGCGTAGATGTGACCAGCGGTCACCTTCTCAACCGGGTTTTCCTTGTTCGAGTGCATCTGGAAGATCTTTCCGATGCGCTCCTTCTTGCCCTTGGTGGAGTTAATCACCTGAGCGCCGGAGTCAATCGAACCGGAATACACGCGGACGTAGGTGAGACGACCGAAGAAGGGGTGCACCGCGACCTTGAACGCGAGAGCCGAGAACGGCTCGGAGGCGTCAGCCTTACGGGTAATGGCCTTCTCTTCGTCGTTGGCAGCGTGGCCTTCGACCTCGGGAACGTCGAGCGGCGAGGGAAGGTAGTCCACCACCGCGTCGAGCATCGGCTGCACGCCGCGGTTCTTGAACGCCGAACCACAGAGCACAGGGTAGGCCTCACCAGAAATGGTGAGCTGGCGAATACCGGCCTTGATTTCGGCGATGGTGAGCTCTTCTCCACCGAGGTACTTCTCCAGAAGTTCTTCGCTGGATTCGGCCACACCCTCAAGAAGCTGGGCGCGGTATTCCTCGGCCTTGGCCTGCAAGTCGGCGGGAATCTCGGTGGTCTCGTAGGACGCACCCATCGTCACGTCACCCTTGGCGTCACCCTCCCAGACCTTGGCCTTCATTTCGACCAAGTCAACGACACCGGTGAAGCTCGACTCAGCACCAATGGGCAGCTGAATCACGAGCGGCTTGGCGCCGAGGCGGTTGATGATGGTGTCGACAGTGAAGTAGAAGTCCGCACCGAGCTTGTCCATCTTGTTGACGAAGCAAATACGGGGAACGTTGTACTTGTCAGCCTGACGCCACACAGTCTCCGACTGGGGCTCCACACCCTCTTTACCGTCGAACACTGCAACCGCACCATCGAGCACGCGAAGGCTGCGCTCCACCTCAACGGTGAAGTCCACGTGGCCCGGGGTGTCGATGATGTTGATCTGGTGGTCAGCCCAGAAACAGGTGGTCGCAGCAGAAGTAATCGTGATGCCACGCTCCTGCTCTTGCGCCATCCAGTCCATGGTCGCGGCACCGTCGTGCACCTCGCCAATCTTGTGCGAGATACCGGTGTAGAACAGGATCCGCTCAGTGGTCGTGGTCTTTCCCGCATCGATGTGCGCCATGATGCCAATGTTGCGGACCTTGTTCAGGTCAGTAAGCACGTCCTGTGCCACAGTTCTCCTCCAGGAGTGGTCTAGGTGGTAACGATTACCAGCGGTAGTGGGCGAAGGCCTTGTTCGACTCGGCCATCTTGTGGGTGTCTTCGCGACGCTTCACGGCCGCACCGAGGCCGTTAGAAGCATCCAAGATTTCGTTGGTCAAACGCTCCGTCATCGTCTTTTCACGACGCGAACGGGCGTAGCTCACCAACCAGCGAAGGGCGAGGGTGTTCGCACGGTGAGGCTTGACCTCAACCGGGACCTGGTAGGTCGAACCACCCACGCGGCGCGAGCGCACCTCGAGGGTCGGGCGAACGTTGTCCAAGGCCTTCTTCAGTACCTCAACAGAGTCCTGGCCGGTCTTCGAGGAGACACCTTCGAGGGCGCCATAAACGATGCGCTCGGCGAGACCCTTCTTGCCCTGAACAAGAATCTTGTTCACCAGCTGGGTCACAACGGGAGCCCGGTAGACCGGGTCAGCGACGACGGGGCGCTTAGGCGCGGGTCCTTTACGTGGCATTACTTCTTCTCCATCTTCGCGCCGTAGCGACTACGCGCTTGCTTGCGGTCCTTGACGGCCTGGGTGTCCAGAGAGCCGCGGACAATCTTGTAACGAACACCGGGGAGGTCCTTCACACGACCACCGCGCACGAGCACCATCGAGTGCTCCTGCAGGTTGTGGCCTTCACCCGGGATGTACGCGGTGACTTCGGTTCCGTTGGAGAGTTTGACACGGGCCACCTTGCGAAGAGCCGAGTTCGGCTTCTTGGGGGTGGTGGTGTAGACGCGGGTGCATACTCCGCGCTGTTGCGGGTTTCCGCGGAGGGCGGGAGCCTTGGTCTTCGAAACCTTTGGCTTGCGACCCTTACGAACCAGCTGCTGGATCGTTGGCACAGTGAACTCCTAGTTTTATCTTCTGCACGGTGACAGTTGTGATGGTGGGCTCCGGAACACGACGGGTGTGTCAGGCTCCGGCCGACATCGAACCGAAGGACACCTGGTGGGGTGAGCGACGGTATGCCGTGGGGGCGAACTCCAACTCAGTTGAGCTGTGGTCTATCCCTTGTTGTGACGTTCGTGACCCGAGACCTAGCCGACCCCATTTTCGGGGCACCCACTACGGGCGTGCCAACGAACACACAGTCGACCAGGTTACTGCCCGAAAGCCCCAGGGTCAAATGATTTTCACCCAGATTCCTGCCCTATGCCACCCGAAGCAGGACAACTATTGCGCCGATCAGCATCCACGGCCCGAAGGGGATGGAATCACGGGGCCCAATGTGACCTCGACTCATGCTCCACAGCGCCCAAATTCCTCCGAAAACGACGGCCAGGGCGAGGCCCCAGAGCGCCCACTCGATACCGTACCAACCCAGCTGAAGCGATATCGCGCCACCGAGTTTCACATCGCCAAACCCCAATGGTCGTCCGGGTGCCTCGGCTGCGCACCACAACAGAGAAACCACGAGCGCACTCGCCATCACCGCACCCAACACCCGCTCTTGGGCTCCACCAAGGCCCAATTGGCTAAGTGCAGCGACTGCCGACACTCCCCACAACGGCAAGGTGAGTCGGTCCGGCAACCGGTGTTCCCGCAGATCAATCAGCGCGAGAGGAATCGCGACGACAACGAACGCGATGTGCGCATAAACCAGAACACCCACCCGGCCGAGCTAACCAGGGGGAAAGCTCAGTGGGTGGCTGTTATCCCCAGAGGGGACTACTGGTAGTTCTCGGACGAACCTTCTTCGGAGCTGAACGCGTCGAAGTCAACGAACGAGAGGTCGTCGACCGAGCCGAACGCGTCGTCTTCGCTGAACAGGCGTGCCGGGTAGTGCTCGGCACGGGCCTCTTCGGTGGGTTCCACGGTGATGTTGCGGTAGCGCGACAGACCGGTTCCCGCCGGAATCAGCTTTCCGATGATGACGTTTTCCTTCAGGCCCACGAGCGGGTCGCGCTTGCCCTGCATGGCGGCTTCGGTGAGAACACGGGTAGTCTCCTGGAAGCTCGCGGCGGACAACCACGACTCGGTCGCCAGCGATGCCTTGGTGATACCCATGACTTCCTGACGGGCCGAAGCGGTCTTCTTCGATTCGGTAAGTGCCTCGCGGTTAATCTGGTTGTACCGGGTACGGTCAACCAACTCACCGGGCAGCAAGGTGGTCTCGCCGTGGTCAACCACGGTGACCTTGCGCAGCATTTGGCGCACGATGACCTCGATGTGCTTGTCGTGAATCGGCACACCCTGTGAGCCGTACACGCCCTGCACACCATCGACCAAGTGCTGCTGCACCGCGCGAACACCCTTGACGCGAAGAACTTCCTTCGGGTCAACCGGGCCTTCGTGCAGCTGAGCGCCGAGTTCGATGTGGTCGCCATCAGCAACCAACAGCTCCATACGCTTGGAGACGGTGTAGTTCACCTCGTCATCTCCGCTGTCCGGAGTGAGGGTAATCTTGTACTGCGTCTCGGTCTCTTCGATCTTGATTCGACCAGCGGCTTCCGCGATGGGGCTCGCGCCCTTCGGGGTACGCGCTTCGAACAACTCGGTCACACGGGGCAGACCCTGAGTGATGTCGTCGGCCGATGCAGAACCACCGGTGTGGAAGGTACGCATGGTGAGCTGGGTTCCCGGTTCACCAATCGACTGAGCGGCGATGATACCTACGGCCTCACCCAGGTCGACCGGGGTACCGGTTGCCAGGGAACGGCCGTAGCACGCAGCACATACACCGACGGTGGACTCACAGGTGAGCACCGAGCGGACGATGATTTCGCTGACACCGGCAGCAACGAGTTCGTCGATGAGAACATCTCCGACGTCGCTTCCGGCTTCCGCCACCACCTTGCCTTTGGCGTTGGTCGCGTCGGTCGCGAGGTTACGCGCAAACACTTCGTTTTCCACGTTGTCGCTGCGCACCCACTCGCCATCGGCGTTTTGGTGTGCGATTGGGAACGAGACACCCTTGGTGGTGCCACAGTCTTCCTCGCGGATGATGACATCCTGCGACACGTCCACCAAACGACGGGTCAAGTAACCCGAGTCGGCGGTACGCAGAGCGGTGTCGGCGAGACCCTTACGCGCACCGTGGGTGGCGATGAAGTACTCGGCGACGCTCAGGCCTTCGCGGTAGCTCGAAATGATCGGGCGGGCAATAACCTCACCGCGAGGGTTCGACACCAGACCACGCATACCGGCGATGTTTCCGACCTGCAGCCAGTTACCGCGAGCACCCGAGGTGACCATGCGGTTGATGGTGTTGTTCTCTTCGAAGGCCTCACGCATCGCGTCGTTGACCTCTTTGGTGCCATGGCTCCAAATTTCAACGAGTTCGCGACGACGCTCCTGGTCAGAAATCAGACCCTTGTCGAACTGGGCCTGAACTTTCTCAGCCTGCTTTTCGTACTTGGAGACGATGGTCTCTTTTTCTTTCAAGCGAGGAACGTCGCTCAGTGCCACCGTGACACCCGAGCGGGTGGCCCAGTAGAAACCGGCGTCCTTGACCTTGTCCAACGTGTCAGCAACGACGACCTTCGGGTAACGCTCAGCGAGGTCGTTGACCAGCGCGGAGACGCGACCCTTGTCGACGACTGCTTCCACGTAGTAATAGTCCGAAGGCAAGAACTCGTTGAACATGGCCCGACCAAGGGTGGTCTCCATCAGCATCGTCTGACCCTGAACGAAGCCTTCCGGCTGCTTCTTGGGCGAGAGGTGCACGTTGTTCAAACGGATCTTGATCTTGGCGTTGAGGTGCAACGAACCCTGGTCCATCGCCATCACGCCTTCTGCAATCGAGGAGAAGACGCGACCCTCACCCTCGGCGCCTTCACGCACGGAGGTGAGATGGTGCAGGCCAATAATCATGTCCTGGGTGGGAACGGTGACCGGGCGGCCGTCCGAGGGCTTCAAGATGTTGTTCGACGCGAGCATCAGCACGCGTGCTTCAGCCTGAGCCTCGACCGACAACGGAAGGTGAACGGCCATCTGGTCACCATCGAAGTCTGCGTTGAACGCAGCACACACGAGCGGGTGAAGCTGAATGGCTTTACCTTCGACCAATTGCGGCTCAAACGCCTGGATACCCAAACGGTGCAGGGTGGGGGCGCGGTTGAGCAGAACAGGACGCTCGCGAATGATCTCTTCGAGAACATCCCACACCTCAGCCCGCATGCGCTCCACCATGCGCTTGGCATTCTTGATGTTGGAGGAGTGACCGAGGTCCATCAGGCGCTTGATCACGAAGGGCTTGAAGAGTTCCAGAGCCATCAGCTTCGGCAGACCACACTGGTGCAACTTCAGCTGCGGACCGACCACGATGACCGAACGGCCCGAGTAGTCCACGCGCTTACCCAACAGGTTCTGACGGAAACGACCCTGCTTACCCTTGAGCATGTCGGAGAGTGACTTCAGGGCACGGTTACCGGTTCCAGTAACGGGGCGACCGCGACGACCGTTGTCGAAGAGGGCGTCAACCGCCTCTTGCAGCATGCGCTTTTCGTTGTTCACGATGATCTCGGGAGCACCGAGGTCGAGCAGACGACGAAGGCGGTTGTTGCGGTTAATCACACGACGGTAGAGGTCGTTGAGGTCGGAGGTGGCGAAACGACCACCATCAAGCTGCACCATCGGGCGCAGCTCCGGCGGAATCACAGGAATCACATCCAGCACCATCGACGCCGGGGAGGCCCCTGTGGTGAGGAACGAGTTCACGACCTTGAGGCGCTTGATCGCGCGGATCTTGCGCTGGCCTTTACCGTTTTCAATTTCGTCGTGCAGCATCTCAGACTCGGCCTTCAGGTCGAAGTCTTCGAGGCGACGCTGAATAGCCTCAGCACCCATCAGGGCGTCGAAGAACATTCCGTAGCGGTCCTGAACGTCCTGGAAGACGGCGTCTTCCGCTTTCAGGTCACCGACCTGCAAGCTGATGAACTCTTCCCAGACGCGCTCGAGGTGAGCGATCTCGTCGTCGAAGCTCTTACGAATCTGCTGCAACTCACGCTTACCAGCGTCATCAGCCTTGCGCTTCTGGTCAGCCTTCGCACCAGCAGCTTCGAGCTCTGCGAGTTCCTTCTCAAGCTCGGTCATCCGCTCGCTAAGAGCAGAGTCGCGCTCCTTTTCGAGGTGACCGATTTCCATGCGCAGTTCTTTTTCGAGCTCCGGCATTTCGCGGTGGCGGGCTTCAGCGTCGACACGGATGACCATGTAGGCGGCGAAGTAGATGACCTTCTCGAGGTCTTTCGGAGCCATGTCGAGGAGGTATCCCAGACGGCTCGGCACACCCTTGAAGTACCAAATGTGAGTGACCGGGGCGGCCAGCTCAATGTGCCCCATCCGCTCGCGACGCACCGAGGACTTGGTCACCTCAACGCCACAGCGCTCACAGACGATGCCCTTGAAGCGCACGCGCTTGTACTTGCCACAGGCACATTCCCAGTCGCGGGAGGGTCCAAAGATCTGCTCACCGAACAGACCGTCCTTCTCCGGCTTCAGGGTGCGGTAGTTGATGGTCTCCGGCTTCTTGACTTCACCGTATGACCACGCACGGATGTTGTCCGAGGTGGCAAGACCGATGCGGATTTCGTCAAACGTGGTTGCTTCCAGCACGTTGTCTCTCTTCTTCTCTTCGCTCGAAAATTGTTGGTGGCCGGGTTAGATTTCGTCGACGCTCGACGACTCGAACCGGGTGGAAATGTTGATACCGAGTTCTTCGGCAGCGCGGTAGAGCTCGTCATCGCTGTCCTTCAGCGACACGGTCTGACCATCGGCGGCAAGCACCTCAACGTTCAGACACAGCGACTGCATCTCCTTCATCAACACCTTGAACGACTCGGGAATACCGGGTTCCTGGATGTTCTCGCCCTTGACGATGGCTTCGTAGACCTTCACGCGGCCCAGGATGTCGTCGGACTTGATGGTCAAAAGCTCCTGCAGTGCGTAGGAGGCACCGTAGGCTTCAAGCGCCCACACTTCCATCTCACCGAAGCGCTGACCACCGAACTGCGCCTTACCACCGAGCGGCTGCTGGGTGATCATCGAGTACGGTCCGGTCGAACGGGCGTGAATCTTGTCGTCGATCAGGTGGTGCAGCTTCAAGATGTACATGTAGCCGACACTGATCGGGTCAGGGAAGGGCTCGCCGGAGCGGCCGTCAAACAGGCGGGCCTTTCCGGTAGCGTCCACCATCTTGTTGCCGTCTTTATTCGGCAGGGTGGAATCGAGCAGGCCTACCAGCTCTTCCTCGGTCGCGCCGTCAAACACGGGGGTTGCGACCTTGGTGCCGGGCTTGACGTCCTTGAATGCCGCCGGCAGGTTCTTGGCCCAGGCGGGGCTGCCATCAATCTTCCACCCCTGCTTGGCAATCCAGCCGAGGTGAATTTCGAGGACCTGTCCGATGTTCATGCGACCTGGAACACCCAGCGGGTTCAGGATGATGTCAACCGGTGTTCCATCCTCGAGGAACGGCATGTCCTCGACGGGGAGAATCTTCGCGATCACACCCTTGTTTCCGTGACGTCCGGCGAGCTTGTCACCTTCGGAGATCTTGCGCTTCTGGGCGATGTAGACGACCACGCGCTGGTTGACACCAGAGCCCAGTTCGTCTTCGCCTTCTTCTGCGTCAAAGACCTTCACGCCGATAATGGTTCCCTGCTCCCCGTGGGGCACCTTCAGTGAGGTGTCGCGCACTTCGCGGCTCTTCTCGTTGAAGATTGCGCGCAGCAGGCGCTCTTCCGCCGAGAGTTCGGTCTCACCCTTCGGGGTGACCTTCCCCACGAGGATGTCACCGGGGCGAACTTCGGCACCGATACGGATGATGCCTCGCTCATCCAGGTTGGCAAGAAGTTCCGGACCGACGTTCGGCAGGTCGCGGGTGATTTCTTCCTTACCCAACTTGGTGTCGCGAGCGTCCACCTCGTATTCCTCGATGTGAATCGAGGAGAGGGTGTCGTCTTTCACCAGGTTCTGGCTCAAGATAATGGCGTCTTCGAAGTTGTAACCCTCCCACGACATGAATGCCACGAGCAGGTTCTTGCCCAGAGCCAGTTCGCCATCTTCAG
>Ga0255756_1006891_pt1 | contig 10080 bp, 7 predicted proteins | sample 011ome_20_FD_179956 | JGI IMG/M metagenome (GOLD analysis project Ga0255756, IMG submission 179956) | Coastal salt marsh microbial communities from the Groves Creek Marsh, Skidaway Island, Georgia - 011509CT metaG (version 2) | ecosystem: Environmental > Aquatic > Marine > Intertidal zone > Salt...
TTGTGCAGGAAGCCTATCATCACGCCAATACCAATGCGGCACAATGGCCATCACAGTATTGCTGGCCTGAAGGGTTTATGCGGCGCTGGCATGAAGCGGCAATCTGGGAAAATTACATTATGGTTACGCCAAATATGGTCCAGATACTGGCGGGTGTGGCACGTAATTTTATTACTAATATTCATATTGGCCGGGAATTTAACATGGATGGTCTGGTGCCCAGGCTGGGTGAAGATGTGCCACGCTGGTATGGCGAAACCATCGGGTTCTGGGATAACGATACGCTTATCACATGGACTTCCAATATTCAGGGCTGGAAAATTCATGCTGCCCCGGATTTTTCCAACCTCTTACAGACTATCGAAATTTATACGCCCAACAGAGACGAGCAAGGCAACTTTATCGGGCTGAATCATGAAGCCATTTTCTATGATCCTGAAGCCCTGATTGAGCCTATTCGCATAATAAGAAACTACACCAAGCAAAATGAATTTGATGATGCTGATGCCACCCCTTATGTTTTTGTTGAATGCATTCAATCCATATTTCCGGTCGATGGTGTTGCCACACCGGTTAACCCCGGAGAAATCATCGAGTATGAAATTCCCGACATGTATGGACGCCCCTGGAATTATCTATGGCAAAAATATTTTGAACAGGACATGAGCAAACCGGAAGAAGAAGATATTTTCAGTTTTGAATAGTGATCCGAATTTACCATTGAATACCTGTGCCTGGTGTGATGCTCCTAAACAGTATGGATTGATTTGTCCTGAATGTGGCGCTGATTACGCAAAAGCAGAGGCTATAAAAAGCAAAGGAAAAGCAGCCTCAATAGTCTCAGAGAGCAGCGAGGAGTCCTCGGACTCATTTGTTGAAGACAATAAAAACCTGATCCCTGTCAGTGATCCGGATTATGAAAAAACACTCTGTCTGTTCGCTCTACCTGCAATGCTGGGAGTCGCCATGCTGGTACAAATCACTGGCTTTTTGGCGGGAATGCAGCGCATCGTTTTCGGTATGCCGGTTCATGAAATGGGGCATGCTGTTACTGGATGGCTGTGTGGATTCAACTCAATTCCTTCCTTATGGGTCACCGTCAGTTCGGGAGAACGCGGTTATATTTCATCGGTAGCGGTGCTGGCAGCATTATTTATGCTGACTCGCTATGCCCTGGTGAATAAAAAACCTGCCTGGCTTATTCCGGTAATCATTATTTTCCTGCTTCAGATTTATGGCACCCTGATAATTTCAGAAAATACCGCAGATATGCTTATTACGGTTGGCGGAGATGCCATGGGGCTGGTACTAGCCACTCTGCTTATCGTAATTTTTTATATGGGAAAGGAGACACAGCTTTATAAAGGCAGCCTGCGCTGGGGTTTTCTTGCTATCGGGGCAGCCGCTTTTATGGATATCTTTACACCCTGGTATAACAAGGATATCTCGGCTATCGGTTATGGCATGACCGGGAATAACCATACGGATTCATTTAAGATGATCAACTTTCATCTTTGGGAATGGAACAGTCTATTCACCCTCCATAACACGATAGGCTGGCTTTGTTTAATGGCAATGGCTTGCGCTTACTGCATAGGCCTGAAGCAGGCCAACGGTTGGGCAAAAGAAAAAGCCCGGCAGGATCGTCTGAGTAGAATTAGAAATAACTAAGCACTTTTAACATCGATGAAAAACTATTCGACTCTTAGCATCTGAATAAAACCACTTAATCGTTCAGTTTCCAGACGATAATTCTCACCCCATTGGGTAGAATAAATTCTCACCTCATCTCCCTTTCTCAGATTGTAACGCCTGGAATGTGTCTGGCGCCAAACCTGACCACTAGCCAGTTGAATAAGCCACATATTCGGCTTTGCCATTGTTAATTCGACCACTACATCTATTAACTCTTCCTGACCCTCGGCATTTTCAATGACCTTGCTGCTTGTACTTGTACCACGACCAAAATTGTCCAGACGATCATCCGCAGTTTCCTGGTTCACTGAAACTTCCTGCTCCTGTCCATCAACCTCGACCTCGCCACGATTTCTTCGGAACAAGTTACCAATTACAGGCAGTTTAAAGCCTTTATCATCGGCTTCTTCAATATTACTGGTTTCGTCACTGGACACCTGATTTCTACCAAAGTCTTCCAGCTCCCGTGCATTGCCCCTATTTTCAGAAGCTTCGCTTGCTGCATCAGTGACAGCTTGTGGCTGCTCAGCCTCTTGGGAAGCTGATTGTTCCAGGGCAGTTTCCAGACAAAGCACCCGCTCCACTCTGTCAGAAATCTCACCGCAAGCCAGAAAGCTCTCTACACCCTGCGCGAAAGAGGAATAATTAAATGATAGTAGTATGATGCCCAACAAAAATTTACCAAGGGATTTGTACATTGATAGCGCTCCTGTAACCAAGGATGACAAGAGTAAAGGAAAGCCAAAAACAGGACAAGCATCCTTCCCTGTAATTAGCGTAAATGGACTTATTTATTGGACTGAATCCCTCCATACACTCTACTATGTACCTTGATTAGCGTAATTATGACTATAGAAATCAACAACCCGGATATGATGAAAGAAAGCTCAACTACCGTAATAGATAAAGTGGATGCCCTGGATGCCATGGGCAAGCATGATGATGCTATTGATGTTCTGGCAGGCGCAACCCAGAATGGCGACGAGATCGCCAAAACTATCCTGGGCAAGAGGTTACTGGTGGGAGACCGCTCTCCTTACCTCCCCAGAGAAGGCGCCTCTTTCATCATGGAAGCGGCTCAGGCGGGTATTCCCGAAGCGGTTTCTGTCATAGCGGTGTTTCAGGCCACTGGTATTTTTCAGGAAAAAAACTGGCCCCAGGCAATCAATACACTGACTCATGCTGCAATCCTCGGCTCAGAATTGGCGCGGGAACAATTGATTCTTTTATCCAATTCCGGTGACCCTACCTTAAAGCCTGCTCTTATCAATAATAATGAAGCAGAGTACTGGCAAAGCCTGGCATCGGCTATCAATCTCGAATATTGGATAAATGAGCCAGCTGGGCAACTTATTAACGATGAGCCCCAGGTCAAGGTATTCCCCGGGTTACTGTCAGCGCCAATATGCCGCTGGCTTATAAAGCTTTCAGCCAGTCGTTTAAAGCCGGCTCTGGTTTATGATGCAAGCAAGCGCCAAAATTACAAGTCTGAAACTCGGACCAACTCTATCGCTGAATTTAACCTGGTAGAAAATGAACTGCTGCACTTTCTTATACAGCAAAAGATGAGTGCTGCTTGCGGTATACCCATGGTGCAAATGGAAGGTACGGCTATTCTTAATTACCAACCTGGTGAGGAAATTTCAGATCATTTCGATTTTGTGAATCCCTCCATGCCTGATTATGATCAGGAAATAAAGGATAATGGCCAACGCATTATCACTTTTCTTATTTATTTGAATGATGACTATGAGGGTGGGGAGACGGTCTTTACTGAACTCGACTTGAGTTACAAGGGAAATACCGGTGATGGGATGTTTTTCGTCAATGCTCTGCCGGATGGTTCTTCAGACCTGCGCTCGAAACATGCCGGACGACCGACAAGCTCTGGTGAAAAATGGATCATTTCTCAGTTTATACGCAACCGGGAAGTTAAATATATTCAGGTTTAACAATATTCACTCTTACTATTAATTTTCTATATTTCTTCACCTGACCTTTCCCGGACTCTATTTCAATATAGTGGGAGCAAAATAGTGGAAGCAAAAAAAAACCCCGTCAAATGACGGGGTTTTTTATGATCGTTGCTTTCTAAAAACCTAGAAAGAAACTCTCAAACCGACGAAGTAACGACGTCCCAGCAGATCGTAAAGCGCTGCGTTAGTCTGGTCAGTGTTGGTATCACCGCCCGCAGGGTTTGCGTTGGTGAGTTCTGCATCTTCATCGAACAGGTTATCGATACCAAATCTCAAGCTGTAGTTTTCACCGAAGTTATAACCACCGTTGACATTAAAGACATCGTAAGACCCTGGGCCCTGAATAGTAGTATTCGGGCTCAGAGACGCTGCCGCAGAATCCGCACTGGACAGATGGCGCCAGGACAGCCCTACATTGAAATCACCCCAGAAATAATTGAGGCGACTCAAGGCCTGAAAGTCATACAGACCACCCTGATCAAGGGTACCGCTTGCATCAACAACCCTGTCACCCGGTGCCAGCTGATACTCAAAGCTGTCCAGGAAGTTCATGGTGCTGTTGATAGCCAGATTACCCGGACCAATGTCCATAGTGTAGTTGACTGTCAGGTCTATACCCTGTGTTTCCAGAGTACCCAGGTTATCAAACGGCGTATCGACTTCTTCACGGTCACCAGTGAAGGGATTACGTCGAATCTGCTGACATCTTGGGTTATTCACATCATAGGTTGGGTTTGAAGAACCATTGGCATTGAAACAGGCATCGTAAACGGTCTGTACGTTCAATGGGTTAATGGTATCAGTCAGTGAAATATCATAGTAATCCACTGTCACAGTTAAACCGTCCAGACCGAAAGGATCAGACACGACGGCACCAAAGGTAATGGTTTCACCTTCTTCAGGACCCACATTGGGATTACCCTGACGCAAAGCAATTTCCAGTGGGAAGAACGGAGGGTTCTGCCTGTGGAAACCTTCTGGCCCTGGAATACCGGTAATGGAATAAGTCTGGGTATCAAACCCGGAAGTACTGTTACCGATAATGTCACGACAGAGGTCAATTACCTGCTGACGATCCGGGTTGGAAGGAACGTTGCCATGAGGAGCAAGAGTGGTTACAGAGCAGTTATCCTGATCTGGATGTCCTACCACTTCCTGGGTTGGTGCAGTAAACAGCTCGGCAATATTAGGCGCTCGGGTTGCTAACTGAAAACCGCCACGGAAGGTGACATTGTCCAGCGCATTCCAGGTAAACATGGCTTTATAAGTATCCACACCACCGGCCGTGCTGAAGTCTGAATAGCGATAACCAAGTTCAGCAGTCAGCGTATCCAGAATAGGAACCAGTGCCTCAACATAGTACTCACGAACACTTATTTTTCCGCCTGTTGCATTATTCGCGAATACCCCGACAGGGTTGTCGCGTAGCTGCTGTACCGGATTGCCTGGATTAAATTCATAACTATTGCCACGGTAAGTACCACCGGCAGCGAAACGCACTTCGCCGGCAGGCAGTTCAAACCAGTCGCCCAGACCACCCTGCATATTGAATTCCAGAATTTCCTGGGTCAACACGCTGCGGTTAACAAGCTGGCTGTCAATGCTGGTGAGACAGTCTTCACTAACCTGGAACTTCTCAAATACCGGCAAACCTGAAGTACAGGTCAACACGTATCCACGTCCGGTACCCACACCATTGACGGCGCCCGGAGTGTAACCGGATACCTGGCCAAAGTTAGGAGCATAAACCAGTTCCTGATAACGCTGCAGGGAAGGCAGGTTATTGTAGACCGCCTGAATATCAGTTTCACCCTGTGAACCATAGGCTTCCCAGGTCCAGTCGCCGTCTCTCAGATCACCTTCAAGACCGACCATGAACTGCCAGACATTGTTGTCGTTTGCGCCATTGATATTGCCGTTATAGTCCAGTACGTGAAACAGTGGCCATACCCCATCAGGGTCGGCACGAGAGTCAAGCAGCGTATCCAGTACTGGTGGCAAGGCACGACCGTCACGGGGAACGCCAGGAGCCGACCATACTGTAATGGCTGGAGGCGTATTGCCGCGCTGATCAACCTGTACATTGGTGTAATTCACTTGCGTAAATGCCCTGACATTATCTGTGATCTCGTAGTTACCACGAACAAACACGGAACGTCTTTCCATTGGGGTAGACAGGAATAAATCTATAGATCTGCCACGCTGGTCAAGGTTGCCATTATCCAGTTGCTTGATCAGGGTGTAGTCACCGCAATCAAGGCAGTTGAACGGGCCGTTATAGCCAAGACCACCCTGTACAACAAAAGGACTGCCATCTGCATTAAAATAGATGTCAGAGGCCCTACCGATAGTACCGGGAGCAACCTGTGGGAATAAAGCATCAATCGCTGCCTGAGAGGCAGGATTCGGATTGGCGTTACCGGCAAAAGCAGCAGGAACAACAAAGTCACCACCGGGGTTACCGGTATCATTCCAGCCATTGATGTAAAAATCACGATCGCGCTGCAGAACTTCACCACGCTTGGTCCAGTCAATACCAACCATAAGGTTACCGCGACCATCCGCTGAGTTCATACCCATCAGCATGCTGAAGCGTTCTTCCGTACCGTCACCTTCAGCAGTTTCACCGCGCTGAAAATCGAACTCAACGCCTTCGAAATCATCTTTCAGGATGAAGTTAACAACACCGGCCATCGCATCAGGACCGTATACGGCTGAGGCACCACCGGTAATCACTTCCACGTTCTGAATAGCAGCCGCTGGAATGGTATTGATGTCAACAACCATAGTGGCGTTGACTGGCTGGGCACGCTTGCCGTCAATCAATACCAGGTTACGGTTGGCGCCCATGCCCCTGAGGTTCAGGGTAGCAGCACCTGGTGTGCTGGTGGCACTGTTCTGAACACTGGAGTTAAATTGAGTACCGCCGGGAACGAACTGTGGCAGTTGGTTAAGTACAGATTCAACAGAAGTCGTCGCTGAGTTATCAAACGTCTCACTGCCTATGGTAACAATAGGACTTGCCGCATCGAGGTCACGTCTAACAATACGTGAACCGGTAACAGTAATTTCTTCCAACTCTTGTGCATTGACATTAACACTTGCGCCACCGGCCAGCATGGTTGAAACAGCTGAAACGATGAGTGCAAGGTTTTTCTTACGCAGATTTTGTTTGCGCATTATGGAAAACCCCCTTTGGTTTTTTATATATATAAAGAAAATATCCCGGATCATAAAGATCCGTGAATGAGAAGGTAACAAGGAATAAATATGAATGGAAGTATTTTTAATGCCTAAAAAAAAAGGGGTATTAAGGCCATTGAGCTTGTGGGAATTTCTCCCCATACAAGAATGCTACATTGTTACTTTTTCATTTATAAATCAATAAGTAAGAAGAATACACTCAAAACAAAACCATAAAATTTATAAGGTTTTTGATCTGCCAAGCAAGAAATATCGAATTAAAAAAAAAGAACATGCCTGCGCACATCCTTTTTTGAAAAATTGAGAGCAATTATTACCAGGAATTCGGCCCTGCCGATCTTCCAGCCTATCGCTGTTCCCGTTATTGAAGCAAAAACTCTCCTGGCGCACGAAGCTGGTGCGATCCAATAAGGAGCATATTTGCAAGCCCATGAATTTTAATAATTTTTTATTGCGTATCTGACGGTAATGACTGGCATGTTTTCTGCATTTTTAAAAACAGGGAAGTTGAGCTGATTAACCTTTCTATGCTTGGCTTAAAACCGGAAACATGGAAAACCGAAATGAGAACTACACGAAAATTCTATAATGTATTTATCGCACTGGCATTAAGCACCGCCTTCCAGATCAGCATGGCTGACAATGTGGAATATATCGTCAGCGATGAAAGCGCCAAACTGAACTTGCCCTTTTCAGATGCAGTGGTGTTTGGCGATACCCTGGTTATGTCAGGCCAGTTGGGAGTGAACCCTGACACATTCGCCCTGGTCGACGGCGGCATTGAAAGCGAAACCCACCAGATCTTTAGAAACATGACATCAATACTGGCTATCAAGAATGCCACGCTTGCAGACATTGTTAAATGCACAGTCATGATTGCAGATATCGCTGAATGGCCGGCCTTTAATGTGATTTATTCAAGCTATTTTCCCGGCCCAAAACCGGCACGATCAGCTCTTGGAGCTAATGGTCTGGCCCTGGGAGCACGCGTCGAACTGGAGTGCTGGGCCTCACTGAGTGAATAAAGCAACTTTATGTCAGCAGGTAATTAATAGCCCAGGGTAAAGCGTGCTTTGATATTGTTGCCCTGCTCCAGTTCATCCACTAAGGCGATAGCATAATCATCATAGGAGATTTTGCTTTCTCCGTTTTCATCGGCCACCACATTGTCTTTACCAAGACGGAAGCTCCCGGTACGTTCACCCGGCCCGATTACCACTGCGGGCGATAAAAATGTCCAGTCAAAGTCATCTGCTTCCTTCAGCAGATCCAAAGCCCGCATACCCTCCTTGATATAATTCATAACCCCTTCCGGCAAACCTTCCAGTGTATCCCAGACTTTTACACCATCCTCATTAAGTAAAGAAGCAGCACCGCCAACCATCAGGTAACGATTAACCCCTGAGAGACGAATCGCCTCCAGTAATTTTTCAGACTCATTGGGAATGAAGCTGGCGGCACAAATTACGGCATCATGTCCTTTCAGGGTTTCAGCAAGCTGCTGAGGCTGCAAAATATCGCCTGCGACCGGAGTTACCCCTTCGTTGGCATCTACCTTTTCGGGATTACGAGCAATAGCCGTTACGTTGAAGCCCCTGCTTAATAATTCCTGGGTTATCTTTGACCCTATGTTGCCACTGGCCCCGATAAGGGCAATATTTTTACTCATAATTCAAACTCCATCTATTTTTAAAGCCGCCATTATCAGGACAAAATATCCGGATGGCGGTGAACACTTAAAAAAATATATACCATTGGAATAAATACTCCCTGACGTGGGTCAGGATACTAGTATTGATAGCAACAGGATATGGCTTTTCGCGATATGACGATATGCTATATCATTCTGTCTAGAGAAAATATTTTATAGCTCTCGACCAGTAAAGCTTTATGCAAATAGTCATGGTGAACACTACTGTCATGAAAATCAGGTCAGGCGTTCAAAACAAAAATACTGCACCTTTAAATTCAGTGATTACTGGGCTGTGCCTGCTCACGCTGATCTTTCTTCCTTGCTCTCTTAACGCCGCTGAAAATATTGATGAAAACGACAGTAGCAAAACTGTTCAAGAGACGGCAGAACAATCTGAAGATGCCACCATGCCCGCTGAATCAGAAGCTGTTGTACCTCTGTCTCCAGAGCAGCAAGAAAAAATTCAACAAGCCCTGTCAAATCGTGAACAATATACTCAACTTATAAACCAACTTGAACTGGAAGCGGGTGCAGATGCCTACCGGCCAGAATTAAGCCAGGCCTATATGGATCTGGGATTAACACTGCAGGACCTTGAACAGCATGATGAGGCAACAGAGGCTTTTGACAAAGCACTTCAATCTGTGAGGATAAGTGATGGTCTCAACAGTGCTCTCCAACTACCCATGCTACAGGAACTTTATAACAGCAATCTCGCCAGAGCCGACTGGGAAGGCGCAGACTTATATGCACATCTGATGTTTTACGTGGCACGCAAAAGTTTTGCTGCTGGCGATGAAAGACGCCTTGCGGCTTTAGAGCAAATGGGCAATTGGAAATTAAAAGCTGAAAATGAAAACTTACTGAGTGAATACTCCAATGCACTGGGCAGCGCTATCGAAACCTATCAACATGAAATTGAACTGCTGCAAAGTATGCCCCTTGAAGGAAATAATCTCACTATGGCCACTTTATATTTGGGCGAAGCACGATTGAAAATGATTCTGGCACAGCAGATTTATGACCGCCCTCTCACCGAATACCAGACACCCGGTCGGGAACGTTCCACCACCACTACTCGCTGTTTTTTTGTGCGCCTGGCAAACGGCTCAGTGACCCAGATGTGCGAAACAATAGAGGTGCCGCAACTGGACTTCTATACCGTGCCAAATGATATGAAACTAAGAGAAATCAGCGGTAACCTGAAAGATATTCGCGAGGCACTTGTAAAAGCATTCACCCTGCTTCAAATCGAGATGGAGCAAGTTGAAAAAAGAGATGAACTACTGGCCGAAATGAATCAGATTACGGAATCCTACAACACCTTTGTAACCGAACATTCCATGTAGCCAAAAATGGCAGAAACCGGTTAGTTTTCTGCTTGCTGCCTTTCAAAACGTGACGTCTCTATATAATAACGTACCGTTGTATTGCCTTCATGGCAGGCATACTCATAAATATCATAATCATTATCAAGATAGGTAGGATAAGCGACAGTATAGGAACCTGTGG
>Ga0255756_1006910_pt1 | contig 10064 bp, 7 predicted proteins | sample 011ome_20_FD_179956 | JGI IMG/M metagenome (GOLD analysis project Ga0255756, IMG submission 179956) | Coastal salt marsh microbial communities from the Groves Creek Marsh, Skidaway Island, Georgia - 011509CT metaG (version 2) | ecosystem: Environmental > Aquatic > Marine > Intertidal zone > Salt...
ATTTAAATATAATTAATATATTAGATAATAACAATAAAAATATAATTAATTTAATTAAAAATAAAAGAAATGAAGTTGACATATTAATTGTTTCTATACACTGGGGAACTGAATATAGTTTTACTAAGGATAAATATCAAGATAAAACCTCCGACTTATTGATAGATAATGGCGTAGATATTATTTTAGGACATCATCCTCATACTATTCAAAAAACAGAAATAAAATACTCAAGAATTAATAAAAATCATTTCGGATATGTTTTTTATTCTTTAGGGAATTTTGTATTTGATTCACATGTAAAAAAAAGTGGTGTTAGAAATACATTTATTTTAAAAATAATCATTGATACAAATATATTAAAAGATATAATAAATAAAAAAATAATAAAAAATATTAAACAAAATAGTATTAGATTTGAATATTTACCGTGTATAATTTACCCTAATAAAGGTTTTTCACCAATGTCTGTTAAAAAATCATATCAAACTATTTATCCAAAATTATATACAAAAAAAGCAGATGATTTATATAAATATATAAAGTGTGCTAAAACATCATCTTGTAAAGAGGGTTTTACTAATAAAAATTATAATGTTTTAAATCATACTAATTTTAATTATAAATTAATATTAATTCCTATATGTGTATTGATATTATTTATAATTATTAAAACTTATAAATTACAAATTAAAGTATAATTTTAAAAATTGTATTGGTATTTTTAATTTATTTTCTGGATTTATTATAGCAAGTGGTGTAAAATTAGGAGATGTATTAACTTCATTAATACCGCAATTTTGAGTTTTATATGATTTAGACATATCTTCTATTATAAAATCAATTCCTATTAAACTTGTATTTAATATTTTATTAACCTTTTTAAACATTTTTATATTGTCAGGATGTATATTTTTTAGAGGAATTCTTTTATGTTCAGACCCATTCGTCCGTGTTGCTATATTTATATTAATTTTTTCTCCTTTTTTTAATATTGTTTTTCTATTAACATTCTGTGATTTAAGTAGTTCATCACTAATAATTATATTAGTATGATTTTTATTTACATTACTATTTTTAATTCTTATTAATTCTTCTATAGAATTTATACCGTTTCCGATTGCTATTATTGGTTTTTTAATATATACTTCAAGAATCTTGTCATTATAACATAATATTCTATAATCATTTCCTACTAGATATGTTTCTATTAATATTTTATTACTTTTACTTCTTAAAATTTTTTTATTTAAAAATTTGTTTATTAATATTGATCTCAAATGTTCTTTATCTTTAATATTAACAAATACTTTAATACCTCCAGTACTATCAATTGGTTTAACAACAACTGGATATTCTGAAATTTTATTCACTATATTATTTATTAAATTTAAACTTTTAATAGGTCCAAATTCACCTAATGTTCTAGGGGCTTTAATATTGTTATTCAATAATTTATTTGTAACATATTTTTTATTTCCTATTCTAATTTTATCTTCTTTTGAATATATATTATTATATAATCTGTCAAAAATAATTGATTTATTATTATGTGTTATTTTAATAATATTAGTATCTAGTAAAGTATATTTAAGATTTATTTTTTTACAAGATTCTATTAATATTTGTGTTACTATATGTCTTTCTTCTAAATTTTTGAAATTTGAGATTTGATATTTTTTATTTTTTATAATTTTATGTAATAAATACACTATAAAAAGTATTTGTATTATATTTATAAATCTGGTATTTAGGTTTTTATTATTATTTCTAATTTGTATTTTCATATTATTAGATATATAATACTATTTTAGATTTTTAATTATAATATACTAAATATTAAATATTGTAATAAATTTTAAATATTGTAATTAATTATTATAATTATAGTAATGTTCCTATATTATTAATTTCATTATCCATAAAATGTTTAATATTATTGCTGTAAGATAAAAGATATTTTTTAGTTTGTTCATTTAAATTTTTATCTATTTTACCAGAACTATATTCTTCAATCATTTGTTGTATTAATTGTCTTTTCGTAGATGTTAGTCTTTGTTTATACATATCAAACCACGTTTCTAACCTAGTTATCATTTTAGTAGAAAGAATATCTGTAAATTTATCTTGATTTTCATATATCCAATTATCACCATTATAGTATTCTACATAATCTTTATTTTTATTTGGCTGAAAGAAATTTCTATTTTCTGGAATATTATAATGTACCTTTTCAAGAGATTCCATAAATGAATTGTATGATTTATTTAAAATGCTAATTTTATCTTTCTTTGTCAGCGAATCTAGATTTTCATTCCCAAAAGCTCGTATATTGATATTGATAGTATTATTATTAGTTGTATTATTATTTAAAGTGTTATTATTAGTATTATTTGAATTATTAGAATTATTTGAATTATTAGTTGTATTATTAGTTAAATTATTATTATTTGAAATAAAATTATTAGAATTTAAATTACTATTAGAATTATTATTAGGATTATTATTATTAGAATTATTATTTTGTAAATTATAATTACTTATAAAATTATTTAATAACTCTAAATCTTTATTATTAAACTTAAAATCATCTAAATTATTAGAAATAGTAGAATTATTTGAATTATTATTATTTTTACTTTTTTTAAGATTTTTTATCTTTTTTTTACAATTATTATCATTTTTTTTACAATTTTTTACATTTTTTAACATTTTTTGAGAGTTTTTTTCTTGTATTTTTTGATGATTTTCTAACATTTCTATAAGATATTTAACCCTATTTAAGTTTTCCAACTTTTCTATGCGCTTCTCACAAGTTTGAAGGTGTTTATATTTACTTTGACGATGATTATAACACTTATTACAATATTCGCAAACGTGATTTTCTTGATTATCGAGGGTATCACTTTCCGTCCCCCGAAATGATGACGTTAGACTTACGCTAGACTTACATTTGGCTGACGCTAGACTTACATTTGGCTGACGCAGACTTACGCTCTTCGGGGAACTAGTTTCATAACACGGTACTTTTCTATTCAAATGTCGCCGCAAATGCCATTTTGATTTAAATGCTTTATTACAGTGTTCACAAACTGTATTCATTATTAATTATAAGTAAGATTTATTATATATTAAAGCAATATTTTATTTTAAATTAAAAATTATTTATTAAAATTAAATAATATTTTATGTAAAAATTATAAGAAAAAAACCGAAAATATATGAAAATAAAAAGTTATTAATGAGTTATAATTTGTTGTTTATGAGTATGATTACGCGATATGATTCCGTCCCACATTTTTTCGGGTAATGGAGCTTGGGCGAAAATGAAAGAAAAAGGTTCGTGTTAAACTGAATATTCCGTCCCCCAAAAATCACAAAAATTTGTGATTTTTGTGATTTTTGGGGTGAGGGGGGGGAGAACTTTTTTTTAAAAAAAAAAAATGAAAACATATAGAAAATTAAAAATTAAACATAAAAAAAAAAAAATAAGGGACCAAAAAATCCGCCTACTTTTTTTGACTTTTTTTACATTTTTTCAGTTTTTTTTCATTTTTTGACAGTTTTGAGTTAATTATTGATTATAATGAGCGCAAAATATGGCTCTTATACTTTACTGTATATTGACCGTTATAATTGCTATTGATTAATAATTAATAGTATATATATATATATGTATTATAAACTATTATTATATAAGAAAATACATTATAATATAATAGAAAAATAACTATATATTTAAAATATATTTAAAATATGAATAAAAATAAAAAAAACGTCTTGGTGATTAAAATCACCTTTGGTTTGTTTTTTTTTTTTTTTTTGTTTTTTTTTTAGAAAGCCCCATCTCCCCAGTTGACGCGTCGTTGAACATGTTGACCAGGCGGTCCACTGCGGTATTGTTGTGGTTGTCCTCCATGTTCAGGAACCTTCAGACATCGAATCAGCAAGGAGTTGCGTTCCTGACTCTCGAACAGTTCAATTCTCTTCCTCTCAAGTTGAACTTCGAGAAATCTGTTGTGTTCTTGGAGACGTCGAATCTCTATTTTCTGTTGTCTGTTCTGGTAAAAGACTTTGTGATGTACAGCAGAAGGAATACTATCATCGTTTGTGTATGGATTTCCTTCTGCTGCTGGTGCTGCTGCTGGTGCTGGTGCTGGTCCTGTTGCTGCTGTTGCTGCCGAACTACCAGTAGAACCAGCACCTGTTGTGGCTGATTCATCTTCATCTTTAAGTTCTGCCCAATCAATAGAGCTACCTCCAGCAGCACCGCCAGTATCTTCTGTGGCTGCTGGTTCGACTGGTCCTGCTGGTGCTGGTCCTGATGTGGCTGCTGTAGCATAAGTAGAACCAGTATCTACTGGTGATGGTCCTGCTGTTGCTGATCCTGGTGAAATTGTACTTTCCCATGAATCTGCTGTTCCATGAATTTGCGAAAAAGCATCAGGAACACGAGCAGCAGTAGCTGGAGCAGCAGTAGCTGGAGCAGTAGATGAACTGCCTTTTTTTTCATACTTTTTGACTTCAACACGTTGTCCGTCAATTACAACATGTTTGCCATCGATCAACTTATCTGCAAGATCAGCATCACAGGTAACATATGCGAAACCACGTTTTTGTCCATTCGGATGTACAGGAAAAGAGACATCGTACACAGTGCCCCATTCACTCAAACAGGATTCGATTGAGTCTCCGTCTGTGTAATGGGGTAGTCCACCGAGAAACACCCGTTTTGTAATCTCTTTGACTTCAACACGTTGTCCGTCAATTACAACATGTTTGCCTTCGATCAACTTAGCTGCAAGATCAGCATCACAGGTAACATATGCGTAACCAAGTCCTCGACCATCGAACATGGGAAAGTTGACTCCTTTCACAGGGCCCAATTCACTCAAACAGGATTTGATTGAGTCTCCGTCTGAGCTATGGGATAGTCCACCGAGAAACATCTGTTTGTATTGCGTAGTAGTCGTTCCGTCTGGTCCGACTACGGTGTCCAACTGCTCTGGAATAGTAGTCCATCCGTCTGGTCTGACTACTTTTTTTCCGGGTTTATGCATCTTGGTGTCCATCTGCTTGTTTTGTGATATTAATATATTAATATTATTTTATATAATTCAATTTTTTCGTTTTTTGTTCAAAATAATCTATTTATGGCCAAAAATAACGAAAAAAATGAATAAATATATATTATTAATTAATTTTATTTTATAATTTATTAATTTTAATTCAATATTATTAATTAAATATGATTATTATACTATTATTTAATATTTAGTACCCCCTAAATATGTTTTGTTCAATTTTGTTAAGGGGACCATATAATATAAATTTTTTTCATATATTTGATTAAAGTATATGTACTGTTTATAACTCTTTTCTAGCTTTTTTCTAAATTTACGAGTAATTCTTTCTTCTTCAGATTGCTGTTGCAGCCAAAGTTGCTGTTGCTGTTGCAGCCAAAGTTGCTGTTGCTGTTGCAGCCAAAGTTGCTGTTGCTGTTGCAGCCAAAGTTGCTGTTGCTGTTGCTGTTGCTGCCACGATTGCGGTTGCGGTTGCTGTTGCGGTTGCTGTTGCGGTTGCGGTTGCTGTTGCTGTTGCTGTTGCGGTTGCTGTTGCGGTTGCGGTTGCGGTTGCGGTTGCGGTTGCTGTTGCTGTTGCTGCCACGATTGCTGTTGCGGTTGCGGTTGCGGTTGCTGTTGCGGTTGCGGTTGCGGTTGCGGTTGCGGTTGCTGTTGTTGTTGTAATTGCTCTATAAGTTGTTCTTGCTGTTTCAGTTTCTGTTCTAGAGTAAGAATAGTTTGTTGTTTTTTCTGTAAAACAGTAAGAGCTCTATCTAAATGTGTTTCTGGTATTTGTTGTGTTTTTTCTTTTCCATCAGTTACAAATTTTTGAAAAATAGCATGTCTAAAAGTATTATCTTTATTCACGTTTGAATTACAGAATTCTCTAGTTGGAGATTTTGGTGGAGTAATTTGTTGTTTAAATGTGAGTGAACCATAGTTAGGGTATGGCTGTCGAACTGGTGAATTACCAAATTTTGGAAAATCATCGGATGTAGGAACTGTTTGATTTTCATTTGTAGTATCTTTTTCTTCTACAGCATCTTCATATTTGATTTTAATATATTTATTGATATCAAAATGAAATATATATTTTTCTGTAAATTGAATTGAAAAACATTTAGTGGGAATAATATTACCAATCAATCCTTCCATGTTTTTTGTATTTACAAAAAATGAACACCTTGTTTCATCAAATACTACATCGCAATCAAAAGTCCATCCTAATTTACTTTTTAAAAACGTGTTAATATATTTATCAGGTTCTTTTTCAAGTAATTCTTTAATATTTTTCTTTTCTTTAAATTTAAATTCTGTTCTAATGATAAAAATACAATTATTACCTTCACTATCAATACTTTTTACTGTTTTATAAGGAACTCTTTCTCCTTCATCTGTAACAAATTGATTAACTGACATTTTTTTCTTTTCGCCTTCTTCAGATAACTCACGATTTTTTGTTTATTACATTTATTTATAATATTTCAATTTTTTTATTTTAATCAATATTATAATTTGTATCAAACTTTAATTTAAATAATAAATCTAAAAATAATTTAAAAAATACTAAGTTTAGTATATATAATTAACAGTTAAATTTTTAATAAAATGAGTGTTGTAAAAGATAATACAAAAATTCAAGAATTATTGGGTAGTGACACATTTAAAACAAGAGTTATAAATGGTGCAGAACAATACGATATTGATAAAATATCATATAGTATTGCTAATAATCCCGAGTTTAATTTAAAAAATTCAAATAATATTTCAATAATGTCAATTAATGATAATGATGCTAGAGAAGAAGTTATAGAAGAATATGATATAAAATCAAATTATGATAGTGATAGTGATAGTGATAGTATTAAAAAATGTATAGATATTATGTATAAACTTTCGTTAGATAATTATTATGTTATTGATTATAAAGGAATTAAATATGTTATTTATTTAATGAAGGAAGGAAACGGTCCAATCCGTATTAAACACAAAGTTGATTATTATATTTCTATATATTTCTATTTTGTAGGTTCAAACGAAAATTTTGAAGATTTAAGCAAGATATGTCATTTATATTATGAAAAACATTTTTTACAATTAGAAAATGATAATAATAATCTTAGTATTTATTTAAAAGGTGAATATGGATATGATAAAACAAATACAATAAAACAAAAAAGTGTTGAAACACTATATCTTCCTAAAAAGGATATAAGTTCTTTAATGAATGATGTTGAAAAATTTATTGAAAATGAAAAACTTTATAAACATTTAGATATTAATTATAAGCGTTGTTATTTATTTGAGGGTATTTGGGGAAGTGGTAAGACATCTACAATTAGGACGATTGCTACAAAATTTAAATACAATATATCCATTATAGCTTTTGATTCATCTTTAACAGATGCTAAATTTTATGAAGGTTTACGAGATTTGCCAAAAAATAGTATTTTGGTTCTTGAAGATATTGATTGTTTGTTTCAAGAACGTAAAAAAAACGATGAAATGAAAAATATGATTACATTTAGCAGTCTTTTAAATGTATTAGATGGTATGCTTACTAAACACGGTCTTATTACTATTATGACTACTAATTACAAAATTAATCTTGATAAAGCACTTATTCGTCCAGGTAGAGTTGATTACATTTTACATTTTGATTTTATTAGGAAAACTGAAATTAAAGCAATGTTTATGAGGTTTATTTATGTTGAAGAAGATATTAAAGAACAAATTACAAATAAAGAAGAAAGGAATAAAATATTTACAGCATTTTACGATGAATACAAAAAACTCAATATTCAAATAACTGCTAGTCTTTTACAACAATATTTATGGAAATATATTAATAAACCAAAAGAAGTTATTGAAAATATTGATGAAATTAAAGACCTTTACGACCAGACAAATTTAGAAACAGAAAAAAATCTTTATACATAAAAGTTTATGTATAAAGATTTTTTATATTAACTTTTATTCAAAATTCTTATTTAATATATATGTACTGCATTCATCAAATGATGTGAATACAGGAATATTATACTTATATGCGTGTAGTAATAAGTAATTGATAATCTTTTTTACTTTATCCCAGCATAAATCCTGTCTCTTTAAAACGCGCTTTTTATGTTCATTTATATCTATTATAACAATTGCATCTGGTATAATCTCCCAAAATAAAGAACCTATAATATGTCTTTTGTCTTGTTTTAATATTTTTAATTGTGAATCTATTCTTTTATAATGTTCTTCTCTTATATTTTCTGTGTTATTTTCTCTTTCAAAATTACAATTATGATATTTATTTAATACAACATCGGCGTCTTCAAATATTGTATTTGTATTATTTAACCATGTTGTTTTACCTGTCCCCGATGGAGATAAAACTATAGACATATTTGATTTTATATAAAATATAAATATATTATTCAAATTAAATAAAAAATAATAGTTATTAATTTATTAATTTAAAACATTTTTATCATACATATGTATAATATCGAACCGTTTATTATTTGATAAATAATAATAATTATTTTGATAAAAACGATGTTTTGATATTATCACTTCGGTCCCATAGCTCAGCTGGTTAGAGCATCCGACTGTTAATCGGAAGGTCGCAGGTTCAAGTCCTGCTGGGACCGCATTTTTGGTATATTCCAAAAAAAATTATTTATTTTTAATACTATTTTTTATTTATTTTTAATATTATTTATTTTTAATACTATTTATTATTTATTATTTATTATTTATTATTTATTATTTATTATTTATTTTTAATACTATTTATTATTATATTATAATACTATTCATTATTAATTTCAACATCTGTCCATATACATTTATCAACAGAATATGTGTCGTTCCATTTATCTAGAGCGTCAATCCATATGTCATTTTTCCAATCATTAAAAAGGTCTTCTTCATCATAATTGTCTAATGGTTCATTTTGATAATATTCATCATATACTTTTTTAGGATCATATGAAAATTCATATTTAATCCAATATTCACATTCAAATTTAGTATGTTTTCCTTTATAGTATTTATAAAATTCATTTTGTCCATCTTCATATCCATATTCTTCAATACTTACATTATATTTTACTTCAATATTTTTCCATAAATTTATAGGAGAACCCCAAGGAGTATTAAATGTAAATTTAAATGAATTTTCAGATGTTTCTATAATAGATACACATGATGGTTCCCATTTAACACTCCATTTTGTATAACATTGATTTGGTTCATTAATAGGTACAAATGTGCTCGCAAAATTAGTCAAATCTCCTTTTTGTTCCCAATCTTTAAATGGTTTAATATTTTCAAAATCACCCTTTATATTTACTGTTCCAGAATAAAAATTAGGCATTTTTTTAGTTATATATAAGTTTATTAAATTTGCTATATTATCATTAATAAATTCAATTTTATTAAAATTGAATTTATTAATGATAATAATATACATTTATTGAATAATGACTACATATGGAGAAATACCAGACTTTGAAGATAGTAAAAGATTCTGAAGATAATATTATTCATTATAATACAGATAAAGATTATGATATAGTTAAATCTATATTTCAAAGTATTAAATATAGAAAAATTTTAATAAATGAAGAAATACATAATAAAGCTAATGTAAATGATATGGTCAATATTTTAGACGAATCGTGTATTAATGATGATATATTGAATGAATATATTATTGTAAAAACAAACAAATTTGATTATAAAGAATTGCAAGAAGAATTTATTAGAGAAAAAATAAATTTATTATCTAGTAAAGAATCTATATATTTAAATAATGTGTTTAAATGTGAATTATGTATGGGTGGTTTTACAGAATTAACAAATCATAAACACGCATGTCAATTACACAAAGGTAGTTTCGTTTTACACGCTAATAAATGGGGGTGTTGTGGTAATTCTAAAGATCATATTGGTTGTATAGTAAGATATCATAAAAAAAATATGAATGAAAATGAAAATGATAAT
>Ga0255756_1006911_pt1 | contig 10064 bp, 7 predicted proteins | sample 011ome_20_FD_179956 | JGI IMG/M metagenome (GOLD analysis project Ga0255756, IMG submission 179956) | Coastal salt marsh microbial communities from the Groves Creek Marsh, Skidaway Island, Georgia - 011509CT metaG (version 2) | ecosystem: Environmental > Aquatic > Marine > Intertidal zone > Salt...
CAGCAAGTCGTTTCATGAGCTGCGCATCTACCTTGGCCTCGTTGAGTAGAGCATCAATGCGCTTTGAAAGAATTCCTTCGGGAGAATCTGGTGATGCGCCTGTCGCCGATCCATTTCTCAATTGCGGATAGACCAACGACCAATCGTAATCTTCTTCAGGCTTTTCAAAAGCTGAAATCCCAAAAATAATGGCCTCTGTTACGAGCCCTATGGTGAGCAATTGAGAACCGTTAATGATTCCGGCAATCTCAAAATGAGTGATCTTAAATAAGGCCCCAAGGATCACGACTGATGCGCCGAGTCCGTAGGCCATGTTCATGTGCTTTTTAGATAACATATCTTAATTGTCAAATTTTTGTGGCGAAAAATCACGAACGGTCCTGAAGCCGATGTAGGCGCGGGCCGAATCTTTGAATTCATAGTCGCGTGTGCTCACGCGCAAGAAATAAGCGATGTCTTTCCATGAACCCCCGCGGACGGTTTTGCGCGGATCTTCACGATTCACGTAGTCCGGGTTGAGCGGGGAGAAAAACTCGTAGCTGTCAGGATTGTAGGTCGAAGAAGTCCACTCAGCCACATTACCCGCCATGTGGTGGAGCTTCGATTTAGGCGGATGAAAATACTTCGGATCTTTCACCTTAGCGGTGTAGACCTCGCCGTCGGCGTCGTATCCGCCATCGGGTTTAAAGTTCGCGCGGTACTTACCATTCGGTAATACCAAATTTTCACCCTCCCAAGGGAATGTCACCTCTGGATCACCGTTTCTAGCAGCAATCTCCCATTCTGCCTCAGTGGGCAGACGATAGGCAGGGACCACGGGCTTACCTAATTTCTTGTATCCTTCGTTGATCGCATGTGTCTTGAAATCACAGAAGGCACGTGCCTGCTCCCAAGTGACTCCCACAACCGGAAAATCGTCAAACCGCTCGTGCCAAAAGTAGTCGTTGAACATCTGATCGTTCTTCGAATAATCGAAGTCCTTCAGCCACACCAAGGTGTCGGGATACACCGGGACAACCTCTTCACGTACAAAATCTCTTGGGTTACGCTCAGGTTCACGTGAGGCCGCCTTGGCATCAAACCAGGTGTATTTGTACTTAAGCTGCTTGATATCGAGCATGCGCTTTCCGGTATAGGTTTCAAAAGGCTCTAAAAAAAGCGAATCCATGATCTCAGCGTAATAGATATCCGGATAGCATTCAAGCTTGACGTCCCAGTTCAGGCGGCGCCCGGCATACATATCGTCGCTAAAAAGCAGGTAGTTTTCGTAATAATAGCGCTCAGCCACCTTGGTGGTGTCGATAGGGAGGTAAGCAAAACGTCCAATTCCGTCATCTTCAGGGGTCAACCCAAGGTCTTCAGCCAAGCGGGCCAATTTTGTTCTCGTAATCGAGTCACGAACGTATTTTACAAACAGTCGGTATTCTTTATTACTGACCTCAGTCTCATCAATCACAAATTTCTTAACCGTGACCTCTTTTCGGGGGGCATCTTCAACACCGTAAGGGTCCTTCGCGGTTCCGATTACGTAGGTACCGCTAAACGGGCCAACCATCACATCTTCGGCTCCGCGCATACGTTTAATGTCGAAAGGCTTGCGCTGGGCAACTACTTGACCTACTAGAGCCAATGAGAGTGAAACAAGGAGGATTTTAAAATATCTAGAGGCGGTTAGAAGCATAAAAGTCATTTTCGGCATGGCCGGTCACCTTCAAAGTTAAACATTTACTGCATCGAACGACGCGATGCACGCACCCAACAATCGGGCAATTCATTATTCAAAGCCGTTTGGTAGTCAAGTGCCAAACAAGGCACAAGATAGGGTCGATTATCACTACGCGCAACCTTTTCAAAAGGGCCTTTAGCGACTTCTACCCACCATCGATCCGTGAGCAAAGAACGGTAAAACACCAGGTGCTGCCCATCGATGGGCACGTTAAACTTTACATAATTGTCGCTGAGAGTGTCCGGAATCTCATTGATTCTCAGCGTGTAACCTTCTATGAAGTACCACAGCATTTGAGCGCTCAACAGCGTTGCTGCAGGTGTATTTGGGATCTCAAAGATTCCCAAAAGCTGCAACTGATCGGCGATGCCGGCATAACGCATTAGCGCACAAATTTCACGTCCGGTAAATCCGTTCGGTGAATACCCCTGCGCCCCACCTAATTCAGCGGCGGCAACGGCGTGAAGATCAACACTCAGCAAATTGGCAGTGCGCAATAACGGCTCTGCTCTGCGCATGTCTGGAGTCAAGTCTCCCAAGCGATACGGCTCAAAAAACAATTGATTGTAAAGATCTAGTTCTTCTTGAGCTACAAAATACGACTGGTAACCTATCTGCGTGAGATGATATAGCTGGTTTGGCGCCTCAGTAATCATCTGAGATACGTAAGAGTCGCTAGACACCATCTCGTCGGCCACACAGAGATCAAACTTTGAGTCGATCAGTCCGACATGTAGCATCTCTCTGAAACGATCAAATGCACGATAACAACCGTAAGTGCTATCCTGAACAGCTCCGACCACAAGCGGTAAGACATTTTGAGATTTTAATGATGCGATGAGTTGCTTGAGGGCAAACTGTGTGTCTTTAGGTTCATCACCGGGTTGAAGATCTCCGAGATCGGCAATTTTAAGCGACCAATTACCGTAAAACAGTTTGTAAAAATCGAGTCTGAAGGCCTCGCTGTCGAAAGCTGGAGTACGTTTTCCTTCAGCCGAACGATGCTCGAGCACCACGATCAAAGCCATATCTACAGCCTCTAGATCAGGAATGCCATTTTTTTCGGTGTGCTTATAGAGCTGTGACCCCAGATGCTGGTCAGCCAAGAGCTCGCAATGCGCTAGAATCGTATCGCTAACCGGCTTTAAAAACTCAAATTCCATGAGAAAGTAGGGTGCTTAATTCTTCTTGGTTGTTCGTTTCTTTTTCGGAGTTGCCTTTTTTGGCTTAGCAGCCTCAAGGCGTTCTTTGGCCTCTTCAAGGCTCATGTTTTCAACCGCCACCTCTTTACTGAGCTCTACCTTTTGCTTGCCTTTGATCAAATTGTGACGGCCCCATCTCGCCTTCTCGATGCGAATCTCTTCTTCGGGCCATTCTTTGATGAGCTTCTCGGCCTCCTTCTTGAGCTTGTCTTCGATGAGGGTTTCGATGTCTTGGTCTGAAAGGTTGTCAAAGTCGTAATTCTTATTGACGTTGATAAACATGGAATTCCATTTGATAAACGGACCAAAACGTCCCTTTCCTTTAGAAACGCCATGACCTTTGTAGGTGTAGATCGGCGCGTCGGCCCGTTCCTTTTCAGCAATAATCTCTAGTGCACGCTCATAACTCACCGTAAAGGCGCTGTCGTCTGGACCTAATGAGGCAAACTTCTTTCCGTATCGAATATAAGGGCCAAAGCGACCGACATTCGCTTGAACAGCTTCGCCTTGATATTCTCCGATATCGCGAGGCAATTTGAAAAGGTCTAACGCCTCTTCAAAGGTGATATTGGTAATCGATTGATGCGGAAGCAGACTGGCGTATTTAGGCTGCTCATCGTCTTCTGGGCTGCCGATTTGAGCCATCGGACCAAAACGTCCAAGGCGCACGATCACTTGGCGGCCGCTCTGAGGATCCTCTCCTAAATAACGCTCTCCGCTCGCGCGTTCTGCGTTGTCTTGTACCTCTTCAACGGTCGGATGAAAGTCGCCATAAAAACTGCGCATGAGCTCACGCCATTGCACTTTTCCTTCAGCAATTTCATCGAAACGCTCTTCAATCTCTGCGGTGAAATGGTAATCGACGATATTCGAGAAGTGATCGACTAAGAAGTCGCAAACCACGAATCCGATATCAGTCGGAACCAGCTTTCCTTTTTCAGAACCCACCTTTTCTGTGAGTTGATTGGCCTTGATGGGTCCGCCTGAATAGACGAGTTCTCGGTAGGCGCGTTCTTCGCCCTCTACCGTTCCCTTTTCAACGTATTTTTTATCGATAATTCGACTAATGGTGGCCGCATAAGTCGATGGACGACCAATACCGAGTTCTTCTAATTTCTTCACCAGTGAGGCCTCAGAATAACGGTAAGGCGCACGTGAATAGCGCTCTGTAGCGCGACTCTCGTTCAGCGTCAAGGGTTGTCCTTCGCTCAAAGGTGGGAGCATTCCTTCTTGCTCTTCGTCTTCATCGTCAGTCGATTCGAGGTATACTTTTAAGAAGCCTTCAAAAACGATAACCTCACCTTGTGCAATATATTCCAAAGCACTCCGGCCTTGGATCGAGGCTTTAGTGCGTTCGAGCTTTGCCTCACTCATGAGAGAAGCCATCGCTCTTTTGTAAATCAATTCGTAGAGGCGTGCCTCATCGCTTGAGAGCTTTGGCGACTGATTTGCCATTTGTGTGGGCCGAATCGCCTCGTGTGCCTCTTGAGCTCCTTTGGCCTTAGAAGTGAAGCGGCGTACCTGTACAAAGTCAGGACCGTATTGCTTCTCAATCTCTTGGGTAATCATCGCAACTGCCTCTGGTGAGAGATTGACACTATCAGTTCTCATGTAAGTAATCAGACCTGATTCGTACAAACGCTGCGCGACCTGCATGGTTTTACGTACCGGAAAATACAATTTACGCGAAGCTTCTTGTTGTAAGGTAGAAGTGGTAAACGGTGCGGCCGGACTCTTTTTAGCCGGTTTCTTTTCAAGTGAAGCAACCGTAAATGCCGCCTGCTCGTGTGCCTTCAAAAAGGCTTCAGCTTCTTCGTAGGTTTTGAATTCTTTGACACCTTTGGCCTTGAGCGTGGCTCCTGAAGCCGTTTGAAAGAGGGCATTGATTTTATAACTGGCTTCAGGGGTAAAGACCTGAATTTCACGTTCGCGTTCTACCACAAGACGTACAGCAACCGATTGCACACGCCCCGCAGAAAGTCCTGGCTTAACCTTCTTCCAGAGAACAGGAGAAAGTTCATACCCTACAATACGGTCTAAGACCCGGCGGGCCTGCTGCGCATCGACTAAATTCAAATCAACCGGACGCGGATTTTCAATCGCACGTTCAATGGCCGATTTGGTGATGCTATTAAAAACAATTCGCTTGGTTTTAACCTCAGGAAGTTCAAGGGTCTCCATAAGGTGCCATGAAATGGCTTCTCCTTCGCGGTCTTCATCACTCGCGAGCCATACCGTTTCGGCTTTCTTAGCGAGCGATTTTAATTTTTTTACTTGAGGCAAAGAACGGTCACTAACGACGTATTTGACACTGAAGTCGTCTTCAACATCTACCCCCATCTCACTTTCAGGAAGGTCAGCGATGTGTCCGTAACTGCTTTCAACCGTGAAGTCAGACCCTAAAATTTTCTCAATAGTCTTGGCCTTTGCAGGTGACTCAACGATAACTAAATTCTTTGCCATAAGCGCTTTGCGTTCAAGGCAAAAGTAGAACCTTTTTTTTCGAATTGAATGTTAGAAATCTAAAGAAGACGGTGAGACAATCAATTTGGTCGACTCTTTTTTAGAATCAATCTTAAAGATATTTTTATGTTTTTTGAGGAAAATAAAGCCTATCAAAAGTCAACGAAAAACTATTCTAATTTGCTTAACAACAGTCCTTTTTCCCTGCTTGATGAAAGGACAGGTCGTTGAATCATATCTTAATTATACAACCGACACACATTTTCAATTGAATCGTGAAGCAAGAACCTCAACCACAAAGGGACTACTTGAACTTGGCTTTTCAACGAATATTCTTCCTCATGTCTCCTTCAATGCTAATGCCTTTATCATTCATGGCCAATCTATAAGTAAATCGTTTGGAGATGCTTTTTTTGTTTCAAGTATAGACGGTCGAAATACTGCAAGGCTTCAAAATTTCTGGCTCGAATACGTGCCCAATAAGAGTTTTTGGTCGTTTAGGATCGGAAAGCAGGCCTTCGACGATGAGTTCTTAGTTACTCCAAATAGTGATTTATTCATTAGCGGAGCTGGAGCTTTCGTATTTACACTTCCTGTCAGTAGCCCTCAATGGCCAATCGCTACGCCAGCATTTTTGGCTTCATTCCATAAAGAAAAAACAACCTTTAAAGCAGCCGTTTACTTAAGTGATGAACACCTAACTGACGAAAGCATTAACACAAGCGGCTTAGACTTTAGCTTAAAAACTGCAGGAGCTCTAGCGATAACAGAATATTCGCAATCACTCGATCTAATTGACTTTAGAATAGGTCTGTTTCATGATTCAAATAAGACTAGAAATCTTAAAACAGGTCAAGAAAGCAACACTTCAGCATTTTACATTATTGCCGAGCCGAAGCTTTTCGAAAATAAAGAGCATTCTATTACTGGGCACCTTGCTTACAGCAGAGTATTTAACACCTCCACAGCAACAATAGACTACGACATTCGCGTTGCTGCTCTGTACAACACGCTTGTCAACAACAAGAAAGTACGAGTAGGTGCAGGTTTTTTCTTTCCTCATGTAGGTGAAGCAGTTACGGATCAATATGGTAGCGCAATTGGCTCCGAACACTTTACAGAACTAACATTAGAATTTCAAGCAACTCAACGTCTATTCTTTAGGACAGCATTTCAGCATGTATTGAATCCTGGAGCTCCTTTCGGAGTCTCTTTACCTAATGGTTCGTTTTTGGTTGGTCGTGTCGCTTTCAGCCTGTAAGGGTACTGACAAAATGTCGGTAATCAGAAAAAATCTTACCTTTGAAGGCTCAAAAAATCGCTTTGAAACCATTAGATAAAAATCCGACCCAATACAACGGTGAAGTACTCGAACAACCGCAAACAGAGGGCGCTCGAAAACTGTATATAGAGTCGTACGGTTGCCAAATGAATTTTTCTGACAGCGAAATCGTGGCCTCTATCTTAAGTAAAGAAGGGTTCAGTACGACGACTTCGCTTGAAGAGGCCGATTTGGTGTTGGTCAATACCTGCTCTATTCGCGAGAAGGCCGAGCAAACCGTGCGCAAACGCTTAGAACACTTCAATCACGCTAAAAAGAGTAAGCCTAGCATGAAGGTAGGAGTCCTTGGCTGCATGGCCGAGCGTCTCAAGCATCAGTTTTTAGAAGAGGAGAAGATCGTTGATATGGTGGTCGGACCAGATGCTTATAAAGATCTGCCTAACCTCGTCGCTGAGATCGATGAAGGACGCGATGCCGTCAATGTGATACTATCTAAAGAAGAAACTTACGGAGACGTTGCACCTGTGCGCTTAAACTCAAACGGGGTGACCGCCTTCGTATCGATTACCCGAGGCTGCGACAACATGTGTACCTTCTGTGTGGTGCCATTTACTCGTGGACGTGAACGCAGCAGAGATCCCAAGTCTATTCTTGAAGAAGTAGACGCGCTGGCCCAACAAGGTTACAAAGAGATCACACTGCTCGGACAAAACGTCGATTCTTATCTCTGGTACGGAGGGGGCTTGAAGAAAGACTTTGACAAGGCTAGCGAGATGCAGAAAGCAACGGCCGTGAACTTTGCGCAGCTGCTAAGTATGGTGGCTAAGGCGCATCCACACGTCCGCATCCGCTTCTCGACTTCGAATCCGCAAGACATGACCCTCGATGTGATTGATGCCATGGCCGCACACGAGAATATTTGTAAGTACATTCACCTTCCGGTGCAGAGCGGATCAAACCGCATTCTCAAGAAGATGAATCGCTTGCATACCCGAGAAGAATACATGACGCTTATCTACAATATCCTAGAACGCATTCCTGACTGTGCCATCAGCCAAGACATGATCGCCGGATTCCCCACCGAAACCGAAGAAGATCACCAAGACACCCTCTCGCTGATGGAGTATGTGAAGTACGATTTCGGATTCATGTTCGCCTATTCTGAGCGCCCCGGAACGCTCGCTGGACGAAAATTTGAAGACGACATTCCAGAAGAAGTCAAGAAACGCCGATTGAACGAAATCATCGCGATGCAGCAAAAACACAGCTTGTACCGCACTCAACAACATCTGGGTAAGGTTGAAGAAGTGCTCATCGAGGGCACCTCTAAAAAATCTGAAGCGCATTGGATGGGGCGAAACACCCAAAACACCGTAGTAGTTTTTGAAAAGGGATCGTACAAGGTCGGAGACTATGTCGATGTCCGCATCGAAGACTGCACCTCTGCTACCCTGCTGGGAACGGCTGTGGGCTATGGAAAAAATCAAGTCAACTCATGAGCAACGTTCAAACCGCCAAACAACGCTTTGAGATTATAGGAAACGATCCTAAGCTCAATCGCGCGATCGAAAAGGCATTGCGCGTAGGGCCCACCGATATTTCGGTACTGATCACCGGAGAAAGTGGTGTGGGTAAAGAAGCCATGCCGAAGATCATCCACGCTGAGTCGCACCGCAAACACGGCAAATACATCGCAGTCAACTGCGGAGCCATTCCCGAAGGAACCATCGATTCCGAACTGTTCGGACACGAAAAAGGAGCCTTCACCGGGGCCACACAAACCCGTCAAGGTTATTTTGAAGTTGCCGACAAGGGAACGATCTTCTTAGACGAGGTCGGAGAATTACCACTCCCGACTCAAGTACGCCTGCTGCGCGTGCTCGAAACCGGAGAATTTATGAAGGTAGGGTCCTCCAAGGTGCAAAAGACAGATGTGCGCATCATCGCGGCGACGAATGTCGACATGCAGCAATCTATTAAAAAAGAGCAGTTTAGAGAAGACTTGTACTACCGTTTAAGCACCGTGGAGATCGAATTACCTCCTCTGCGTCAGCGCAAAGAGGACATTCATTTGCTCTTCAGAAAATTTGCAGTAGACTTTGGGCGTAAGTACAACATGCCTACCATTAGACTTGAAGACGACGCGATACGTCTGCTTGAAAAATACCATTGGCCAGGAAACATCCGCCAGTTGCGCAATACGGCCGAACAAATTTCAGTGCTCGAGACGGAGCGCAGCATTTCTGCCCTGACCCTTCAAAGCTACTTGCCTGAGTTCAGAGAAAACAACCTGCCGGCAGTGATCGGATCGACGAAAAAAGACGAGAGCGACTTCAGTTCAGAGCGCGAGATCTTGTACAAGATTCTCTTTGATATGCGTGCAGACATCAACGAGCTTAAAAAAAGGACCTCAGCTCAAGGCACTTCAGCCCAAGCGAGCAATGAAGAACACGAACTCTATTACGAGCACGAAGAAGATCCACAAGTCGCAGATGGTAAGCCACTAGAAATTTTAGGGCTCCCTGAAAACCGCAACGCGCAAAGCAGCGATCGCTACGAATTTGCCGAAGAAATTCAGGAAGAAGAAACCCTATCTTTACATGAAAAGGAGATCGAGCTGATCAAAAAGTCACTTGAAAGAAACGGCGGAAGGCGGAAGGCTGCTGCCGATGAATTGGGTATATCAGAACGGACCTTATACCGCAAAATCAAACAGTACAACTTATGAATTGGCGCCAAATCGCACCCTTAAGTCTTTTATTGCTTCTCTTTTCATGTGGCATCAAGATTAATTACAACCTATCGGGAGCGAGCGTGGGTACGGCAGAAAATTTTCAGGTAAACTTTTTCCAGAATATCGCCGACCAAACTCCTGGGTCTGTGATTGAACCCGGACTAGATCGCGATTTCACCATCGCATTGCAAGACATTATCTTGAATCAGACGAGTCTATCCCTTACCAATTCAGGTGGAGACCTCGTATACGAAGGCGAAATCGTAGAGTATCGCGTACAGCCTATGACCGCAACCGCAGCGCAGACGGCGGCGCAAAACCGTCTGAAGATGACGGTAAACGTTCGATTCTACAATAAAACAAAAGAAGACTCAGACTTTGAGAACCGCTTTAGTTTCTTTTACGACTTTCCGGCCAACAGTCTATTGGAATCTGTAAAGTCTCAGGCTCACGAGGTCTTGTTTGAGCGTTTGACACAAGATATCTTTAATGCCTCATTAGCAGACTGGTAACGCTATGATCACCACCGCAGACACTTACCTGAAATTTCTGCAGCAGCCTTCGTCCCTGAATGAAGCTGAGCTTGAGCAGGTACGCATACTCACTAAGCGGTTTGGTTATTTGCAGAGCGCCTGGACGCTCCGCTGGTTGAATGCA
>Ga0255756_1006917_pt1 | contig 10056 bp, 1 predicted proteins | sample 011ome_20_FD_179956 | JGI IMG/M metagenome (GOLD analysis project Ga0255756, IMG submission 179956) | Coastal salt marsh microbial communities from the Groves Creek Marsh, Skidaway Island, Georgia - 011509CT metaG (version 2) | ecosystem: Environmental > Aquatic > Marine > Intertidal zone > Salt...
GACGCCGCGGCGGGGGGGGTCGCCGCGATGTTCAGGGACGGCGCGTTCGAGCCGTGGCCGCCGGGAACGCCCGTGCCGGAGTGAAGCGACGCGGGCAGGAATGAGGCGTAATAGCGCTCTACTACTAATAATACGAAGGTAGTAATAATATTATTGTGTAGCTATGCATTAGACGATACCTCGTCTAGATAAACGCGCGAACCTCGCTGCGTCTCGCGCGACGAAAAAAAAAGCGCGCCGGAGGATGCGTGTCTCATTCGGCGTCGCCTCCGTCGCCGTCGTCGCCGCCGCCGGCGTCTCCCGCCCCCGCGGCGGCGACGTCCCCGGCGACGAGCCCCGTGGCGCTCGTCTCCACCAGCAGCTGCGTGCCGGCGAGCTCGGTGTAGCTCTCGTACCAAAACAGCGCGTCGGCTTTCGCGCTCCCGAACCTCGCCTTGAAGACGTCGATGATCAGGATGAACAGCGCTTTCCGGCCGACGATCTTGACGCTCTCCAGCCCGAACGTGTTGATGGCGAACGCCGCGCCCCAGGCGACGATGTACGCGGTCTCCTCGCCGTCGCCCATGTACCGGTAGATGAGCACGCCGTACGTCAGGATGACGTACCCCCCGAAGAGCCACGTAAACGCGACGAGGAACCACGTGCCTTCCTGGTACACGAGCGAGGACCACGTCAGCCGCCGCCTGTACGCCTTGCGCTGTCGCTCGATCTCCGCCAGGGAAACCGGGCGCACGGCGCTCACGGCGGCGCGCGTCGTCGTCTCGTACGGCTCGATGACGAATGCGTCGTTCGAAACGCGCGCGCCGGGGTTTCCAGAGCCAAAAGACGTCTTCCCGCCGGAAACGAAACCGCTCGCCGAGCGCGTCGCGGAAGACATCCGGGAAAACGTCCCCGACGCCGCGGAGAACATCCCGCCGATCGATCCCGTCGCGCCGCCGCGCGTCGAACGCATCGCCTGCGCCTCCGGCGGCTTCGCGCCGACGTCGTCGCCGCCCTCGCCCACCGCCACGAAAATCTCCGACGCCTTCAGGGACGAGGGTGACTTTTGTCCAAGTGTTTCCGCGTCGCCGCCGTCGGCGACTCGGGGCGCCTCCGGGCGTCCGTCGGCGACGGCGCGCAGGCGCGCGCGCGTCGCCTCGACGGGCTCGTACCTGGTGGCGTTCTTCCTGCGTTTGTAGAGACCGACTTTGTCCAGGACGTACAGAAGCGCTCCCACGATACACATCACGAATCTCAGCGCGTAGTGCATCCCGCAGATCGTCAGGGTCTTCTTGATGGCCGCGGCGGCGTTGGTGAGCATCGCCGCCACCTCCGGCTTCCGAAGCGCCTCCGCCGGATCGGAGAGCGCCGCGAAGGCGGTTTCCATCCAGGCGGCGTACACCTCGATCAGGGACATGCCCCCCGCGACCACGGCCTGCCGCCAATGCGGCTCCATCACCGTGCTCCCGCCCGCGGTGAACCCGCGCGTCAGCGTGAAGCGCACGGGGAACATCACCGCCAGCTGGATGCTCACCACCACGAGGAAGTGCGTCAGGTTTTGCGAGTCCGGAAACGCGCCGCACCGCCACCCATCGGGCGCGGCGCCCGTCGCCGGCGACATCAGACGCGCGCACCCGGCGTTTTCGGGCAGGTGCGCGCACGCCGAGGCGATGTCGTCCGCGCAGCCCAGCTCGCGGCGCAGCAGCACGCAGCACGTGGTGGCCTTGGAGTAGTAGAACCAGATGGTCACCAGCAGCGACGTCACGTACACCGTGCTCTGCGTCACGAGCCGCTCGGCGCCGGTGAACGCGTCGGTGGGCTTCGCCAAAAACGCGCGGAACAGCATGTGCGCGGCGGCGTACCGCGCGACGCACCAGGCGAGAAATCGGTAGACGCGTTTGGCGAGACGCGCCGTCGTCGTCAGCGGATGCGTCGCGACCCACCACGCCGCAACGCACGCCTTCGTCACGAAAGCGCACGCGGGCGCTTCTTTCGCGGCTCTTCTCTTCTTCTCGCGTTCGCGCGCCGCGACGTCGGCTCGGAACGCCTCCGCGCCCGCCTCGAAGCGGCGGCGCCAGCCGTCGACGAGCGCGTCGGCGTCGGCTTCGGCGGCGAGCACGGCGGCGGCCAGCCTCCGGTTGCTCCCCACCGTTTTCCCGAGGAACGCCCAGCCGCGCTGCGCGATGTCGTACTCGCGGTAGTGGTCGTCCCACGGGTTCATCACCCAGGACAAGCCGTAGTGCGCGCACGCGCGCGTCGCCAGCAACGTGCACCAGACGCGCTCGACCGCGAGCCACCCGATGCCCGGGTCGTTTTGGAAATCGCCCTCCTCGTTTTGGAAATCGCCGCCAATCGCCGCCGCGCGGAGCGCCGCGGGACACGCGCGCGTCAGAACCTCGGCGTCGTAGTACGCGTGCGCGACGAGCTGTTCGTGCGGCTCGCGCGCGTCCTTCCGCGCGGCGCCCGTCGCGCGCTCCAGCCGGGTCGGGCCCGCGGCCCGCAGCGCGCCCGCGAGCGCGTCGGTGGCGTTCCAGCTCCCGTCCCGGCGCTGCAGCGCGACGACGTTCCACAGCGCGCTCCGACGGAGCCACCCCTTGTTTGTGAGGTTCCCGCTGAACATCACCTTGAACTGCGTGACGAGCAGCGGGAAGGTGAGGCCGGTGGGCATCAGGAACGGGAGCTGCGCAGCCTCGAAGATGCGCGACGCCATCTCCGCGTGGCCCACTACGTTGCGGACGTCCATGAACGCGTACGCCATCGCCGTGCCCAGCGCGCGGTCGAAGGGCAAGCACACCTCCGGGCGAGCCTCAGGCTGAGGCTGAGGCTCGCGAGCCTCAGCGTCGCCGCCGTCGCCGCGCGCGCCGAGAGTCGTCGCGTCGGACCGCCAGAACACCAAGTCGCGGTGCAGCGCCTCCACCGGGAACGCCAGCAGGAACCGCACGTAGGACGTGCCGCATGCGCGACAGAACGCCAGCGCGTTTCCTTTCGGCTCGGGGAGGTGCTCGACGTGTTTCCGCTTCGGGGGGGGGACGAAACGCCGCGCCGCGCCCCGCATCAGCGGCTTCGGCCGCCGTCTTCGGTACGAAGCCGCCTTCTCGAACGACACGTGTCGTTGCCCCTCGACGTCGTCGTCCCCGTCGTCCCTGTCGTACTCGTCCACGGTTCTCAAAGCGCGCAACCTCTTCTTCTCCCACCGGGACCATTCCACCGCGCGCGCGCGCGCGACGTCCTCGTCCTCGTCGCTGTCGTTCCCGTCGTCCGTCGCGCCCCGCGCCTCCAGCGCGCGCACGTCCGCGGAGGTCATCGCCGCCGTCACGCGCGCCGCCTCGAACTTGGTTTTGCCCTCCGGCGTCCTCGAGACGGCGATGCCGACGTCCGCCTCGCGCGCCGTCTTCGCGGCGAGCGCGGCGGCGCGTTCCTCCGCGCCCGTGAGCCTAACCCTAACGCCGACGTGTAACCCAGACGTGTCGTCGTCGTCGAACGGGAGGTTCGCCTTCGCGCGCGCGTTCCTCAAAATCGCCGCGCGCCGGCGCTCGACGGCGCGCGCCAGCGCGGGCGCGCCGGGATCGTCCTCGGCGGACGAGGACTCCAGCAGGCGCCGCAGCTCGTTTTTAGTCTGCGTTTCGTCCTCCGGGTCGCCGCCCGCGGCGGCGACGCGCTCGAGCAGGAAGCGCCGCAGGGCGTCGCCGTCGCACGGCACGTGCTGCTTGGCGAGGACGCTCTGGATCTCCCGCGCGTCGATGGACCACGTCCACACGCCTCGCACGACGGCGAAGCCGAACGAGACGCGCTGCTTCTCGGCGTCGATGAAGGCGCGCAGCAGTCTCCGCCGCGCCGCCGCGTCTCGCCGGCGCATCGCGAGCGCCACGAGCGCGGTGCCGCAGAACATGCCGAAGAGCACGGCGAAGACGCGCCACGAGCTCACCAGCTCGTCGAGCGTCACGCTCACCAGCTCCTCCGCCGTGATGGCCCGCGGCGCGGGCTTCGACGCGGACGCGGCGTAGTCCGTGGCGTGCGAGCACCGGCAGTGAAGCGCCGCGTCCGCCAAACACCCGCACCCCTCGAAGGCTTGCGTGTCCGCGCGCCAGTAGCACCGCGCGGCGTTGGCGGGGTCGCTCAGGGGGCACGTCGCGGCCGTGTCGTTGGAGGCGGGCGCCCAGGCGCGCAGCGTCTCGTTCGCGTCGCTCGAGATGCGCGTCTCCACGCACCCCTCCAGAAGCGTGGGGTGCGTGATGCGCCAGGCGAACGAAGCGCTTTCGGCGGAGGCCTCCGCGCCGGAGAAAGAAAACGCGTCGTCCCACGCCACGACGCTCCCCGGCGGCCGGGGGTTCGGCAGAGACCAACACCCGGCGTCGGAGAACGCGCCGAGCGCCTCGTCGAAGAACGCGCACCGGAGCTGTTCCCGCGCGGCGCTCGCGTTTCGGGGAAGCGCGGAGCCGGTGGCGTTTTGGGAAAACGGCGCGTCGCAAGAACTCGAGTCGCCCGCCGAGCGACGCAGCGACTCGAGATTCACCGGCAACGCGAACTCGATCGGCGAGGAGAGGTTGGTCACGGCGATGGCCCCGCCCCCCGCGCGCCGCAGGTTCAGGGAGACCACGCCGGAGACGCGCGGCGCCCCGGAGACGGGCACGGCGCCCAGCGCGGCGGCGGTTCGGTTCACGCCGGCGTCGTGCCCGTGCGGGTCGAACGAGAACGAAACCACCTCCAGGTCCACGGGGTCGCCGTCCCCGAGGGCCATCGCCGCCGCCGGGACGGTGAAGTTGGCGTCGCCGGCGCCCGCCGCCGCGGCGCCGGCGCTCGCGACGCGCGCGGCGGAGTACGACAGCATGGGCGTGCTCCCCGAGACGCCGTTTTCGTCGGGGAGCGCGGGCGCGAGCCGAGCGGCGACGAGCGCGCGCGTCGCCGTCGCCGCCGCCTCGACGGACGCCTCGGCGTCTTCGTCGAAAAACGCGGCGTCGTCGGACGGCTTCCGCGGGGTCACCGCCGCGGACAACGCGGCGAGCATGTTGACGCTCCCGTCGTCGTCCAGCTCGAGATCCGAGGACCCCTCGTCGACGGCGGTCTGGTTTACCTCCCCCACCATGCCGGCGATCAGGCCCACCACGTCCGCGCGCGACCCGCGCGTCTGCTCGCACGGGTCAGACACCACGCGCGCGGCGACTCCGGAGACGCCGGCGAAGAAAGTGGTGGACGCGGGCACGGCGCGCTTCGCCGCCGACGTCACGTTCACCATCGCCGCGCGTTCGGCGGCGCGCGCGCTCGCCGCCGCCGCGTTCGCCGCGTCGCACGCGTCCGCGTCCGCGTCACCGGTGGCGTCGTCCGCGCCGCTCTGCAGCAGCGCGCGGCGCCGACCCTCCGCCTGCCGCAGCTTGAAGTTCTCGAGCTGATCGCACGCGAAGCGCACCGCGTTCAATGCCGGCTCGGCTCCGCCGGCTTTGATGAGCGCCTCCGCCGAGCGCACGGCGGCGACCGTCGCCTCAGTCGCCGCCGACTCCGTGGCCAGCGCGGGCCAGGTGGACGCGACCTCCACCTCCGCCGCCGCGGAGGTGGCGCCCAGCGCGTCGCGCACGCGCACCGCCACCACCACCGCGCCGCCCTCGGCGTCCAGGCCGCCGGGAAGCGTCCCCCGGTACGACGCGAGGGGGCTGAAGTCCTGGAGCTGCTGCTCTCTTTCTTCGGCGGGCGCGCCGATGACGCGCGCGGTAAACCTGTAGGCGAGCGGCGCGTCGTCGTCGGCCCAGCCCGCGGCGGTGACGGTGAACACGGTGGAGAGCGCCGTGCCTGTTTGGGGCGAGACCGCGAGGCTGCCGTCGGCCGGCGGGGCGTTCCTGCGGAGCGTCAGGAACGCCGCCGCCGCGCCGTTGGCGTCCGACGCGTCCAGCCGGAAGCGGTACGCGTACCCGGCGGCCAGCGCGTCCGGCGCGAGCGCCAGGAACCGCGTGGCGAGCGACGTGGACGCGGCGAACCCCGCGGCGCCCACGTCCACCGCCTGTGCGGCCCCGCCGGCGTCGGGCGTGCGCGTGGCGGACCAGCGCAGCGTGAGGCTCGACGCGTCCGCCTCCGAGACCACCGTCGCGGAGACGCGCGCGACGACGCCCGGGTTCACCGCGCCTCCCCCCGGGAACGGCGGCGCGAACACCTTCGGAGGCACGCCCGCGGCGTCGGGCGCCGCGGAGACCACGGCGACGGTCGTGGTGACTGACGCCCTCCTCGAGCCCTTGCGCGCGGTGAGCGTGAACGCGTACGTCTGGCCGTCCGGTCCGTCCGCGCCTCGCAACGTGATATCCGCCAGCACCGCCTGCGAGACCCGCGGAAGCGCGAGTCGCGCGCCGTCCGTCGTCAGGCAGTCGCCCGTCGCCGGCGTCGTCGCCTCGCACAGCCACGAAAAGTCCCACTCGTACTCCGTCTCCTGGTCGGGGTCTACGGACGCGCTCGCGTCCAGCGTGAGCGGCACGTTCTCGGCGAGCAACGCGTCGCCGCCGGCCACGATCGCCTCCAGCGCGGCGGCCCGGACGTAAAAGTCAAACTCCGCCGCCGCCGAGACCCGCGGGTTGGACGCCTGCCTCCCCTCGAAGCGCAGCGTGTACGAGACCCCGGGAGGCAAGCTTCGCTTCGGTAGGTACAGCTGCGGGGTGTTCGAGTACGTCGTCGAGGGGTCGAGCGTAACCTCCGTGCCGTCCGACCGCGCGGCGGACCACCGGAACACGTATCCGTTGTCGTTCGTGCACGCCGAGTCCATCAACTCCGAGCCGGCGACGATTCGCGTGTCGCGACCGCGAGGGACGGCGCCGTTCACCACAGTGGTCGCGGCGATGTACACGCCCATGCTGCACAACGCGCAGGTGGTGCCGTCGCCGGAGAAGCCTTCAGGACAAGCTCCGCACGCGTGACCCGTGCCCGGGGCGGCGACGTCCGTGCAAACGACCCCTGGGTAACACGGGTCGTCCGCGCACCCGTCGATGTCGACGCACCCAGAATCGCCGTCGCCGGAATACCCGCCGCCCGCGGGACACGCGCCGCACGTCGACCCGCCGGACCCGTCGTCCGTACACGTCGTGAGCGAGTCACACCCGCCGTTGTTCGTGGCGCATGCGCTCTCCCGAACGCACCCGGTCTCGCCCGAGCCCTTGTATCCCGCGGGGCACGCGCCGCACGACCGGCCGCCGGCCGTGTTCGTACACGTCGTGCCGTCGAGGCACCCTCCGTTGTTCGTCGCGCACTCGTCGATGTCGACGCACGTCTCACCGTCGCCCTCGTACCCGGAAGGGCAGGCTCCGCACTTGAACTCGATGCCGGGAGCGGGCACGTCCGTGCACAGCACTCCCGCGTGGCACGGCGCGTTCACGCAACCGTCGATATCGACGCACGTGGAAAACGGATCGGAAGCGTCGTCCAACGCGTACCCCGCGGGACACACGCCGCACGCCGCCGACCCGTCGCTCGCCACCGAGCACTTGACGAGCGGGTCGCATCCTCCGTTTTTTATGAAGCACGGGTTCGCCGCGCACGTTTCGCCGTCGCCCACTTGCCCAGCCGGACACGCGCCGCAGGAACGCGTCAGCGCGGGAGGCGCTGCGTCTTCGCAGTGCACGCCGGCGGCGCAGGGGTTCGCCGCGCACGCGTCGTAGTCTACGCAGCCGGCGGCGCCGTCGCCCACGTATCCCGCGGGACACGCGCCGCACGTCGACCCGCCGGACCCGTCGTCCGTACACGTCGTGAGCGAGTCACACCCGCCGTTGTTCGTGGCGCATGCGCTCTCCCGAACGCACCCGGTCTCACCCGAGCCCTTGTATCCCGCGGGGCACGCGCCGCACGACCGGCCGCCGGCCGTGTTCGCGCACTCGGTCTCCCTGTCGCAACCTCCGTTCGCGGTCGCGCACTCGTCGATGTCGACGCACGTCTCACCGTCGCCCTCGTACCCGGAAGGGCACGCGCCGCACGTTCGACCGCCCACGACGTTGGAGCACGTGACCAGCGCGGAACAGCCTCCGTTGACGAGTGATTTGTCGGCGCACTCATCCACGTCAGCGCATCCTGTGCCTTTCGTCAAGCCGTCGCCTTCGTACCCGGAGGGGCAGAAGCCGCAAGTCGCGCCGCCTTTACCGTCATCCGTGCAGCTCACCAGGCCGTGGCAACCGCCGTTGTCCACGTTGCAATCTGAAATCGCGGGCGCGGACGTGGGCGGCGGCGGCGACGGCGGCGGCGGCGGCGACGGCGGCGGCGGCGGCGGCGGCGGCGGCGGCGGCGGCGGCGGCGGCGGCGGCGGCGGCGACGGTGGCGGATACAGCTCCGAGTATACCATCGTGACAGTCTGCAAACCAGCGGAGCAATTTGTGACCCAATCATCTATGATGTAATCCTTGTGAGGAACGGTGAATTCGAGTTCAACCCCCCCAGTGCTTTGTTGTACCTTGCACTTTTCAGCAGACACATCCCATACCGCGGAGGGATTTTCAACGAGCTTCGGGTGGTATACTTCCGTCAATTTCGGGCTGTCACTGTGACTCAAGCCCCCCACGGACGCGAGCTCTGGCGCGGTGATGCTCGTGATGACATCGTTATTAGACGTTTCGAACTTACCCGTAAGATTCACGAGCTTCGGAAGGTCCAGGGTTTTCAGAGCAGGGTTATATTTCACCACAAGGTCGGTGCCCCCGCCGGTAAACTCAGGCAACGAAATGGATTCCAGAACCGCGTTTTGTTTTCCGCCATCGCCGGAAAATGGGCTGACGTAGAAGAACCCCGCCACCGTCTTGAGCGCCGGTAAGTTGAGCGCCTTCAACACGGTGAGGGACTGAAACGTAACTTGCGACCCGGTGGCGCTGGAAAACGCCGGCAATTCCAGGGTTGTCAACGCGGCCATATTATTCCTGATGTCCATTTGGGCGACTGAGGCGAGCAACGGCGCGGAGATCGTCTCCACTCTCACGGAGTTTGAAACCCAAAACTTGCCGGTCGTCCGCGTGAGCTTCGGGAAAGACACTTCGACCAGCTTGGCACAGCTGATGATCTCGATATCCGCCTCCGAAGCGGAGTAATTCGAGAGATCAAAGCTCACCAGGGCCTGGGCCGTCTGGATCTTCAGCCCATTCGAGGTTTGCAGGTACGGCGCCGAGATGTTCGTCACCGTGTTCGCGGTCACTGTGATCTTCCCGGCGACGTTCCGCACGCCGTCCGAGAAGACGACCGTGGTCAACGTCGAGCTCGTGCAAGCGATCTCGATGTTCTCGTTCAGCGTGACTCCGACCAGGTTCGTATTCAAGTCGCACGTTTTTGTGGCGGCGGCGGGAATAAGGTCGGTCGGCACGGTGCACGTCGCCGCGGCGCAATCGCAGGTGCACGCGCTGCTGTCGGTAACGACTCCAGCCGCGGTGAAGAAAAAACCCGACACCACGAGCGTTCGCAGGATCGTCCGTAGGCGCGCGCGGCCCCGCCCGGAACGCGGGCTGAGGATCGCCATCCCGTTCGACGCGTCGCACCGACCGAGTCGAGCGTCTCCCGGAACGCGAGGAATACGTCCCGCGACCGCTTCCGTTCGAAGTGAGAGCCTCGGGGCCGTCTCCGAGAACACGCGCGCGACCGCGATCGCGAATTGTTGGCGGATCCAAACGAAGATGGCTCGGGTTTGCACGGCTCACTCGCGAGAATCAACGATGCGGGCGCCGATCGCGAGCGCGCTAGCGAGCGCGAGCGCGCTAGCGAGCGCGCTGATCGCCCGCCCGGGGCGATGCGCAGCCCCTGCAATGCAAGGGGCGCGATCGCCCGGCCGCGTTTCTCGTAGCCGCCGATGTTAGTTAGTTAATCGACTACGTGTGCCGACTGCCGAAGTAAAAAAACTTCGGCGTAAAACTTCGGCGCAAGGCGAGAGTTGCGTGTCGTCCCGCAAAAGCGTCGCATGCGGCTGACGGGCTGAGCCATGGCATTTTGGCGACGTCGTCAATTATTGTTTTGCCTCTCGGGGTGCCGACGTCAGTCAGATCTCTGACGCGCGTGGTCATGACCTGGACGGCGCATCTCGGCGCCCGCGCGTCGCTCCGCGGCGCGCCCGCGGCGCACCTCGCGCGCGGGCATCGCCGG
>Ga0255756_1006918_pt1 | contig 10056 bp, 11 predicted proteins | sample 011ome_20_FD_179956 | JGI IMG/M metagenome (GOLD analysis project Ga0255756, IMG submission 179956) | Coastal salt marsh microbial communities from the Groves Creek Marsh, Skidaway Island, Georgia - 011509CT metaG (version 2) | ecosystem: Environmental > Aquatic > Marine > Intertidal zone > Salt...
TGAGTTCGCACAGATGAACCCGTGATGCGTTTCGGTGATCAGAACCGGCCCAAGCTGGCGCACCACCCGCGCCGATTCGGCCAACACCACCTCCACAACACGAGGGTCCTTCTCCCAGCGCTGCGACCAGTCACGCGCAAATGCCCCCGGTGTGATGTCGCCAAGTTCTACCGTGCGACCCTCCGCCTTCGACACGATCTTCGAGGTCACCACGACGATGTCACCATCGATAATCGGTGTGTCGGCCGCGCGGGCTGCGTCGAGGATCATCGCAGCAAGATCATCACCGGGAGTGATCTCGGGAAGCCCTGGAACAGGATGAATCTGTACGGACACGGCGACACGGTAACGCGGTAGCGTGGCGTCATGCGTCACTGGTCGCCACATCGCTGGATGGCTGCCGCGGGTGGCAGCGTCGTGGTCGGCCTCGCGCTCGGCCTGCCCACCGATGTGGTGCCGAACCCGGTGTTCTCCCGACCGGTCGACGTCACGTGGTGGTCGTACCCGGTGCTGGTGATCAGCGCGATCCTCGGCGGGTTGTTGCTAGCCACCTATGTGCGCGAACCCGTACCCGGCGATGACGGTGCCACGCAGGATGCCGAACTCGCGGAGCGACCGAGTCGGCTCGGTACCGCCGGCGGATTGCTCTCGTTCTTTGCGATCGGCTGCCCGGTGTGCAACAAGATCGTCGTTGTGGCCATCGGCACCACCGGTGCCCTGGACTGGTTCGCCCCCACACAGCCGCTGCTCGCCGTGGGCTCCCTGGTGCTGTTGACAGTGGCGCTGCGGCAACGCCTCCGCAGCGCGCAGGCCTGCAGCATTCCGGCCCGATCACGCGAAGCAGTCGTCGATGCGGGCAACATGAACCGATGAGCACCCTCGACAACGTCTCAGAGATCTTCGACGCCGACCGGTGGGAACCAGTGCCGGGCTTCGACCTCGCCGACATCACCTATCACCGGGCGCGCGATATCGGATGCGTGCGCATCGCCTTCGATCGTCCCGAGGTACGCAACGCATTCCGCCCACACACGGTGGACGAGCTGTACCGCGCCCTCGATCACGCACGGATGAGTCCCGACGTGGGATGTGTGCTGCTCACCGGCAACGGCCCGTCCCCACGCGACGGCGGCTGGGCATTCTGTTCTGGCGGCGATCAACGCATCCGTGGGCGCACCGGCTACCAATACGCCTCCGGTGACACCGCCGACACCGTCGACCCCGCACGTGCGGGCCGCCTGCACATCCTCGAGGTGCAACGTCTCATCCGTTTCATGCCCAAAGTGGTGATCTGCGTGGTACCCGGGTGGGCGGCCGGTGGCGGCCACAGCCTGCACGTCGTCAGCGACCTCACCATCGCCAGCCGTGAACATGCACGCTTCAAACAAACCGATGCCGATGTGGCCTCGTTCGATGGCGGTTTCGGCTCGGCATACCTGGCACGGATGGTCGGGCAAAAATATGCCCGCGAGATCTTCTTCCTGGGTCGCGAGTACACCGCCGAACGCATGCAAGAGATGGGAGCGGTCAACGAGGTCGTCGACCATGCCGACCTCGAGGCCACCGCATTGCAATGGGCCGCGGAGATTTGCGCGAAGAGCCCAACCGCGCAGCGCATGCTGAAGTTCTCGTTCAACCTGGTGGACGACGGCCTCGTTGGCCAGCAGGTATTCGCGGGAGAGGCCACACGTCTGGCCTACGGCACGGACGAAGGGGTGGAAGGTCGCGACGCCTTCTTGGAGAAGCGTCCGCCCGACTGGTCTGGGTTCCCCTACCACTTCTGACCGCCGTCTCGATGGGCACCCGTATCGCGATCGACAACCCCGACGACGACCGTCTCGGTGTCTTTCGCCTGCGCGAACGCGGTCTCACGAATCGGGCCGACAAACGCGACGACACCGGCGCCGGCATGTTCTTGGCCGAAGGCGACCTGGTGGTCACCCGCGCCTATGAAGCCGGGTGCGTGCCCGTCGCCGCACTCGCCGACGCCGACCGGGTGCCGGCCATCGCCGACCTACTCGACTGCGCGGTGTATGTCGGTGGTGATGCGGTGCGCGCAATGGTGACCGGCCTCGGCATGCCGCACCCGATCGTGGCGGTGTTCGAACGCCCCGGCCGGCCATCGGCGAGCGCCCTGCTCGCTCGCAGCCACCGGCTTGTGGTCGCTGAACGCGTGGACAACCCGGCCAATATCGGTGGCATTGTGCGCAACGCGGCAGGGCTTGGCTGGGATGGCCTCCTGCTCGATGGCACCAGCGCCGACCCGTTGTCACGACGGGCCCTCCGAGTGGCGATGGGCACCGCATTCGCGCTGCCACACGCACGCACACGCGACATCGTCGACGTTCTCGGCGACCTCGGTGACGCCATCGACCTCTTGGCGCTGACTCCCGACAACGATGCCCTCTCTGTTGACGATGTGGCCGCCACACTTGACCCGCAACGCCCACGCGCCGTGCTGATCGGCGCCGAACGCAGCGGTCTCAGCGAGGCACTCCTGGCCTGTTCCCGCCCGGTGCGTATACCGATGTCGGCCGGCGTCGACTCACTGAATGCAGCCGCGGCCTCGGCTGTGGCGTGTCACGTATTGCGCTGACGCCGACGCCGACGGGTCGAGCCTCCCGCGGGCGTATCCCAGCGGAACCGTCGTAGAGCAATCAACATGCCGCCCACACCCCACGCGAGGACGACGAGGAGCGACCCGGCATCCGGCGACGTCGCCGCTGCGGTCGGATGGAATGACGCCTGAAACGACTCCACGAATGGTTTCAACGGAAACACATCCCCGATGACATCAAGCCACCGCGGCGGATCATCGAGTGGGATGAACACATTCGACACGAAGGCCAACGGCAGGATTGTGGCATTGGCCACCGACGAGGCAGCGCTCGCTGTGGGAACCGCGGATGCCACCGCCGTGCCGAGGGCGGCGAAACAGACCACCGACACCACAAAGGTGATCGCGGCAGCCGGCAGCGCCGATGGGGTGATCTCAAGGCCGTAGGCCACAACACCGATCAGCAACATGAACACCGCACCGATCGTTGCGATGATGACCGCGGCCACGAGATGCCCACCGAGATACACCCACACCGGCAGCGGCGTTGAGCGCCACCTCGTCAGCACCCCTTCCTCGCGCCGAATCGGCAACATATTCGCCACGTTCGTGTAGGTGGCCGATACCGCGGTGAACGCCGCCAACGCCCCGGTGTAGAACTGCCGCGTCGGCCATTCCCCGCCATCGGCGAGAGCCGTTCCATTGCCGAATACGGCATTGACGACGACCAGGATCACGACCGGTAACGCCAACGTGAAGAACACCGCTGCGGGTACCCGCACGAACATCGCCACCTGATGTCGTGTCTGCCGCGCGAGCAGGCCAACAGACGACGGCCACGGCCCTCGATCAACCATGACCGCTCCCCGAGTGATCATCTGAGATCAGATCGATGAATGCGTCTTCAAGCGATGGAGCGCTGATTTCCCAATCGTCCACCGTCACGCCATGTCGTCCCGTTGCTCCCACCAGTGCCGCCACCAAATCAGCGATGTTCATCGACGAGAACACGTGATGCGAGCCAACAACCTCCACCTTGTCGTACAGGCCCGACACGGCCTCCACCACCACATGGGTATCCGGCCCGTCGAGACGCACGACCACGCGGCCGTGTGAGCCCCGACTGCGGATGTCATCGGGTGTGCCCTCCAACACGATCCGACCCCGTGACATCACCCCGATCCGGTCGGCTAAATGCTCGGCTTCATCGAGATAGTGGGTGGTCAGCAGCACCGTTGTTCCGTCCGAGCACAGCGCACGCACCAGATCCCAGGCACGTCGGCGAGCCGACGGATCGAAACCCGTTGTCGGTTCGTCGAGGAACAGCACCTCGGGACGGCCGACGATGCCGAGAGCCATATCGAGACGGCGCCGCTGCCCACCCGACAAGGTGTCGATGCGCGCGCTGGCCGAACCCTCCAGATCAACAAGGTCGAGTACGTCATCGACGGAACGAGGTGACCGGTACACCGAGCCGTACAGGCTCACCGCCTCTGCCACTCGCAGTTCGGATTCCACTCCGGAGGACTGCAACACGATGCCGATGCGATCTCTCAGCACACGTCCCGCAGCACCGCCCACCGCCGGGTCGTGACCCAGCACATTCACCTCGCCAGCAACCCGGCGACGATGACCTTCGAGAACCTCGACCGTGGAGGTCTTACCGGCACCGTTCTCACCGAGAAGGGCGTAGACCTCGCCGCGTCCGATGGCGAGATCGACACCGTCGACGGCGCGCAGCACACCCGCAGGCGTTCGGTATTCGACAACGAGACCTCGCGCAGAAATCGCCGCCATGCCGGTCGCGCTCACGGCCGCAGCCCCATCGGGGCGTCATTGCGTAAGTGATCTGCGGCGGGCACGAAGTAGCCCAACAACTCCGCAGCAATCTCGGGCCCATCGTCACGGCCGTCGCAGACCACCCGCACGGCCTCGGCCATGTGCACGAGCCAACGATCTCGTTCAGCTTCACCGACAGTGAAGGGCATGTGGCGCATCCGGAGGCGCGGATGGCCGCGCTGTTCCATGTAGGTCTGCGGACCGCCCCAGTACTGGATGAGGAATAACCGCAACCGTTCACGAGCAGGACCCAAGTCGGGATAATCCGGATACATGGGTGCCAACACCTGATCGGTGGCAACCCCGTCGTAGAAGGCGTCGACCAGGGCGGTAAAGAACTCCTGCCCCACCCGCTCGTAGAGCATCGGCTGGTCGTCCACGTCTCCAGCCTACGGTTTGGGCCAGCGCGCCTCAGGTGTCGTATGTGGGATCGTCGAGATCGGCGAAGATGTCACCCAGGCCACCGCTCACACGATCGGGGAACTGCGGGGGCCGCTTGGCGAAGAACGAATCGATGCCTTCGCGGACATCATCGGAACGTCCACGTTCGGCGATACCCCGGCTGTCCATGCGGTGCGCCACCATTGGATGGTCGGCTCCGAGCATTCTCCACATCATCTTGCGGGCGACCGCCACCGACACCGCCGAGGAGTTCTCCGTCATTCGACGCGCGAGCGTCATCGCTGCGGGGAGTAGATCATCGGGAGCGTGCACCGAGCGCACCAATCCACCATCGAGCGCCTCGTCGGCGTCGAAGACCTCGCCTGATGCCACCCACTCCATTGCCCGCGATATGCCAACAAGACGCGGGAGGAACCAACTCGATGCCGCCTCGGGCACGATGCCCCGCCGGGAGAACACAAAACCGAACCGCGCCGACGTCGAGGCCAGGCGCACATCCATGGGGAGGGTCATGGTGACACCCACACCGACCGCGGCACCGTTGATCGCCCCGATGACCGGCTTCAGCGAGTCAAAGATTCTCAACGACACCGTGCCGCCACCATCACGTGGCACACCATTTGCGCCCATGATCTCCGAACCCCCCTTGGCGAACGTCTCGGTACCCGATGACAGATCGGCACCGGCACAAAAGGCGCGGCCCGCGCCGGTGAAAATCACCGCGCGCACGTCATCGTTGGCATCGGTGTGATCAAGAGCGTCGATGATCTCTGCGCGCATCAACCCGGTGAAGGCGTTCATCTTGTCGGGTCGCGACAACGTGATCACGGCGATGCCGTCATCGATGTCGAGGCTGATGTGTTCGAAGCTCCCAGGGCCACTCATGCGACCATGTTGGCCGCCAAGACCGGCGCAATCGCGATCGGAGTGTGGAGCACCCAACCTCAGACGTCGAGGAACCGCGACGCGGCTGTGCCCGAGCCAACCGTGCCGACAAGAGCACCAAAGGCAACGAGGATCGCGGCCACCCGCCACTCGTAGCCATCAACCACGACAAGTGCGGTCATTCCTGAATTCACAGGGAATTCAGCGACACCAGCGGTCCACCGGTCGTTGATGAACCACATCGCCCCCGACGCGATCGCACCGCCCGCCACCCCATGGATGAGCCCTTCAAGCATGAACGGCAGCCGGATGAACCAGTCCGTGGCTCCCACGAGTTTCATCACTTCGATCTCGCGGCGACGCGCGAACATGGCCGTGCGGATCGTGTTCCAGATAAGTAGCGACGCAGCTGCCATCAGCGCCACCCACAACCCGGTGGTGTAGGTCGACACAAACCCCTGCAGACGTGAGATCAGATCGAGCTGCTCTTCTGCGAGCTGCACCGAATTCACGTTCGGCAGTTCCAGGTACCGGTCGCGGAGGCCCGACAAGATGTCGACCTCGGTGGCATCGAGAGGCACCACCTTGAACTGCGTAGGGATATTTGTGGCGTCCAGCAGGGCGCGGGTCTGCGGGTCGCCGGCGAAGAGTCGATCGGCATCACCAAGCGAACACGTCACGTCGCAGTACTGCCACGAATCGATGGTGATACCTTCTTGCTGGGTGAGGGCAGTCTCGATAGCCCCCGCTGGGCGTCATCCACGCCCGCATTCACGTACACGATCATTTCGACACCGCCCTCCCACTGGGCGAGCAGGTTGTCGAAGCCATGCTGGATCACCAGCGTCAGACCAAAGATCAGCAGCGACACCGCGGCGGTGATGATGGCCGCCACCGTCAAGGTGATGTTGCGCTGCAACGACGCACCCGTTTCACGCAGCAGGTACCCGATACGTGAGATCACGAGTACACACCTCGGCTCTGGTCACGCACGAGCACACCCCGATCTAGCTGGATGACCCGACGTCGCATCGAGTCGACGATGCGCTGATCGTGGGTGGCCATCACAACGGTCGTTCCCGTGGTGTTGATGCGATCCAACAGGCGCATGATGCCCTCGCCGGTCACCGGGTCGAGGTTTCCTGTTGGCTCATCGGCCACCAGGATCTGGGGGCGGTTCACGAAAGCGCGCGCAATCGACACGCGCTGCTGCTCGCCACCAGACAACTGGTGCGGAAACCGGTCCTCTTTGCCGGCCAACCCGACCAGCTCCAACACTGTGGGCACCTGCGTGTCGATCACATGACGCGGACGGCCGATGACTTCGAGGGCGAACGCCACGTTCTCGAACACCGTCTTGTTCGTCAACAATTTGTAGTCCTGAAACACGTTGCCGATATTGCGACGCAGCATCGGCACCCGGTTCGACGGCATATCGACGATGTTGCGGCCCGCCACCCACACCTCGCCGAGCTCGGGGCGTTCTTGGCGGTTGATCAACCGCAACAAGGTGCTCTTGCCCGAGCCCGACGGGCCGACCAGGAACACGAATTCGCCTTTGGCCACCTCGAACGAGGCATCGCGAAGCGCGACCACCTCATCGGAGTAGCTCTTCGTGACGTTGACGAGCCGGATCATGCTGCGGCGAGGGTAGTTGGAGATTCGGCCGGTGACAGGTCGCTCAGACCTCGACGGCCCCGGACCGGCGGAATCGGAGGTACCCCTCCATGAACAGATCCAGCTCCCCGTCGAGCACGCCCTCCACATTCGATGACTCGACTTCAGTGCGAAGATCTTTCACCATCTGATACGGCTGCAACACATAGGAGCGAATTTGGCTGCCCCAGCCGACCTGGGCCTGTTTGCCACCGATCGCGTCGAGTTCGGCCTGATGCTCCTCCTCGATACGCGCCGCCAACATCGTCTTCAGGCGGTTCATCGCCTTCTCACGGTTCTGCAACTGGGACCGTTCCTCCTGCGAGGACGCCACCAGCCCGGTGGGCTCATGAATGAGGCGCACCGCCGATGACGTCTTATTCACGTGCTGCCCGCCCGCACCCGAGGCACGGAAAACCTCCATGCGTACATCGGCCTCGTCGAGGTCGACCTGCGGGGCATCCATCACCGGCCACACCTGCACCGCCGCGAAACTGGTCTGACGCCGGCCCTGGTTGTCGAAGGGGCTGATGCGCACGAGTCGGTGCGTGCCACGCTCCCCCACCATCAAGCCGTAGGCATACCGACCGGTGATCGTCATCTCGGCCGAGTTGATACCCGCCTCGACGCCCTCGCTCACATAGTTCACTTCAACATCGAAGCTGCGGCGCTCGCCCCACTTGGAGTACATCCGCAACAACATCTCGGCGAAATCCTGTGCGTCGACACCACCATCTTTGGCGTTGATGTGCACGATGCACGGCGACTCGTCATGTTCGCCGGTGAACAGACTGCGCAACTCGAGTTGGTCGAGCAGCGTGGCCACCTCGGCGATCTGAGCTGCGATATCGGGCTCTTGGGACGCGTCGTCGACCTCACGCGCAAGCTCGTGTAACACCTCGGCATCAGACAATGACCCGGTCAGCGAGTCGTAGGTATCGAGGTCGTCTTTGGCCGCCGCGTACTCCGAATTCACACGGCGCGCGCGTTCGGGGTCGTCCCATAGGTCGGGTCGACCGAGTTCGGCCTCGAGTTCCACCAAACGGTCACGAGTGTCATCGATCGACAGGTACTGGGCAGCCTCGTCGACCCGCCGCGCGATATCGCGCAGATCATCGGTGAAGTCGCGCACGACTCAGCCAGCCCCGTGGCAAAGTTTGAACTTCTTGCCCGACCCACATGGGCACGGCGCGTTACGCGGCGTCTTGTCGAAGGCATCGCGCACCACGGTCTCGGGTTTCGCCGTCGGGGCGGGTTGTGGCGGCGCGGGCGCCTGACCTTGCGCCTCAGCTGCTGCGGCCGCCCGCGCGGTGTCAAAACCCGATGAGGTGTCGTCATCGCTGGAGGACTGCTGCATATTCAGCACCTGTGGCGCCAAAGTGGCGGGTTGCGCCTGGGTGACCTGCACGTGCATCACGTAACGCACAAAGTCGCGGGCGATGCCGGCCATCATTGCCGAGAACATCTGATAGCCCTCGCGCTGCCATTCGGTGAGTGGGTCTTTTTGGCCCATCGCGCGCAGGTTGATGCCACCTTGGAGGTAATCCATCTCCTCGAGGTGCTCACGCCAGCGCTGATCGATGATGCGCAGCATGACCTGGCGTTCGACGGTGCGCATCACCTCGTCGCCGAATTCGGCTTCGCGTTGGGCGTAGTGCCGGCCCGCATCGTCCAACAAGAGTTGGCGCAACTCACCACGATCGAGACAGTCACCCATCTGCACAGCGTCGAGGGTGGTCGGCCAGAAGAGAGCGACCTCTTTCGCTAAGCCGTCAATATCCCATTCGTCGGTGGCTGCTGATGCACAGTGGGTGATGAGCAGGTCATCGACCGCATCGGAGAGGTAATCCATCGCCGCAACGCGGAGATCTTCACCGTCGAGAATCTGGTCGCGACGCGCATAGATCACCTTGCGCTGTTCGTTCATCACCTCGTCGTATTTGAGGACGTTCTTGCGGATCTCCGCGTTCTTTTGCTCGACCGTGGACTGCGCTCGCTCAATGGCTTTGGTGACCATTTTCGCTTCGATCGCCTCATCGTCATCGAAACGACCCATGGCCCACTGCAACGCACCGGTGGCGAACAGTCGCATCAGATCGTCGTCGAGCGAGAGGTAGAAACGGCTCTCACCCGGGTCGCCTTGACGACCGGACCGGCCACGCAACTGGTTATCGATACGGCGCGAATCGTGACGCTCGGAACCAATGACGTACAAGCCACCCAGTTCCCGCACGCGTTCGCCCTCGGCACTGCATTCCTTCTGGAATCGCTGCATATGCCGTTCCAAACTTGCCATTGCCGAGGCGCGCTGTTCGCGGAACTCCTCGGGCATCTCCTCGAGCGGACGTGCCATAGCGAAGTCATCCACCAGCACGGCCTCGTCGAAGCCCTCTTTCACGACCTCGCGGCGCGCCAGCAACTCGGGATTGCCGCCGAGGAGGATGTCGACACCACGGCCGGCCATGTTGGTGGCCACGGTGATCGCGCCGAGACGGCCAGCTTGAGCCACCACCTCGGCTTCGCGAGTGTGCTGCTTGGCGTTGAGCACCTCGTGAGGAATGCGCCGCTCGGTCATGAGTCGCGACAGCAGTTCGCTTTTTTCAACACTGGCGGTGCCAACGAGCACCGGTTGACCGACCTCGTGACGCTCGACGATGTCGTCGATCACCGCACGGAACTTGCCGAGTTCGCCCTTGAAGATCAGGTCGGGCTGATCG
>Ga0255756_1006921_pt1 | contig 10054 bp, 10 predicted proteins | sample 011ome_20_FD_179956 | JGI IMG/M metagenome (GOLD analysis project Ga0255756, IMG submission 179956) | Coastal salt marsh microbial communities from the Groves Creek Marsh, Skidaway Island, Georgia - 011509CT metaG (version 2) | ecosystem: Environmental > Aquatic > Marine > Intertidal zone > Salt...
CAGCTCGGTGTGACCACGCTGCCGACCGAAACCCTTGACCTCAGTCACCGTCACACCCTGCACACCAATATCGGAGAGCGCTGCGCGCACGTCATCCATCTTGAACGGTTTGATAATGGCCGTGACCAGTTTCATGAGAACACCCCTTTATTCTGAGACTCCATTATCCGGCTGAATGCGGTTTTAGCAATGCCTGATAATGACAGAATCCACCGCCACGGCTTGTCCTAGATCACTCGCTCACTCCGGTCGACAGGACTGCAAACCATTCGGGTCCAAACACGGGCCCAAAAAAAAAGGCCCCGAAGGGCCCAAACTGCCATGAGAGGACAGGGTAATTACTTCGCTCCAGCAAATTCCGGATACGCTTCCATACCGCACTCGCTGACGTCGACGCCTTCGTACTCTTCCTCTTCGGAGACGCGCAGGCCGATGACCATCTTGATCACGAAGAAGGCGATCGCCGAGGTCACGAAGACCCAACCGAAGATCGTCAACGCACCGATGACCTGACCGGAGAAGCTCGCACCGTCATTGGTAACAGGTACCAGCAACAGACCCAGCAGACCCACCACGCCGTGTACGGAAATCGCACCAACCGGATCGTCGATCTTCAGCTTATCGAGGGTAGTGATAGAGAAAACCACCAGCAGGCCGCCCAGCGCACCGAAGATGGTCGCTTGGAGCGCAGACGGCGTGTCCGGGCCCGCGGTGATCGCCACCAGGCCAGCCAGGCAGCCGTTCAGCGCCATGGTGAGATCGGCCTTGCCAAACAGCAGCTTGGCCACGATCAGTGCACCAATGCACCCACCGGCTGCGGCGAGGTTGGTGTTCATGAAGACCACCGCTACCGCGTTGGCTGAGTCGACTGATGCCGTTGCCAGTACCGAGCCGCCGTTGAAACCGAACCACCCCAACCAGAGGATAAACGTGCCCAGCGTCGCCAGAGGCAGATTGGCACCGGGAATGGCGTTGACTTCGCCATTCGGCCCGTACTTGCCCTTGCGAGCACCGACAAGGATGACGCCCGCCAAAGCGGCTGCCGCGCCAGCCATGTGCACGATGCCGCTACCGGCGAAATCGAGGAAGCCCAAGTCTCCCAGCGTGTACATGCCGAATACGGGATTACCGCCCCAGGTCCAGCTACCTTCCATCGGGTAGATAAATCCGGTCATGACCACCGCAAAGGCGAGGAAAGCAAACAGCTTCATGCGCTCCGCGACCGCGCCAGATACGATGGACATCGCCGTGGCAACAAAGACCACCTGGAAGAAGAAGTCCGCCGAGGGCGCATAGGTGGCGTTTTCCTCACCGCCTTCAACAGCACCCGATCCTGTGATCGTGCTGAGGAAAATATCGCCGCCGTACATGATGCTGTAGCCCACGACCATGTACATGATGCAAGCCACGGCGAACAGCGTGACGTTTTTGGTCAGAATTTCGACCGTGTTCTTTGACCGGACCAATCCTGCCTCGAGCATGGCGAATCCAGCGGCCATCCACATGACCAGCGCACCACAGACGAGGAAGTAGAACGTGTCCAGTGCGTACTGCAACTGAAAAATATCGTATTCCATGAGAATGTTCTCCAAGGCTCAGAATTACAGCGCTTCTTCGCCGGACTCGCCGGTTCGGATGCGGGTGACATGCTCGAGGGATGAGACAAAGATTTTGCCGTCCCCGATCTTGCCGGTTTGTGCGGCCTTAGAAATGGCCTCGATGGTCTGATCGACCATGCCATCTGCGATGGCAATATCGATTTTGACCTTAGGTAGGAAATCCACGACGTACTCCGCTCCGCGATACAGTTCGGTGTGTCCCTTCTGGCGACCGAAGCCCTTGACCTCGCTCACCGTAATTCCCTGAACGCCAATCGTGGACAGCGCCTCACGCACATCGTCCAATTTGAATGGCTTAATCACTGCAGTAACCAATTTCATGGCAACCTCCAAAGAAACCGCCCCTGGGAGACGGCGATTAACTGATTGGCGCATGGCCGAAAGTTTTCTTGGAACATCGTATAAACGTCGCTAATCATCGACATAAAGCTCGCGGTCCCACGCATGCCCTTGCCAAGCTTAGGCCAGTAATGAATAAATTAATTTAAAACATAGAGTTACCAGATATCTTAGCTTTGGATAAAAGAGGAGTTCTCAGATACCAGACCGGTTCTGCACCATTAAAGTGCAACCAGCGCACCACTTTTGGCGGGATAAGGTCTGTCAGGTCACTTTCGAGTGCGCTACATTGATGCGCGTGTCACCCTTGGCGGTTCGGAGCAGTTGATGCCAGACGATCACTCAGCAAAGCGCGGCGGCAGCTCACTCTTTGAGCGGCTGACCAGTGCAGATGATCCGGTGTTTGAGCAGATTGACCGCAACGCCAAAAGCCTTCTGCAGTCTGCATTGACTCGCCTCGATGTGGTCAGTCGGGAAGAGTTTGACGCCCAGGCCGCGGTACTCAAGCGCACTCGCGAACGGCTGGAGGCACTGGAAGCGCAAATCGCGGCCCTCGATAAGACCCTTTCAGAGAGCGCGCAGCGGGGAAATCAGTAAGCCCCTGGAGGCAGCAAAACGACCTCATCCCGAGACAGCTGCAACAGCACGCCGCTGGACACGGCCAGCAACTGCGCTACCAGACAAGGGCGAAAGAGCAGGATGAGAAAGAAAGGTATCTGAAAGTACGATGCCGCAAGCGATCAAGGATGATCCATGCATCTCTCATTTATTAACACACGCGGTCAGGCAGGCCTTGACGCCCCACCCATCACCGTTGAGGTTCATCTCAGCGCTGGCTTACCGGCCTTTCAGGTCGTGGGCCTTGGTGAGAGCCGCTCACGCGAAATTCGCAGCCGGGTGCGAGCGGCCCTTATCAGTTCGCACCTGAAATGGCCGGACTTCAATATCACCGTCAACCTGACGCCGGCTGAGCGCGTCACCCCCGGCACGCGCTTTGACCTACCCATTGCCGTGGGGCTTTTGGTGGCCTCCCAACAGTTACCGGCGGACGCCATCGAAGGCAGGGAATTTATTGGCGAGCTCGGCCTCGATGGCTGTCTCAAGCCCAGCCGCGGCGCGCTGGCGGCTGTGCTCGCCGCCGCCAGGGACGGCACCACGGTGTGTCTTGCGATGGAGAGCTCAGCTCAGATGGCCAACGTTGATGGCAGTCGGCTGATCGCGGCACCCGATTTACTCTCCCTGTGCGCTTCACTGAAAGCCGCTGATCCCCAGTTTGCGGCACCTCAACCCACACACCCTGACGAGGCCTGTGACTATCCGGATCTGTCACAGATTCGCGGTCAGCCGCTGCTTTATCGCGCGCTGGAACTCGCCGCTGCAGGTGGCCACCATCTGCTGATGAGCGGATCGCCAGGCGTGGGCAAAACCCTGGCGGCATCGGTGCTACCCGGACTGTTGCCGCCTCTGGCACCCGCGACACAGCAGCAGATTTGGCTGATTCGCGATCTGGTCGGGCTATCCCGGTTCAACGGACCGACCTTCAGGGCGCCGCATCACTCGAGTAGCATCGCGGCACTGATGGGCGGCACAGCCAAAGCCCTACCCGGCGAAATCTCAATGGCACACGGCGGTGTGTTGTTTCTCGACGAGCTCACCGAGTTTCCACGCGCGGTGCTGAACCAGCTCAGACAGCCTCTGGAAAGCGGTGAGATCACTGTCACCCGTGCCGAGCACCAACACTGCTACCCCGCTCGGTTTCAGCTGGTGGCGGCGATGAATCCTTGCCCCTGTGGGCTCGCTGACAACGAGGACGACAGCTGCCGCTGCTCACCCGACATGATCAGGCGCTATCGCCAGGGCGCTTCAGGCCCTCTGATGGACCGCATTGATCTCCACGTGAAGCTCAGCAGACCCTCACCCGAGGCGTTGCTGAGTGCGGCACCGAAAGAAAAAAGCTCTGCCCAGCTGCGGGAGCGCGTGACGGTCACCCGGGAGCGGCAACTGTCGCGTCAGGGCTGCCTGAACCGTGATCTTGCCGGCGATGACATCGTTGAGGTGTGCGAGCTGAGCAACGCCACGCGAGCAGAATTGATCAAGGCACTGACTGCTCTGAACGTGTCGGCGAGGAATGCGCATCGGCGGCTTCGTGTTGCCCGAACACTCGCCGACGTGGCGGGGGAGGAGCGGGTGTCGATGTCACAGATCAACACCGCGCTGTCTTTTCGTGAGGCACCAACCAGAGTTGGTGCATGATGACTTTAGCGACTGCCGTCCACCATGAAATCGACAGCGAGTCGGATTTCATTATCGGAGCAATCTGCGCAGCCGCCACCCGCAATCATGCCCGTTCCGGCGACGCCGTTGATGCCACTGTCGTACAGCGCATCCATGCCCTTGCTGATGCGGCCAGCCCAGGCGACTTGGTCACCCACCTTGGGTGCACCTGCGATACCGGCTGAATGGCATGCCATGCACGCCGCATTGTAAACGTCCTCCCCGGAGCGGCCAGCGCTGGCAACGACGGCGTCAGTGGCACCGCCACAGGTTTCTCCCTGCACACAGACGGCTGAAAAGGGCTGAATTCGCGTCTCGATATCTGCCCGCTGCTGGTCAGTCAGATCAAGTGCGACTGCCGCCAACGGCGCCAACATAAGGATAAAGAACAAACGCATGGTGCTAACTCCTGTCACTGGGTGGCGGAGTATAGCGGTTGCGAAAACGATCGAAAACAGAACAATACGCGCGTTGCTCACCGCTATACTGCCTGTCCAACAAAGAGAAGACCTATGATGAAGCTCTATACATTTGATGCCGCCCCCAACCCCGCTCGGTTGGGCATGTTCATGCAATACAAGGGCATTACGCTCGATACGGTCCAGATCGATCTCGGGGCCGAAGAGCAGCTCGGCGAGGCCTACCGGGCGATTGTCCCGGAGGCCACGGTGCCCGCGCTCGTGCTCGATGATGGCACGGTCCTGTGCTCGGTGATTGCCATTGCCCATTACCTGGAATCGCAGTACCCCGACAAGCCATTGCTCGGGCGAACGCCGGAAGAACGGGCCCGAGTCCTGAACTGGAACCACCGGCTCTATAGCGACATTTTTGCTGCCGCGGCCGATGCGTTTCGCAACGGACACCCCAACTATGTCGATCGCGCGCTGCCGGGGCCGGTTAATGTTGCTCAGCTACCTGAGCTGGTCGAGCGTGGGCGCACACGGGTGATAGCCGGCCTGGAAGTCATCAACGAGGTATTGGCGGAAAGTACCTACCTCGCGGGCGACGCTTTCTCTTTTGCGGACATCGATCTGCTAGCGGCCATTGATTTCGCAAAATGGGGCGCCCGACTAACCCTTGACGAATCCCTGACACATTTGCAGCGATGGCGCGGCGAGGCCAAAGCGGCCTTAACGGGGTGACGCTTCGCTCAGGGTGGGTGGTTTGCCTGCTCGCACTCACAGGGTGCACTGACTCAGAGACCGGTCCCGATCATCTCGATGAGTACCTCCATCGGCTGGCGACCGTAACCGGCGTCGAGCTGGTCGCGGACGCACCCCATGACGCCCATCGACTCGACCTTCCCCGACAGCAAGCCACCGCATCGCCTGTCTCAAATCAAATCGACTTAATTGATTTTCTGTCGCTGTCTGGATGCGCGCTTCAGGTCAACCTCGGACGCCGCAATACCCAGTTAGGGCGCACAGCATCTCCCTCTCAACGCCTGTTACTGGATCTGGAATTCATGGATCTGGTGCCTGAGTGCATCACACTCCTTCGGGAGCGTGGTGATGATGAATTGGCGAGCACGCTGGCAGAGGTCAGCGAGGAGCGCCAGACGCTGCTCTCCGAGTCCATTGCCCAAGCGCTATTCATGGGGTCCGAGTGGCGGCTGTTCTGGGAACGACCCGCAACGTTGGGCAACTACCCTCTCGACACAAACAGTGCGATTGCCGGATCGCTCAGCCGGCTTTCGGACTTGACCCGAGGCTGGCTGGGCGGTAACCGGCAGGCCAGTAATCGCGAGTTCGAACTGCTGCTCAGCGACCTCCGCGCAGGAGACGGCGGAGCGCTTCTGGCGGCGCATTCACTGGTATCCCGTGAATTGGGACGCGCCAACACGCTGCTCGCCAGCACTCAGTCCACAGCGCCGTTGTGCCCCTTTGGCAGCCCCACAGATCGCTCCAGAGCAATGGAGCAGGTGGTGGCACGTTTTTTTGTGGGCGCCGTGCAGCCCTGGCTGGTGCGGCTGCGCCAGAGAGCCGAACTGCTGTTAGCACCGGTCACCAATTTGGAAGCACCGCTATCGGCAGCGTTGAGTCCCCAATATCGAGCTTGGGTCATGGAGCGAGATCACTTACTGAACAATCAGACCGAACTCATTCGCGCGCACATCGCCAACATTCAGGCCACACTGGTCCCATGCGGTCCACACTAATCACATAGCGCGCAGCGTGGCCTGGGCATAAGACAGCAGCACAATTGCATCACCGATGAGGCCCAGTGCAAGGGGTTTGGCTGCCCGGCTGCCTGTTTAGAGCCTTCCAGTGCGGCGCGAAACGCGTCACCCTTGGCACTGCGATGCTTCGCCAACCCTGCTACATTAGCCCCCGCATTCAATTCTATCTGTGGAGAAAGTTGTGAAGCTGATCCGATTCACCGCCGCCCTGGTCGCCGCCCTGACGCTGGCCGCCTGCGCGACCAAACCGCCGGAGCCCGTGGTGGACTTCGCCCCTGACTACAACTTCAGTCAACCCAAGACCATTGGCTTTTATGCGATGAGTGGCGAGGTGACGGGCAACAATCCGACTGAGCTGACCGATTTTCAGAGAGATCGCATCGATGACGCATTACAGGGTGCCCTCGAAGGGAAAGGTTTCGTGTTCGTCGACAAAACTGCTGACGCCGACCTGCTCCTGAGCTGGCACCTGAATCTCATGGAAAAAACCGATGTAAAAACCTACAACAACCCCTCCTACGGGGCGTCCGTAGGCTACAGCCGCTATAACCGTTACGCGATGTACAACTGCTACAACTGTATGAATCAGACCGACGTCCGCGTGACGGAGTACACCCAGGGCACCTTCATCATCGACATGATTGACCCTGACGCAAACGCCTCGGTCTGGCGTAGCGTGACCCAGTCAAAGCTGAAGGACGAAACCATCCGCGACCAGGCTGCACTCGACAGCGCTGCCATGCGGGTGCTGGCAGGCTTCCCACCCGGCGCATTGCCCGCCTCTCCTTGACGCTATGAGACGCGCTGGCCCATTCGTTCAGTGCGTCGGTCAATGGGCCTCAACCAAGGCTGACGACTACCCCTAAGGGGGCACTTGAGACGCAGCGCGTCGCCCCCTACTCTGGTTGGCCCACAGTGAGGCGGCAATCATGAAAGTTATCAGCAGCGCGGCGCTACCCAGTCCGTGCCCGATTCCCGGACGCGAGCCCCTAGCGACCAGTATTGGTCTGGTCCAAACGCGTTGGTACGACTCCGTAGATGCCCATACCGAACAGTTATGGGAGGGCGTGGGCGCTTGTGCCGGTGCCGGTGCCAACGTGGTGTTCCTGCCCGAACTGACCTTGAGTCGCTACCCAGCGGATAGTCGACCAGAGGGCCCTGCGGACGCCTCCGCTGAAGATGTGGAGAGCGGGCCGAGTCTCGCGCTGGCACGTGAGCTCGCTCGCGATTGTGATGTGCATGTTCAGATCTCCCTCTTTGAGCGCTCCGGGGCAGCCGACCAACGCGGTCTCAATACCTCCATTATTGTTGCGCCAGATGGTGAGTGCGTCGGACGCACCCGCAAACTCCATATTCCCGTCACCGAGGGATACTTTGAGGATGACTACTTTGCAGAGGGGCCAGCCGATGACCCCTACCCGGTGCACAGGCTTGAACTGGACGGGATGGATCTCAAAGTGGGCAACCCGACCTGCTGGGATGAGTGGTTCCCCGAAGTGGCACGTTGCTACGCTCTGGCCGGCGCCGATGTGCTCTGCTACCCCACTGCCATCGGCTCCGAACCCGACTATCCGGATTTCGACACCGCGCCGCTGCTGAGGCGCGTTGTGACCGGGCATGCGGCGGCCAATGGGCTGTTTATCACCCTGCCCAATCGCTTTGGCTTAGAGGGGCTACTCAACTTTTACGGCACCAGCTGCATCATCGACCCCTTCGGGCGTGTGCTGGTCGAAGCGCCGCGGGACGAGGCGGCTGCGCTGGTGGCAGAAATTGATCTCGGGCAACGAGACGATTGGCTGACGCTGTTCCCCTTCTTCGCCACCCGGAGGCCCGACACCTATGGCGCTCTCACCGATGAAAAGGTGAACCCGCGACAACCCAATGGTGACGCCCAGGACGGGGGCATTCCCGGCATTCAACAATGACGCCCAACCGTCATATGCCGCCAGAGTGGGCGCCTCATGCCGCCACCTGGATGGGATTTCCACGAGACAGCTACGCTGAATCTGGTCTGAGCCGTGACGAGGCACAAGATGCCTGGTCATCTGTGGCCAATGCCATCAGCGAATATGAACCGGTGAGGATGTTGTGTCACCCGGAGGATCTCGCCGCAGCAAAACGTAAGCTGTCTGCATCCATCGCCGTCATTCCCGCCACTCTGAACGACGCCTGGCTGCGCGATATCGGACCAACCTTTGTATTGGAGGATGACGCACTCGTCGCCATCGACTGGCGGTTCAACGGCTGGGGCCAAAATACCGAGTTCGAGTGGGGGCATGACGATGCCATCGCCTGCCAGATCGCCGAGATCTTGGCGGTACCCACTGAGCGCGCGGACATCGTCAATGAAGGGGGCGGCATCCATGTGGATGGTCAGGGCACGGTGCTCCTCACCGACACCGTTCAGCTTGACCCGACGCGCAATCCGGGCCACGACCGCGACAGCATCGCAGCACACATTCACAATGCGCTGGGCACTCACCGCGCCATCTGGCTATCGAAGGGATTGTGGCGGGACAACTTCTTGAACGGCACCAAAGGTCATGTGGACATCGTCGCCTGCTTCGCCCCGGATGGCCGCCTGCTGGTCCACCGGCAAACCAGCGAGGACCATCCGGATTTCGCTTTATGGGAGACCCTTGCTCAGCAATTCAAGGAAGAAGGTCTTGAAGTATTGCCGCTTGAGGCACCTCTTACGCTGAAGGACAGGCGTGATTGGGTCGACTATAGCTACATCAATCACTACGTCTGTAATGGCGCCGTCATCTGCCCGAGCTTCGATGACCACCGCGACGACGCGGCACGTGAACGGCTGGAAGATGCCTACCCTGACCGGGATATTCGGATGCTGGACGCCAGAGCGCTATTTGCCATGGGCGGGGGTATACACTGCATCACCCAGCAACAGCCGAGCGAAATCGGCTAAATCCCTCTATACTCCGCCCTCCTTATTATTAGCGGTCAGACGTTAAACCTCGGCCCATCATGTTCACTTACATCAATCCAGACATTCGCGAACGACTGATTCGAGACGGAAAATTATTTCGTGTCGATGCCGATGGCGCACCAGTGGAGATGACAAAAGCGCCGGGGCCGGGCCTGCACCTCAACCTGATGGGCCCGATACCTCTGCCGCTGGCCCGCGGTCAAAGACACCCAACCGTTCAGTGGTATGCGAGCGTTAGAAGTACCGAGCTCAGCGAAGTCGAAGATCTCGCCAGCACCCTCAGAGAGCAGGGTGGCCAACACCTGTTTTCCCATCTCGCCTCCAGCATGGCGGTTAACAGCGTTCTGGTAATTGGTGAGCCCGAAAACAGCGATAAGCCCCTTGTCAGGGTGCACTCAAGTTGCCTCACTGGCGACGTATTGGGGTCGCAGCGTTGCGAGTGCGGGCCCCAACTAGAGGCCGCTATGGATCGTATCGCGGATGATGCCGAGGGCGGTTATCTGATTTATATGGCGGGACACGAGGGCCGCGGAATTGGCCTATGGGCCAAAGCCGCGACCTATTTGCTTCAGGACGCCGGGGAAAATACCTATCAAGCGAACCGGTCGTTGGGTCTACCCGAAGATTCACGGGACTTCTCCGACGCTGCGGTGCTGCTTAAATATTTCGGGCGCGGTCGCAAGCTGCGCCTGTTGA
>Ga0255756_1006923_pt1 | contig 10050 bp, 4 predicted proteins | sample 011ome_20_FD_179956 | JGI IMG/M metagenome (GOLD analysis project Ga0255756, IMG submission 179956) | Coastal salt marsh microbial communities from the Groves Creek Marsh, Skidaway Island, Georgia - 011509CT metaG (version 2) | ecosystem: Environmental > Aquatic > Marine > Intertidal zone > Salt...
TATCCGTATGCCTTTGTTACTTTTCCGTTCGTCAATATAAAAGTGCGTTGGGATCACATCTCGGCCTACCACATGAAATGCATCAATTACATTGTTGAATCCGGAGCGGACAGTAAGATCTACCAAATTATCTGAATTAATTGCTCCTGAATTATATTTTCTGCATCCATCTAGAAATTTACTGCTATTTGATGTGCCCTGCTTGTCTGTTTGTTTAAGATGCTTGGCAATATGGCCTGCATAAATTGGGGCTAACTCTTCAAGTTTTATTAGTTGCCCTGATTCAGGCTTTAGATCAAGTAAAGATTTGGCAAGAGCGAATTTATAGCTAGCCACATTTCTACCAAAAAGAACTATTCCCCTCCAATAATCCTCTAACTGCGGCATTTAAGATACAAAGGTCACTAATAATTACCTTTCCCAGGTATTACATGCCTGATGCCACCTCTAGGGTTTTCAACATCGCCTTCGCGCCTTGGTATTAAGTGTATATGACAGTGAAATATTGTTTGCCCAGCTACAAAGCCAGAATTCATGCCTATATTGAATCCTTTAACAGATTGATCGTCTTCCATAATTTTAGTTCTAACAGACCGCAACAAAGAGTCACAAGCAAGCAACTCGTCTTCTGTAATATCGAAATAATCTTCAGCATGACGTTTTGGTATAACAAGTGAGTGCCCCTCTGTTACAGGGAATCCGTCACGAATAACATATGCATGCTTATTCTCAGCTATCACCCTTTCTTTTGGAATGTTGCAGAAAAGACAGTCACTCGTTTCTTCGTTCATGTGCTTTTGATTCTGATGGTTGTTTAATGCAGATAATCACTGAAGAGGGTGGAAACTGCAAATCAAGTTACACTGCTCCTTTGATTTTATTGGCGCTATTGATGGCAAGAAAGTTGGGATGTTATATGGGGACACCCACTTAAATTTGCATTCTAGGATACCTGAACTAGGTTGTAGGTATTAAGAAATCAATCGGCAGAAATCAGGATGACTCGTCCACATTCAAATCTCATTTTTAAATGAATTTGAACAACCAATAAAAAAGCCGCCAGGTCTTGCGACGAGGCGGCTTTTCTTTACCTGGAGTCTTTTATTCCCTGCTGAGTCGGCGGTAGTACTCGGCTACCGATTCCTTGTACTCATCCGGCACAGTATCCGGTGTCGCTGTCCTGACGTTGTTGCCAGTCCCAGTGTTGTTCTCAATCTGCAGGCCCACTTCCAACTGCTCAATCAGCGCCAGCATATCGCCGTATTCCCTGGCGAGGATGTCCTCGTTACGGTTCAGGCGGGTGGCTTCCAGCTGGCGAATCCAGTCATACATCTGTGCCAGTTCTTCTGCGTTGAGTTCCAGGTCCTGGACCGCATTCCTGGCCTGCTGGGTGAACTGGTCGAGGTCGCCGTAGAACTGGTCGGGGACATCGATGGGGCCGTTGGTTAGCGGGTCGACACCGTTCCAGGGGCCGAATCGGTTGCCGCCGATGAAGCGATCACCGCCACCGAAGCCGCCGCCCTGTTGTTGTCCGCCTTGCTGCTGGCCACCTGGTTGTTGGCCCTGGCCCTGCTGTTGGCCGTTGGGATCGGGTTGGCCGGGTTGTCCCTGCTGGCCTTGCTGGTTGGGATCACCGGGCTGCTGGCCGTTGCCGGCTAACTGCTGCTGCAGCTGCTGGCGCAGGGCCTGGGCCTGGCGTCTTGCGATATCGGCATCGGAAGTACCCGGGGCGCCCTGGCCTTCGACCAGTTCCTGGGCTTCGGCCAGGCGCTCGGCCAGGCGTTCCATTTCAGCGGTGACGGCGCTTTCGTTACCGGCAATGTAGAGACCGTAACCGGCATCAATATACAGCGCGGCGTTGGACAGGGCCTGTTCGAGTTCGTTTTCCACGACGTCCTGGTTGGCGCGTTGTAATTCCCTGGCGGCTTCGGGGACATCATCGCCAAAGCGCTGCATGGATCGCAGCATCTGTTCCTGCAGGTCGGACAGCTCACCGGCCAGGGCGGTTTTCTCACGGGCCAGTGCCCATTCTTCTTCCAGTTCCATACCGCGGCTGTTCGCGTCTTCGCCGCTTTCACGTTCGGCGACGGCTCTTTCCATGGCGTCCTGGAGTTGTTGTTCCTGGCGTGCCTGTTCGCGGGCCATGCGCTGGGCCTGCTCGGCCATGTTGCTGAAGGAGGATTGCAGGTCGGCTAACTGGTCAGCCTGGATCTGTTCGCGGGCTCCTTCGAGCTGGCGCTGGGCTTCGTCGGCGGCGCGCTGGCGTTCTTCCGGGCTGGCGTTGCCGCGCATGGCTTCGGCGCTCTGTTCCATGGCGCGAATGGCACTTTCCAGTCGGCGCTGCAGTTCACTCTGGGCGACTTGCGGGTTCTGTTCGCTGCCGGGCTCACCCTGTTGGCCACCTTGTCCGGCCTGGCCTGCCTGACCGGGTTGCCCTGGTTGTCCAGGCTGACCCTGTTGTCCTTGCTCTCCTTCCTGCCCCTGCTGGCCTTGCTGACCGGACTGGTTCTGGGCAGTCTGCTGGCCCTGGCCGCGCTGCAGTGATTCGCGCTGTTGCTGCAACTGTTCCAGGCGCTCCTGCAGTTCCTCGGTCTGGCGCCTGAGCATTTCCTGCTGGTAACGCTGGGCTTCAGACATTTGCTGCTGGTTGCGCATGTTGTTGGCCAGTTGCTGCTGGCGTTTGGCCAGCTCATCGAGCTGGTCCATGATGTCTTCTTCTTCGGCCTGTTGTGCCTGGGGCGAGGCATTGCTGCCGGTTTCGTACTGGTTCAGCTCCAGGTCCATTTCCAGTTCAAACATTTCCGCCAGGTCCTGCTGGGCGCGGCCGCCACCGCCGCCACCACCACCGCCTTGCTGGTTCTGGACCTGGAATTCATTGAAGACTGCCTCGGCGCGCAGCAGGTGCTGCAGGGCTTCCTGGGCGGGCGCGATGGCCTCGTTCAGTTCGACTACGGCCAGGCGTTCGGAAGCGGGGTACATGCTCTGTACAGCGCGTTCCATGTTGACCACGAATTCCTCGATCTGGTCATCCTGGTTGTCGAGCTGGCGGGCGCGGGTGCGTTCGGCCAGGGTCGCGGCCTGTTCAGCCAGCGTGGTCTGCAGTTCGGACAACAGTGACGAGTTGACCTGGATCTGGCCGTCATCGGCTTCTTCCGCCTGTTCGCGGATCAGGTTCCAGGTGGAGGTAATGATCTGGCGCTGGCGGTTGGAGATTTCATCCTGCGGGCCGCCACCACCGCCGCCACCGCCACCGCCGCCGGACATCTGCGACTGGCTGTAACGACGCTGGTAATTCTGGATCTGTATGAAGAACATGTCCGTGCGAACGGTCTGGCTGCGGTCATTGCCTTCGGCGTAAAAGGAAATCAGGTCGCCGGGCACCAGCGGTACGCGGTTGGGGGCAGGTGGCTGGCTGTCATCGGCCTCGCCTTCCATTAGGGCGATGTAGGCTTCACTGTCTTCTTCAATGGCCTGCTGCTGTTGTTCCTCGGAGGTCACAATGGTGAACTGGCCGAGGTTGGATTCGGAGGTGACTTCTTCCTCAACCGTGATGTCTTCCAGCATGAAGATATGCTCGGCGGTGATATCACGCACGTTGGTGGCCAGTTCCACAGCCTGCCAGTCGCCGCCGTTGACCGAGTACTTCAGGGTCAGGGCTTCCAGGTTGAAATCGTCGCTGGCTTCTATGCGCGCGGTGACTTCCTCGATGTTGCTGGCATTCCAGTCGCCGCCGGGGCGAATGAATTCAATCACCGGCTTGCCATCTTCGGCGATGCGGATGAAGTAGTCATCGCTCAGGCGCACCTGCTCGCCACCAACGATGGCGGCAATGTAGTACTCGCCTTCATCAGTCACGGTAAATTCAGAGGTGGCATCCACGCCGTTGATGGTCATGGCCTGGTCCACTTCGTTCAGGACCAGCGCACCTTCGGCCAGTGGTGCGGTGGTAGTGACCTTCAGCTCGATGCGGGTATCGGGCAGGGTGCGGATATCGCCCTGCTCAAAGGTTTCCGGGTCGCGCTCGGTCCACTCGGGATAGTTGTAGGTCAGCTCCAGCGATTCGATACCGGGCACATCCACCACGGTGACATCGTATTCTGGGCTGCGCAGGCCGGTAGTGGTGACGTAGTAGGAGAGGTTGTCCTGCATGGCGAAGAAGGTGAATTCAAAACCGGCCGGGCTGCCTACCATGGCCACTTCCTGCCAGTCGCCGCCGGCTTCACGCACGTGGATCACGGCTTCATCGGGATCAAATCCTTCCATGGCCGCCATCACGCGCAGGTTGGCGCCACGTCTCACACTCTGGTCACCGGGTGTGACAACAATGGATTGCGGTGGCAGCAGGTCGTCAAAGGCCCAGCCGGCCAGCAGGTTGCGCAGGCTGTAGTTCATCATGCCGGGACCGGCCAACAGCAGGATGGCAAAGATGACCACGGCCATGCCGCCGACGGCGCCGGCGATGCTGAAATCGCGCTGGCTGATTTCCTGTTCCACGGGATGGTTGTCCGTGACCTTCAGGGCATCTTCGGCCAGCAGGTCGCGGAAGGGATTGTTGGTTTCCTTCATCTGGGCGTAGGTTTCGATACGCCCGCCAAAATCGGGAGTGCGTGATTCAATCTTGCCGCTGACGTCAGCATCGATGTCCTTCAGGGGACGCACGATGGTAGTGATGATGACACCGGCCAGGGCCAGCACCAGGAAAATACGGAACGCGGCAACGGTTTCACCGGAGAAACCACTCTCGGTGGAAAACCAGGCGCCAATCACGGCAACCACAAGCAGGACCACAGCAGTGGCGGCCATGCCTTGCACAAGGGTGAGTTTTTTCAGGCGGGACCTGAAATTGTCGAGATACTGATCTAGGCGGTTAGATGTTTGCATGTTTGCTATGCCTGTTGCCTGTGATGAGTTTTATAGCGTTCCTGTTCTGACACGAAGATGCTGGTTACCCAGGTATGATTCAGCGAGAACTATGATAACAAGTAAAATCAGGAAAAAGCGCCAGATTTCGCGCTCTTCCATGTCCTCGGCGGCTATTTCCCCGCCGGTATCCAGGGCCTGTTCACCCGTTCCGGCGGCTTCTGCCACCACATTCTGCCAGTTTTGCAGAACCTGGGCATCCATAACAGTGAGATCTGACTCCCTGCGATCCGGGTTTACGGCCACCAGGACTTCGCCTCCTGGAGTAATGACCCGGTAAAAGCCGGTTTTATTCAGGGCAATGTCCTGGGCCTGCGTGGTATCGGACAGGGACAGCAGGCTCACGCCGTCGGGGTCAAAGACCTGGCCAGAGGCGCCGCCGGAGCGGGATAGTTGCAGGAAGCTGCCGGCTACCTGTTCCCTGACCAGCAGGTTTTCGTTGGACAGGTAGCGCGCGGCTTCGGCCATGAAGGTGACAAAGACCGGTTTTACCGGCAGGTCACTGATGGTGTTGTCCAGGGCAGTATTGAGCAGCATGAAACGGCCGCGGCCAATCTGGCGCTCCAGCAGCACGGGGCGGTCACCGGCCTGGGCTATTAACAGACGGTCGTCGTCACTCGGTGTTACCGGCAGAGTGCGAACATTCACCGAGCCCCAGCCGGAGCTCTCCCGCAGGGCGGGGTGGCTGCTGTCAATCATGGTAATCGGGTTGCGGCCTTCCCGGCGCAGGGAGGTCGCGGTAATGGGCAAATCCAGTACGGGAATCGCCGCCTGGCCCAGCAGGTTTTCACTGGCACCGGCAATCACGGCACCACCACCGTTGACGTAATCGGTGATGGCGACGGCCAGGCTGGAATTGATGTCAGCCAGGTCCTCGATCACGATCCAGGGATAACGCTGCAGTACGCGTGCGTCAAAATCGGCAATGGGCTGGGCAATGACTTCGTAACCGCGCGGCGCGGTTTCCAGCGCGGTGGTGATATAGGTGACGCCGCGTGATTCGGGATCATCGGTCAACAGCAGGACCGGAGCCGGTGGTGCGTTATCGAACACGGCATGGCGGATGTCGTCAGCAGCAATGGCATCGCCCGGTGAGAGGGTCAGGTCAAGACGGTTATCTCCTTCCTCGAAGACGACACCCATGAATTCAACGGTCATGACGTCGGGTGAGTCGTTGCCACCCAGGGTAATTTCCTGGCTGCCTTGCGCCACGCCGTTAACGGAGAGCGATACGGTACGTTGTAGTTCTTCGCTGTCGTTATAGCCCCTGACACTGACGATGACATCCTGGCCGCTTTGTACCACCACGGAATCAATGGCCTGGTTGGGGACATTGCTTGTGGCAACGCGTTCCAGGTTGAGGGTCATCGGACGGCCGTTGATGACATCGGGAATCATGTCGGCAAAACGCACGGCCTGGCCGGTTTGCTGAAAGTCGCTGATCACGTGCAGAACGAAATTGGCCTGGCTGGCTTCCACCAGGGTATTCAGGGAGGTCACCATCACGCCCAGGTCGAGCTTGCCGTTGCCGGGAGACAGTGAGCTGACGCCCTGTTCCAGGATGGCCGCATCATTGGTGACTGCCACCACGTTGGTGACACCGGTCGAGGCGGAGTAAAGGCTGGCAATATCGTCATCACCCATGTTGTTGATAATGTTGCGGGCGCTGTCCTGGGCATCGGCAAAGGCGCCATTGGCAGACATGGAAAATGAGGTATCCATGACGATGACATGATGGGTGGTGTCAGCAGTGACCACGGCCTGCGGTGGAGCGAAGAAAATCGGGCGGGCAAAGGCCAGCGCCAAGATAATGAAGAACAGGATACGCAGGGCCATCAGCAGCAGGTACTTGAGTTTTTTCTGCACATGGATGCGCTTCTTCGCCGGTTCCAGGAACATGGTGGTGGCGAATTTTTCGCGCTCGGTCACCTGGGTTTCCAGGCGGTGCAGCCACAGGGGCAGCCCGATGCCGAGCAGGCCAAGCAGAAATAAAGGTCCCAGTAATGCCATTAGTCCTTTCCGTTGTTTCGGGCACGTTAAGCCGCACCCGGTTGTTACCTGTTGCGTAGGCCGGAAATCGCGCAGCGATCTCCGGCGTTTCAAATTCGTTTTGCCGGAGATGACCCTGCGGGTCATTTCCGGCCTACCAATGCGTCAATTGACGCATTGGTTTATTGTTCCTGTCGGCAAACGACTCTTCGAGTCTATGCCGACGTTCACATCAACCCCGCTTCTCCCTGAACGTCAGGTAATTATGCAGCGCCCGATCCAGCGGCTCGGATGTGTTGAGCAGGATGTGGTCGGCGCGGATACCGTTGGCGGCGTCTTCGATGGTCTTGATGTGTTTCTGGATCTTTTCCCGGTAGGCCTTGTTCATGTAGGTGGGTTCCACCTCGACGGCCTCGCCGGTTTCCATGTCTTCGTAAAGCGTGGATTGCTTGATGTCCGGGTTCAGCTCGTTGTCATCGAGCAGGTGAAACATGATCACGTCCTGGCCATGCAGCGCCAGGGGGCGAATGTTTTCCAGCAGTTCCTCGGCGTCGCAGTAAAAATCGGAAATCACGGCCACCAGGCCACGCTTCTTGATGTGCTCGCGAAAGCGCTGCATGGGCTTGTTGATGTCGGTGCCCAGGGACGCCTCGGCGGCATCCAGGGTGTGGATCACGCCCTGCAGCGACCCCATCTTGCTGGCCGGTGGGCGGTATTCCTTGATCTCGTCATCGAAGAGCATCACGCCCACGGCATCGTGCTGGCGCGAGGCCAGGTAGGCCAGGGAAGCGCCCAGGTACTTGCCGTACTGCAGCTTGGTGGTACCGTCGGAGCCAAAGCCCATGGAGGCACTGGTATCGAGCAGCAGCATCAGGTGTGAATTGGTCTCGCCAAGGAAACGCTTGATATAGGTGCGGTCAGTGCGTGAGAACACGTTCCAGTCGATGTAGCGCGGGTCATCACCGTCCACGTACTGGCGGTACTCGACAAACTCCTGGCTGAAACCGAACTTGGGTGAACGGTGCAGGCCGATGACAAAGCCCTCCACCACGGCCTTGGCCACCAGCTCCAGGTTGGAGAGGCTGGCCAGCACGGACGGGTTGAGCAGTCGGGTCTGGGCGTTCTTGTTGTCGGTTTGGGTCAGTGCCATGTTGTTGTCATTTCATTAATTACGTTAACGGTTCAAATAAACCGTAGGTCGGCATAGGGCCGCAGGCCCGTTTGCCGACATTGATTACGCTGCCGCCGCCGGCTGTGCCAGGTCGGTAAGCATGCTGTCCAGGATATCGTCGATGGTGACACCGTCGGATTCAGCGTAGTAGTTCGGCAACACGCGGTGACGCAGGATCGGTGTGGCCAGGTGTTTTACGTCTTCCGGCGTCACGTGGTAGCGGCCTTCCATCAGGGCACGGGCCTTGGCGGCCAGGACCAGGTTCATGGAGGCACGGATCGATGAGCCAAAGTTCACGTATTTTTTCACCATCTCGGTCGCCAGCGGATCGGCGGGGCGAGTGGCACGGACCACGTCAACGGCGTAGCGGGTGACCGCCTCAGAGATGGGTACCTGGCGCACCAGCCACTGGAACTTGAGGATTTCCTCGGCATTGGTACAGGCGGTAACTTCGGGCATGTCCACGCGTTTGGTGAAACGGTCAAGCACGGCAACTTCTTCTTCCGCTGACAGGTAGTCGAGAATGACGTTGAACAGGAAGCGGTCAAGCTGGGCTTCCGGCAGCGGGTAGGTGCCTTCCAGTTCGATCGGGTTCTGGGTGGCCAGGACCAGGAAAGGCTTGTCCAGGTTATGAATCTGGCCGCGCACAGTCACGGTTTTTTCCTGCATGGCTTCCAGTAGTGCCGCCTGTGTTTTTGGTGGAGTACGGTTGATCTCGTCAGCCAGCAACACGTTGGTAAAGACCGGGCCGGGAACAAAACGCCATTCACGTTTGCCGGTGCTCTGGTCTTCCTCGACCATGTCAGTACCGGTGATATCGGTCGGCATCAGGTCGGGAGTGAACTGGATACGCTTGAAGGTCAGGCCCAGGGCCGAGGCCAGGGTATGCACCAGCAAGGTCTTGGCCGTACCAGGCATACCGGTAATCAGACAGTGGCCGCCCACGTAAAGGGTAATGAGCAGGTTATCCACGATGTGATGCTGGCCGATAATGGTGCCGGCAATCTGGTCGCGGATATTGTTGTTGGCCGACACGAACTTTTGTACCAGCTCGCGGGTTTCTTCGGTATCAAATGCGCTTTGTGTTTCGTCACTCATAATGCGTTCCTGTCTTTAACCTATATCCAAATTAAATTGTTTAAATGCCGTTTTATGCAAACCGGATCACGTGAACCCGGTCTTGCGTAGGCCGGAAATCGCGTAGCGATCTCCGGCGTTTCAAATTCGTTTTGCCGGAGATGACCCTGCGGGTCATTTCCGGCCTACCAATGTTACCTGTTTGAACATTGGTTCTTGTTCGTGTCGGCAAACGACTCTTCGAGTCTATGCCGACCTACGTAGTGTTCAAATTTTTGTAGGTCGGCATAGGCCCTCAGGGCCGTTTGCCGACGCACAATATTTCGTTAATCGTTCTGCTGCGCCCTGCTCATGTCCAGCAACAATTGTTGTGCCGGTCGAAACTGGGGTGCGATGTCCAGCGCGGTCATCAGGTATTCCATGGTCTTCTCGGCATTGTCCAGCGCGTTCCAGGCGTTGGCAACACGGTAATTGGCCGAGGCCTTGTCCAGTGGGTCCAGCGCCAGCAACACTTCGTATTCTTTCAGGGCTTCAGCCGGCTCGTCGGTCTCCATGTAGAGATCGCCCAGCTTGACGTGGATATCCTCCCGAAACGGGTTGGCCCAGTTGGCATCCACCAGCACTTCGCGGGCCTGATCCTGCATGTCGCGTTCAATATAAAAATCGGCCAGTGCTATCAGGGCATCGGGGACGTGACCACCTTTTTGCCAGAAGGTCTCCAGGGCCGCGAACTCTTCCTCGCTGTTTTCCATTTCCCGGTAGGCGCGCGCCTTGACGATGTAGGGGCTGTCGTTTTCCACGTAATCGGGATAGGTAAAGATGGCGCGGTCGGCCGCCGCTGCCGCTTCTTCCCAGTTGTCTTCCTGCAGGGCCTCATAGCTGGCGCGCATGTC
>Ga0255756_1006934_pt1 | contig 10039 bp, 6 predicted proteins | sample 011ome_20_FD_179956 | JGI IMG/M metagenome (GOLD analysis project Ga0255756, IMG submission 179956) | Coastal salt marsh microbial communities from the Groves Creek Marsh, Skidaway Island, Georgia - 011509CT metaG (version 2) | ecosystem: Environmental > Aquatic > Marine > Intertidal zone > Salt...
GCCGCGTGCGGCGCCAGCTCGTTCACAAAGTGCGCCGAGGAGAAGAGCCGGTAGCAGTGCCCCGGGCCGGTGCGCCCGGCGCGGCCCGATCTCTGCTCCGCGCTCGCCTGGCTCACCCACGCCACCTCGAACCGGCTCACGCCCGCGCTCTGCGCGGCGGCGTCCTCGGCGCCGCCTCCGCGCTCGGAGGAGGCGCCGAAGACGCGCCTCTTCTCGCGGCCGCAGTCGACGACGTAGCGCGCGCCGGGGATGGTGAGCGAGGTCTCGGCGACGTTGGTGGCCACCACCACCGCGCGCGCGCCCGGCGGCGGCGGCTCGAAGACGCGCTTCTGCAGGTGCGGAGGCAGCATCGCGTACAGAGGCAGGACGTGCAGGTACCCCGGACCCGATGTGCCCGTCCCGTCCTGACCCGAACGCGACGCCGCGACGGACGTCGGCGCGTGCGCGCGCGCCCACGCCGCCTCCGCCTCGGCGGCAGCCTCCGGCGTGACCCCTTCGCCGCCGCGCACGATCACGTCGTCCTCCTCGCTCACGTCGGAACCGGAATCGTCGAAGTCGTCGTCGAAGTCGTCCGTGTCCGCCGCGAGCGCCGCGGCGTCCGCGTCGACGTCCTCCCCCCACGGGATGTCCTGCTCGCCGGCGTCGTCCGCGACGTCGGCGCCGAACGCGTCGAGGCCGGAGGGCGCCTCGTCGTCCGGAAGCGCGTCGTGGTCGTCGCCGTCGCGAACGTCTTTCCGAGCGCCTTCGAGCGCCTTCGAGGCCTTCGAGGCCTTCGAAGACGCGTTCGTTTCCTCGCCGTCGGGAGACTCGCCGGCGGGCGCGGGGTGCGCGCGCCGCAGTTTCGCGCAGAGCTGCTCCACCTCCCTCTGCCCGGTGACGAACACCAGGATCCCGCCGGGCGGCAGCTTCCGGTGGATCGCCAGGACCTTCTTGCGCGCCGCCGAGACGTAGTCCGCGTGCACCGTCTCGCGCGCGAAGTGGTTGGTGACCGGGAACTGCCGCGCCCGCACCCGGAGGAGCGCGGGCGGCGTGGGGCACAGCCTTTTGTTCTCCACGAACTCCTCCACGCGAAGCGTCGCGGACATCACGACCAGCCTCAGGGGCGTGATTCCCGCCCGTCCCTCGCGGAACAGCTCCGCGCGCAGAGGCACCACGCGGCTCAGCAACCCCAGCAGGATGTCCGTGTTCACGCCGCGCTCGTGCGCTTCGTCCACGATCACCACCGAGTACTTGCGCAACAGCAGGTCGGTGCGCATCTCGCGCAGCAGAATGCCGTCCGTCATGAACTTCAAGCGCGTCTCGTCGTCGCGCATGACCTTCTTGTCGTACCGCACCTGGTACCCAACCTCCCGGCCGAGCGTCACGTTCAGCTCGCGCGCCACGCGCGTCGCCGTGCTCGTCACCGCCACGCGCCGCGGCTGCGTCACCGCCACCGCGCCCGGGTGCGCGGCGCACGCGGGATCGCCGTAGCCCGCCTCGAACAGGAACTGGGGGACCTGCGTGGTCTTGCCGCACCCCGTCTCGCCGCACAGCACCACCAGCGGGTTGCTGTTGACCGCGTCCACGATCTCGTGCTCGGCGCCGAGAATGGGCAGGCCCTCGCGCGCGCTCACCACCTCCGGGTCGCGGGTCACGGGAACGCAGTGGCTAGCGCCGACGAACACGCCCGGGTACCGCGCGGCGGCGGCGGCCGCCGCCGCCTCGTTGGCGGCGGCCATCTTCGCCGCCGCGTCCTTCGGGTCGTACGCCGCCGCCGCGGCGTTCGGGCCGAGCGCCGCGACGCGCCGCTCAGCCTCCTGCTCGGGGTCGAGCGCGCGGACGTGCTCGGAGAGCGCGCGCGCCGCCGCGAGCGCCGCGCGCGACGCCGCGCGCGCCGATTCGCTCGCGGCGGAGTCGGACGCCGCGAGCGAATCAGCCGGGAGGTCGTCTTCCGCGCTTCCCGCCAGCGCCTCGAACTCCGCTTTCTCGATGCGCTCCGCGTCCAGCCTGGCTTGGTCCAAGGGGTGAATCGGGCCGTACGACGTTTTCGGCGGAGGCGCCGTCGACGGCATCAACGCTTTGTTCGGCCAACTCTGTTTCCGGCCAAACGTCGCCTTCTCCGCCGCGGCGTCCTCGGCGTCGGACGCGTCGGACGCGTCGGAACCCGACGACTCGAGCGCCTCCGCGCCGGCGTCGTCGTCTCGCGGGTCCCGCGAGCGTTTCAGCAGACGCGAGTGTTCCGTCCCAGGCAACGCGATCCCCGCGCGCTCGGCTTTCAACTCGCGCCGCAGCGTCTCGCGTTTACTCATCTTTTGGCCCATCCTGTCGCTCCCCTGCAGGAGCGTCAAGGACTCGTCGCTCACCAGCTTCGCCGCGTTCAGCCTGGCCACCACCCCGGCGCGTTGCTCGCGCTTGCGCTTGTCCTCCTCCACCTTGGCGAGTTTCCGCTTCTGCGACTTAGAGAGCTTCTTCACCGCGGGCAACGCGTTGCCGCGCCGCGGGCCGTGCTTCGCCCCGCCGCCGCCGCCCGGCTTTTGTTTCTTCTTCGCGCTCGTCAACATCGCATCGCCGCCCGCCACGCCGAGCGACGCGACGAGCTCCGGGGACAGGAGCCCGGGGGCCTCCTCATCCGCCATCACGTCGGTGGGGGGCACCGCGACGCCGCCTTCGCCTCCGTGCCCTCCGCAGTGGAGCCTCGGCGAGGCCGAGAGAGGCACGATTTCGCCACGACACGGACCGAAACTGTTTCTCGGTTCCGCCCGTCCGCCGCCGACCGGCCGGGCCTCTCACTCCACGCCGCACGAGAGACGATGGAGTTGCCTTCGCTTCGCGAAGTGGTGGACAGCGCCGTGGGCGAGAACTGGAAGGCGGTGGTGGTGGCGTTCGTGGCAGCGTACGCGGTCGCCGCGGTGTTCGTGTTCCGGTACCCCTCCCCCTTCGCCGCGCGCGTCGGCGGGAGCACGAAGTGGTCCAAGCGCAAGGCGCAGGAGGCGAAGGAGGCGAAGGAGGAGGAATCGTTTCCCGAGCCGATGGCGAAGGGCGACTTGACCGTGGAGGAGCTGAAGCGGTACGACGGCTCGAACACGGCCTTGCCCGTACTCCTCGCGGCGAAAGGCATCATCTACGACGTCACCAAGGGGCGCGATTTCTACGGCAAGGGCGGGCCGTACAACGGCTTCGCCGGCATCGATTGTTCGCGCGCGCTCGCCAAGGTTTCTCTCGACGCGAAAGATCTGAACGACGACGTGTCCGACTTGTACGCCGCCGAGCGCGACGTGCTCAACGACTGGTGCCGCAAGTTCGACGACAAGTACCCCGTGGTGGGCAAGGTGCTGGGGGGTGCGTTCGATAAGTCGTGAGACAAGGGGGGAAAGGCAGGGGGACCGGCGACGTGGACCCCCGGATCTCGAAATAAAGATAAACTTTGGAAAATCGCACTTTTTTCTCAACGCGCGCCACCGCCGGTCACAATCCGACGCTCGAGTCCGATGGGTTCCTCCGAGACCCGGCGCCGCCCCTCCGGGGGTCTCGGGCACTGGGTCGCCGCGATGGGGTACGTCATCGGCGCGTTCGTGCTCCTGAAGGCGCCGAAGGGGTTCGCGTGGCGTCCCGCGCGGCGCACACGCGAAGACGTCTCGAAGCCATCTCGCGAAAAAGCGCGACCCCCGCCCGTCGCACCGCCCGCCGGACCCGCCTCAGTGCCGGCGGCCGCGCGACCGGAATCCTCGAAACCCGCGGCGGGACACGAGTCCGCGCCCGCGTCCGAGGCGGCTCCGTTCCCCGAGCCCATGCCGCGAGGCGACTTGACGCCCTCGGCGCTGCGCCGCCACGACGGCTCGAACCGAGCGCTGCCCATCCTGCTCGCCGCGAAGGGCGTCGTGTACGACGTGACGCGCGGGCGCGACTTTTACGGCGCCGGCGGTGCCTACAACCTGTTCACCGGGCGCGACTGCTCGCGCGCGCTCGCGAAGATGAGCCTCGACCCCGCGGACGTCTCGCGGGACGTCTCCGACTTGACCGCGGACGAGCTGAAGGTGCTGGACGACTGGGTGGTGAAGTTCGAGGCCAAGTACCCGGCGGTCGGCCGCGTCGTCGACGACGACGACGACGCGTGATGACGCGCGACGACGCGCGTGACGCTTCCATGACATGACACGAACGCCTACTAGAGCGAGCGAGCTACGTAGCCATGATGACACTCTATTATAGTAGCTATACCTCAATATTAGCTATTTAGTTTTCGCTGTATACTACGCGGCGCGGCGTTCTCCCTCTCTTCGTCCGGCGCGTCGACGAGCGCGAAGAACAGGTTGACGCAGATCGCCGCCGCCGCCGCGGCGGCGACGAGCCAAAACCGCGCCCGTCCGCGGCGAGTGGCCACCGCCGTCACCCTCTCGCTCTCGACACCACTCGGCGCGTCGTTCCGAGCGCCGCCGTTCCGAGCGAGTAACGGCGCGGAATCGTCGTCCTTGTGGCTCCGCTTGCGGCTCGTCTCGAAGCGCGACGCCTCGACCCGCGCCTCGCGCTCGTCGAGCTTCCCGACGCAGTACGCGAACGACGCGACGCACGCGACGGAGTACCCGAAGACGCTCACGCGACTCTCGCGCCTGGGCTCCACGAACGTGTCGGAGAGCACGATCGTCGCGACGTCCTTGAACGGCGCCGCGCACGCGGCGAGCAACGCGCTTCCCGCGCGCACGAAGCAGTAGGTGGTGACGTTGGTGCCGACGGCCCACGCGGTGTTTCCCGCTAACAAAAACCACAACGCGCGGTCAAACTTTGGAACCTCGTCCATCAACCACCTCGACTCGAACGCGACCGCGCCCGCGGTGAGCAGCGCGATCTCCAGCGGCGCGGTGTACACGAGCAGAGCCCCCACCGTGACCCGCAGCCGCCGCAGCAGGTGCTCCAGAAGCAGCAGCCGGCCCACCTCGGCGACCACCGAAACCGCCGCCAGAGCCGCGCCCGCGCCGCGCGCTTCGTCGGCGTCGTCGGCCGCGATGCCCTCCCCCACCGCCGTGAGCACCACGCCGGCCGCCGCGACCGCGACGAGCGCGCCGGCACGGAAGCGAAGCGGCTCCCAGCCGACGCACACGCACGAGACGGCGACGAGCACCGGCGTCGCGCCGTAGACCATGGACACGAACGCCGGCGAGACGTACTCCAGCGCTTTGTTTTGCGCGTACAGTTTGGCGCTGTGGCACACCGCGAGCGGCAAGCAGTACCGCGCCACCTGCGAGAACCGCAGCTGCTTGGCGTTCTTCTCGCGCTCGACGTTCGCGACGACCGCGAACCCGACGAGGCCGCACAGCGCGTTGTGCACGGCGAGGAGCGCGAACTGCGCGTGGAACCCCCGCAGGATGAGCAGATCGTTGAACAGGCCCTGCGTCGAGGCGAAGAAGCAGTGCACGACGAAGAAGAACAGCACGGTGCCGGAGGATGGCGTCGTCACCGCGGTGATACCTTCGTCGCCGGACGCGCCGGCGGGAGCCTCGAAGAAGCCGGACAGCGCGCCGGACGGCGACGCGCCGGCGTCTGCCTCGTTCCGAGGCGCGTGAGAAAAAGGGGACGTGCCGGTGGCGCCGCCGAGCGCGCGCGGGTCGTGCTCCGGCTTGCGGCCGAGGCCGTACGACGGCGACCGCGCCGCCTCCACCTCGCTCACCACGAACTGCTCGATGGGCATGCCGGCCGTCAACCGCCCGGCCGCACAGGCGCCCCACAGACTGACGAGGACGCGGGTAACAAGCGAACATTTAGTGTTGATTGGTGATTTTCGGGTCAGAGTTTCTTTCGAAAGCGAATGCAATGACGTCGTATGTGATTTGATCGGTATTACCGATCAAGCCGCGCGCGTTTCTCGTTTCTTCCCAACACCTGATGCCTGAACACCCGAGAAAACGCAGCTCCCTCATCACTCGGCCGGCGCGCCGACGTGCCGGGGCTGAGGGGACGACCTGCGCGACCGACGCGATGTTCGTGTGGTCTTCGCGGTCGCGACGCGCGTGCGCCGCGGTGGCCCTGATCCTCGCGGTGGCGTCGTGCCTGCCCGCGCGCTCGGCGGGCGCGCTCGACGCATTCCGCGTGGACGCGCGCGACGAGGACGTCCGCCTCGGGCGGGTGGAGTACCCCGAGCCCGTGGTGCTGGGCCCGATCAACGGCAGCGAGCGCCGGGCCGTGGTGATTTTGCTGCACGGGCTGGGCGGCGCGGCGAAGGGCATGGAGAGCATATTCGAGGACTCCCCCTTCAACAACGTGCAGTGGATCTTCCCGGTCGCGCCGACGCGGCCCGTGACGATCAACTTCGGCCGGCCGGAGCCGGCGTGGTACGACATAAAGACGCTGGATCCCGCGAACATGTGGGACGACCGCGAGAGCATCGTAGCGTCCGCCGAGTACATCAAGGGCATCGTCCTGCGACTCCTGCGCGAGGGCGTGCCCGCGAAGCGCATCATCCTCGGGGGCTTCTCGCAGGGCGGCGCGGTGGCGCTGACGTGCGCGGTGCACGCGCTGGACGGCGTCGCCATCGGCGGCGTCGTCTCGCTCTCGTCGTATTTGCCCATGCGCGACGAGTACCTCGGCGGGCGCGCGCGCGTGTCGTCCGCGGCGAGGGACATCGCGTTCTTCCTGGCGCACGGCGACGCGGATCCCGTGCTGGACGTGCGTCTGGGCAAAGCCACGGAGGCGACGCTGTGGCAACTGGGCGCGCGGAATCTGCAGTTCCACCTCATGCCGGGTTTAGGCCACGACCGCAACGACGCCGAGACGGCGCTCGTGAAGCAGTTCATCGAGTGGCTCCTCGCGGACGCGCTGCCGCGATGACGGACGACGACGACGGCGCGACGCGTACGGGACTCGTTTCCCATAGACTCGTTTCCTCGTCCAGCTTCATCGCGCGCGATGTGTGACCACCACGACTGTACACTACCGCGGTCGCGCGAACGGACGCCCTATCCGGGCGCGCTCGCGACGCGAGCGAAGGCGGGGGTTGTGATTAGATCCTCTGTATATAAAAGTAGACGCGAACCTCGGCGTGATGATGCATCCCGGCATTGTCCCACGAGCATGAGCGCGTGTGCCGGTACTTTGCGAGCCGTCACGCGTCTGCGCACGTCCGGGGTGTTCTCTCGCCGCACGCACATCGCGACCCGCCCCGCGCATCCCTCCCGTCGCGCCCTCGGCGCCGGCGTCATCTTCACCGTCCTCGCGAGCTCCTCCCGCGCCATGGCGAGCGCCGCGTCCGCGTCCGCGTTCCAGGGCTACCCCGCGCCGATCGTCGTGCCCCCGCCCGAGGGGGGCGCCACGAAGGCCGTCTGCATCTTCCTGCACGGCCTGGGCGATACCGGGCACGGATGGGCCGACGTCGCGTCCCAGATGCCCGTCGAGGGCGTGCGGTGGGTGTTTCCGACGGCGCCCACCATCCCCGTCACCCTCAACGGGGGCATGCGCATGACGGGCTGGTACGACATCGCGGATTTGTCCATCGAGGGTAACGTGGACGACCGCGAGCGCACGCTGGAGTCCGCGGCGTACGTCTCCGCGCTCATCGACGACGCCATCGCGGAGGGCATCCCGAGCGACAAGATCCTCCTCGGTGGGTTCTCGCAAGGAGGCGTCATCGCGTTGACGGCGGCGTTGCGTTCGCCCCGTAAACTCGCCGGCGTCGCCGCCATGAGCACCTACCTGGCGCTGCGCGACGACTACCCCGAGGCGCTGAGCGCGCACGCCAAATCCCTGCCGGTCTTCCTGGCGCACGGCACCGCGGACATGGTGCTGAAGTACGAGTACGGCCAGATGACCGCCGCGCGCCTGGAGGAGCTCGGGTTCGAAGACGTCGACTTCCAGACCTACCACGGCATGGCGCACTCGGCGTGCCAGGAGGAGCTGCGTCACTTGGCGGGCTTCATCGTCAAGAACCTCGCTTGAAAACGAGAGGGGTTCGCTTCGTGAAGACGCGGCGTGTGTGACGATATCAGTAGCCGGTATATACGATCATCATCGTACGTCACACTTTCGCGCCGTTACTCGCGGGTCTCTGTGGCTTTGGCTTCGACGACGCGATTCGTCCGCCGCGTCGTTCATCACTGGAGCACGACGTACGCGACGTTTCCCTCTTTGCGGATCCGCGCGATCCGCGCCATCGTCTCCTTGAGCTCCTTCTTATCAGCCTCCGAGCTCAGTAAACCCTTCTTGCGCAGGTGCTTCGTCACGTCCTTCGTCGTGGGCTTGCCACCCTTGCGCAAAAGATCGCGCAGAGCTGACTCGATGGGGCGCGCGCCGGAGCCCGAAGGCGCCGCCGCCGCGGGCTCCGCCTTAACCGCCGCCGCGCTCGCGTTCGCGCCGCGCGCCGACTTGGCGGCGCGCGCCGCGGGCGAGGTCCGCGCGCCCGCGGCGACGTCCTCGTCCGAGCGCGAGCGCTTCACGCCGGCGGTCTGCGCGCTCGGCGCGCTCGCGCCCGCCTGGGGCGCGGCGCCCGAGGGTTCGCTCGCCGTCGCCGCCTGCGCCGCCTGCATCTTATCGCGGCGCTGCAGCAGAAACGGATGCAGCTCCTCTTGGTCGGGGTCCACGAACTCGTCGTCGTCGTCGCTGTCGTCGCTGATCCCGCCGCCCTCCTCGTCCTCCTGCTTGCCGAGCAGACGACGCATCTTCTTCCCGGTCTCGTCCAGCGCGTTGCCCTCGCCGTCCGCGCCCTCGTCGTCCGAGTCCCCGAACGCGATCCCCGCCGGCGGCGGCGGCGGCGGCGGCTCCTCCAGCTCCAGCTCATCCGCCTCGCCCGCGCCTTCGTCGTCAGACGCGCCGCCGTCGTGCTCCCAGTCGTCCCCCTCCGCCTTGACCATGCCCCGCGCACCAGGCGCGGCTTCGTCCACGGCGTCACCGGCCATCGCGGCGGCGTCGAGTCTGTCCTCGCGCTTCACCGCGGCGCGCGCCGCCTTTCGCCGCCGCCGCCGCGCCGCCTCAACCGGGTCGTCGTCGTACGCGTCGTCCTCGTCGTCCGACGCGGATCGCGCGCCGCCGCCGGCGTTCTCCTCCGAGTCGCTCAGCGCGTCCGCGCCGCGATCGCCGGATCGCCCCCGTGCACGCGCTCCATGAACGCCGTCGTGGCGGTCTGGTTGTGCGCGCGGCGCTCGAGCGCCTCCTCCGCCTCCTCGAGCGTCATGACCCGCCGCGGCGCGTCGGGGCGGAAGTTGTACCAGCCCTCCGTCGGGATCGCGCACACGTCCGTGGTGTTGGCCTGCATCATGAGCAGGTAGAAGTTGCCCAGCGCGCCCGTCTCGCGCGCGCCGCAGAACATCGCCTTCTGCTTGCCCCCGGCCACCAGCCGCAGCGCGCCGCGCGCGCCCGCCAGGTGGGGCTCGGGCGCGCCGCGCGTCATCTGCCAGTCCACCGCCGCGGCGCGCCCGGCTTTGAAACGGGGGGGCTTGGTGCCCAGGAACCGCCCCACCGCGTACTCGCGCACGGGCGCGAACGCGCGGACCGCGTACGCCTTCGTCAGCACCACCTCCACCCGCGCGTCCGGCGCGAGCGGCGGCGCGTCCGGCTCGAGCGGGCGGCCGCCCGCGGCGTCGCACACGGCGAGTTCGAATCCGGCGTACGCGTCTTTGAGCATGTCCGCGACATCCTTCCTCGCCTTCAGGATCGCCGCGCACACCGCCTCGGGGGTCGCGGGGGGAGGCACAGAGACGGTGGAGTGCGCCGCCTCGCCGCCGAACTTGAAGTGCACCGCCACGGGCGCGGGGACCACGGCGCCGGTCATCGTCAGCTCCGTCGCGCGGCTCGAAGTGAAAAAACGAGGTTCGCGAACGTGTGGGTTTTTTTTTTCCCCACGTGGCAGGCCCCGCGCGAGATTCATTCGAGTCGAGACGCGCGTTCGCGGCGCCGCTTACGCCTCCGCGCGTCTCTCCAAAAGAGAGACCGAGACGAGAAGATACGCGTTCGATGATGCGCGTGTGTCTTACGCTGCACTACACACGCCTCGTCGCCCGCCCTCTAGCTAGCGGTCGAAGTGAATCGACCGAGCGCGCGCGCCTCGCGTTACGCGAAGGTTTCTTTTCCCGAGAGTCTC